>Ga0181987_10696_pt1 | contig 17073 bp, 12 predicted proteins | sample TergutCo191P1_FD_120224 | JGI IMG/M metagenome (GOLD analysis project Ga0181987, IMG submission 120224)
AATAAAATTAGCAATAAAACTGTAACTCGTTACATAGAAGGAATTGAAAACAGCATGCTCATTTACAAAGCGGATCGCTATAATGTAAAAGGGAAAAAAATATTTGCCAGCAATGCGAAATATTATGCTGTGGATAACGGATTGCGCCGTTTAATTGCCGGCGATAGAAGTGAAGATTATGGCCATATCCTGGAAAATATTGTCTATTTGGAACTATTGAGGCGTGGCTATCAAGTTTATACCGGAGTTGTGGATAACCTTGAAGTGGATTTTTTTGCAAAAAAATCAAATGGCGAGCAATTGTATATTCAAGTATCGTTTAACACAGAAAAGGAAGAAACTCTGAAAAGAGAGCTCCGTCCGTTGGAAATGATAAAAGACCAGCATCCAAAATTGCTTCTCACGATGGATGAGATATTGCCGGAGCAAAATTTCAACGGAATTATTAAGACTAGCGTGTTAAAGTGGCTGCTTTAAGAGTTCTCATCTCGCTTAATATTTAACGCATAAATCATTCCAAGGTCTACTACAAGATTACAATCAACTCGAAAAGCAAAGCCGTTTTTCAATAGCATTTCCTTGAGGAATTTAAGCTTATCACCATGACCATGCCACTCCATAGTTATTATATCAATCTTAGATAACAAATCTTTCCCTAAAGATTCAAAAATCTCGTACTCACCGCCTTCACAATCGCATTTAAGCCATATTTTTCCCATTTTGCCATGCTCGTCAATAATCGGACCAAGTATTTCTGCAGCATCATTAATTGTAATTTGCAATAATTCACCGCTAATATCTTTCCTGCAACTAATACCACCATTAACTGATAGCAAATAATTTCCATTGCCTAAGCCAAAATTATGAGGAACTATTTTGCTGGATAAATTCGGATTAAGAGCAAAATTAGACAGTGCTTCGCAATAATTTTCTTTAAATGGCTCATAAGAATAAACTTTTGTAACATTCATTAAATTTGCAAAATATAGCGACGCACAACCTACATTCATTCCAATGTCTATAACTACTGCGCCGTCACTATTGCTATTAAATGGATATTCTATTCCGTATTCTTCCTTTGCAAAAATTTCAAGTAATATTGACAAAACACGTTCATAACTGGCCCTCACTTTAATTTCAAATGAATTATAAAGCAAAGTTATGATATCATTCTCCATAAAAAATTCAACAAGTTTCAATCTCTGCGCATCAATCATTGAAATACATACGCTAACCTGTGATAAATTTAGCTGCGTTAATAACTGATAAACAATCTCCCCATAATTTGCAGGAGTTATTAGAAGCTTGCAATCGCCCACCATATAATCCTTTATTTTCTGAGGAGCAACAATTAGCTTTCCACTTAGGGCATCCATTCCATTCCACTTGTCGCAATTATTATCCGAAAGCGCAATGATATTATATTCCGCACAAATCGGAGCATAAAAATGATGGTAATTGCGACCTATGCCAAAAACAATTGCATTTTGTTTCACGCTATTTTCTTTCATGAGAACTAAAATAGAAAATTATATTACACAAGCCATTGTGACAACTATAGCCATACAAATTTCTATATTACAATCCATGGCAAGTTTAGTCAAAAAGGACATTGCGAATCAAATATCTGCCGGCATAGAAGCAAAAAAAAACTTGCTCTCAGAGCCATATTTGAATTTGATTGCCAAAATTGCCAAAATAATTATAACCGCATATAAACAAGGAAACAAAATCCTTTTATGCGGCAATGGCGGCAGCGCTTCGGATGTTCAGCACATAGAAGGCGAGCTTGTAGGCAGATTCAAAAAGGAACGCAAACCCTTACCCGCAATAGCGTTAACGGCAAATACATCTACAATTACGGCAATAGGCAATGATTATGGCTATAACGATATTTTCAAGCGTGGCATTGAAGCTTATGGAAACACGGGGGATGCTTTAATAGCCGTTAGCACAAGCGGAAATTCGAAAAACGTTATTCTCGCAGCTAAACAGGCCAAAAAACAGAAACTTACAGTTATAGCCTTGCTAGGAGGCTCCGGTGGAAAACTTAAAGAACTCGCAGATATAGCCTTTATCGTTCCATCCAGTGACACCCCTCGCATACAAGAGTGCCATATACTGATTGGGCATATTTTATGCGATTTGATAGAAAAAGGGGTGTTTGATGAATAAGGCTGTGTTTTTAGACAGAGACGGTACAATAAATGTAGATAAGCATTATGTTTATAAAATTGAGGATTTTGAGTTTATAAACGGAGTTCCGCAAGCGATAAAATCGCTCAATAAAAACGGATATAAAGTTATAGTTATTTCAAATCAAAGCGGTATTGCAAGAGGATTTTATACAATTGCAGATGTTGAAAAACTGCATAAATACATGGATAGCGAATTGGCAAAAATCAATGCAAAAATAGACGCTTATTACATTTGCCCTCATCACCCGGATTTCAGCGGTGAATGTGAATGCCGTAAGCCGAAAACAGGACTTATAAAGCAGGCTATTAAAAATTTTGACATTGACATTTCACAATCTTATTTAGTTGGAGACAAGGAAATTGACATGGAATGCGGGAATAATGCCGGAATAAAAACATTTATTACAAGCGAAACTTGGCAACTTAAAAATTTAATTTCTATTTTAACAGAAAATGGAGTGTAGATGGAAAAAGCAATTGTTTTTGGAATAGGTCAAATATATAAAACATGTGCCGATATGATTCGCTCAAAATTTGATATTGTAGGATTAATTGACAATGACAAAAATAAGCAAGGACAGATTATTGACGGATTTAAAATAGAGTCTCCGGAATTCCTTCTTAAAGGAAATATAGCCTATGATAAAATACTATTAATACCTCAAGTGAAACTCACCATACTTAATCAACTTATCAGTTTAGGAATATCCATGGAAAAGATTGATTGGTGCTATTTCAACGGAACAATTTGCATTCCGCAAAAAGAATTTATTCATGATAAATTAGTCTTGAGAGAAAATGGAGTTAAATTAATAATTGAAACCGATGGCGATGAAATATTGTTTGAAGATACTATTATTCGTAAGTCTTACGAAGTCAGCTTAAATGATAATTCGCAATATGTCGTTATTAATATAGGAGGTAACGTTGGTGACACAGCTTTATATTTTGCTTCTTTTGAAAATATTGTAAAAATTTATGCTTATGAGCCATTTAAGAACACTTTTAATAGAGCTTTGGAAAACCTGAAATTGAACCAAAATCTTGCAAATAAAATAGAGTATCATAATTTTGCGATCGGCAACAGAAACGAGGAATTGTTTCTTGATGATGTAGATTCTATTGGAGCGAGTATCATCAATCCTAAAAAAGGAACTACTAAAATCATAGTCAGGGACGTCGCTGAAATTTTAAACGAACTATTTTCAAAACATAATGAAGAAATATTCTTGGAACTGGATTGCGAAGGCTCGGAATTCGAAATTTTGAGCAAATTAGAGTCAGAGAACATGCTGGATAAAATAAGTATAATAGCTATGGAATGCCATTATATGAACATAAATGTTCCGGAAAAAAGAGAATTCTTGAAAAAATTACTTAAAAAAAATGGTTTTATGTTTAAGTTATTTCATTTTAGATATGGCCATGATTTGCTTTACGCTTTTAATTTTAAAAATGAGAAATTAGGGGAATAGATGAAAAAATTTCTATTTCCTTATGAATTGATTAAAAAAGACTCAGACATTTTGATATTCGGAGCCGGTTATGTTGGCAGGCAGTACTTGCAGGCAATAGAAAAAACCGGCTATTGCAATGTCAAATATGTTTTAGACAACAACTACAAAGAATTGAGTGACGCTAAACTACCGCTTGGAGTAAAAGTTGTTGCGCCTGAATTTGCGATGCAGTGCAAAAATTATTCGGCAGTGCTGATTGCTGTTAAATACAATGATATGGCAACTAAAATCAAGCGACAATTATTAATTCTTGGAGTTGAAAATGACAAAATTATTTTCACAAAAGAAAATGCTGTAGAATTTATCGAAGATAACGGAGCGGAAACTTTACGAATTGCTTTTTTATGTTCTGGAGGATTGGGAGATGATATTGCCGGGGTTTTATTGCCCAAAGGCATGAGAGAGATTGTACCAAAGAACCTTGTTTTGGATTATTATTGCAGAACATATCAATTGCTTGAGAATTTAGACTTTATAGATAACGCTTACCATATTTCTCAATTTACAGGAAATGACAAATACGACATAGTTTTAACCGGCCATAGAGCTTTTGAAATAGAAAAGCTCGCTTTAACCAAAGTCAAGCGCATTTCTGAAAAGTTATATCAATATTTTGTTGACATATTAGACATTTACGAAAATATCTTGAATTTCGAAGATATAAGCACAAGTCATCGGTTTTTAAAATTATGCGAAATATTAAATAAAAGCTTTTTAGAACAATGCAACATTCATGACATATTACCTTTTAACCGCAATACAAAGTTACAATTAAATTTAAGCATAGACATAGAAAATTACATAAAAAGTTTGAATTTAAAAAACAAACAATTTATAACAATATGTGAAAATGACTCTTCAAAAAATAACTATGATATCAGATTTTGGCATCCTCAAAATTTTTTGGCATTATGCGATATGATAAACAAGGATTTTCCTGATAAAATAATTATTTGGATTGGCAATAGCATAACAACAGATATCTCAAGCAAATTAGATAATCCCAGAATTATAGATTTAAGAGGTAAAACTTCACTTACCGAATTGGCCGCTTTACTTAAATGCGCCGAACTGCATATTGGCTTAGAATCAGGACCAATACATTTACGACATTTTCTAGATGGCGGCACAAGTGTATGTTTATTTGGTCCAACTTCCATTTCTACTCTCGCCTATGACGAAAATATAAATATTCGCAGTTCTAAATATCCTTGCAGCGAAAATGGCTGCATGTTAGTGCACAAAAAATTCCCTCATGGAGCTTGCCTAATCTCTCCAAAAACAGATTATTCAGCCTGCATGGAAGCTTTATCCCCACAAGAAGTGCATAAATGCATTTATGATTACTTAAACGCACAAAATGGAGCCAAGTTTTGATATGAAAATTCTAGTTATTGGTGACGCTATGCTGGACGAGTATATAAGCGGCAATGTCAGCCGTGTTTCTCCGGAAGCTCCAGTGCCTATAGTCGGCGTTTCCAAGCGTAAATCCACACTTGGAGGAGCTGCTAACGTGGCAATGAACATTCAATCATTAGGCATTAAAGCCGACCTAGCGAGCGTTATAGGCAACGATGCCGAAGGGAAAATATTTCTACAGAAACTTGAGAACAATGGAATTAACTTCAACGGAATAGAATCTGAAAAAAGAATAACTACTGTCAAAACAAGAATAATAGGCAATGACAGGCAGATAGCTCGTTATGACAAAGAGCAAATTGATGAACTTGACATTAACCTGGAAGATGAATTTATTTACAAGTGCAAAAACGTAATAAAAAATTATAATATGGTTATTATCTCCGATTATAAAAAAGGAGTTTGTACAGAAAAAGTCTGCCAAGAAATTATCAAAACCGCAAAAGAATTTGGCTTGCGTGTGATTATCGATCCTAAACAAAATAATTGGCAACGATACCGTGGAGCATATCTTATAAAACCCAATTTCAAGGAATTTAGCGAAACCGGAAAAACAGTAGAAAATTTGTTATCGGACTATGAATTGCAAAATATTCTAATTACTCGTTCTCATGATGGAATGACTCTTGCAAATAAAAACGAAACTAAAGACTTTAAATCCGAAGCTAAAGATGTTTATGATGTCTCCGGTGCAGGTGATACCGTTATAGGAACTATAGCCGCTTTTTTAGCAAAAGGAATGGAACTCAATGAGGCTGTGAGAATTTCCAACATCGCCGCAGGAATAGCCGTTGGCAAAATGGGCGTTTATACTGTAACTCTATCTGATATTGAAAATGTCATCTACAATAAACTTATCTCAAGAACAAACCTTGCAAATCAAATAGACGCTTGGAGAAAGCAAAATAAAAAAATAGTATTCACAAATGGTTGCTTTGATATAATTCACGCAGGGCACATATCATTGCTTAAGCAGGCAAAACAATTTGGAGATATTCTTATTGTAGGATTAAATTCAGACGCTTCCGTTAAAAGTATCAAGGGAGAAACAAGGCCTGTGAATAATGAAACAGACAGAGCCGATGTTTTAAGCGCAATTGAGTTTGTCGATGCCATAACAATTTTCAACGAAGATACCCCTTTTGAACTGATCAAAGAAATCTTACCCGATGTTCTTGTTAAAGGAGCCGATTACACTCCGCAAACAGTTGTCGGAGCCGATATAGTTATAGCAAATGGCGGGAAAATTGAATTTGCAAAACTTGTAGAAGGAAAATCCAGCAGTAAAACGATCGCAATCTTAGCTAAAGAAATCTAAATCCGTAAGCAATAATATCTTATCGCTCGGCACTCCAATCTTCAAAGCAGATTGCTCAATTTCCTGAAAATATCTGTTTGCGATTATTAAATAATCAAAATTATTCAAATTATTTCTTAAGGAATCCGGTGCTCGTATGATTGTGCCGTAAAAATCTTTCCCTTGTTTTGAACAATCACTGTCAACGGCAAACACTAATTTTGCATTAGAATTAAAAATAGAATCCGCAACCAAAGTACCGATATTACCTGTTGCCCAAATAGCATATTTTGTATCTTTTTTAAAAGAACAAAAATCTTTATTGGCTTCATTAATTTTAGAAGATAATTCTATCACTTTATCCTGCTGCCATATATTTATTATTTCGGGAAATTTTTGTACACGCTCAATTCTATCAAATCCAAACTCTCGCAAAGAAATTGATCTTTTATTAAACATTGCAACAAACCCAGTATTTTCCGAACTTGCATTTTTCACAAATTCCATATCATTTGATTTTGACAAATCAAGATAATGCAAAGTTCCGGGGTTCAATACATATTTACTCATCTTGTTGCAATAATCATCTGACATTAAAACATTTGATGTTCGAATTACAATCCATTCATTGGAATTGCTCATAATTTTATTTAATTCCATACCAAACTTTTCTCCTTCCGAAAGCGCATATTTATTAGCAAATTGTTCATCGGAATCATTATATTCTATATGCTCTCCAACAACTATCAAGTCATATTTATGAGTAAACAACGCAGAATTTAATACACTGAATCGGTCTTCATAGTGCTCTATATAAGGCATAATTGCAGAGAAGCGTTTATTTTCCTGCTTGCTCGCTTCTGTAATTTGCCCATTCTCTATCTTTACAACATTAACACGTCCGGATTTAAGTTTCGGGCTGTTTATAGTTTTTAGCTTTTCATATATAGTTGGAGAAACATCGTCTATTTCTTCTGATGAATCTCTTGTAAAAGTATTTAACGCAAACCCGCAAAGTTCGCACCAGCGAAGCTGCTCTCCAAAATCCTTGGGCTCACGCTTCCACCATCCTGGTTCTATATCCCAGCCTCCGGGACCCTCAAATAATGTATCAAGAGCGGCTGCAATTTCACAAAAAAATGCGCCCTTGGGAGTAATGCTTGCACTCCACTCATTTTGCATCCAACAAGCATCACGCAATTTATACCATTCTTCATCGGGAATACCCATATCTTTTCTTGTAATAAGAGCAGGCTGATGATATATAGGATTTATGTGATCATTTAAACATTGATATTGAGCAACATCAGTTATTGCTTCATAATATTTTTTATATGAATTACACATATTAGAATATACGCCGGAGCCTATAATGCCAAGTCGTTTTATGCCATCATTATCTATTAGTTGATAATTTTTTAAATGAATTTTTAGAATAGTTTTAATAAAATCTTTTTGCGGATAAATGAGAATATTGTCTGTTTTGGGCTGAAATTTTGAGCCTAAGTATTTCAAAAAGCTTTCGTATTCAGGATGCAAAGTCGGTTCGCCTCCCATAATGCTCCTTATGCCCTTATAACCATCAAGAGAATCAACCGCCTTTTTAAAAGTATCAAATTTCATAAAATAAGGCTTTTTATGATGCCCGCATAGCCTTGTACAATTTGAACAACGCTTATCGCAAGCATTGGTTATTTCAATTTGTATTATTTGCATATGTTTCGGCGATTTCATACTAAACTATCTCCTCTAATGGTTAAAGATAATATAGAAAATTTCTAAATTACGGTTATGCCGAAAGTTTCAATTATCGTTCCCGTTTTCAACGCCAAAGCATATTTGCCTATGTGTTTAGACTGCCTCATAAATCAAACCCTTAAAGATATTGAAATACTTTGCATAAATGATTGCAGCACGGACAACTCATTGAATATTTTAAAAAAATATCAAAAAAAAGACAAGCGTATTGCAATAATAAATTTATCAAAAAATGGGGGCGCAAGTACAGCTAGAAACGCCGGACTTGCACAAGCAAATGGGGATTATATAGGCTTTATGGACAGCGATGATCGAATAGATTTTACTTTTTTTGAGAAACTTTATAGCATTGCTAAAAAAACAGGCGCAGAGATTGTTAAAGGCAGCTTGAAAAACGCCAACATAGACAGTAACATTCTTTACGATATATCGCTCAATAATAAAATCAAAATTCACAAAGCTTACTTCACTTCACAATTTTATTCCGCTATATACAAAACTTCTTTTTTAAATAAAAATAAACTAAAATTCCGAATTGGCGTAGCCCCTATTGAAGATCAGGTTTTTCTTTTGGAAGTGATCGCTGCCGCTAAAAATATTGAGCTTATAGACAATGTATTTTATTATTATCTTAACAACAGTTCAAGCATAATCAGCACTTTAACGGCGAAAAAACAAAATTCCTGGATTAAAGGTTTATCATTCTGTTTAAGTTTTTTAAATAACAAAAATGTGGATAAGGAATTCTATAAAATCAGATATAGAGAATATTTTAATGAAATGCTTTCCTTATTCACAAGAATAAATTCCATCCAGCAAAAGCGAAAAATCGCAAAAATAGTGTATAAATACTTTGATTTATGTGAATGTAAATCTTATTGCGTACAAGCATCTCTATTAAAATTTTTAAAAACAAAAACCGTAGATGAATTTTTAGAGCTGTTTAAAAATTCTGTAGGCTATTCAGATCGTATTTTTCCGGAGATAAAAATTAATCAAACAATTTTGAAAACTAAAAAATTATATATATTCGGAACCGGAAGGTATTCTATTAAAGCAATGGAACAGATTGAACAAAAAGGTTGGATTTTAAAAGGCTTTTTGGATAGCAACCCAAGCATCAAGAAATTTCTCGGGTACAAAGTATTTAAGCCGGAACAACTTATAAAAAGTAAAAAGAAAGATTTTTTTATAATAATAAGCAGCAGAGCATACGCTTTAGAAATGCATGTTTATTTGGAACAAGCCGGTTTGGTAAGAGACAATGACTTTTTTAGCATAATTTAAACCCCGACACCGGATGTATTTTCCGCCCGCTCTCCGGCGGCAGCTCTATGTAATTGCCAAACTTAAATGTCAAATATCCATCACCATCTTCCGGGCAAGGAAATTTATGCCCCGCAAACTCTATCTCCGAAAGATCCTTATACCACTTTGCATAATAGGCATAAATCCTGCCTTTCACCGTTGGAAAAGTCAAAATGCGAACCAAGCTTGTGGAGCTGGCTTTTGTTAAAATATTGTAAAAAAAGAATATAAAAGAAAGCGGAATTTTAGCGATCAATTTATTCTTTGCGCTAAACCAAAGCATTTTTCTAATCGCAAAACAGGCAAGGCAATGCCCCCCCCTCAGCGGCGCAAACTCCGGAACAAAATCAAGTGGGAACACATCTATAAAAATACCCTGCTCATAAGGCAAATGCTCCTGCCCCTCCCTCAAAAATAATGTATCTTTTCTGCGAAGCTTCCCATAACCCCAGCGATAACCCTTTGTGCGTCTATTATCTTGAAAGTAAAATTTTTCCGCATCCAATTCCGTTTGGCAAACCAGTGCAAACTTTTCATACTCCTCTCGCAACAACGCAACATCGGCATCATCGTCCCAGGGAATATGTTTTTTATGCCTGACAGCCCCCAAAAATGTGCCGGCTATTATGCAATATTTTATATCCGCTTTTTTGCAAATTCTGTCCACCTCCAGCAAAAGTTCTACCTGAACCGCTTGCAAATCGGTTAGCTCTGTGGCAGAAAGAGAATATTTCATTCTGTTAATATAGCTATTTTACTATATTCATAAAATGAAAACAATCATCACATACGGAACTTTCGATTTATTTCATGAGGGGCATTTTAATCTGCTCAAAAGGTCAAAAGATTTGGGAGATAAACTAATCGTTGGCGTTACCACAGAGCAATACGATATCCAGCGCGGCAAAATGAATGTGGTGGACAGCCTTATGAGACGCATAGACAATGTACGAAATTCAGGGTTCGCAGATGAAATTATCATTGAAGAACGCGAAGGGCAAAAAATAGAGGATATTCAAAAACATAAAGCGGATATTTTCACAATAGGCTCGGACTGGACCGGCAAATATGATTATTTAAAAGATTTTTGTGAAGTTGTTTATTTCCCCAGAACGGAAAATGTATCCAGCACGGGAATCAGAACTCTGCGCCGAGAAATTATAAAACTTGGTGTTGTTGGCACCGGGCGCATAGCCGGGCGCACTATGGAAGAATTGCACTTTGTGAGCGGAATCACCGTTAACGCAGTTTTTAACCCACATGTTAACAGCGCAAAAAAGTTTGCAAAAAATCGCGATGTGGGAATTGCAAGCTCAAACTATGAAGAATTCTTAAATGAAATAGATGCCGTGTATATAGCAAGCCCCCACGAAACCCATTACGATTACTCCCGCCGAGCCTTGATGGCAGGCAAGCATGTTTTATGCGAAAAGCCGTTCGTGTTAAGAGAAACAGAAGCAAAAGAACTCTTTGACATAGCATCTAAAGCCAATCTGGTTATAATGGAAGCGATTAAAACCGCTTACGCACCTGGTTTTTTAAACCTTTTAGCCATTGCCCGTGGCGGAAGAATCGGAAAAATATACGATATCGAAGCTGCATTCACAAAACTTGTGCCGGAAACTTCAACCGCAAGGGAATATAATGCTGTTTACGGAGGTGCATTTACCGAACTCGCAAGCTATTCACTCCTGCCAATAGTAAAGTTGCTCGGAACAAATTATAACGAGCTATATTTTGACTGCTTTAAAAACGAAAAGGGCGTGGACACTTATTCAAAAGCATATTTTAAATATGATAACGTAATAGCAACAGCAAAAATGGGAATAGGGGTTAAAAGCGAGGGCCAACTTTTGATTTCCGGAACAAGCGGCTATATACTCGCAAAAAGCCCTTGGTGGTTGATGAAGAACTTTGAAGTATGCTACGAGAATCCGGAGAACAATGAATTTTTCTCCACCCCATTTCACGGTTTTGGAATGCGCTACGAATTTGCAGATTTTGTGCAAAACATAAACGAGGCTTCTTTTAAAAATTTTAAGCTGACAAAGCTTGATTCTATTTTCATGGCCCAGGTTATGGAGAAGTTTTTAGCGCAGCGTAAATAGCCTTCCCTGCCGTTCCATTTGAATTAACCGCAAGAATACTGAACGCTTCTTTCTGTCCTTTAACTTCTTTTGGAAAATTTTCTATAAATTCATGAAAGGCATTTATCAAATTTTGCTCTCTCGCATAAAACTGTTCCGGTTTTATTTCCGGTTCCAAATGCCAAAAATTACCTTTTAAATATTTCTCGTAATCTTCTTTGCCGCACTCAAATATATGCTCATGAACTTCACCGGTTTCCAATTTCAATTCATATAAAATTCTGTTGAAGTGCGCCGGCACAAAAACGCTTTTCCCAAACCTGAATGCTCCGCCGTATTTCCACTTGTTCGCAGTCCAATCCACAAGCATGGGCATTCCCTTGAATTCCTCAAAGGTTTCGCTTGTTTTATCAAAACGAAGAATCATATTCGCAAGAGCGGGGAATAGCAGTATATAGCTATCGCAATTCACCAAGTAAAGAGCATCGTAATTCGCAAGTTCCTGTGATGCCGGACTGAAATTTTCCGGGAAGTTTTTGAATTCCGTAACAGTCTTTTTTCCTAAATCAACTTTCAAAAGCGCTAAAGGTTCTCTAGCTGTAAACCATATACTTTCTCCGTCATGCATTCCCTGCACAACATTTGCAAATCTTTTATTGTTGAATATTTTTATAATCTGCTGTGTTTCCAAATTATATCTAATTATTGTATCTGACTCTTGGAACAAACAGAACATATTCCCGCTCCATTTAAAATCTTTCGGAAGGGAAGTCGGATAATTATCAAAAAATATCGGCTTGTCATTTTCGTCTAACATTAACGCAAAAATCAGCAGTTTTGTCATAATATTATTTCTCATTTTTAACCCGATTCGTTTATATATTTGAGAATGATAAACTACTGAACCGTCTTTTTTCAGAACAATTACGGAATCGCTGTAACCGCAAAAACAGTAATAATTGCCATTATATTCATAAGGGCCAACCCACATAGCCCAACCTATAGGATTTATTTTATGCTTTATATCCGGTTCAATATAGTGTTTTTCATTCGTTTGCGGATCAAACTCCATAATAAAATCGCTACAATTGGCAAAATTGAGCAACTTCCCATCCGTCTTTTCAACTATCCCACAAAATGGCGGTAAGGAAACCAATTCTTTTTTATCACATGTTGTAACCAGCGATGCTTTGTTGTTTATAATATCAATCTTAAAAAAACCATTAGAAATATCATGCCAAGCCCATGCATTGCCTGTGGAATCTATTTTAAACCCTCCGAATTTCAATCTGCTTTGAATATCGGGCCCATCCAGGCTTTGAATCATAAGCGGTTTACCCGTAAAGCCCCAAAGCGCCATAATCGAAGAATCATCGCCATAATAGGCATCGCTTAGAACGATGGCTCTGTTTAAATCCGAGGAATCATCATAAATACCGTAGTTTTCGTCCTTGTATTTTTTTACAATATTCAAATATCTGTCCAAAAGCATCGGACGCATTGTTTCAAAAGTATTTATGCTAAGCGGGTGTGGACGCCAAAGCAGAATTACATCCCTTTGTTTTTTAAATTCTTCAAGAACATATTCAAGTTTATTTAAGTATTCCTCATTTCCGCTCAATATGGCAGCAATGCTGGTGTTGTAAAACACAACCCTTTTATTTTCCATGAGTTTTTTCCATTCGTCCGGAACTTCAAAATCCTCAACTTTTGCATTCACAACCTTGTCTATCTTCGGGCAACCAAGCGCAACAAATCTTCTATCCGGGTCTCCGTATTGCATGCCGAAATACCTTTTAAATCCCGTTACAGTAACTTTCTTTGCTTCCTCGGTTTGAAAAATAATTTTGTGAGCATTGAAATACACAGGAGTCCAATTATAATTGTCGGGAAACCTTGTATCCGGGTTTATAGTCCATCTTTGTGTATGATACGGAACATAGACAAGGCATTTGGTTAAATTTTTTAGCTTGGAAGAATAATAATCAGGATGCACACTTGTTAGCGTATTGCAATCATCATAAGGATTGTGTATAAAAATCATATCAGGGCGGCGCTGGGCAATATCATATTTGCGGAAATCGATCAATGGTATGTTTTTAGGATAATCTGTTTCCCAGTGCATTTCCGTATATTTTCCGCCTTTTATATCATAATATGGGATTGGCATAACAAAGGCATCGCAGTCAGGGTCTTCCTTAGCTGCAAGGTAAATGCTTTCCAAGCTATCCCACATAGAGGCTTTGTATGGCAAAAAGACAACTTCCCTTCTGGTATTTATTTCCGAATTAAATGTCGATTCCAGGTGTTTTATGTGCGTGGACAACATATGCAACGACGGATAATCACCAGCCTTTCCCGGTGTTACGCATGCTTGTATGGCTTGCAATGCGCCTGCGCAACCTGTGGCATTTTCGCCTTCCAAATTCTCCTTAAGGCACTGGCATGCAGCCATAAGGTCTTGAATTTGTTCAGCTGGGTCTGCCAGCTTAGGCAATAACTCTGCCATTTTGCCCATTGTTGCCAGCAGGGCAAGCATTTCCCGTTTATGTTCCTTTTGCATCTTAAGGAAGAAGAGGGATTCGAACCCTCGGTTCTTGCGAACAGCGGTTTTCGAGACCGCCCCGATCGACCACTCCGGCATTCTTCCGAGAAAGGAAATTTAGTAAAAAAATATTTCTATATTATAAATATGAATCAGAAAAAGATCCTCATCGCTTCCGTTGTAGTCAATGTACTACTTATTGGCCTTATCTTTATGGTAAAGGGCAATGCTCAACAGCAGGCTCAAGAGTTCGTTAAAGAAACTCAAGAGAAAACCAAGTACCAAATAGGGCAGGTGAATGACAACATTCAGAACAATAATCTGCTATGGTCAATCGTAGATAGCACCTGGAAAAGCAAGGACAAATCCAGAGCATTTGTCAAAAAACTTGCCGATTCCCAAAAAGTGCCACGCTGCAACGGCAAAAACTGCTCCGGCAATGAAGATGAGGCTCGTCTAAGAACCTCTATCAGCAACAACGCAAACGATCGCAGCATCACAGTTGGCTGGGGTAGCAGCGGAAAAACCAGCATCAAATACTCATTCAAAGTTATCTACGATGAAAAAGAAAGATTCTTGACCATAGACGTAAATGACCTTCTAGGCAAGACTTCAGAAGGGTCTGCTGGGGAAGAAGAGGCTGAGGAAGAGGCTACTGAGTAAAAGCGATGAAAATCAGTTTGAATTGGCTGAAAAGGTTTATTGACCTTCAAGCTTCCGCAGAAGATATTTCCCTCAAGCTCACAAGCTTAGGCTTTGAGATTGAAGGGGTTGAAGACTCCGGCAAAACTTACAACGGTTTGCTTATAGCCGAGGTTCTGGAGTGTACCCCCCACCCCGATAGCGACCATCTGAGCCTGACAAAAGTCTTTGACGGCAAAGAGACTCTGCAAGTGGTATGCGGAGCCCCAAATGTAAAAGCCGGAATAAAAGCAGTGCTAGCACCCATAGGTGTAGAGCTACCGATGCCAGATGGCAAAAGTTTAAAGATGAAAAAATCAAAAATCCGAGGCATGGAAAGCTTTGGCATGCTATGCGCCGAAGACGAAATTGGCCTATCAGAAAACCACGACGGGATCCTGATTTTACCGCAAGATGCCCCTGTAGGCAAGCCTTTTGCAGATTTAGGATATTATGACACAGTTTTTGAAATAAATGTGACACCGAATAGACCGGATGCATTGTCGCATTTGGGCATTGCACGTGAATTGGCGGCGGCGTACAATTGTCTGAACCACGATTTACAGGATTTAAGGATTAACAGGATTATTTCTGAGTCTAAATCTGAATTTAAGTTAACCGTTGAAGCACCTGATGCCTGCCCGCATTATGTTGGTCGTGTTATAAATGATGTGAAGATTGGGCCTAGCCCGGAATGGTTGCAAAGATTATTGAAAGCGGTTGGAATGAATCCTATAAATAATGTTGTGGATATTACAAATTTCGTTCTTATGGACATTGGGCAGCCTTTGCACAGTTTTGATTTAGGGCGATTGAGCGGCGGTGAGGTGAAGGTTCGCTTTGCACAAGACGGCGAAAAAATCACGACCCTTGACCACAAGGAACACCTTTTGCAAAGCACAGACCTTGCTATCTGCGATGGTAACCGCCCAGCTTGCGTTGCTGGCGTGATGGGTGGTGTGGAATCCGAAATCACAGATCAGACAAAAGACGTGTTTTTGGAAGCTGCATTCTTTAACCCAACCGTAGTTCGCAAACAAGCCAAGAGACTCGGCATATCCACAGATTCAAGCTATCGCTTTGAAAGAGGCGTGGACTTTGAGTTGCAAAGCTACGCCTGCGACTACGCCTGTTCCTTAATCGCAGAGCTTGCAGGCGGCAAAGTATCAGAGCAAAAACTGGAATTCATTTCCCAAGAACATTTGCCAAAACGCCCGAATGTACAATTACGTGAAGAACGCATTGAAAAATTGCTTGGCATAAAAGTTCCCATAGATCAAGCGAAAAAGCTTTTAGAAGGAATAGGCATAAAAGAAAATGCGATCCCAAGCTGGCGTTTTGATTTAGAACGTGAAGCAGATTTAATCGAAGAAGTTGCAAGGTTAACAGGCTACGACAAAATTCCATACGACATTCCGAGCTTCAAAGCCGAGCCAAACGAACTACCAATACAAGAAAGAATAAACCGAAAAATCCGCAATTCTCTTTCTGCGCTAGGCTTGCACGAATGCCTATCGCTCAGATTTACCAGCAAAAAGAAAACCGAGTGGGTATTCGGAGCAAGCGAAGACAAAAGAGCAAATCCGGCTCCCCTGCTCAACCCTTTGAGCGAAGAGCTTGCAGTGCTGCCAACCAGCTTGCTCCCAAATTTGATTTTCAGCGCAGCAGAAAACGCAAAGCATCAAAAATCAGTACGCCTTTTTGAAGTATCAAAAGCGCAGTTCCCAACACCGGAAACTGCAAGCGAAAAAGACCCAGGCTTCAAAGAAATTCCAATGCTTGCGATGGTCTTTGCAGAACCAAAAGCAGACTTTTATGCATTCAAGGGATTGCTGAACGCATTTTTCAAAAGGCTGAAAATCTCCGTAAATTTTGAAGCTCCTGAAACACCGGAAGTGTTTGTGCATCCGGGTCGCACAGCGGTTGTAAAAATCGGCAAAAAGATTTTGGGCTCATGTGGGGAGTTGCACCCAGCGGTTCAAAGTAAATTTGACATAAAGTTTAACACCTTTGTCTGCGAAATAGACTTATCCGTTTTAGAAACCGAGTTCTTAAAGCCCGTTTCTTTCAAGGAATTTTCCAAGCAGATGATCATTGAGCGTGATGTTTCCATTGAAGCGGAAGAATCCGCAACTCATGCGGAATTGCTTTCAAAATTCAAAGGCTTTAATCCTAAATATTTAGCTGGCATTGAGCTTTTAAGCCTTTATCAGGGCGAAAAGATTGCCGCAGGCAAAAAAAATCTGCTCTACCGCTTTTACTA
>Ga0181987_10697_pt1 | contig 17028 bp, 11 predicted proteins | sample TergutCo191P1_FD_120224 | JGI IMG/M metagenome (GOLD analysis project Ga0181987, IMG submission 120224)
ACAGAAAGCGACGCAAAAACATTCTGCGAAAACGCCGAAGGCCGCTGCATAGCGTTCAGCGAAGAAATCTGCCTCTTCCTAGGCGGCACAGTGGTAAGCAAATGCAACGAAACGCCAATCGCCCATACCCCAAACCCCATACCCTATACCCCAGCAGCTCCGCATTACTATAGCCTCAAAGGCACATTCCTCGGAACGCAAAAACCAACCGCACCCGGAGTTTACATAGAAGTAAGGGCTGAAAATTTTCAGCCCCAACAACAACGAGCGAGGAAAATAATGGTTAAATAAGAAAATCAGAGTTCAGACAATTTTCTATATTCTAAATACATTATGGGAAGATTTCGCGAAAATTTAAGCGTTTATAAGTCAGTATTGCTGGTAATACTGGCTTTTGCTCTAATAGCCGCTTTTAGCTATTACCACGCCAGCAATAACGAGTACAACAATCTGAGAAGAAGCTCGGCCAACACGCTTTCCCATATGGAGATGAGCATCGAGGCTAAATTGAGCGGAATCAAGAGAACTGCGGACAATATCTCGGAAACTATCCGCATAATGATTTTGAGCGGCGAAAAAGGAGAAAAAATAAAAGAATATATAAAAGGCATAACTCAGAGCATGAACCAAGATGAAGCTACGGGATTTTACGTTCATGGCGTTTTTGACATATTCGACAATGCTATATATTCCGGGAGAGGCTTTACCAATTTCGTGCCGGAAGAGTATTTGTTCTACAAAGCAGCAGTTGAGGCCAATGGTGAAATGGCGGTTACGGAACCATATATGCACTACTTTGATTCGGTTACAGTAATATCTTATTCGCGCCGCATTTTTAACAATGACGGAAAACCTGTTGGCGTTGTTAGCGTAACTGTGAATTTATATAAAGTTCTCGGAGAAAGCATTATAAATATGCGACTTGTCGAAGGAGGTTTCGGAGGGCTGCTCAGCCGCGACCTTAAAGCCCTTATCCATCCTGATGAGAATTTTTTAAATAAAGAGCTAAAAGACAAAGACCCGAAAGAATTTGAGAGCGACGAAATAGTGGAACATCGTGTGATGAATTATAAAAATGAAAAATCCATAGCTTTCAGCAAAAAGATAATAAATGGCTGGCATCTTTTAATTGTCACTCCGGAAAATGCTTATTACAGAGACCTTAATAATATGCTAAGATACCAGCTCATATACGGCGTGGTATTTATTTCCATTCTCTGCGCAATGCTAATTCGAAATATAAAAACAAGAAGAAGAACCGAAAGGCGAATGAAATCCATGCTTGATTTAACTCCTTCTTTGGGTATAAGCTTTCTCACTAGAAAACTAAATGTGGTGATGTGCAACGAACGTATTTTGGATATGCTTGCCGTTGCGAACATAAAGGAATACAACGAATATTTTACCAAGGTTTCTCCTGAATACCAACCGGATGGCAAGCAGTCAAGCAAAGCGGTGTTTGAATATGTGTCCAAAGCATTCAGCGAAGGATACTGTCGTTTTGAATGGACGCATCAAACCCTTGACAAGAAAGAGCAAATACCATGCGAAGTTACTTTAATACACCTTGAAGAAGAAGACGATTTTACTATCGGGTACATACGCGATTTGCGCGAACAAAAATCCATGCTTCGCGATATACAGGAAAAAACACAGGCATTGGAAGCCATGAATCATTGGCACATGTCTATTCTCAACGCCATACCGGTTCCTGTTACAGTTCAGGACATGGAAGAAAAATGGATTTTTGTAAATACGGCAGCCGAACATCTTATGCACAAGAAACGGGAAAAATTAATAGGCTTGCCATGCCGCTCTTGGGGGCTCAGCATTTGCGAAACCAATGAGTGCGCTATTTTCTGCGCAAGAATGGGGTTAAGGCGAACTCGTTTTTCGCAGGATGGCATGTCTTACAAGGTGGACGTGGACATACTTAAAGACTTGGACGGCAAAGCTGTTGGCTATGTTGAAGTTGTACAGGATGTTACCGAAGTGGAACATTTGGCAAAAGCGGAAGCTGAAAGCGCAAGCAAGGCCAAAAGCGCGTTTTTAGCGAAAACTAGCCATGAAATTCGCACTCCTATGAATGCTATTTTGGGTATTACGGAAATTCAACTGCAAAACTCTTCGCTGCCTGATTCGGTAAAAGAAGCGTTTTTTATGATATACAATTCAAGCAATTTGCTGCTCAGCATTATCAACAACATACTTGACTTGTCTAAAATAGAAGCCGGCAAAATGGAAATTGTATCCGGCAAATACGATGTTGCCAGCTTAATCAACGACGTGGTTCAGTTGAACACAATGCGGAACAGCAATAAAATAGAGTTTGAACTTTACGTTGACGAGAACATACCTGCGGAATTAATAGGAGACGAAGTTCGCATTAAGCAAGTTTTGAACAATTTGCTTTCAAACGCTTTTAAATACACAAGAGAGGGCAAGGTCAAATTATCAATTACGGCCGAAGCAAAAGACGAAAACGGCAATACTCCAATTGCTTTCAATATTAGCGATACCGGGCAGGGCATGACGAAAGAGCAGGTTGACAATATATTTACGGAATATGCCCGTTTCAATTTGGAAGCTAACCGCTCTATTGAAGGCACGGGGCTTGGCATGAACATAGTGCAGCATTTTGTGAACATGATGAAAGGCAACATTTCCGTGAATAGTGAGCTGGGCAAGGGAACAGCGTGTAAATTAATCCTGCCGCAGCAAAGCGCAGGCCCAAGTGTACTTGGCGCGAAATGCGCGGAAAGCCTGGTGTATAGGCGTGAGTTTGACGTAGCGAAAATCAAAGAAGTACAGCTTACGCATGAGCACATGCCTTACGGCAAAGTGTTGATTGTGGATGATCTTGAATTCAACTTGTTTGTTGCCAAAGGTCTTATGAAGCCTTATGGCTTGACTATAGACACTGTTTCTAGCGGCTTGGACGCAGTGGATATGGTTAAAAAAGGAAATATTTATGATATTATATTCATGGATCAAATGATGCCGACTATGGACGGAGTTGAGGCTACAAAGATTATCCGGGAATTGGGTTACAAGCATCCCATAGTAGCGTTAACAGCAAATGCTTTAGTTGGGCAAGCGCAATTCTTCACGGAAAACGGGTTTGACGATTTTATTTCCAAGCCAATTGACATAAGAAAGTTAAATGCCATGCTCAAAAAGTTAATCCGCGACAAGCAGCCGCCGGAAGTGATAGCAGCGGCTCATGCGAAGTAAAGCGTCTCAAAAGCGTCGCCTATGCTTAGCAAAGACGCTTCTTCAAACTGCTTCCCAATCCACTGCAAACCAATAGGAATGCCATCTAGCTTGCCGCACGGCTGAACAAGGCCCGGCAAACCAGCCAAATTAACGCTTGCCGTGTAAAGATCAGAAAGAATCAGGCTCAAATGGTCGTGCTCGCTCGCTCCAAGCAACTGCGGAAGCCCCGGCGTCGCAGGGCTTGCAATCACATCGCAACTTTCAAACGCTTTGTTAAAATCTTCTGTTATTATGCGACGGACTTTTTGCGCCTGCACATAATACGCATCGTAAAAACCGCTGCTCAAAACATAATTTCCAAGCAAAATGCGCAGCTTCACCTCGCTGCCAAAACCCTCGCCTCTGGACATAGCATAAACATCAGATAAATTCTTCGCTTCTTTGCTCCTGTGCGTATAGCGAATGCCATCAAAACGCGAAAGATTGCTGGATGCCTCTGCCGGAGCTATTATATAATAACTTTCAATAGCATAGCGAATGGACGGAAGCGAAACTTCTCTCAAAACCGCGCCTTCCTTTTCAAGCCTCCCAAGAGCAGCCTCTATCACTTCTTTGCACTTGGGATCCAAACCCTCGGCGAAATATTCTTTTGGCATGCCAATAACTTTGCCCTTAATGCCTTTACCAAGTTGTTCGCCAAAATCCGGAACAGGTTTCGCGCTGGTTGTGTTGTCTTTTGGGTCTTGTCCGCACATAAAATTCAAAACATGAGCCAAATCCTTGACGCTGCTTGAAAATGCGCCGATTTGATCCAAGCTGCTGGCATAGGCTACCAAGCCGTAACGGGAAATTCTGCCATAAGTGGGTTTGATTCCAACAATGCCAGTGCATGCGGCTGGCTGGCGGATTGAGCCTCCGGTATCGGAGCCTAGGGCCAAGGCTACCGTCTCGCTTGCGACAGCGACAGCGCTTCCGCCGGAAGACCCGCCCGGAACGCGATCTTTTGCCACCGGGTTAATCACTTTGCCAAAGTAAGAAGTTTCATTGGATGAACCCATTGCGAATTCGTCCATATTTGTTTTGCCAATTACAACAGCGCCGGCTGCTTCCAATTTTGCGACAGCCGTGGCGGTGTATGGAGAAACAAAATTTTCCAGTATTTTGGAGGCGCAGGTTGTTTTTGTGCCTTCTATGCACATATTGTCTTTGACTGCTATGGGAACTCCATCCAAAACAGAAAGGCTTTTGCCGTTTTTGCGGCGGTCGTCCGCTGCTTTTGCCTGTTTCAAGGCTCGTTCTTTGCAAACGGACAAATAGGCGTTGAATTCCTTGGTTTTTTCAATTTTTTCGAACGTTTGCTCGGCAACAGCCGTTGCAGAACAGGCTTCGATTTGCTTTTTGACATCGTTTAAATTCATTTTTCCCCTACCGGCTTCCGGACCATTTCATCATATACAATGCCGCTACCACTCCGATAATGCTAACTATGTTCAACCTTATGGTGCAGCCTAAATTGAATTTCAGCATATATAAATCTATCAACAAGGGATTGCCGTCCTCTGTGTAGCCTAGCTTCAGCTCCCAGGCCTTCACAAAGAAGTTGCGCACAACGTTGTCTTCGCCTCCGGCGTTCATAAGCGTACCTATATGCCCAAAGAACCAGCCGAGGCTCTCACCCAAAATACCGCCGAATATTAAACCCAGCATAATGAAAAGCAGTGCCTTTCCAACACTATTGCTTGTATGTGCCATAATTGGTTGAATGTAGAAATTTCTACCTTACCCAAAATGCCAACGCACTCTCCTTTGCCTCCCGGCTTTAAATTACCGCCTCTTTCAAGCGGCTCGGAGGAATTTTTTGTGAATATGGGGCCGCAACACCCCAGTACGCATGGCGCGTTGCGCCTTGTTTTGCGATTAGACGGCGAAACCATAGTTGAAGTTGTGCCGCACTTTGGATATATACACCGAGGGCTGGAAAAGCAGGCGGAGAGCGAAAGCTATGTTCACTACATTCCGCTAACCGATAGGCAAGACTACCTGACCTCGCACCAAAACGGCCACTGCGTGTGCCTGGCAATAGAGAAAGCCATGGGTATAGGCGTTCCGGAACGTGGAGAATACATAAGGGTTATGCTTTGCGAGCTTAACCGCATAGCTTCGCATTTGGTTTTTTATGCTTGCTTTGGCGGCGACTTGGGCGGGCAAACCGCGCTTTTATACGGCTTTAAGGAACGTGAGATGATTCACGATATTTTTGAAGAGGTGTGCGGCCAGCGGTTGACTATGAACTATTTTAGGCCGGGAGGTTCTGTTAAAGACGTTCCGGATACCTTTATCCCAAGGGTCAAGGCGTTTTTGGAGCATCTTAAACCCACCATGCGAGACTACGAAACTCTGCTATCTAAAAATGTGATTGTTTTGTTCCGTTCGCAGGGCATTGGGGTTCTCTCAAAGGAAAAAGCCATTGAGCTAGGTTGCAGCGGCCCGGTTTTAAGGGCAAGCGGCGTTAATTACGATGTTCGCAAAAACGATCCTTATTCAATTTACAGTTCTTTTGATTTCAATGTTCCGGTTGCGACCGAAGGCGATTGCTACGCCCGTTATATTGTCAGAATCCAGGAAATTTACGAATCTGTAAAAATTCTGGAGCAGTGCATAAAAAAATTCCCGGATGGTCCTTACCGCAGCGCGCCAAAGCCAAGCTACAAGCTTCCGCAAGGCAAATACTATGCGCAAACGGAAACGGCCAAAGGCATTTACGGTACTTACATAGTTGCGGAAAAAGGGGACAAGCCTTACCGAATCCACACCCGCAGCCCAAGCTTCGCAAACCTGTTTTCCTTAAACGAGATGAGCAAGGGGCACAAAGTGTCTGACTTAGTTGTCATAATGGCTACCTTAGACCCGGTGATACCTGAGATTGATAGATGAAAATCCTGTTAATCCTGTTAATCCTGGGAATCGGGGCTGGGACAATTTTTGCGGAAGATTCTCTTAAAGTTTCGCAAATTCATGTTCAGACAAAAGACGTTTTTGATGATGCGGTTACGCATTCTTCGGCGGAAAAGAGTTTGTACAGGTTTGGAAACTGGTTTCATATAGAGACAAAGGAGTCCGTGATTAGGGCAAAACTTCCTTTTAACGAAGGCGATGTGATTCCGCATTCGGAAATACAGGAAACGGAGAAAAATTTGCGAGCTTTGCCATATATTAGCGATGCGAACATATTTGTACTCAATGATTCAATGGGAAATGCGGAGTTGTATATTGAAACCAGCGACAACTGGACATTCGCTCCGACTTTTTCGCTTGGAAAGCCGGGCGAAAAATGGCTTTGGGAATTGGGCTTGCTGGAAAATAATTTGCTGGGATTTGGGCATACAATAGGTTTCTTTTTTAAACGGGGAGAAGATAGAGACCAAAAATACTTGCTTTATAGAACCGAAGATTTTATTTTTACGCACAACAGGTTTTATTTTTTGATAAGCGAAAATTCAGATGGATTTTCCCGAAGCGCAGGCATGAGCTATCCTTTTATAAGCCGTGCGAAAAACCAGTGGGCATATGACATAGATTTTCTCTGGGAAGAAAGAGACGAAAAATATTATGAAAGCAAAAATCCTAAGCCAGTAGGAATAATAGAAGACTTATGGGAAGACTCTTTGTCTGTGTGGGTACAGCGCTCTTTTGGGGGTTCTTCCTTTAAAACATATTTGGGCCTTGGGTACGATTATCATTGGATTGGAGAAACGCCAATTTCGAGCGGGTGCGTTAGAAGCTGGCGATACGCAGATTCGCGCATCGGTTTTTCAGTGGCAATGTCTCGCATTCATTTGGAGAAAAAATATAATTTGCACAGGGTAAAATGGGCAGAAGATGTTGAGAGAGGATATTTTATTAAAACGGTTGTTTCGAAAAATTTTGAGGAGTTGGATGCGCATAATAATGATTGGCATTTCAGGCATAATGCAAAGTTGTCATTTGGAACAGGCGGGCATAGTTTTTTAGCTAAGGGGCGAAACGCTTTTTATTATAACGGTGATACGGTTAGAGATATAAACAGTGAGTTGTTTGGAGAGTATATTTTTAAACCCAGTTTGAAATGGTCTTCGGTTTTGAGTGCCAATATTGAATCTTGGCAAAAAACCGGAGGAATTTATTCTGCTTTCAACAAGCAATTATATTTAGACGGCAACAATATTTTTCCCGGTATTCCGTCATATTACTTTGCCGGTGAAAATACATTTGCGTTCAAGGCGGAGCAAAGGTATTTTCCCGGATTTGAATTTTTGACTCAAATTCCGTCTTTTTCGTTATTTTTAACAGCGGGCCAAGCAACCGACAGGTTGCGGGCTTTTGAGCCAAGTGATTTGATTTACATGGCAGGCATTGGGCTTAGGGGCTCGTCTTCAAAGTCGGTGCAGGGCATAGTAAGCCACATAAATTTGTCCTGGCCGTTGAACGGAGGCCTGAAAGACGGCTTTTCGCCGAGGTTTTCTTTTATAGGAAAGATGGAGTTGTAGTGGTTTATGCTATAATGGCAAGGACTGATTGGTTGTTATATTCAAACAATCTTACGTAAAACAGCACACTTTGTTTCGGCCTGAGTTTTTGGCTTGGTAAAGGGCTTTGTCTGCCATTGTGAAGAAATCTTCTATTGAAAAGTTTATAGTTGGAACTATTGAAGCAACGCCTATGCTTACGGTTGCTGCCGGCAAATTCGGTATAACCATTTTATGAACGGATTTGCGAATATCTTCCGAGTGCTGTACCGCACCTTTAAGATTTGTGTTCGGAAGCATGATTACAAATTCCTCTCCACCCCACCTCGCTACAAAATCAGCGGGCCTTCTGAGCATTGAAACAAATTGCTTTGCGAGCGAACGCAAAAGAACATCGCCTTGAACGTGGCCATAATCGTCGTTGTATATTTTGAAATAGTCAATATCGGCAATGGAAAGACTCAGATTCGTTTTGTCTCTCATTGCCCTTAGCCATTCCAAATGAATGCGGTTGTCAAAGCCACGCCTGTTTGCTATGCCGGTAAGAGGATCTTGAAGACCAAGCTCTTCTATGGCTTTTATTTGCTTTAGAAGAAGCCTTTGGTTGTTGACTCTAACTTTGACTATTGAGGAGCGTATAGGCTTGCCTATGTAATCAGCCACGCCAAGCGCAAAAGCCTGCTCTTCGCATTCCGGGCTGCTTGAATCTCCCATTATGATTATTGGAATTCGCATTGTTTCTTCGGCAGATTTCATGGTTGTCAAAAAGTCATGGCATTCCTTGCTGTAACTGACAAAATCCAAAATAATAAGATTTACTTCAACGCTTCTCATTCTAATCATGGCTTCTTCCATGGAAGCCGCCATTTGAACAGTATAATAAGAAGAAAGAACGCTGTTCAGAATATCCAAACTAGCGTAATTATCGCTCACTGCAAGAACAGTAAAATTTTTATCCAACTCCACTTAGGTTAAGTTAGAAAATCTTAACTCATCATGCTGCCTGTTTCCATTAGCCTTTTGTGGAAGTCAAAAGCCTTGTCCAAGCTGTGCGGAGTGTGGATGTTGGCTTGCTTTAAGCCGTACTCCAAGTATTCCAAAAGCAATGGGCGGTAGTTCGGATGGGCGCATTTCTCTATGATCAGGCGGGCGCGTTTTGCGGGAGCCAGACCCCGGAGGTCGGCAAGGCCCTGCTCGGAAACAAAAATCATAGTGTCGTGCTCGGTGTGATCAGTGTGGCTGACCATCGGCACGAACGAACTGATTTTATCGCCTTTGGCAACGCTTGGGGTCATAAAGAACCCTAGCATGCAGTTGCGGGCAAAATCGCCGGATCCGCCTATGCCGTTCATCATTCTGGAGCCGTTTACATGAGTGCTGTTCACATTGCCAAAGATGTCTGCTTCCAGCGCTGTGTTCATCGAAATCACGCCTAGCCTGCGAATGACTTCCGGGTTATTGGAAATTTCCTGCGGGCGCAAAACAAATTTGCTTCTCCAGTTTTTTGTGTGGGCGTTCGCTTTGTACTTTTCTTGCCCGGCCAAGGAATAGCTTATGGATGCGCCGCTTGCGATAATCAGTTTGTCTGCTTCCAATATGTCAAATACGGAGTCTTGTATAACTTCCGTGTAAAGCTCCACCGGTGCTTGCTTTGGGTCTTTAGCCATTGCGCCCAGCACTGCGTTTGCCACGTTGCCAACTCCGCTCTGGTAGGGCAAGCCTTCCGGCAAGCGGCCTTTTTTGCGCTCATGCGCAAGGAATTCCAAAATGTAAGCCGCTATTGCGTTGGAATCGTCATCCGGCGCAGCGAAGGGTTTTAAGGAATCCGGCAGGTTTGTTTCCACTATTGCCACTATTTTCGCAGGATCAATTTGTACATAGTCTTTGCCTATTCTGTCTCCTGGGGCGTGGATTGGAACCGTGCCCCTAAGCTCTGGGAAAAAGACGTCGTGCGAGCCTATGAGGGTATCGCCGTAGTGGGTGTTGAGTTCAATGATTATGCGTTCTGCTGATTGCAGGTAAGAGGGAGTGTTGCCTCCGCATCCTGAGAGATAAATTTTGCCGTCCGGCGTTATTTCGCAGGCATCCACGAGGGCAAGCGTGGGTTTTGGAACAAAACCCATGCGAATGAAGCGCGCGGAGTGCGAGAGGTGCATATCGAGGTAATCGGTTAAGCCTTTGTTGATGTTGTTGCGAACATCTGCGTGGCTTTGGTATGGCAGGCGCATTTTCATTATTCCCGCACGTGCCAGAACGCCGTCGCATTCATCGCCGATTGACGCGCCTGTGTAGAGCGATATGCTGAAATCAACGCCTTCTGCTCTGAGTTTTGCGCCTCGTTTAGCGAGGGCAGGCGGCACAGCTTTGGGGTATGCGGCTCCAGTAAAGCCGCTAATGCCTATAATTTCCCCATTATTAACAAGAGCCGCTGCTTCTTCAGCGGTTTTCACTTTGCTTTTAAGATCCGGATGCATAGCAAGTCCTTTTGAAAAGTTATGTCGGGTAAATATAGAAAAATGGGAGAGCCATGCCTTAAGGCTCGGAAATTCAATCAGTACTTACATTCCGACTTCCAGCGAGATTAAATACGCTGTAAACTCAATTATATCCTTGCTCATTGACACTCTTTTACAATACCATGCCATAAACTCTTTATTTGCGGCTCTGCCTACGGTGCAAGATGAAGATGTTTAACAATAGGTTCCGAAATGCGCTGAGTGACAAGGTTTTTCAGTTCTTCATAGGTCAGATTTTCTATTTCTTGCGCTGTTATTATTTTATGTGGAAAAACTTTTATTTCTCCCGGATAAAGCGAAAATCCTGATTTTGGCAAAACTTTGTGCGCATCCATAATCGTAACCGGAAAAACGGGAACCCCTGCATCTTTTATTATATGGAAAATCCCGTTTTTGAATGGCAAAAGCTTGCCGTTTCCAGAGCGCGTTCCCTCTGGGAATGCCATAATAGGAAAATTCTGCGAAAGCCTGTTTTGAATTTTTTTCGGCAAGTCTATGTTTGCCTGGCGATCTCCTCGCACAACGGGAAGGCTGCCGGTATAGGTCAATGCTTGCCCAAAATAAGGGATTTTAAACAAGCTCTTTTTTGCCAAAAACGCGCAAGGAAATATTTTCAGCAGAATAACGGGAACATCCATAAAGCTTTGGTGATTGCAAAGCATAAAACAAGCTTTGCTGTGTTCCGGCAAATCCCCTATCATCTTCACCTTTATGCCGAGCAGAAAAAATACAAATGCGAAAAAAGGCTTGCACGCAAGTATAAATTTTTGCTGCTTCCTGAATATCGCGCAATACAAAAACCACGGCGGAACAATAGCCACCATGCCTATGGCTATGAACAGATAAAAAAGCACGCACAGATAAAATGCCCTTATTTTTGCCACCTCAAAACTTCTCCGGCTTTTAAAGGCACGGCTCCATCTATTGTCTTTGGAACTTGCCATTCTTTTTGTGTGTATATAACGGTTTTTGCTTGGCGAGGAATTTTGTAAAAATCCGCTCCAAAACCGGCAATGAAATTTGAAAGTAAATCAAGCTTGTTTTCATTTTCAAATTCTTCTATTAAAACAGGAATAGCCACCGGCGCAGAATAAACCCCTGCCGCTCCGCAAAGAGATTCTTTTTTTTCCAAAGAATGCGGTGCGCTGTCCGTTCCAAGAAAGAATTTTTTATTACCGCTGAAAACCGCTGCCCTTACCGCTTCTTTGTCTTTTGGAAGCTTGGGAAGAGGTTTGCAGAAATTTTGCGGGCGCAAAGAATCCCCAACAATATCGTTTAATGTTAAAATCAAGTGGTGCACAGTGACGGTTGCGGCAACGTTTTGCGGCAAATTTTTGACGCATTCCACCGCCTCTGCGCTGGACACGTGCTCCAAAACAATGCGCAGTTTAGGAAATGTTTCGCAAAGTTTTTCAAGGTGCTTTAAAAATTCCTTTTCCCTGTCCAAGCAAAACGCTCCGGGTTCTTCGCCATGCAAGCATAGGACAAAATCATGCTTTTCCATCAGTTCAATGGTGGGGTACATATCCTCTATTTTAGCGACTCCGTCTTGGCTGTTGGTTGTGACTCCAAGCGGATAATATTTTGCGGCAACTGCGCCGTTTTTCCGCATTTCCAAAAGCTCCTGTTCGCTGTAATTTTTGTTCAGCTTGAACGTGAGCAATACTTCCAAGCCGGGCGCGGCGGTTAAAATTTCTTCCTTGTATTTTTTCACAGATTCCGCAGAATTCACAGGAGGCTCGGTGTTTGGCATAGCCAAAACCCGCCCGAACTGCAATGCGGCGCTTTTAGCGTAATTTTCCAAATCTTTGCCCTGCCTCAAATGAATATGGAAATCATCAGGAAGCGGTAGAGTGATGTTCATGGTGGTAAAATAGAAAACCAAAATTCTGTACTGCTTCCTCCCACGAAAGCTCGTCCGGCACATCAATCCCCGGCATAGCTGCTTTGCACAGGCCGCTTATCACTTTTTTAGCAGCGGCTCCCGCTTCCCGTTCTTTGCAAATACCTTCCGAACCATCTCTTTTGCTCAGTTTTTTGCCATTTGAAGCATAAAGCAGGCTATGGTGAAAGAACTGCGGCATTTCTTTTCTGCCAAGACTTTTTGCAAGCGCAACCTGCTTGTCTATGGAATCTTTTAAATCTTCGCCTCGCACTATCAAGTCCATATTTTCTTCAAAATCATCAACAACAACAGCAAACATATAAGTCCACTGGCCAAAAGCGTCTTTTATGGCAAAATCATCGCCGAAATTTTTGAACATGATTTTCGGTTTATCGGTTTTATACGTTTCATACAATAAGTTCTGTTCTTGCAGCATTTTAAAATACTTTTCATAAATTTCCCCTCTCTCGCTTTGAACGCTCTCGCTTTGCCACTCAAAGCCAAGCCATTCCAAATCTTTTCTAATTTCATCCGAAAAATGTTTTGTGCATCTAAGCAGGTCGTGATCTTCCAACCTTAGATGTATGTTCGCATCCTTAGCTTTTGCGACGGCGCTAACGCAGAGAGCGCTCCAAATATGCCCCTTGTGCAAATATCCGGTCGGGCTCGGCGCAAAGCGAGTTTTCATAGCAAGAAAAAATTTTAATGCCGCCCAAAACGCCGAGTTCTTCTCGGCGGCTGGTCATCGCCTCTAAATGCCTTTCTAACGCCGCCATCTCCTCTGCGCTCTGTTCTGCCAAAATCCCTTTTGCGGCCTCCTTCGGAATAGCCGCCACGTGACCCTGCGCCTTCCCTTCTCGGCGGCGGTTCGTCCGTCATAAGCCTTATCTTGGACGGGCGGTTTTTGATGGTCATCTTGCGAAGAATGCTCAAAACGTCTTCCGGCATGTTTTCCGGCAAATCTACCGTGCTGAATTTGTCAAATAACTTTATGTGGCCTATGTATCTAGATTCCAAATCCGCTTCGTTTGCGATGGCTCCTACAATGTCCCTCGGGGAAACATTGTCCATTTTGCCAACACCCAAATAATAACGCTGCATTCCATCTTCCGGCGGTTCAAGATCGCTAAAACGGCTGTTGCGTTCGCCACGATCCCCTCGCTCTCCACGTTCGCCACGTTCGCCACGTTCTCTGCGCTCTCCACGCTCAAAACGTTCCGGGCGTTCGCCACGTTCTCTGCGTTCACGTTTTTCAGAAGAAGCATTTTCCAGCGGCTCCATTTTCGGGAACAACGGCTGCTCTTCTTGGGTCATGTAGGCTAGGGCAGCGGCAATGTCTGCCACGTCCATCGCTTGTTCCATAGAGAGTTCTTCTACTAAATCGCGGAATTCTTTTAAGCCGCTTTGCTCATGAACGGTCTTTGTGACCTCTTCCTTGAACTTGGACACTCTTCTGTTGCTTATTTGCTCGCCTGTAGGCAAATTCATCTTTTCAATCTTTTGGCGGGTTTCCTTTTCAATCATCGCAAGCAAACGGTTTTCCCTTGGGGTTACAAAAAGTATGGCATTGCCTTCTCTGCCGGCTCGCCCCGTGCGGCCTATGCGGTGAACGTAAGATTCCGTATCGTAAGGAATATCGTAGTTCAGCACGTGGGTTATTCTATCCACATCCAAGCCACGTGCCGCTACATCCGTTGCTACCACAATGTCTATTTTGCCTTCTTTCAGGCGGTTTAAAGTGCGCTCTCTCAGAGTTTGCGCCAAGTCTCCGGAAAGCGGGACCGCATTGAAGCCCCTAGCTTCCAAACGCTCCGCAACCTCTGCGGTTGCTTGCTTGGTGCGCACAAATATCAGCATTCCTTCAAATTCTTCGTTTTCCAAAACCCTTGTTAGAGCTTCCATTTTGTGTTCTTGGCGAACAGGCAAATAGCGTTGGCGGGTTTTTTCCACGGTTGTGGTTTTGCTCGTTATTCTGATTGTTTCGTATTCGCCCAAATACTCAGACACAATTTTTTGCACGGCAGTTGGCATGGTTGCGCTGAACAAGGCTCTTTGCGCGTTTTCCGGCGTTGCTTCCAAAATGTATTCCACGTCTTCCTGAAAGCCCATGTCAAGCATTTCGTCTGCTTCGTCAAGCACAAGGGCTTGTATGCCGGAAAGGTCTATGGTTTTGCGTTCCAAATGGTCTATCAAGCGGCCCGGTGTTGCTACCACAACCTGTGTTTTGCGCTTTAAGGCACGGAGTTGAATGCCCATGTCTTGCCCGCCATAGACGGGTACAACGTTGAAATCCTTCATAAACAAGGAGTATTTTTTTATCGCTTCTGAGACTTGAATAGCAAGTTCTCTGGTTGGCGTTAAAATGAGCATTGACGGATTTTTGCCGTCAAAATCGAGGCGAGAGAGCAGAGGCAGCGTAAAAGCCGCAGTTTTGCCGGTTCCTGTTTGAGCGGTTCCGAGCAAGTTTTTGCCTGCCAAGAGCAACGGTATTGTTTGCGTTTGTATTGGCGTTGGATTCTCGTAGCCCGCTTTTTGAACGGCTTCCATTACGTTTTGGGATAGTCCCAAATCAGCGAAAGTGCACATAGTTTTTACCAATCTATCCGACTGGCGCAAAACCCTTGCGCACTCTGGATAGAAATTCCCAGGCTCACAAATATAGCATTTTTTTTCTGTTTTGTCAAGGGGTTTTAGTAAATTTACTTGCCTTTTTATACAATTCCACTGCGCTTTCCGGCGAATCTTCCCCTGTTGCGTTCTTTATCGGGGCAAATTCATCTTCTCTCTCCACGCCAGCCAAAAACATTGTGCCAAGCTTTGGAAAAACATCGAATAAGAATTGTTCAAACTTGAACGCACCTTCTATGTCGCAAACCTTTTTAACAGCCAAATGCCACGGCAGCGGTTCATTTTCCAGCTTTTTAAGAGAGTCCATTGTGAACAAATGCGCAACTATGTTCCCGCCTTCAAATTCGGCAATTCTTTCAGGAGGAATTTCGTTGTATTCTATAACCGCCGGCAAACCGTTTTTAAGCGCGAACGCGCCCATTTTCTCTTCCGGGCTTTTCTTTTTCACAACCTTTGAGGCGGCCGCCATTTTTGAGTTCGCAAACGCGCCAATAAACGCTCCGTCGCACGGCTTGGCTAAAATATTGTCAACGCCGTATAAAAAAACGAACTTTATTTTCTGCTCCCGCAGCCATTCCAGCGCGCCGCTTGAAGAAAGCGCCCTGAAACAGCCTCCGTTGCCGTCAGGAACAAGAGCCAAATGGCCGTTGCTGTCAAAAATAGGATCTCCGCTTGGAGCTATAGCGCAAATTGTGCCTTGCTTTATGAATTTGACTTTCTTTTTATCCAATCCCAAATAATCGTTTTGCTCAAAATATTCTATGGTTTCTTCGTGGTTTAACGGGCTGGTCATTATAATCCAGGGAATGTTTTTTATTTTTTCGGCATGTATCTGGAAAATGGATTTTCCAAGAGCCTCTAATCTGAAAGTGCCTTTGGGCCCGTTGAAATTCAATCTGGAACCTTGCCCGCCAGCGAGCAAAAATGCCGCTACTTGCCCGTTTTCCAGAATTTCTTTTCCAATTTGCTCAAATTCTTCTATCTTTGGATTGTCGCGCAGCATTTCAAAATTCATAGGCGCTATGCAATCTGCTTCAGGTTTTGTATGCTTGCGTGCCATTTCGGTTAATTCGGAGATGAGCCGCCAGTCTTGGGAATAAATTTCTTTTTCCAAATGGCTGCGCTGCTCCGGCGCAATGCTTTCCATTATTTTCCAGCGCTCTATGATTTTGAGGCAGGTGTATGTTAAATTTTCCGCTTCAAGCAAGGTTTTGCTTTCCGTGTAGCAACGGAATTCAGGAGCGTTTCCGCTTTTGCGCAAATGGATTATATTGCCGTTTTCAAATTCCATTCTATAGCCGTCTGTGGTGTTTACAAGCACCGGTTTGCCGGCTATTTTTGCGAATTCATTTTTTAAAAAGTCATAGCTGCTGGCTTTAAGTTCCGTAAGTTTTTTGTCTGCGAGTTCCGGCGAAAAATCCTTTACCAAGCCGCTTGACGTGTATCTTGGCGGCAGCTTTGCCAAAAGCTCGGAGAGTTTAAGTTTTTGGTTTTTGCTCTCGATGATGGTTGCGATAATCGGAGTCAGTGCGTCTCTTGTAGTCAAGCCTTCGGTTAAAAAGCCGCCGTTTGCCTCAAAGCCTGCGACGGATTTATATTTGTCTTGTATGGTTTTTATTCCTTCAATTACAAATGGGCTTCCTATTTTTGTTCTCAAAACATGCCTGAAAAATCCGCTTTTCTCCGCAGCGGTGTTGCAGCTCACAGGAATAACCACCGCCTGGATTTTAAGAGCTTTTGCCGCTAAAATGCCAAGCGAATCGCCTCTGAACCAGTTTCCGTTTTCATCGGAAAGGAGGGGCCTGTCGGAATCTCCGTCTGTGCTTGCCATGCAAAAAAACTCGCCGCCTTCGCAATTCTGTTTTGCAAATTCCTGGTCTTCTTTGCGAATTGCTTCGGTATCTACAGGTATGAATGTTTCGCTTCTGCCAAGTTCTTTTACATTTGCTCCGAGTTCGGTTAAAATTTCAACAGCAATGTCTCTGCCAACTGCGGAATGTTGGTAAAATGCGATGTTTGTTCCCTGCAATGAATTTTCCGGGAACAAGCTTAAAACATATTCTTTGTACATTTTAAGCGCCTTGCCGCTTGAACGAGGCAACCGCCCTATTTCCACAACTTCAGGAATTTCCACGCATTGCTCTCTGATGCCTGCTTCATCGGCCTTTGTTATTTCTCCAAGCTTGCTGCAAAACTTTATGCCGTTTCTTGTTTCCGGTATATGGCTGCCGGTTATCATAATGCTGGGGATTGCCTTTTTTATTCCATAAAGCGCAAG
>Ga0181987_12245_pt1 | contig 16509 bp, 9 predicted proteins | sample TergutCo191P1_FD_120224 | JGI IMG/M metagenome (GOLD analysis project Ga0181987, IMG submission 120224)
CTCTTTCAGCCTCTCCATCATTTCTTTTGAATTCATAAAAAGAATCTCCGTTATAGTTACCTATTTACTTAGACGCTTCTCAAAAGGAAAAAATCAAAAAAAGTGATGAAAAAAATGATTTTTTCGCAAAAACGGCGATTTTGAGCGAATTTAAGGGGTATGGGAAATGCAAAAATGTGTGATATTCGTCACATTTAAGCGTTTATTAACTCAGATATCATCGTTTTGGGATATGGGACACGGGACATGATTTTTTACAATTTCATGTCCCATTTCCCAAGCGGAGTAAATCAGCGTTTACTATATTATCGCCTATGAAAAAATTTTTATTTCTATTATCTTTGGCCTTTATCTTTGCCGGCACTGCGTTTGCGCAAGCGCAAAAGAAAAAAGCGGCACCGGCTCCTGCGCCTAAAACGGCTGCTAAGGCGGCTCCGGAACCATCTGTTACGCTTGAAACTAAAGAACCATCTTTTGTCGGATTTACCGGCAGCTTCATAAAATTCGGCGCTGTTTCCGGCAATGAACGCTCTTTTACCATGACTGTTGAATATAAACCCTGGTTTTTTGAAGTTAAAGGAGTCGCAAACGCCGGTTACAATACCCCGGATTTAGGCGAAGACGGCGATTTAATCGCAATTGTGGCATATTACAAAACTCCGGGAAAAGCGCCGGATGGCACAAGCTATCAGGCTGCTTATTTTGATTTTATGATATATTTTGACGACGCGCCTATTAAAATTTCAAACTTGAATTTTACCTTGCTTGGCCCTGCCGCCGCAAGCTCGGCTGTTCTCGCTCAGGCTAAAACATGGAATTTTGAGCAGGGAAAAGTGTTTAAAATGCAAAAATACGATGCCTCTATAATCAAAGCGCAAGCCGCCGCATTGGATAAAGCCGATGTTGAAAAAGAAATTGCGATAGAGAAAAAAAGAGTTGCAGATTCCATCGCAAAAGAGAAAAAACGTGTAGCAGATTCCATTGCAAAAGAAGAGAAGCGGGTAGCAGATTCCATAGCAGCGCATAAAAAGCGGGTTGCGGATTCCATTGCGACAGAAAAGAAACGGGTTGCGGATTCCATTGCGAAAGCGGAAAAAAGGAAAAGCGATTCCATCGCAGCACATAAAAAGCGGGTAGCAGACTCCATTGCAGCACATAAACAGAGAGTCGAAGACTCCATAGCAAAAGTGGAAAAAAAGAGAAACGATTCCATTGCCGCGCACAAAAAACGTGTTAAAGATTCTCTAGCTAAAGTGCGGGAAGAAGAAGAGGAGAGAGCTGCCGTCGCAGCCGCAGCCGCTAAGAAAGCGGAAAAAAAGCGAAAAGATTCCATAGCTACATACAAAAAATATGTTAAAGATTCCCTAGACAAGGAAAGGGAGGAAGAAGAAAGAGCTGCTGCCGCTGCTGCTGCGGCTAAGAAAAAGAAGAAAAAGCCTGTAGTTGAAGAGGAAGAAGATGATCCGCCTCCACCGCCTAAAAAGAAGAGAGTAAAGAAGCCCGTAGTTGAAGAGGAAGAAGACGATCCTCCTCCACCGCCGAGAAAAAAGAGAGTAAAGAAGCCTGTAGTTGAAGAGGAAGAAGACGATCCTCCTCCTCCGCCTAAAAAGAAGAGAAAGAAGCCTGTAGTTGAAGAGGATGAAGAGGAAGACTATCCTACTCCGCCTCCACGGAAAAAGAAAAAGTGATTTCAGTTTTTCGCTTTTCTATATTACTAACATGACATCAGATGAGCTTGTAGAGTTAGTTAAAGAAGGTGAAACGAGCCGTGTTCAATTCAAGATTGAAATGGACGAAGATAAAATCGCAACTGAAATAATTGCTTTAGCTAATACTAAAGGGGGTGTTATACTTCTTGGCGTACACGACAAGACAGGGGAAATTGCTGGATTAAATTTTGAACAGTTGCAAAAATATAATAACCGCATAGCAGCTATAGCAAGCGATAAAGTTAAGCCGCAAATTTTTATTGTCACAGAAGTTGTAAGTGTAAAAAAAGACAGTGAAAATTTGAAAATATTGGTAATAAGCGTAGAAGAAGGTGTTAATAAGCCATATAAAGATACAAGTGGCATAATATGGGTAAAGCAAGGTTCGGATAAAAGAAAATTGACTGATAACGCTGCTATAGCTAGGTTGCTGCAACAAGGCAAAGAACTTTTCGCTGATGAAATGGAAATAGATGGAACGGGTATAAATGATTTGAATGAATGGCTTTTTAATGCGTATTTTAAAAAAGAATTTGGACAAACATACGCCGAATTAGGTTTGTCTTATGAACAGGCACTTACGGTAAAAAGAACATTAAAAAACGGCCAAGCTACTTTAGCCGGCCTGATGTTTTTCGGGAACGAACCACAAAATTTCAGACCCGTATTCACTATTAAAACGGTATCTTATTTTGGAAACGATATTGCAGGTAACAATTACAGAAATAAACCAAATGATTTAGTTGGCACAATACCAGAGCTTTTTAAGCAAGCTATGATGTTTTTAACTGCCAGTTTGTTTCATGTGCAGAAAGATCCTGATTTCAATTCAAAAGGAGAGCTTGAAATTTCCAAAATTGCTTTAGAAGAATTGGTGCAAAATGCTCTTTTGCACAGAGATTATTTTAAAAGTTCTCCGATTAGAATAATTATATTTGATAACAGAGTTGAAATAATAAGCCCCGGTTCATTGCCGAACACATTAACCGTAGAAGAAGCTAAGTTTGGGAATCCTGTCACCAGAAACCATCAACTTGTTAAATTTGCAACTCATACTTTACCATATAGCGGTTTGGGTTCCGGATTGAAGAGAGCTTTGAAAGAGCAGCCCAATATTGAGTTGATAAATGATGAGAAAAGCGGGTTATTTGTTGCGGTTATACCGAGATTATCACCCCCATCCGTGGTTTCTGTTTAGCATCATTTTACCATAATGCGCAGAGCTTATTTAAAGAACAGGTTTTTTGCCGTGGCAAACATCTCGTCCTTTTCTTCCGGATTTCTGCACTCAGCGTAAATGCGAACCTTTGGCTCGGTTCCGCTGGGGCGCACAAGCATCCAGGAATCATCGTCAAAGATTATTTTAATGCCGTCAACCGTTAGCAATTCGCGCACAATCTTGTTCTTTTTGCCAATGGCTATTTTGGAACCGGGCTGGGCAGATTTCGCTATTTCCGCTACTCTGTCCAAAAGCGGCTGGCCAACAAGAGACTTGTCCACTTCAAAGCCGGAACGCTCAGGGTAAAGACGGCCATATTCCGCATATAAAAGGTCTAGATATTCGCCAAGATTCTTGCCTGTTACCGCCATTATTTCCAAAGCCATCAAAAGCCCGAACATAGCGTCTTTTTCCAAAGTGTTGTTCAAGCCTGTTATGCCATCGGATTCTTCAAAGGCTATAAGCGCCTTTGGATTCGCGCTTCTTTTTAGCCAGGGGCGAAAATTTTTAAAGCCAACCGGAGTTTCCATAACGGGAACGCCTAGTTTTGCGGCTATTATATTCGCAAAGTTTGAAGTAGCCACGGACTTTGCCAAAACGCCGTCTTCTTTGCGCCATGTAACCATATAGTGAAAAGCTATCGCACCAAAGCTGTTCATGTCTATTTCTCTGGTGCCATCGTAAAAACGAATGCGGTCTCCATCCGGGTCAAAAATCGCTCCGAGCCTGAAGCGGCTTTTGCTTGCGTCCAAAACCTGTTTTATTCCTGCGAGATTTTTTGAAGACGGTTCCGGTTTGGCGCCGCCGAACAAAGGGTCGTTTTCTGTTCTAAGGCTTGTTAGGCATTGCGGGTTGTTAAGCATAGCGGCTGGGCGGCCTCTTGTTGAGCCGTTTACATGGTCGCAAACCAAGTCGGTGCTCTCTTTTGAAAGCAATGACAGAATTCTGCCGTATTTTATTGTTCCCTGTTTTTCGGAAAAATTCTTGTAAATTTTAACCGGGTCTATTATTTCCCAGCTTATGCTGCCAAGCTTTTCCCAAGCGTGAGTTTCCATAAGGGTGTTTGAGTTTTCTGTTATTTTATCGGTTATTTCCGGACCGGCAGGGCCTCCGTCCGCAGGGTTGAATTTTATGCCGTTGTAGTTGCTTGGATTGTGGGATGGCGTTATGTTCACAGAGCAAGCCGCGCCTAGAGACTCTATTGCCGCACTGAATTCCGGAGTTGGCATTTCTCCTCCGTAATAAACTTTTACGCCGGCTTTTATGAACTGGTCTGCGACAACTTCGCAGAATTCTTTGCCAAGCAAGCGGTTATCGTGCCCAACAACCAATCCTTTTGTTTGCAATTCTTCAAAGGAGCCAACACCCAAAGCTTCAAACGTTGCTGAATCTGCATCTCTGTAAATTCGCAAAATAGCTTTTGCTACGACCTGAATATTTTTGAGTGTGAATTCCGAACCAATCTCGCCTCGCCATCCGCTAGTGCCAAAGCTGACTTTGGCTGGCTTGGCTGAGCTTATGGCTGCTTGCTTAACTTGTTCAACAAGTTGGCTGTCGCGTGCGGGATTAAAGTCCGAAGATTGAATTTGCTTCCAAATCCTGGATACATTTACAGTAGGCATAATGGTAATGTAGAAAAATGCGTTTACTATATTCACTCATATATGTATTTTGGCCTGACAGACTCTCAAGCCGCTGAATCTAAACAAAAATTCGGCGATAATCGCTTAACGGAAGTTGAGCGAGAAAGTTTTTTTGACAAGTTGAAACAGAATTTTGGCGATCCGTTGATAAAAATTTTACTGGTTGCGCTAACAGTAAACGTGCTGTTGGTAATCGGTTCCGGCATTGGATTCATTGAAGATGAAATAGCTTGGTACGAACCTGTTGGCATTGCCATAGCCATTTTGCTCGCAACGCTCGTTTCAACTTTTTCCGAGCACAGAAACGAAAATTCATTTCAAAAACTCAAAGAAGAAGCCTCCAAAATAAAAGTGAAAGCATATCGCAATGAAGTTGTAGTTGAACTTTCCATAGACGATCTTGTTCAAGGAGATGCTGTTTTGCTCCAGCCCGGAGATAAAATTCCGGCAGACGGAATAATAATAGACGGCAATATAAAGGTTGACCAGTCCGTGCTGAACGGAGAATCAAAAGAAGCCACGAAAACAGCGGTTCCTGCGGATTACCAAGATGACAATGCGCCGATGGATTTTTTGCATGCGCACAAGGTGTTCAGAGGCGCGGTTGTTTGCAATGGCAACGCTGTTATGCAGGTGAGCGTTGTTGGAGACAAATCCGTTTACGGGCAAATAGCAAACGAGCTTCAGGCAGTGGATGACCGTGAAAGCCCGCTTAAAATCAAGCTTACTGAATTGGCAAGAAAAATAAGCAAATTCGGATACATTGGCGGCACGTCCATTGCCTTTGTGCTTTTGTTCAAATGCATAGTGATGAATAATGACTATGATCTTGAAAAAATTTCCGTATATTTCTCTCACTGGGGGTATTTGCTAAACGATATTGTCCATGCTGTGATGATGGCAGTGATTATAATAGTTGTCGCAGTTCCTGAAGGGTTGCCTCTTATGATTGCGATAGTAAGCGCGCTCAATATGGGAAAAATGTTAAAAGACAACGTGCTTGTCCGCAAAATCGCAGGCATAGAAACTGCAGGCAGCTTGAACTTTTTATTCAGCGATAAAACAGGCACAATCACAAAAGGCAAGCTGGAAGTTGTGGCATTTATAGACGCTTCCCTGAAAGAATACAAAAGTTATGGCGAAGTTCAAGGCGGCTTAAAAAAATACCTGTCTCTTTCAATTCACCAAAATACTGACAGCATTATTTCCGGCAATAAAATAGTGGGCGGGAATGCTACGGAACGAGCCATTCTCGCATTTTCCAATGAAAAAACAGAGAAAGCGAATATTATAAATAAAATTCCTTTCAACAGCACGAACAAATATTCAGCGACCTCAATAGAAGGCCTGACTTTAATCAAAGGAGCGCCGGAAAAAATTCTCGCTAAATGCAAATATTATTTTGATGGCGATGGAAAGAAATGCCAGTACAGCGACCATGCGCTGCTCAATAAAAACATAGATGATCTTGCGGAGCGAGCGATTAGAGTTGTTGCCTTGGCGGTTTCCGAGACCCAGATAAAAGACGAGGCTTTGCCGGAAGACGATTGGATTTTGGTTGGCGTTGTTGGCATAAGGGATGAAGTTCGCCCGGATTCCGTAACTTCTATAAGAGATGTTTTGGGTGCAGGCGTAAACGTTGTTATGATAACAGGAGACCGCAAAGAAACAGCGGTTGCCATTGCCAAAGACGCCGGATTGATGAAAAACGGCAGCGATATTGTTTTGACCTCAGATGAATTCGCCGCTCACAGCGATGATGAAATAAAGGAGAAAATCAAGAATATAAAGGTTGTGGCTCGTGCTTTGCCAACGGATAAAAGCCGCTTGGTTCGCATAACCCAAGATTTGAACTATGTAGTTGGTATGACCGGCGACGGCGTAAATGATTCTCCGGCTCTTAAAAAAGCAGATGTTGGCTTTGCTATGGGAGGCGGCACGGAGGTGGCTAAGGAGGCCGGGGACATAGTTATTCTGGATGACAATTTCAATTCAATAGCAAAGGCGATTTTGTATGGCAGAACTATTTTCAACAATATAAGAAAATTTATAGTATTCCAGTTGACCATAAATGTTTCTGCGGTTTCAATCAACTTTGCCGCGCCTCTTTTGGATATGGATCCTCCGCTTACCATAATTCAAATTTTGTGGATAAATCTGATTATGGACACTTTAGCAGCTCTTGCCTTTGGCGGCGAAGCTGCTCTTTTGCGTTATATGAAAGAGACTCCAAAACGACGAGATGAATCTATTGTGAACAGAAGCATGTGGAGGGACATATTCACAAATTCTGCCTGGATATTCGGTTTGAGCTTGGTATTTTTGCTTTGCGTGGATATTGATGAAAAAAGGCTTCAAACGGCGTATTTCACATTTTTCGTTTTCATTGCCATGTTCAATGCTTTTAATGCCCGTACCGAACGTGTGAATATTTTTGACAATATAGGCGGCAATAAAAACTTTTTGCTGGTTTTAGGGCTTATAATTTTAGTTCAGATTGGCTTGGTGTATTTGGGCGGCGAAGTATTCAAATGTCATGGGCTTGATTTGAAGCAGTGGGGCATAGTGACTTTGATGGCAATGTCTATAATACCGATTGGAATGATTAGAAAAATGGTTTTTAGGTAGTCGCTTGAAAAATTCTTTCTTTACTGCTTTTTTTGTTTTTCTCTTGGCTGTGGGAGCTTTTTACGCTTTTAAAGCACTGCTCCCGGAAAGGCTGTTTGCCGAAGTGGCTGTGAAAGGCAACAATATGATTGTGGACAGCCTGCTGCTGCTTGCAGCGGCTGATTCTGCGTATGAGCAGGATGCAACCGAAGTGAATATAGAAACCAATGTTTCCGGCATGACATCTTTTTACAGGAAACTTTTTGAATTGGAAAAAACGAAAAAAGGCTCCGTGCGAATAGCTTATTTTGGCGACTCGCAAACGGAAAGCGACCGGATAGTCCAGGATATTAGAAAAAACTACCAGAAAAAATACGGAGGATCAGGAATAGGATTTGTTCCTCTTAGCATTCCTGAGCTTTACTTTGGGTCTTCCATAAAATTTCAACATTCTGGATGGAATACTTATTCTATTTTGGCAAAATCGCCTGTGTCTTTGGGTGTGAGCGGAAATGTTTCCATGGCAAGCGGTGCTTCTGCCTGGACTCGCTACCGTGCAGGAACCTCCCTCCTTGCGCGCCCAACGCTGTATTACGGCAATTCGAAAAACAAAGATGCTACGGTAACAGTCACTACCGAAAAGGGGACTTTAGCACCAATTAAGTTGAAACCGCAAGGGCTTTTGAATAAGCGCTCGCTCTCTCCGTGGGCAAAAGAACTAACAGTTCAATTTGACAATGCGGAGTCCATTCCGTTTTACGGCATTAATTTCTCAGGCGGCAGCGGAGTGAACATAGACAATTTCGCAAGCAGAGGCAATTCCGGACTTCCGCTCGGATACCTAAATATGAACCTGATGAACGCATTTCACAGGGAGTTTGGATATGACCTTATTGTGTTGCAGTTTGGGGCCAACGTGATAACTCCAAAACTGAAGCAGTATGGCGCATATTCAAAAAAGATGTCCTATGTTGTGAGCCGCTTGAAAAAATATTTTCCGGGCGCAGACATTTTAGTTATATCGATGAGCGACAAGGCTACAAAATACGGAACCCAAATGAAAACCGACTCCGTGCTGGCTTCATTAATTCATGCACAAGGGGAATACGCCGGAAATACAAATTCGTCTTTTATCAATCTCTTTCATATGATGGGCGGAGAAGGATCTATGGTAAAATGGGTTGAGAACAATCCGGCACTTGCGGCCACGGATTACACTCATTTCAGCAGCAAGGGCGCAAAGAAAATAGCAGATCTTATTTTTGAAAAACTGGAAGAGGAATATGAAAAGTTTAAAAAGCAAAATGAATAGCAAAGTAAAATTTCTTTTGGCTGCTTTTTGTTTGGCAATGGCGGAGCCGGAGCCTTCTTTATTGGATGAAATGTACAGCGAAGAGATAAAAAACGTTTCTCTGCTGCATCCTTTTTTTGAAAAGCTTATAAAACTGGAAGAGACAAAAGAGGGAAAGATAAATATTCTTCATTTAGGTGATTCGCATATTCAAAGCCCGTTTTTTCCAAATACCGTGCGCCAAATACTGCAGCAGCAATTTGGAAATGGAGGGAGGGGATTTGTGTTCCCCTACAGCACCGGCAGAGGCGGGAGCGCGTCAAAGCCGATTGCTTTTGTATCGAATGCGATGTGGCAAATTTGCAGGAACAATATGCAGGCAAAATGCGATCCAAGCACGGAATACGGAATGTCTGGCTATGGGTTCAGCACGGACTTTGATCAATTTGTGATAGCTGTGGAAATAAACGACAGAAAGGAACAGTTTAACACGATAAAAATAGTTTCTCCTCCGCCTGCTTTTCGCTTGGCAACAGCCAGCGGAACTCCTATGATACAGAGTGTGCAGTCTAATGTGAACAACCACAAGATTAAGAATGGAGAAAATTTGAATACCATTGCAAAAAAGTACAATGTTTCCGTTGAAGCCATAAAAAGAGAAAACAATATGAACTCAAACTATATATACGCAGGAAAAAATTTGCGAATTCCGGTTACAGTAATAGAAACTCGTGTTGATACTTCCATGTTCAAGCCGCTGGAATATGAGTTGCAGGATAAATTTGTCTCGGTGTATCACCAGGAGAAGCCGGTTTCGTCAATATATCTGCTTCCTGCGGTAAAACAGGCACGTTACAACCTCAACGGAATAATTCTTGAAAATGATTCTCCGGGAATAATCTATCACAGTATAGGCACTGTAGGTTCGCAGGTATCGCACTTTAACTCAACTCCTCTGTTTTTTGAGCAGCTCCCGGTGCTTTCGCCAGACCTTGTTATAATATCGTTTGGCACCAATGAAGCGTTTGGCGAAGTTCCCGCAGAAAAATTTATAGCGCAGGTTGATTTGATGATTCAAAATGTCAGGGCAGTATGCCCGGATGCGCCTATTATAGTTACAACGCCGCCAACATCTCTGTTTCGCCGTGGCATCTTGAACCATTACGCTTTGGAATATACCGCAAGCCTTATGCAGAAGAGCGATGTATCCATATGGGATTTATATTCGTTTACCGGCGGGCTTGAGGGTGCAAGAGATCCTTCGGCAATACAAATTGCCCATGACAATATACATTACACTGCTCAGGGGTACATCAATCAGGGAACGGCGTTTGCAAACAGCTTTTTGAAAGAGTACATACGTTATAAGCATAGCCGTGAAACAACAGAGGCAGAATGATAGCTTCCTGGTTCACGTACAATCCTGAATCTCCAATGTTGTTTACCAGCAGTTTGTTTTTAGGTTTTTTCCTTGCTTTTTACCTGCTCTACATTTTTACGCATGAATACAATCGTTTTCGTGCGGTGTATGTTTTGCTTTTTTCGTTTTTTTTCTATTACAAGGCCGGAGGAATGTATATCATTCTGCTTGCCGCATGCTCTGTTCTCAATTATTATCTTTCCAAGTCTTTGCATAAAGCGGAAAAGCCTTCTGCGAGAAAAGCGCTTATCGCTCTGCTAGTTGTGGCCAACCTTGGCATTTTGGCTTACTACAAATACACCAATTTTATCATAGGGAATATCAATGCAGTTTTTGACGGCGATATTTCATTTCAAAATATTGTGTTGCCAATAGGCATTTCATTTTTTCTATTTCAAGCCATCAGTTATGCAATAGATGTTTACCGAAAGCAAATTGAGCCGGCGCGAAATCTGCTGGATTTTTCCTTTTACCTCTGCTTTTTTCCGCAGTTGGTTGCAGGCCCTATTGTCCGTGCGAAGGAGTTTTTGCCGCAATTGTACAAGAAGCTGAGCTTGACAAAAGAAGAAATGGGCATGGCTATTTTCCTGATTTTGGCAGGGCTTGTGAAAAAGGCGATTATTTCCGATTACATATCTCTCAACTTTGTGGACAGGGTATTTGATTCGCCCGGCAGCTACACAGCGATAGAAAATTTGCTTGCGGCATATGGGTATGCCATTCAGATTTACTGCGATTTTTCCGGCTATTCCGATATGGCCATTGGCTTGGCGTTGCTGATGGGGTTCAAGCTGCCTGTGAATTTTCGCGATCCGTATAAATCAGCGTCTGTCACCGAGTTTTGGAGGCGGTGGCACATTTCTCTTTCTTCGTGGCTGCGTGATTATCTTTATGTTTCGCTGGGCGGAAATCGCAGGGGGAAAATTCGCACTTATATCAACTTGCTGTTAACCATGTTAATAGGCGGTTTGTGGCATGGAGCCGCATGGAAGTTTGTGGCGTGGGGCGCTCTGCATGGCCTTGCGCTTGCTGTTGAGCGTGTGTTTAAATCATTTATAACTTTGCCAAAAAACATATTCACACGTATTATAGGCATAATTTTAACATTCCATTTTGTAGCGTTTGCCTGGATATTTTTCCGGGCGGCGAACTTTGACACTGCAATGGCGTTGATTGGGCGAATAGGGCAGGTGAGCGCAGACCCGGAGCATTGGCTTTCGGTGATTTCTGTGTATAAAAACGTGTTGATAGTGATGTTTGCCGGGTTTGCGGGGCATTTTTTGCCGAGCAGATTTATGGAGCAGTTGCAAAATATTTTTATCAAAGTGCCGTTTGTCATCAAGGCATTGGTTATCGGGTTTATTTTTTGGCTGGTATATGCGACTGCCTCAAGCGAAGTTCAGCCGTTTATTTATTTTCAGTTTTGACATAAAATATGACGATGAATCATCCCAAGAAAATGTAGCCTAAGTTAAGCCACAGCCATAAGCGAAATATAGAAAACACAAAGTTAATCAGCGACATCACCTCACTGTCGACATCACCTCACCACAAAAATCTTGCTTGGCATTCCTTGCTTTTTTTCAATATACACTCCGCTTGGCAAAGTTCCAGATACTTTTTTCCCTTTGAGGTTGTAGTACTCCGGAATTTGGCTAGTGACTAACGGCAAGTGGCTAGTGGGTAAGGCTGTCGTATTTTCGCTGCTGCTGCTGGATGGCTCAGAGATAATTTCAAAAGAGCCGCATGATATTGCCGGAGCAAGCGTTACGGTTGTGCTACCGCACACAACACTGCTAAGTGTAACTGCCCTTGAACCTGGATTGCAGAATGGATGAGTGCCTCCCGCAGCATTCCATCCGGATATAGCTGAACCGCCAACGCTGAATGTCGCAGCACCAGATTCACCTGAACTGCAAATTACATTTGGTCTTGGAATGTCATTGCAGCCTGTATAAGAAGGCTCAAGGTTGTTTATATTGCAAGTTACATCAATGTTGCTACTGCTACTACTTCCGCCAGTGCTGCTGCTGCTTCCCACAAAACCTGGGTTATTTCCGTCGCCCCAATTCGATTTGGGAACAACAGCGGCAACTGCATCATAAGCAGGTTTTTTGTTATTGCTTGCGTCGTAAAGAGTTGGTCTTTTGTCTCCTGAAATCCATGTGTTGGCATCGTTAGGCCCCCATATGCATATTGCCGTGAATTTTCCAGCGCCACGAGAGTTTACGGTAATTGCGTATTCAAAAATCTGCTTGTATCTTTCCGGTTGCAAATCTAGCCACTCACGGTTAGCACCTGCGGAAATATCCATTTCGGTGATTTGAACTTCAATGCCGAGCGCGCCATATTTATCCATAGCTTCTTTATAGCGAGACAATCTTGACCACGCATATTGTCCTGGGTCTGCATCAATATGGGTCTGCATGCCCATTCCGTCTAAAAGCCCGTCATTATGCAATGGCTTCAGAATGCTGTTGATAATATAGTCTCTTTTATTTTCCGCCCATTCGTTGTAATCGTTGTAAAAAAGCTTGGTGTGAGCGGGTGCGTATTTTCTCGCATAGGTGAAAGCATTTTTAATCCAAGTTGTGCTGTTTGCGCCGTAAACAGCCTGCCACGGAGAGTCTCCCGCATTGCTAGAACCTTGTCCGCCTGCGCCGTCAAAGTTGAATCCGCCGGGGCGCATGCCTCCTTCGCCGGCAACGGCTTCGTTTACCACGTCATAAGCGTAAAGATACACATTCGGAAAATCTTTTTTTATCAGTTCAAACAGATTTTTAATATAGCTTTCCAATCTCTGATTCATAACTTCCGGAGTTGCCCAGGGAACTTGGCTTACAAGCCCGTTACGATAACTTTGCCAATTTTGGTCCTGTACATTTTCTAAAAAGAACCAATCTGGAGTTTGGCCGTGCCATGTAAGAACGTGGCCACGCACGGGTATGTTGTTGTCCGAGCAGAATTTCAGTATAGCTCTTGCGCCAGTGTTGAGTTGAACCTTTATGTCAGTATTGGTTGAGCCTGTTCTGTTCATAGTCGCATCGGGTTTCATTTCGTTTTCGGCAGTGATGCTGTTGTATTCCTTAAGTATCATGGTTTTTATGCCGGTATTGTTTACGGTGGTGCCGTTAAGTATATTGCCTATGCGAAAATGGTTGGCGTAAATGTCTTTTAGGCCAACATCCGACAAGGATTGAGCCAACGCAAGCTGCAAAACCAGCAAAACCAAGAATACGACTTTCATAGAAAACCTCCTAGCTTATTCAAATATAGAAATTTAATACCCAAGCGCTCTAAAAAGCCTTCAGCTTTCCCTTAACTTCCACCGAATCGCCCTTTTGTCCAATAATGCCAATGCCGTATTGGCTGGCTCGGTGGATTACTTCTTCGCAAAAAGAAAAGCCTGCTATGCCAAGGTATACTTTGTAATCTTTGTAATGCGGAAAAAATTTCCTGAATTTCTTTACCCTCGTTTCCGCAAACTCATTCACAAAAGCAGGATGAATTCTGTTTTTAACCTCAATCAACGCAATTGAATCGCCGTTTATCAATGCAATGTCAAATTCTATTTCGGCATTTTTATCCCTGTAACACAAATTCGGAATCATTTCATCGTATTTAACATTGCCGAATTTTAGTTTTTTCTCAAAAACTCTTTGAAAGAATTGCTCGGCATGATAACCAATATTATCGCTTATGCCACCCATTTTCTTGGATACTCTATCAATCTCGAGACTGGTTTCCTTCATCCTTTCCTTTAGCTGGCGGTCAGTTTCCTGTATTTGGCGGTCGGTTTCCTCCATACGACGATCGGTTTCCTTCATCTGAAGGCCGATTTCCTTTATCAGGCGGTCCGTTTCCTTGCTGCTCACAGCCAAACTCGCAACTAAATCTTTCAATTCTTTATCAGTCATAATAACCTCCTGTTAAAATGCAAATATAGAAAAATTCACTGGTGACCCATTAAAATTCAAAAACCTGCAAATATAATTCTGGGCAAGGCAGCACGCCTTGCCCCTACGCATTTTATTTTACCATGATTTTATTCGTCTGCGTTCCTATTTTCACAATGTAAACTCCCGGCGCAGTTGGTTTTGTGGTGCCTAGTGGGGTTCCCTTTAACGTGTAGTATTTTGGGGGCTGGCTAGTGGCTAGTGGGGAGTGGCTAGTGGTTGGAATTAGCACTAATTCTTTTGATACGGTTATTTTTACATCAATGTTTTCTATTGTGTTGTAGTTTTCCGTGTCTTCGGGGACGAATTTGGCTTTGTGCGTTTGCGTTCCGGGGGTGCCTACGGATTCTGTTTCATTCATCCAGTGCCAGTTTGGAGGCAGCGTAATTTCTGAAAGCTTTTGCCCTTCTTTTGCGGTTAGGCCGGTTGGAATGGTGTAGGCTGGGTCGGGTTTGGCGGTTGTTGTTTCGTTTAGAGCCACGCTTGCGGCAGAAGCGTAGTTGGTTGCGGTTTCGGCTATTCTTTGGTAGAATGTGTGCGCTGTGCTTGAGCTTAGGCTGCTGAAAACATTGCTCGTTTGCCACGTTGTGCCGTCTTTTGAAAATTCATGCGATGCGTTTGCCTCTAGAGTGATTGTGTTGTGCGTTTTTGACACAAGCGTTGGCGCGCCGGGTGCCGAAGGCGCAGCGTATTTGAGCATTTCCGTTGGATAACCGTTCCAAGTAGGAGTTGTCCATCCGGATGTGCCTACGTAATAGTAAATTTTAAAATTGCTCGCTGTATTGCCAAAAACGTTTATTTTAGAGAAATCCGTTGGCGCGTCCCCTAAAAATATGGCTTCCTCAAGGCTTGAGCAGTTATAAAACGCCTCGCTATTTATTTGTGTAACGCTACCGGGAATCGTAATGCTTTTCAGGCTGGAACAGCCATAGCATGCCTCGTCGTATATTATTACAACGCCGTCAGGGATAACAAGGTCTGTAAGATTGGAGAAACCACCAAACGCATAGACAACTATACTAGTAAGACCATTGCCTATAATAACCGTTTTTATACTGTTACTATAACGGGACCAATGCGAAGCAGCAGTCCAAGTAATATTGCCTGAACCTGAAATGTAAAGAGTATCCCCGCCGTTGTACGACCATTCTGTCCCTTCAACTTTGCCACGAGCAACTGTAACAATATCCGTGGTTGCCGCAGATGTTACCGCTCCTGTGCAGTTTGTGTCCGAAGAGAAAACGGTTACGGTGAAAGCGTCATTGAAGTGAATTTCATCGATTTCGTATGATGCATTCGTTCCGTATGGTATGTCAATTCCGTTGCGCTTCCATTGATAGGAATGAGCCGAGCACGCTCCTGTGGCAGGAGTAACCCCAGTCGTTACAGCCGTAAGCGTTTCGCCGAAGTCTGCTTTGCCGCTTATTGAAACTGTACCGCCGATTGTTCCTTTGGCAATTTCAAATGTTCCGCTTTTTGTTCCTGTAAATGGATATAAGCCTTCTATAGTGAAAGACGCCTCTCCGGAGTTGATGTTGTTGGTAATGCTGTTTATGTCATAATGCTGGCCAAGTTCCAAAATCATGCCGCCCAAGGTTACTGTTATGTTCAACACCTTCCCTGAACCATCGTAAATGTATGTTGCGTTGTGCGTTATTGTGGCGTTTGCCAAGTTGACGAGATCGACTGTTATTGCTACGTCAATGCCGGTGATGGTGTTGTAGTTGCTTGGGTCTGGGTTGTAATTCGCTTTATGAATTTGCGGGCCTGGGTTGCCTACCGATGCGGTTGCGTTCACCCACGACCAGCCCGCTGGCAAGCTGACGTCTGCGAGCGTTTGGCCGTAAGTTGTTGTTAGGCCGGTTGGGATTGTGTAGCTTGGCGTGGCTTTGCTTATTGTGAATGTTCCCGCTTTTGTCCCGGTAAACGGATGCATGCCGGCAATGCTGAAAGACGCTCCTCCGGCATTTACGTTGTTGCTGGTTATGCTGTAATGCGTGTTTTCTGTCAATTCCATGCCGCCCAAAGTCACAGTGATGTTCGGCGTGATTGCGGTACCGCTGTAAGTGTAGCTTGTTGTGTTTAATGTTATCGCAGCGTTTGCGATGTCAACTGTGATGTGGGCTGGCATGTCGACTGCCGTTCCGAAGCCAGGGAGCTTGCCGTTTTCCGTTGTCCAAACAGGGGCGGTGAACAACCCGCCGATTGTGCCGTCGGTGATAATGTCAGTGGCGGTTATATCCGTGCCGTCCGTGCCGGGCAATCCGCTGTATGCAAAGCTGTTGGACAATGTTGCATCACCGTGTTCATCGTTCATTATACGCCCAACGTTGCTACTGCCATTTACCTCGGCATTCAACGCTGCGCAATTGGTTATGCTGATACTTAAAAACCCGACATTACCAACCAAGCCGCCAACTTCGGAATTGCCGTTAACTGCGGCGGTGGAATAACTGTTTGTCACAGAGGCTTTATCAAACTCTCCGACCAAGCCACCTACACGGTTTGTTCCTGTTACGGTTCCTGTTGTATAGCAATTTTGAACTATGCCATTATTAAAACTCCCCGCAATGCCGCCAACAGCGGAGCCGCCGGTAATATCCACATTAACGATGCCCAGATTTTTAACCATGCCAACACCGATACCGCCGAACAGGCCTTGAA
>Ga0181987_10702_pt1 | contig 16372 bp, 16 predicted proteins | sample TergutCo191P1_FD_120224 | JGI IMG/M metagenome (GOLD analysis project Ga0181987, IMG submission 120224)
GTCGCCATCGAGGTTGAGCTGATAGCCCCAGTGGCAATGGACAAGGACTTGCGCTTCGCCATCCGTGAAGGCGGAAGGACTGTTGGCGCGGGCGCTGTTGTGGACGTTATTAAATAAGGAAACAAGGGATAACTTATGGCTTCCAAAATTAGAGAACTCATTACGCTAGAATGCCCGGACTGCAAGCAGCGCAACTATGATTGCGACAAAAACAAAAAAAAGCATTCTTCGCGCGTTGAGTATAAAAAATATTGTCGTTTTTGCAGAAAGCACACCACTCACAAGGAGACCAAATAGGTGAAAAATTTAGGCTAATGGCTCAATTGGTAGAGTAGCGGTCTCCAAAACCGCCGGTTGGGGGTTCGAGTCCCTCTTAGCCTGTAGCCTGAGAGGATTTTTATTATGCAGAGTTTTCAAAGATACATTCGCGATGTGGTGGCTGAACTAAAAAAGGTTACTTGGCCAACCTGGGAAGAGCTTAAAGGCTCGACTATGGTAGTTATATTTTTTAGCATTATTATGGGATTTTATATAGCTATTTTGGATTTTGGACTGTCTAAACTTGTTGGAACCTTCTTGGAATAAATTATGCTAGCTTGGTATTCGGTGTCAACTTTTTCCGGTCAGGAACTCAAGGTGAAGCAACTCCTTGAAGCCATGATTGAGCGCGAGCAGGCGCAAGATTTATTTGGGCGCATAGAAGTTCCCCATGTAAATGAAGAGCATATTTTAACTAAAAAAGGCAAAAGAGTTGTTAAAATAGAAAGACGCAACCTGATGCCGGCTTATGTTTTTATACAGATGGAATTAAATGACCGCACAAGGCATTTGGTTCAGAATATTCAAGGCGTGACAAAATTTGTGACTATCGGCAGCAAAATACTCCCAATTCCGGACGAAGAAATGGTTACCATACTGCCTCGCGACAATGGGGCTTTAGGGGATTTGCCGCCGTTGGAAGCACCGCCGGTCAAAGAAGGCGATTCAATTCGCATTAAAGAAGGCCCGTTCAACGATTATACGGGTGTTGTAGAAGAGATTATGAAAGAGCGTGGCAAATTGAAAGCTATGGTTGTTATATTTGGTCGTTCCATTCCAGTTGAACTTAACTTTTCAGAGGTTGAAGTTCTATAGGCATGGAACTTTGAAATGGAGAAATTACAGTGGCAAAAAAAATTACAGGCTACATTAAATTGCAAATCAAGGCGGGTGCCGCAAATCCGGCCCCTCCTATTGGTCCTGCGTTAGGGTCAAAAAAGGTGAACATCGCCGAGTTTTGCAAACAATACAACGCTCGTACGCAGTCTATGGCAGGCTCTATAGTTCCTGTTATAATAACTGTGTACGCAGACAACAGCTTTACCTTTGTGACCAAAACCCCTCCGGTTCCGTCTATGATAAAGCAGGCGGCAAAAATAGAAACTGCTTCTGGTGAGCCTAACCGCAAAAAGGTGGGCAAAATAACTATGGCGCAGGTAACTGAAATTGCCAAAACGAAAATGCCGGACTTAAACACCATAACTTTGGAAGCTGCCGAAAGAATGGTAAAAGGCACGGCGCGTTCAATGGGCATTGAGGTAGAGTAATGATTAGAAGAGGAAAAAAATATCGCGCGCTGGTTGCATCTTATGATGTAAAAGCTTCTTACGGGTTGGATGACGCTGTGAACATCCTGAAAAAGTCGCAACTCAAATTTGACCAGACTGTTGAATTGCATTTTAACTTGGGCGTTGACCCAAAGCATTCGGACCAGATGGTGCGTGGCACGGTTAGCTTGCCGCACGGCACAGGCCGCAAAGTTCGCATTTTGGCGTTTTGCAAAGACAATATGGTTCAGGCCGCTGTTGACGCAGGGGCAGACTTTGCCGGCGGAACGGAGCTGGTTCAAAAGATTTCCGATGGCTGGCTGGATTTTGACGCAGTGGTTGCCACTCCGGACATGATGGCTGTTCTTGGCAAAGTCGCAAAGGTTTTAGGCCCTCGCGGCCTTATGCCAAGCCCAAAGGCAGGAACGGTTTCCCCGAATTTGGCTTTGGTGATAAAGGAACTTAAAGCCGGTAAAATTCAATACCGTGTGGATAAAGGCGCGAATGTGCATGCCCCTGTTGGCAAGCTCTCTTTTACAGGCGAGCAGTTGCGTGAAAATATTCTTTCGGTTATAGATTCCGTTAAAAAGAATAAGCCGCAAACTTCAAAGGGCATTTATATAAAAAGTTTAACGCTGGCGGCAACCATGACTCCATCGGTTCACCTGGATATGGCATTAACAAGGTAGAGGGTTTATGAAAAAGGCAGACAAAAAAACATCGCTTCAAAGACAGAAAAAGCAGGAACTCATAGATTCCCTCGCTAAGGAATTTTCAGCAGCACCCTCAATTTATCTGCTGGACTTTCAGAAAATAACAGTGGTTCAAGACAATGCCCTGCGCTTGAATTTGCGCAAAAAAGGCATTGTTTACAAAGCCGCTAAAAACAGATTGGTAAGGGAAGCATTGAAAAAAGCAAATATTGTTGGCTTGGATTCTTATCTCAAAGGCGCAACATCCATTATGCTTGGCAATGAAGAAGACCCAATGCTTCCTGCCCGTGAAATTGTTGAATTTCACAAGGCAAGCCCCGATATTTTAAAAGCAAAAGGCATTTCGCTGGACAACTCCGCTCTAAAAGGGAGCGAATTGGAAAATCTAGCTAAAATGCCTGGAAAAAAAGAAATTCTTGGCCAAATTATATCCTTAATGCTTTCGCCGGGCGCAAACTTGATAGCTCTTATCAAGGGGCCTGGCTCAAAGATTGCGGGACAAATAAAGGCTTTAGAAGAAAAACTGGAAACAGCGAAATAACACTCAAAATGGAGAAGAACCCATGGCTACAGATGTCAAGACATTAGGCGACCAGATTGTTGCCCTCACACTTTTAGAAGCCAAAGCATTGGCCGATTACCTCAAAGAGACTCATGGTCTTGAGGCGGCCGCCGGCGGCGCAGTTGTAATGGCTGCGCCTGCAGCCGGTGGAGCAGCGGCTCCAGCAGCAGAAGAAAAAACAGAATTCGATGTTGTGCTGGTGGAAGGCGGGGCAAACAAGTTAAACGTGATTAAAGCTTTGCGCGCCGCCATTCCGGGGCTTGGGCTTAAGGAAGCAAAAGACCTGGCAGACAAAGGCAATGCCACTGTTAAAGAGGCAGCGCAAAAAGACGAGGCTGAAAAGCTGAAGAAAGAATTGGAAGCGGCCGGAGCAAAGGTCATGCTGAAATAATGCGTGCCAGCTCTGTAAATTTCTTTTTAAATAACCTGCGCGAACGCGCAGGTTCCATATATCTTTTAGGGCGAGGTTATCCATGATAGAGCGGAAATCCTATTCATCCAATGAATTCCGTTTGGAATTGCCGGATCTTTTGGAAATGCAAAAGGCTTCTTACGAACGCTTTTTGCAAATCGGAGTTCCTGAAAAGGAAAGGCGCAACGAGGGACTTGAGCGTGTGTTCAGAGATGCCTTTCAGGACGTGTCTGACGCAAAAAAGCTTTTGGTCTTGTGCTACGGCCACTACACTTTAACTATGCCGAGATATTCCATAAAGGAATGCAGAGAGCGTGGAGTTACCTATTCTCGCCAGCTTATAGCTCACCTGAAGCTTCAAACTTTCAAGGAAGACGGCGAAGAAAAGAAATTGCAGGAAGAGATTGCAAACGACGTGTTCTTCTGCGATTTGCCCGTTATGACCGACAACGGCACCTTTATAATAAACGGAGCCGAGCGAGTTGTGATAAGCCAGTTGCATCGCTCTCCGGGCGTAAGCTTTGATTCCGAGCAGCTTCCGAGCGGCAAAATTACTTTTCAAAGCAGGATAATACCCAATAGAGGTTCGTGGCTTGAATTCAATACAGAGAACGATGTTCTCTATATGTTGATAGACCGCAAAAAGAAGTTGCCGGCAACGGTGCTTCTGCGCGCCGTTGGCTATGAAACAAATGCGCAAATACTGGCTCTTTTCCACACCGGAGAGGCGCTTGAGCTAAAAATTGACGAAGACTATACCAACAGAGCGCTTTTCAAGGACGCTATCACGGAAGACGGCGAAATAATAGCTCACGCAAACTGCGAATTGGACATTGAAACTTGCCAAAAACTGCTTGACGCAGGCATAAAAAAAGTTGAAGCTATAAAAGAAAACATAGAAGAATACAATCTTATACATAACACTTTGGCGGAAGAAGAAAAAGAATTCAAGAGAGAAAAAGACGAAGGCAAAACCTACACGGAAATTGCCCATGAGCGTATTTACCAGATAACAAGGTCGCAGCCCGCCGCAGACGCAAAAACCGCGAAAGAGCATTTTGAAAATCTTTTCTTTGAGCGCAAACGCTATGAGATAGGCGAGCTAGGCCGCTATCGCTTGAACGCAAAGGTTCATTCCGGCGCAGACCAGCAGAGCTTGAGAGAAGTTATGACTCTCACAAGAGAAGATTTTGTGAGCGTTATACGTTATATGATAGGCTTGTATAACGACGAAGAAGGTTTTTCCCTTGACGATATTGACCATTTGGGAAACCGCCGCATTCGCTCTGTTGGCGAACTTGTCGCTAACCAGATTTCCGTAGGCATTAGCCGCATTCTGCGCTCGGTTCGGGAGAATTTCTCCTCGCGCGACAGAGAAGGCATTTTAACTCCAACAGAACTCATAAATTCAAGAACCGTGAACAGCATGGTTGCAGCATTCTTTGGATCCAGCCAGCTTTCACAGTTTATGGATCAGATAAATCCGCTTTCGGAGCTTACCAACAAACGCAGAATTTCTGCGCTGGGCCCCGGCGGCTTGTCCAGAGACAGAGCCGGCTTGGAAGTGCGCGACGTTCATCATTCGCACTATGGCCGCTTATGCCCGATTGAAACGCCGGAAGGCGCGAACATAGGCCTTATAAATTCTCTTGCGACATTCTCAATTGTAAATCATTTCGGTTTTATTGAATCCCCTTATAGAATTGTAGGCTTGCTTTCGTTCAAAGACAGCGCAGGCAAAACCCATGAGTTCCCGGAAGCGAAATGGCATGGCAGCATAATGAAGACTTTCTTTGGAGATGCAGACCAGCAGCTTTTAAATAAAGCCGAACTGAGCGAAAATGAAATAAAAACGGCTCGCAAGAGATTCTCAGGCAGGCAATTGGAGCTTTTTGATTTATTCTGCAACAAGAGCTTTGAATTCAATTTTGGAAACGAACGCAAAATAATGAAAAACGGCGTTTTCATCGATGGCAGTTCTGCGGATTTCACGCAGGCTGGCCTCACCATTCAAATGGTGGTTTCCGAATGGATTGTTTATTTAACGGCAGATGAAGAAGATAAGTACAGAATTGCTCCGGCAAGCACTATTTTAAACCCGCAAACAAAAAGATTTGCCGGGGATTTTGTTTTGGTCAGGGCAGAAGGCGAATTCCCAAGCTTGCCCAATATAGACAAAATTTCCTTGGAAGAAGTTGATTCCTCGGAAAGAGTTGATTTGATGGATGTTTCGCCAATGCAGATTGTGTCTGTTGCCGCCGGACTTATCCCGTTCCTTGAACATGATGACGCAAACCGCGCTCTTATGGGTTCTAACATGCAACGCCAGGCAGTGCCTTTGCTGCGCTCCGAAGCACCTGTTGTAGGCACGGGGCTTGAGAGAAAAGTTGCGCTTGATTCCGGAACTTTGGTAAGGTCTAGAAATGACGGCGTTGTAACATTTGTTGACGCAACCCGCATAGAAGTTTTGAGAGACAAAGAAAGCGAAACCTATGAAAATTTAGGACTTCAGCCGCACGATGTTTACGATCTTCGCAAATTTGAACGCTCCAACCAGGATTCCTGCATAAACCAGAAACCTATTTGCAAGGCTGGCGACAAAGTAAAAATTGGCGATGTTTTGGCAGACGGCGCATCCACCGATAACGGCGAACTTGCTCTTGGCAAAAACATTCGAGTTGCATTCTTGCCCTGGCAGGGCTACAACTACGAAGATGCCATAATAATTTCCGAAGAATTGGCCATTAACGATACTTTTACCTCCATACACATTGAAGAATACGAAATTGAGGTTAGAGAAACCAAGCGTGGCAAAGAGGAAATAACCAGAGATATTCCCAATGTCAGCGAAAAAGACCGCCACCAGCTTGGCGAAGACGGCATTGTGCGCATTGGAATGGAAGTTCATCCGGGCGATATTTTGGTGGGAAAGGTTACGCCAAAAGGCGAATCCGAGCTTACTCCGGAAGAAAAGCTGCTCAGAGCTATTTTCGGTTCAAAGTCCGGCGATGTCAGCGATTCTTCGCTGCGCATTCCGAGCGGCGTTAAAGGCATTGTAATAGATACCCAAATATTCCAGCGCAGAGAGAGCAGGGCAAATACAAAAGAAGAAGAGTTAAAGCAGCGTGAAGAGCTTGCCGGAAAAATTCGCTCCATAGCGAAAGAATACGAAGAAAAAGTGAAAGCCATAGAAACAACTCGCAAGCCGAGGATTTCCCGCTTGCTTTTGGACAAAACGAGCGGCAATGTTTGCGATGGCATAACAGGCTCGGTTGTTATTTCTGCCGGCAAAAAATGGACTCAGGAGCTTTTGGACAAAACCAATTTCTCGCTGCTTGCGTCTTCTTCGATATTTTGCAACGACAGTGCGATTCAAGACGAAGTTAGCTCCCTGTTAAGCATAACAAATCGACGCATATCCGAGCTGAACGATTCAAAAGAAAAAGAAATTGACAAAGTGAACAAGGGCGATGAACTCAAACCCGGCGTGTTCAAGGTTGTCAAAGTTTATATTGCAAAAAAACGTCGCCTTTCCATAGGCGACAAAATGGCTGGCCGTCACGGAAACAAAGGCGTTGTGGCTAAAATAGTGTCGGTTGAAGATATGCCGTTTACAGAAGACGGAAAACCAGTTCAAATACTTTTGAACCCGCTTGGCGTTCCTTCCCGCATGAACGTTGGCCAGGTTTTGGAAGTGCATTTGGGCTGGGCCGCTGCGTCTCTCGGCTTGCATGTGGAAACACCCGTGTTCAACGGAGTTTCTTTTGCGAACATAGAAAACGAATTGAAAAAAGCCTATGTCAAAAATCCCATTGTCAAGATTTCCGAAAGCTCTTGGACGGATTCCGAGAAAAATGAATTTAAGAAAAAGCACGGAAAGGACGTTCCTAAAAACGGCATAACGGGAAAGGCAACGCTTTACGATGGCCGCACCGGAGAACCTTTCTTGAACGATGTCACAATAGGCACAATGTATATGCTAAAGCTCAATCATTTGGTTGAAGACAAAATACACGCCCGTTCCACTGGGCCATACGCTCTGGTTACCCAGCAGCCTCTTGGCGGAAAATCCCACTTTGGAGGCCAGAGGTTCGGAGAAATGGAAGTTTGGGCGTTGGAAGCTTACGGCGCCGCATACACATTGCAAGAACTTTTGACTGTAAAATCAGATGATATTATAGGCAGAAACAAGATTTATGATGCCATAGTCAAGGGCGAAAATCCGCCTGCGCCGGGTACGCCGGAAAGTTTCCGTGTGCTGGTGCGCGAGTTCCGCTCGCTAGGTTTGGATATTAAAATTTCGGAGGCAGAGAATGTTTGAAGAATTCAACGATTCCACTAAAAGCGTAGCTGAAATTTCCATTCAGCTTGCTAACCCCGACACAATTCGCGATTGGTCTTACGGCGAGGTCACCAAACCGGAAACTATGAACTACAGGTCTTTCAAGCCGGAAAAGGATGGCCTGTTCTGCGAAAAAATTTTTGGGCCTTACAAAAACTGGGAATGCAACTGCGGCAGATACAAAAGACAGCGCTTTAAAGGCGTTGTTTGCGACCGTTGCGGAGTTGAGGTTACAACCTCCAAGGTTCGCCGTGAGCGCATGGGCCACATTGAGCTTGCAATTCCAATAGCCCACATTTGGTTTTTCAAAAACCAGCCGTGCATAATAGGAAATTTGCTGGGAGTTTCCGCAAAAGATTTGGAAAGAGTTATATACTATGAGCAATACATAGTGATAGATCCAGGTAATTCACAGTTTAAAAAGAACCAGATTATAAGCGAAGACGAATACGATAACGCTAAAAGAGAAAGCATAAATTTTGTGGCAGACATGGGAGCCATAGCGGTTCGCAAAGTTTTGAGCGAAGCCAATTTGAATTTGGATGAGCTTTCAAAGGAACTGTCTGAGCGGGCTGTGGCAAGCGGCTCAAAAAGCGAAAAATCCGAAGCGTTGAAAAGGCTAAAATATGTTGAGGCGTTCAAGAATTCTCCTAACAAGCCAGAAGGAATGGTTTTGGATGTTCTTCCTGTGATTCCTCCGGATTTGCGCCCGCTTGTGCAGTTAGATGGCGGACGTTTCGCAACTTCCGATTTGAACGAGTTTTACCGCAGGGTTATTAACCGCAACAACCGTTTGAAAAAGTTGATTGACGCACGTGCCCCGGACATTATTTTGCGCAATGAGAAAAGAATGCTGCAAGAAGCTGTGGACAATCTTTTTGACAGCGACCCTAAGGCGAAAAAGAAAGAAAAAATGAAATCACTTTCAGAGCTTTTAAAAGGCAAGCAGGGACGCTTCCGCACAAATTTGCTGGGCAAGCGTGTTGACTATTCAGGCCGCTCCGTTATAGTGGTTGGTCCTGAGCTTAAAATGCACGAATGCGGTTTGCCAAAAAGAATGGCGCTTGAGCTTTACAAGCCGTTTATTGTTCGCAAAATTATGGGCGAAGAAGGTTTGGCAAACACGGTTCGCCACGCAAAGAAAATTATTGACTCCGAAGATCCGAAAGTATGGGATATAGTTGAGCCTATTATCAAAGACCATCCTGTTATGCTGAATCGCGCGCCAACTTTGCATCGTTTGGGCATACAGGCTTTTTATCCGAAATTAATTGAAGGCTCTGCGATTCGCTTGCATCCTCTTGTTTGCGCAGCGTTCAACGCAGATTTTGACGGTGACCAAATGGCGGTTCATTTGCCGCTTTCTTTTGAAGCACAGCTCGAATGCAGAGTTTTGATGCTCTCTTCAAACAACATTTTGCACCCTGCTTCCGGGCAACCCATAGCGGTTCCCTCTCAAGACATTGTGCTTGGTCTTTATTACCTTTCAAAGCCTCGCCCAAATGTTAAAGGCGAAGGAATGGCTTTTGGCAACGACCAAGAGGTTATTCAGGCTTATGAAAACGGTGTTGCGGACTTGAACGCAAACATTACGCTTCGTTTGCGCAAAGGCCGCAGGCTTTACCGTGGTGTTTTGGATTACGACACGAGATGCGAAAACAGAGCCGGCGAAGAAGTGCTGGCAAAGGCAGGAGTGAAAGTCGAATCTCTCACGCTTTTGGAAGACAGCCGCATAAAAACTTCGGTTGGAAGGGTTATTTTGAATCAGTCCATTCCAGATGTTTTGGGTTATGCAGACGATACTTTCAACAAAAAAACCATTGCGAAATCCGTTGATGATTTGTATCGCTTGAAAGGCAATCATGTAACAGTTGATTACTTGGATTCTTTAAAGGATTTGGGATACAAGTGGGCGTCAAAAGCCGGTTCTTCCGTGGCAATAGCCGAAATGGTAATCCCTGTTGAAAAACAAACCCTGCTCGATAAAGCCACAGAAGATGCAAACAAAATAAGGGACCTTTACGATCAGGGCGCAGTTACAGACGGCGAACGTTATAACCAGATCATCGATTTGTGGTCTCGCACAACAAGCGATGTTGCTCAGAGGCAATGGGATTTGCTATCCAAAGACAGAGACGGCTTTAATCCTCTGTTTATGATGGCAGATTCCGGGGCACGTGGTTCAAAGGAACAGATTAAACAGCTTTCCGGAATGCGTGGCCTAATGCAAAAGCCAACGAGAAAAATAGGCGAGCACGAAGTTATAGAAAATCCTATTACAAGTTGTTTCCGTGAAGGCTTGAACTCTTTGGAATACTTTATTTCCACGCACGGCGCGCGCAAAGGTCTTTCCGATACCGCGCTCAAAACCGCAGATGCTGGTTACCTAACCCGCCGCTTGGTGGATGTTGCGCAAAATTTGGTGATTACCGAAGATGATTGCTGCGAAGTGAAAATTGTCCACGAGCGTATTTCCATCGATCATTATGAACGCATAAAAGATACTTCCGAAGGTCTTAGCCTGCTTGCGAAAAGGCTGAAAGGCTACGTTGCGGCCAACGATATTTTGCATCCCAGCAACAAGGAAGTTTTGGTGAAAAGAGGCGAAGAGCTTGAAAAGGAAGTTTTGCGCAAATTGATGTTCATAGAATTGAAAACCATTGAAGCTATAAACTACGAGCAGCTTTGCAAAAAAACCGTTGGGATGACTTTGGAAAAAGCCGCTCACGGAGATGAAGGAAAAACCATTGTTTCCGCAGGTTCTATTATAAATAATTCCAGACTGCGCGAAATGATAAATTTTGGTGTTAAAGACCCCATGCATTTGGTGGTGAAAGGCATTGTACGCTCCGCTTCAAAAGACGGCGATAACATTGTCCAGGCACTTGGCGAACGCATTTTGGGACGTTTCTCGTTAAAAGACATTAAGCACCCTGTTAATGATGATTTGCTGGTTTCAAAAGGCGAAATGATAGAGGAAGAGCATATTCCGAAAATTTTAGAAGCCGGCATAGAAGAAGTCGCAGTTCGCTCAGTGCTAACCTGCAATTCTCCGCTTGGCGTTTGCGCAAAGTGCTATGGCCGAATGCTGGCCTCAGGCCGCTTGGTGGACTTGGGCGAAGCCGTAGGCGTTTTGGCAGCGCAGTCAATTGGCGAGCCAGGTACGCAGCTTACGCTCCGCACTTTCCACATTGGTGGCGCATCCAGCCGCATAACGGTGGACAACAATAAAAAAGCTACTGTTGACGGCAAAGTTCTTCTTGAGAACAGCGACGAAATAGAATACAAGGGTTCCCAGGTTGAAATCAGCCGCATGGCAGAGCTTGTGCTTATAGACACAAACGGCATAAACCGTGGGCGCTGGCAAGTTCCTTATGGCGCGACGCTCAATGTGAAGAATGGCGACTCGGTGGCAAAAGATGAAATGCTTTTCGAGTGGGATCCTTACAACAGCCCGATTATAAGCACGGTTGGCGGAAAAATCCAGCTTTTGGATTTTGTAGAAAAGACAACTTATATCTCGGAAGTCGATGAAACAACCGGCATAGAGACTTGGACAATAATCAATGATAAGAGAGGCCGCAAGCGTGCTTCCATAAATGTTATGCAGGGCAGCGAACGTGTTGGCCACTTCTTTTTGCCAGATGGAGCTATTTTGACCATTCACGATGGAGACACCATTGTAAGCGGGCAAACAATAGCGAAATTGCCCCGTTCAGTCGGAAAAACAAAAGACATTACCGGCGGTTTGCCCAGAGTTGCCGAGCTGTTTGAAGCCAGAGAGCCAAAGAATTCGGCGATACTTGCTCCTATAGACGGCTTGGTTGCGTTTGGCTCTGAGAAGAGCGTTGGCCAAATGGTGTTGATTAGAGGCGCGGAAGGCGAAGAGGAAATTGTGGTTCCGCACGGCAAGCATCTTAGCGTTCAGGAAGGCGATAGGGTTCGCAAGGGCCAAGCCATAGCCGAAGGTTCAATTAATTTGGCGGATATACTTCGCGTTTTGGGCGAAGAGGAATTGCAGAGGCATTTGGTTGACGAAATTCAGTCGGTTTACCGCTTGCAGGCTGTTACCATTTCCGATAAGCACATAGAGTGCATAGTTCGCCAGATGATGAGAAAGGTTACCATAACTGATTCCGGCGAATCCAAATTCTTGACCGGCGAAGATGTTTCAAGAATTGAGCTTCGCATGGAAAACAGCAGATTGCAGGATGAAGGCAAAAAGGTAGCCAAGGCAACCCCGTTGCTCCTTGGCATAACGAAAGCCGCTCTTGCGATGGATAGCTTTATAGCCGCCGCTTCTTTTCAGGAAACCACGAAGGTGCTTACCAAAGCCACCATATCAGGTTCAAAGGACAAGTTGCTGGGCTTGAAGGAAAATGTGATTATGGGCCGTCTTATACCTTGCGGAACCGGATCCATGCATATGCGCAATTTGGAAATAAAGGATTCCGATGTAAAAGATGAGTCTGTGGTGGAGCAACCGCGCAGCGATTCTTTCCCGGAAGTCAATTTTGAGGATTTGGAAGATGAACTCGATTGAGAAAAATCTATATTTAGAACCAGCATTTAGGAGAATTTAGAGTGCCAACCATTCAACAGCTAGTGCGCCTTGGTCGTGAAAAGGTCAAAAACCGCACAACAGCCCCAGCGCTTAAAGCCTGCCCACAGAAACGCGGCGTTTGCAGCCGTGTTTATACCACAACGCCTAAAAAGCCGAACTCAGCTTTGCGCAAAATCGCCCGTGTGCGACTCAGCAACAAGATGGAAGTGACCGCTTACATTCCGGGCGAAGGCCACAATTTGCAAGAACATTCCATTGTGTTAATCCGTGGCGGCCGTGTTAAGGATGTGCCGGGTGTTCGTTATCACATAATCCGTGGCGCGCTTGATACCCAAGCTGTGAACGGCCGCAAGCAGGCCCGTTCCCGTTATGGCGTAAAAAAGAAAGCCGCAGCCGCGCCAACTAAAGGTGGGAAGAAATAATGTCTAGAAGAAGAAAATCGATTCATCGTTCTATTTTGCCTGATCCGCGCTTTAATTCAACGCTTGTCACAGAGCTTGTTGGCGTGGTTCTTAAAGAGGGCAAGAAAACCATAGCCGAGCGCATTGTTTATACTGCGTTGGAAGAGCTGGGCAAAAAAGTTCAGGGCAGCGAGTCTGTCATGGAAAAATTCGAGCAGTGCCTTGAGAACATTAAGCCTCATGTTGAGGTTAAAACCCGCAGGGTTGGCGGTGCGAACTACCAGGTTCCCATTGAGGTTGTTCCGGACCGTGCCAAGGCTCTTGCGCTTCGCTGGCTTTTGATGGCGGCTCGCAAAAGAAACGAGCAGAACATGGCTCTTCGCTTGGCGGCAGAGCTTGTTGCCGCAAAGAACAACGAAGGCGGCGCAGTTCGCAAGAAGATAGATACGCATAAGATGGCGGAAGCCAACAAAGCATTTGCGCATTTCAGGTGGTAGTGTATGCCGCGTGTGGTTAGGCATCCTGAGAGAACGCTTTGGGTTACATCTTATGTTCCCGAAGCCATTCGCGGTTTGTACACCACGCTGAGGCATTTTTTGCGGGGTCTTTTTAAATACGAGACTTTGCCAACAATTCCGTATCCTACAATAAAAACACCTATTCCAAAAGATTACAGGGGCAAGCACAGGCTGCTTAAAAGAGCAGACGGTACTCCTCGTTGCGTTGCGTGCGGCATGTGTGCCGCTGCGTGCCCTGCGCGTTGCATTAGGGTTGACGCAGGCGAGGCCGAAAACGGTCTTGTTGAGAAGAGGGCGGTTCGTTTTGAGATAGATCATTTGGCCTGTGTTTTCTGTGGTTTGTGCGTTGAGGCCTGTCCGGTTGATGCGATAAGAATGGACACAGGCGAGACGTCTTTTGTGCACGACAGCAGAGAAAAATTTGTCGTTGGCATGGAAGAGTTGCTTAGGTGAGATTTTTCATTTAGAAAAATTTATCATAATGCCAATTTGCAGGATTATCAATGATGTATTTTGCAATGCGTTTATATTCATTTTCATTTTTTACAATGTTATCATAGAAACGTGGTTGCCATTCAAAATCATAACCTAAACGATGTGCATGGTTTGTAACCGCAGATTTATATCCACCAATAATGGATGAAATTGTGTGCATTCCAGGATTGCGAAAACGTTTTTGCCCAGGGGTTTGGATTGGCGATGTGATTGGTGGTTTGTGGTGCGGATGCGATTGTTGATGCGGATGCGATTGCGGGTGCGTTTGTAGAGACAAGGCATGCCTTGTCTCTACCGTTGTTGCAACCGTTGCGTCCATTGCGCCCATTGTATCCATTGCGTCCATTGTTATGGTTGTGTCAATGATATTTTGTTTATCGATAATCAAAATTCCATGGATGTGATTTGGCATTACAACAAATTCGCCTAATTCGATAAAATTTGTGTGTTTTTTTATTTCATGCCAAAATACATTGGCAATTATGCCGATAGATGATAGGTGCATTTTTTTATTTATAACATTTCCAAAAAAACATTTTCTGTTTGCTGTGCAAATGGTTATGTAATATGTGGCATTACGTCCGTAATCCCACCATTGTGCCCGTATTGAAGGAATACGGTATTTATTTTTGAACATAATATTATCATTGCCCATAGCAATCTCCATATTTTAAATAAAGAATATTCTCTAAAGCACAGATAATATAGAAAATAAAATAGGTGTTACCCTAATTTTTATAAAAAGCGAATTTGAGTCTGCGATGGCGGCTTTGCAGGTTTCTATTTTATTATTATGAAAAGGCAAGACAAAATATTTGGCAATGTAACCATTAAAACAATACTTGAAAACAAAGAAGAATTTATGGATTTATTGTTATTGGCAGATGAACAAGAAGAAATGATTAAAAAATATCTTTACAGAGGAGAATTATTTGCATTGTATGAAGGGGATCTAAAAACTGTATCTGTAGTAACTAAAGAAAATAATGACATTTACGAAATCAAAAATATTGCAACTTATGAAAAATATCGGGGAAAAGGATATGGGACATTTATGGTAAAATACATAATTGAAAATTATAGAAAAAAATGCAATGCATTATTAGTTGGGACAGGCGAAGACAATAGAATAATATCATTTTATAAAAGTTTTGGATTCGAGTATTCACATACAGAAAAAGATTTTTTTAAAAGGAATTATGACCATGAAATGTATGAAAACGGAAAGCAATTAATAGATATGATATACTTAAAAATGGAATTTAGCGAATAAATTTCAAAAAACACCCAAAATGTAAACATATGTTTGCAAAGTGAGTGAATTTTGTGCTTTTTTCGAATTTTTTATTATATTTTCAGGTAGAAATAGTGAAATTCTGCCTACTCTGGTTTTAAATTTCTACGTTCTAAAAGAATTCAACCTATGGAGTGTTTATGAAATACTGTGGAACATTAATTTCCGTGCAGGACATGGAAAAAGCGAAAAAATTTTATGCGCAAGTGATGGAACAAAAAGTTCTTATGGACTTGGGCGTTCACGTTGCTTTTGAGAGCGGCCTCTCGTTGCAGTCAAATTATGAGGAGCTTGTTGGCGTTAAGCTTCAAAGCCATGCGCAGCCGAATAACTTTCAACTTTATTTTGAAGTTGAAGATTTGGATAAGTGGGAAAAGAAGCTTAAAGAAACAGAAGGAATTGAATTTATCCATGACAAAAAAGAATATCCTTGGGGGCAAAATGTAATTAGATTTTATGATTATGACAAATATATAGTTGAAGTGTCTGAAAGCATGGTAAGCGTGGCAAAACGTTTTTTAAAGCAAGGGTTAACAATAGAAGAAACTTCAAAACGCACAATGTTTCCCGTTGAAGTGTTGAAACAGTTTGTGTGAAAAATCAGGAAATTTTCTAAGAAAATGCGCCAAAATGTAAACATATGTTTGCAAAATGCAGTAGTTTCTTGCTTTTTTCTATATTTATTATTATATTTGTAGTAACAATTTAAAATGGAGTTACGTTTATGTCTGAAAAAGAAAGGTCAAAAGCCAGTTATGAAACCGTCTGGGCAACAATCCAGGAAATTTCTGCTATGCAGAAAGAAACTGACCGCATGCAGAAGGAAACTGACCGCATGCAGAAGGAAACTGACCGCATGCAGAAGGAAACTGACCGCATGCAGAAGGAAAATGCCAAGCAAATAGGCGGCATGAGCAAAAGTGATGGCGCTTTTGCGGAAAATTTGTTTTTACATTCGCTTGAGAAGAGCAAGACTTTTGCGGGAGTGCATTTTGACACAGTTAGCAATCATTTTAAAAGATTGAAGAAAATGCCGGACGGCACGCGATTGGAAGACCAGTTTGACATTGTTATGCTCAATGACAATTCCGTTGCCATTATATAGAGGTTAAATACAGGGCGCAAAGCAGCGACCCGAAAGAAATAATTGAGAGGAAAGTGCCGAATTTCAGAGCATTGTTCTCGGACTATGCGGATTTCAAGATTTATTTGGGTTTGGGTTCGTTTTCTTTTGACGAATATACAGTCAAAGAAGCCAAAAGACTTGGCATAGGCTTGCTGAAAGTGTCCGGCGATGTGGTAGAATACAAAACCGACTGGGTCAGAGCGTATTAAAAGTCTAATTTTTACAAAAAAACATCCTAAAATGGAGAGTCGTTTATGACCTATGACGAGTTAAAAAGCATAGTTGCCGATTTGGCAGTTGAAATAAAAACGGATTTGAGCGTAAAATGGGTGAACAAGCACTTGGAAAGGCTGAATTTG
>Ga0181987_10705_pt1 | contig 16207 bp, 13 predicted proteins | sample TergutCo191P1_FD_120224 | JGI IMG/M metagenome (GOLD analysis project Ga0181987, IMG submission 120224)
GCACACATCGTGCGATTTTTTCGCACGCTCTCTTATGAACTGATGATTTGGATAGAAAATGCAATAGACTTTATATATAACCCAAAAAATGTCAGGTTCGTTCAGTAGGCATTAATTAAAGCTTCACAAGGCAAAAATGCCACCTTTTGTGCAGACTATCAGTCATACTGCACATTTACATAAAAAGGTAGCTCAATGTTGCTTTATTATTGGAAAAAGTATGTAGAAAAAGATGTTAAACATAAAAAATTATTGACCTTGTACAGACATAATTTTGAACAACTTGTAAAAATAGGGAAAATATATCATCCAAGCAGAGATGAGCTAAGATAACCACCATCGTTACGTGCACAACGTAATTGAAGGTGGCTTTTTTCACTATAATATTTATATGAAAAAAAACATGAATTACTTTGAGCGGGCAAAAACTTATTTTAACAAAGGGCAATTTGATTATGCTCTTATAGATTGCGAATATGCGCAGAAAATTTGCGAAAGCAGTGCCGCAAGCGAAATAAGCGAATTCAGAAAAAAAATTATTGAACGCAAAACGGCAACATATACTCACAGAAACGCTGAAAAATATCAATGTATTGCTTCCGCAGCAATGCGCAAAGGGAATTACGATTCTGCGATTAAAGCTGCCACAAAAGCTATAAAACTGTATCACTGCGTGCCGCTATTCCATTTGTACGGCGAAGTGAGCCGCTCTGCTTGGTTCGAATATATAGACAAAGTACTCGATTCCTATCTTTTGCGCGCACAAGCTTATTTTGAAACAGGAGATTACGATCTGGTTTTGGAAGATTGCGAAGGACACCAAAATCAAGAAAAATATTTACGTTATGACAACCAAATATTGCGAGCAAAGGCGTACTTAAAAAAAGATGATTATGAAATGGCTATTTTCATTTGCGAAAGAATGAAATGGAAAAGACCAGATTTTTATACAATAAGCGCTGAGGCACACCTAAAAAATAAAAATTATTTATTTGCCATTGAACATTGCAGAAAAGCTTTTGAAGCTGTTGAGAAAGAAGATTATTGCATGGATAAAGAAACCGGCAAGGCTTTGAATTATTTCATTCGCGCTCAATCTTATTTTTTATCAGAAAATAAGGGCATTGCATTTGAAGATTGCGAATATGCCTTGAACGAACTTGCAGAACGAGAATGGGAAACCACATTGGTCGGCGTTGGAGATAGCTATTATAATGATTTATGCGGCGGCTCTTTGGCGGCAATAAAAAAGATCAGAAAATTGAGAGACGAAATAAGCAAATACTATACATCAATAACACCCGCTGTCATTTAAAAAACTTTTTCAAATACCAATATCTGCTCGGATTTAATTCCAGCAACTTTTCTTCATTGTCTATAAACACCCGCAAAGTTTCCGCTTCACGCTCTGCTATGTTGTCCGGGTAATCGTGATCGCTCAACTGCTTTTCGCCTGCGGGCATTTTTTTATCCAAGTACTTATTTGCTATGGCGTGGCCGGCCTCGTGCAATACAATTTTGCAAGCAGAACCATCGTTTTTCAAATAAACTTTTAAATCATCCACAAATGCTCGGTTATAGCCGCCTATTACGGAATTAGGCATTGTGGTAACTTTTACTGGCGGAATTTCCAAGTTGTATTTTGCCTTAAATGCGTCAATGGCGGCAATGCCCTTGCGCAACAACTTTATGTCTTCGGAAAGCTCCGGCTGCGCAAGCTCAAGAATGGACAGGTAATCCACTTTTAAACCTCACAACAGTTCCTGTTTTTTGCAAAAAATCTTCGCACATTCCATTCCCAATAACAACCCAGCAAATTTTCATTCTTTTTTTAGGCAGTTCAAATTCGTTAAAAACGCCGTCTGTTATGCACACAACGGAATTGTATTTATGCTCTGCCGCATAGTCAAAAAAACACTCCGGAGCAGTCCCTCCGTGGCCGGCATTAACCTTGAAAGAGGAATTGCCAGAGAATTTTTTATTTTTTTCCAAGGTATTTTCGTAAACCTTAGTATCCCAAGAAATACAGTCAACCTGCGCCTCTTTGCACAATGCGTTTATTTCCGTGAAGAATTTTTTCAATTCGTCGCTAGATATGCTTCCGCTGGTATCCACACCAACAAGGCAGTTGCACTCCAAGGTTTTGATTTTTCCGGGCGCATCCAAGCCATAGCGGCGATTGTATTTTTTTCGGCTTTCCGTGTATTTGTCGGTTTCTACGCTTCTTATAAACCTGCGCAGAATATCTTTGGGCTGAAGTTCATTTTTTCCGTTCACATTTATTATGGCATCTGCCACGCCATCGCCAAAAAGCGAACAATCACGAATCCCGGCCTCATTGCTGCGAACAAAATCTGCGACTGTCATTCGCACCAACTCATTTGGCCCCCAGTTTTCCGCATTGCTGTTCATTTTGGGATTATGGTGCTTGGAAATTTGATCTTCCGGCATGAATAACTGCACTTTAACCCAGATTTCAAACAATTTCTCATACCATTCTTCAAATGTGTTTTGATGCGAGATGCCTAATTTTTCCGCAGTTAAAATTTCTTGATTTGCTCTCTCTGCATAGGCTTTCACTTTTGGCAAAAAACTTTCCTCAAGAGTTAGGTTGCTCGCCATTAAGGAGAGTTGCCTGTTGCTTTTTACCCTAAGCGTTGGGTGTTGCAAAAGAAGTCTTGCGAATTCTATGGCAAGCTCTGTTCGCAAAATAGAAACGGGGATTGCATTTACAAAATTTTCATTGTATTCAAGAATAATCCTTGAACTTCTTGTGTCCCAGGCGAGGGTTTTGTTTTGGTCTTCCGTGGCTTTTAAATCTATTTTCAAAGAAAGCAAAAACAATGCCTGCTCGGTGAAACTCCACCTAATCAGTTCCTCGCTTATTTTTTCTCTTGCGCTTGCCATTTTTTAACTCACTGTTATGGAATGAAGTTTGGAAAAATTTGAAATTAAGGATGGGCGAATCCTAAACAGTGCAATGGGCCATGTTTTTTTGTTGTTCACTGCATAGTTTATCTGTCCATAAACGTAGGCCGCAACTTCCTTGTTCACCGTTGTCAAAAATTTCTCAACATTTGGCGCATATATGCCTAGATTTTTTTCGCTTTCCGAGCTTGCGATTTTTATGGAAATTTCCGTGGCGAGCGATGTTTGGTTTATGGAGTTCAGTTTTTTTACCTGCTCTTCTACTAGGCTAAAATCACTTAGCAACGCCTCAATCTCTACGCCAATGTTGTCTTGTTCATAAAAATCCGCAAATTTAACTGCAGCTCCAACTCCAATAATGCCGGTTAAAATTTCCCTTAGCTCCATAGATTCGTTTTTGAAGCTGTGCTTGTTCAGCAATTCGCTGACAGTTTCCCAGGAGCGGCGGCTGGGCAATATTTGATCTGCTTTTATTTTTGCTATTTCATCTTCTGTTGTGTATGGGTCTAAAAAGCTTTCATATCTTTTAATAAAATTCAGCACGCTTGGGTTAAAGCCTTTGGAAATGCCGTAGCTTATCCACTCTTCTATGCTAGGCAAAAAGTCGTAAACGGCAAATCTGTCTAGGAATGCCGGATCAAATTCCTGTACTTGGTAAAAATTCCCTGCATTGCTCGGGTTGAAGGCGGCCACCACACGCGATCCTTTGGGCAAATATTTGCCTTGCACGTTTTGGTTCAGCACCAAGTCGAACAGACAGGCGAATATGCTTGGGCTAACCACTCGGTTTGCTTCGTCTATAAAGAGCAGCACAGGTTTTGTTTGGTCAAGGGGCCACCAGTGGGGTGGCGCGAAGGCGGTGATTGTTTCGCCACTTACAACCCTTTTGTCCGGTAGGCCTATTATGTCGCCGGCGTCTGCTATTTGCCCTGCGGGGAGGCATATAAATTTATAGCCAAGTTCTGCGGCGAGCTGCTCCACAATTTGGCTTTTGCCAACGCCGTGTTTGGCATTGATGGCTATGGCTTTTTTCGCAGGCAGGTATGTGATTGCATTTTTGAGGGTTTTGAGATTCATATTGTTATTATAGTAAAAAAACGATACCCGTTGCCGCAATATAATTTCACTATAATAAAAAGGAGGTTTTATGCAGTTGCCAAAATATAATCCGAAAAAACGTAGAGTTACGTTAAAAAAATGCCAGGAGCCTGGTTGTGGCTGTGAGTTTTGGGGGCATCCCATAGCTAAGTATTGCGAAGCGCACAAAGATTTTAAAACCAGGCAGAAAACAAAAAAGCTTTCTGACAGCCTTGAAGTTCGCAATATGTTTTTTAAACATTGCTACAGCGATATGATTGAAGTTAAATTCAGATGCTGCCTAGATGGCTGCAATAGTGTTTTTTTGGTAAAAATTCTTCCAAAACAGTTCATATACCCACGTTTTTGCCCAATTCACAGAAACGATTTTAAAAGAGTTAACTATATTAGAATACAAAAGCGAAAGACAGCGGAATAGCCAAGCAGGTTTTGCTTTTTCTATATTAATTATAAAACAGTTGCATTCGGAGGTTTCCTGTGAACAAGCTCATAACATCGCTCGCCATTTTGGCAGCCTTTTCCGTATCGCCTTTTGCGCAGACTGATCCTTGTTCGCAAAGCGCTAAGTTAAGCCAAACAGCATCAGGAGTGAAAACATATTCCAGTAATTCAAACGGGAATCAAAATCTTGGCGGTTCCGGCGATTTGAATTTTGGCTATGAAATGTGGACCGAAGGCGGAAATAATAACAAACTCGTGTGGTTTGGGCCGGATCAGGGCGGGGGAATGGCATTCAGAACCGAATGGAACAACCCTAATGATTATTTGGGACGCATAGGATTTTTTTGGAATAAAACCGGTAAAAAATGGGACCAGTACAAGGAAATCTACGCAGATTTCAACTATACAAGGTCGGCTAACGGCACAGGCGGCAATTACTCATATATAGGAATTTATGGCTGGACTCTGAATCCTCAAATGGAGTGGTATATAATTGATGATTGGTTTGGCTCAGGCCAATTAGGTCCGGCTACTTTCTGCAATAACAACTGTAATCCATTGGCAACTTTTGAAATGGATGGCGGAACTTATAATGTTTACACATTTACCAGACCTGCAGGCTCCGGAAACATATTGGGAGACAACCAGCCTTTTCCTCAGATTTTCAGCATACGTCAGGGCATGCAGAGCAGTCGCCGTCAATGCGGAACCTATTCTATTACGGAACATTTCAGAGAATGGGCGAAAATAGATGCCATCAAGAGTTACATCGGAACAAACACTTATGAAGCAAAATTCCTAGCCGAAGCTGGCGGTGGCGCAGGCTGGCTTGAACTTTCATATCTCAAAATGACACAAGAAGATACCCCTCGCGGCATTCCAGCAAATAATTTTGTTGTTGTAACCGAAGCATCTCCGTTTAGCGGAGGAACCGTATCTAAAGACCCTCCTAATCTTTATTACACCGCTGGAACAGAAGTTACTCTTACTGCCACTCCGTCTAGTGGTTGGAAATTTGATGGCTGGGAAGGCGATGCCAGCGGAACGAATGCCACTACCAAGATAATAGTTAATGCGAAAAAAAATGTCACGGCGAAATTCTCGCTCAGTGCTGACAATGATATAAATTTGGTTAAAGACGGCAATTTTTCGGGCACAAGCCTGTCTTCAAGCTGGTCGCTGAATATAGGCCAATATTATGGTGAATCCCAAGCACAGGCAAACGTTAGCGGCGGAAAAGCAACAATAAATATTTCGAATGCAACCGCAAAATCATGGGAACCGCAGCTTACCCAGTATGATATAGAGCTTATGCAGGGAATGAGCTACGTTCTTACTTTCAAAGCTTCTGCGGCATCTGCAAGAACAATGGAGGTTTCTATTCAACGAGCCGTTGATCCTTGGGATGATTATGCCAGAGATACCATTGACTTAACAACCTCAGAGCAAACATATACGATGGAATTTACAATGACAAAGAAAAGCGATCCGGCTTCCCAGTTGTCATTTAACCTTGGCGGAAAGGCAGGAAATATGCCAAGCGTTACCATAAGCGATGTAAGCCTTCGCTATAAAATAACCGACACTCCAAGCTCCTCTTCCGGCGGCAGCAGTTCCAGCAGCGATGGAAATTTGCCGATAAAGATTAGCCCTCTTTTCAAAACTCAGTTCCAAGTATTCTCTCTCAGCAACAAATCTTTGCTTGTGGAAAGCAACTTTGCCGCTACAATTTATTTGTACAACACAAAAGGAAACATGGTTCAAAAAATTAAGGTGCCTGCCGGTTCAAGCATTGTTAATCTATCAGTTCCAAGCGGCATTTACATAGTAAAAAACGCTGGAAACAAACAAACGCAAAGGGTTATGGTGAAATAGAATTAATTCCTTCCCAAATCCGGACCCTGTTACCGCTCCAGTCAGGAGCTACCAGAATCTCCTTAGGAGATTCTGCGCTTATTCTCTCTATAGCTGTGTCTGGTGAAACTATGCGAATAACCTCTGCGGCAGCCTCGCAATACTCCTCAAAAGACAAAAGCTTTATTTTGCCGCTCTGGTATTCTTCAGCAAAACGGGTCCCTTTGACTATGTGCAAAGGATGAATTTTAATCGAAGAAAATCCGCATTCTTTAACCAACTCTGCGACTTTTGTGAAATCTTCCATGGTTTCGCCCGGAAGCCCGATTATTATGTGGGCAGTTGTGGCAAGCCCCGAATTTTTGCAAAGCATGGCAGCATCGCGCGAGCACTGTGCTGTGTGGTTTCGGTTTATTTTTTTCAAAGTCTCGTCATTTGCGGTTTGAATGCCTATTTCCACTATAACAGGTTTTATTTTATTCAACTCTGCAATCAAGTTCACAACCTCTGTCGGCAAACAATCCGGACGGGTTCCAATGGCAAGCCCAACAACCTCGCTATGCGAAATAACCGGGGTGAAAATTTCACGAAGTTTTTGAACCGGGGCGTGCGTATTTGTGTAACTTTGAAAATAAGCCAAAATTCCGGTGTTCTTTTTTCTTATGTTTTTTATTCCGGCTTCAAGCTGCTCCATAAGCGAAAGCTCTGTTTTTGCCACAGGGCTAAACGAACTGTTGTTGCAATAAGCGCAAAAACTTGGGCAGCCAAGACCGGCGTTAAGAGATACCTTGCGAATGAACTCGCATTTTGGGAAAAATTCTTTTAAAAACTCTTTGTACAGCTTCATCGCCTTTTTCCTATTAACCCAGCTTTATAAGCCCAGTACAAAAGCTGCAAAATTGATGTTATCGCAGCGGCTACGTAGGTCATGGCCGCCGCTGACAAAACGGAAGAAACGGCGTTTGACTCGTTGCCTTGCCTAATAACGCTTAAATTCTGCAACTGTTTTTTTGCTCTTGAAGAAGCGTCAAACTCAACCGGAACGGTAACCAAGGTGAAAGCAGTCGCAGCAGCGAATAAAGCCACGCCTGCTACAGCCAAAGTGTGCCCGATGCCCGGGTTCATCTCTGCGCCTGCGCCAAGCATAATGCCTATTATAATAAGCCAAGGCCCAAGGTTGCTTCCTATGTTTGCCACAGGAACTATGGCGGAGCGCACCCACATTGGAAAATAGTTTTGGGCATGCTGAATAGCGTGCCCGGCTTCGTGCGCCGCAATTCCTGCGGCGGCGGCAGAACGCCCTTTATAAACATCCGGGCTTAAATGGAGAGTTCTGTTCATTGGGTTATAGTGGTCGGAAAGAAAACCTTTGTGCTCATGCACGCTTACATCGGTTATGCCGGCGTTTCTGAGCATAAGTTCCGCAACCTGCGCCCCGGTGTAGCCGCTTGCAATGGAAATTTGGCTGGCTTTTGCAAACCGGTTCTTTACCATAAAAGCAGTGCTGCCGGAAAGCACGAGCGCAATCACCATAATAATCATATAAATAGGATCTAGCAACATAATACTACCTTTTTTAAAAAAATAGCTATTCGCCGCAAAAAAACGTGTTTATTTGTAAAAAAAACAGATACACTGCGTATTTTTGGGGATTAATGCCTGTGGGGAAATAATTTTCTATCTTATGCCCACCAAGACCTTGGGGATATAGCTCAGTTGGTAGAGCGACGCGTTCGCAATGCGTAGGCCAGGGGTTCGAATCCCCTTATCTCCATTATGCCCCCCGAACCCTATATGATTTTGCGCTGCCCTGAGGCTTCTGTTTATATATATGCGCTGCCTAAAGACGAAAATGCAAGCGCAATTTTCCCGCAGATAGAATACAACTCTCTGGGCAAGCCATGCCTGCCTGCAGGCCAGGGTTTTGTGAACTGGAGCAACAGCCGGGAAGAATGCGTGCTTGCTTATTCCAAGGAATGCGAAGTTGGCATAGATTTGGAATTTTACAAAAACAGAAATTTTGAAGCTATTTCCAAAAGATTTTTTGCGCCTGGCGAGGTTACAAGCGAAGCGGAAATTTTTTACCCTCTGTGGACAAAAAAAGAAGCGTATTATAAATGCCTGGGCGGGGAATTTTTTGGAGTTTTGAAAAACAACTCATATCCAAACGCAAAAATATGGAACCTGCAAGGGCCATACATGGAAAAGCATGAGCTTGCGCTATGTGTGAAGTGCTAGCACCCGCAGGTTCTTTCGAGTCTCTTATGGCGGCTGTAAATGCCGGAGCAAACTCGGTTTATTTTGGCGTTGAAAATCTAAACATGAGGGCAAGAAATTCAATCAATTTCAGCATAGAAGATGTCGCAAAAATAACCGCCATATGCAAAGAGAAAAATGTAAAATCTTATTTAACGCTGAACACAGTGATTTACGATAATGAAATAGAGAGAATGCGGCAAATAGTTGACGGAGCGGCAGGAATTGACGCTATAATAGCATCGGACATGGCTGTGCTGAACTATGCGAGAAAAAAAAGGGTTGAACTCCATGCTTCCACGCAACTGAACATTTCCAACATAGAGGCTGTGGAATTTTTTTCCTCGTTTTGCGACGTTATGGTTTTAGCCAGAGAGCTGACAATTGCGCAAGTCGCAAGCATAGTCAAAGAAATTGAAAAAAGGAAAATAAAAGGGCCTTCTGGCAACTTGGTAAAAATTGAAATCTTTTGCCACGGCGCTCTTTGCATGGCAGTTTCCGGCAAATGCTATTTGAGCTTGCACCACTACAACCATTCCGCAAACAGAGGTGCGTGCTTTCAAATTTGCCGCCGCAGCTACCTTGCGAAAGATTTGGAAACCGATGAAGAACTTGTTATAGACAACAAATACATAATGTCTCCAAAAGATTTGTGCACAATTGAATTTATAGACAAAATTATAGAAGCAGGGGTTAGCATATTGAAAATAGAGGGCAGGGCGCGTTCTCCCGAATATGTTAAAACAACTGTTGAGTGCTATAGGCAAGCCGCAGACAGAGCCTTGACCGCAGAGGAAAAGCAAACCTTGAAAGAAAGGCTCTCTACGGTATTCAACAGGGGTTTTTGGAATGGCTACTACTTGGGGCAGAGGCTTGGCGAGTGGTCTGATGTTCACGGGACAAAAGCTGCGAGAACAAAGGTGTATTTGGGCAAAGTAACAAATTACTTTTCAAAAATAGGCGTGGCAGAGATAATATTTGAAACCGGCGAGGAGCTTTTTGCAGGCGATGACGTGTTGATAATAGGACCTACCACCGGAGTGATAGAGTTAAAAGCGGAAGAGCTCAGAGAAAACGGAGAAAACGTTTCTAGAGTTCAAAAAGCCAGTTTGTTTTCAATGCCGGTTAAGGAACAGGCAAGAAGGGGAGACAAGCTGTATGGATTTAAGTCCCTTCGCTGCTGATAGGCATTGCGCAAGTTCCTTGGAATTCGGCGTTTTCGTTTATCACTATCTGGCGGGTTTTTATATCGCCAATAAAGCAGGCTCGGCTCTCAAGAATCATTAAGCCGTCGCATTCAATATTGCCTTGGATTCTGCCGGCAATGGTTGCCGCGCTGGCCTTTATTTCGCCTTTTATCTTACCGCTTTGTTCAACAATCAACGCACCTTTTGTGTCAATTGAGCCAACAACAGAGCCTGCGATGCGAATATCGTTGTCTAACCTTATATCGCCCTCTATAACGGTAGAGGAACTCAAATGCGTAAGTTCGCCACTGGATTTATTTCCCATATAAAACCTCTGAAAAATCAATGTTCGGGTGTAATATAGAAAATTGCTTCCAGTAGAGGCATTTTATTTTACCACAACTCTCTGCGTTTGGGTGCCGGTTTTATAAATCTGCGAAATCAGTTCCTCTGCTTGTGTGCCAAATGCCCACTATTTTCGTGTAGGTTGCTAATTCTTTGTAATAAACATAATAAGGGAATTTTCCTAATAGGAATTTCCTCATTCCCTTTTTGTATTCCGAGCCTATCCCGGGCATTATCTCCAAAAGTCTCATCACATTGAAAAATTGGCTGCGCATAATGGCAGCTTGCATTGGAGAGTCCTGTTCTATAAATTTTATGGCTTTATCCAGCATTTTTTCGCACCGTTCGTTTGTTTTTACGGGCTTTCTTGGCAATTCGTTATCGTCTGTAATAACCATTTGCAACTTTCTCCATTACTCGTTTTTCCCACTCGCCCAGGGAAATGGTATCTTCTTCTTCTAAACTTAGCTGTAGTTCCCGATCTAACTCTATCTCGTCTAGCATTTCATCATCTAGACCAGCAACCCTTAGAACGCCGATAGCGTCTGCTATTTCCGTTTCATTTGCCATTACCGCTGTTGCCATATTCTTACCTCTCTCTGCAAGAATATAGCAATTTTTTCACCTCACCACAATCCTCTGCGTTTGGGTGCCTATGCCACAATGTTTGCAATATGCAATAAATCATTGCACAAAGGGCAATGCACGCATTGCCCCTACGAATTTTATTTTACCACGACCCTCTGCGTTTGCGTTCCGATTTTCACAATGTAAACCCCCGGCGCGGTTGGTTTTGCTGTGCCTAGTGGGATACCCTTCAAAGTATAATACTTTGGGACATGGGACATGGGATATGGGACATGATGGGCAATTGGCGTTAGTTCGCTTGATACGGTTATTTTTACATCAATGTTTTCTATTGTGTTGTAGTTTTCCGTGTCTGTTGGGACGTATTTTGCTTGGTGCGTTTGCTCTCCGACTTTGCCTACGTATTCTGTTTCTTTCATCCAGTGCCAGTTTTGCGGCAACGCAATTTCCGCTAGCTTTTGCCCTTCTTTTGCGGTTAGGTTGGCAGGGGCTGCCGGAACAATTGGGTTTACTTTGGTTATTGTGAAAGCGTTTCCTGCTTTTGTTCCCTTGAATGGGGTTATGGCAGCTATGCTGAAAGACGCTTCTCCTGCGCTTGTGTTGTTCGCAAGGGCTGTTATGCTGTAATGCACACCTTTTGTTAGCACGGAGCCGTCCAAAGTCACTGTGATGTTCGGCGTGATTGCGCTACCTGTGTATGCGTAAGTTGCGTTGTGAGTTATTGTTGCTCCGCTAAGACTTGGCAAATCGTCTATTATGTACTGCGGCACTTCCGCTATGCCAAAATCTTTGCTTTTCAGCACAACTTCGACTGAGGAAAGCAACGTTGTTTCGTCTGTGAAATCCACGCCGCCATTGGTAGTCATCCCAGCCCATGCAAAGTTGTCTGAAATTGTGTTTGTGCCGCTAGCACGACCAACCACTCGGCCAGCATGGTTAATAATATATGTGGATTTTACCCACTGATTTAGCGCTATATTGCCAGTCACTGTGCCGCCACCAAAAACATACCCCACAATCCCTCCAGCATACGTAGTGGAATATAATGTGCCGCTGGAATAGCAGTTGATAATCTTACTGTCAGGGCCATGAAGCAATCCAACTATGCTACCCACAGCACTACCACTATTATCATAGAGATTCACATTTACAACTCCGAGATTTTTCACAGTGCCTTGAACAGCGCCAAATAATCCGACATTATAACCCGTGCCATATATAAACAACCCCGAGATTGCCTTGCCTGCCCCGTCAAAAATACCGCTGAATGAAATGCCTAAATATTCATTTCCAATCGGAATCCATCCTTCGCCGTTGTTCCAGTTGCTGTCGTATTCGGAAATGTCGATGTTGTTTTGCAATTTGTAGTGGGCGGCGCTGTAATGCGTGTTTCCGGAGTTTACTAATGTGGCTAAATTCGCCAACTGTTGCGCCGTGGATATCAGGTATGGGCTTGCTTCCGTGCCCTCGCCGCTGAACGTTGCTTTGGATACGGTTATCGCTATATTGATGTTTTCTACTGTGTTGTAGTTGTCCGTGTCTGTTGGGGTGAACGTCGCTTTATGCGTTTGCGTTCCGGCGTTGCCAACTGTTCCTGTGCCTTCCCATGCCCAGTCGCTTGGCAATGTGACGGTTGAAAGCGGGTCGCCGTAGGTTGCCTTTAGGCCGGTTGGGGTTGTGTAACTTGGGGTGGCTTTGTTGATTTTCCAGTCAAACAATATGTTTTCCGTTGTGCCGTCTGCCCATTCTTCATAGTACGGGTCTAGAAGTCTTGCGTAGGCTATGTAATTGCCTGCGTTGGTTTCTGTTGTTGCGCCTTCTAATACGTAATTGTGCTGGGTTGTGTTAGATAGCTTTACGGTTTTTTCTTCGCCATTGTAGGCGAATTCGCTTTGCGTTAAAGTTGGCTTTGCGATTTTTGTTTTTGAACTCCATATTGCGTAAAGCTCTGTGTTTTTCGAACTAGCAATATAGTAGCTGCCTGACGGATAAGGCGTTCCGTTTCCGTCTGCTTGCGAGTCCCATCTATTGAAATAGTAGTTTGCTTTTTCCAAATCGCCTCTGCCCAAAACAGTTGCCGTTGCGCCGCTGATATAAGGAGTGTCGTCTATTGGCGCTGTGCCGCCTGTGCTGCCGTTGCCGTTGTAAGTAACAGTATATACGGTGCTGGAGATTTGCAGCACTCCGTTGCCATACCCAACAGTTTTTCTCGCTTCGTCTGCTATGAAGTATTTTGCATCGCTTGGCGTTGCGCCGCTTTGCACAATAACGCCGTTGTTATCGGTTTTGGTAACGCCAATTTTCATGCCGGGCAAGGGGTTGTTGAGGATGATGTGCATATCTTCTGCAAGGCATACGTTGCCTTCTGCTCCGTCTACGGAATTTCCTGTTATTTTTGCCGTGCCACCCACGATGAATGTGCCATCAAAGACAATCACGCCGCCGCATACATTTTCAAGGCCGTCGGGGTTGGTTGTTGTGTTGTTTGTGATTGTGCCTCCGTTCATGATAAACTCGCCGCCGTCTATAGAAACAGCACTGATAACAAATTTGGCATCGTCAACAGTGTTGTTTTGCAGTACCGTGCCGTCTTTTATGATTAGCGTGCCAAATGAGGCAATAAGCGGGCTTTTGCTGTTGTCAATAGCGGTGTTGCCGTCTATTATAATGTTTTCCAAAACAAGAGTGCTGCCTGCGCTTACCATGAACAATGTGCCAGTTTGAGCGGCTGCTCTTACCTTGGGCATTGCGCTAGATTTTTCGCGTGTGAGCGTCCGTGTTGTGGCATCGCTTGTTATTTTTACATGTTTGCCGTCTGGGATTATTATTTCTCCTAAGTCGGGAATGTTTTCTGTGATGGCGATGACTGCTGGGTTTTGTTCTGTGCCGTTTGAGGCGTTTATTTTGGCTTGCAGTCTGTTTGTGGCGTTGTCTTCCACCCATACCGCATTAATCGTGGTGTTATCTGTTATTATAAAGGTTGCGTAGTAGTCCCAGCCTTTGAACAGGTAGCCTGTTTTTTCCAAGCTGTTTGCGTCCAAGAGGGTCACGGTTGCGCCGCTGATGTATGGGACGTTGTCTATGGGCACGGAGCCGCTTGTGTTGCCGTTGCCGTCATAGGTTACGGAGAGTGTGTTGTCTGAGATAACGAGTGATCCGTCTGGGCCAAATCCAACTTTGTAATCCCCGCCTTCGTCTGCTATGAAGTATTTTGCATCGCTTGGCGTTGCGTCGCTTTGCACAATAACGCCGTTGTTATTTTCGTGGGTGGAAACATTTATTTCCATTCCTGCTGCTGGTGCGCCGCTGCCCGTGGCGAGGGTGATGTATGCGCCTTCGTCAAGATAAACATTTTGCCGATTAGATAATCCTAGATTTCCTGTGATTTCCGCCGTACCGCCCACGATGAATGTGCCATTCTGAACATACACACCGCCGCCGTAGCTGCTCGCTGAATTGCCACTGATTTTGCCATCGTTCATGGTGAAAGAGCCACCATTTACATACACGCCGCTGCTTCTACCCCAATCATTTATATTATTTTGCAAAACCGTGCCGCTGTTCATAACAAAATCACCGTAGACAAGCACAAGCGGACCCATCGTGCTTGCGTTGTTCCCGTCAATTACAATATTTTCCAAAACAAGCGAACCGCCTGCGTTTATTGTAAATAGGGTGCTAACTGCGGTGCTGTTACGTGTGATTTGTTCTCCGGTCAGTTTTACATGGCTGCCGCTTGGAATTCTTATTTGCCTTAGGCTTGTTGCGTTTTCTATTGTGATTACAGTCGGGTTTTGCGCTGTGCCTGTTGCGGAGTTAATGGCATGCTGTAGTCTGTTTGTTGCGTTGTCGTCTGCGATTTTGAGCGTTCCGTTTTCATACATTATGAATTTGCCGCTTTCGTCCGGTGTAAAATATTGCGCATCGCTTGGAGTTGCGCCGCTTTGCACAAAAACGCCGTCGTCAGCAGTTTTGGCAACGCCAATTTCCATGCCGAGTGCGGGGTTGTTGAGGGTGATGTATTGGCCTGTGGTGAGAAAAACATTGCTAGGTGTGTTTCCCGTGATTTTCGCCGTGCCACCCACTGTGAATGTATCATCATAGATTAACACGCCGCCGCCAAGCTTTAATTTGTCATTATTATTTTGCAAAACAGCGCCGCTGCCCATCACAAAATCGCCAGACACAACCACAAGCGAACCTACAAAATTACTAACAATAACGGATTTGTTCCCGTCAATCACAATGTTTTCCAAAACAAGCGAGCCGCCTGCTCTTACATCGAACAATGAGCCAACTTCGCCACGTGTGAGCACCCGTGTTGTGCCATCACTTGTTATCTTTACATGGCTGCCAGCCGGGATTGTTATTGGCCCCAAGTCCGGGATGTCTTCCGTTATTGTGATTACAGTCGGGTTTTGCGCCGTGCCTGTTGCGGTGTTTATCGCCATTTGCAACCTGTTTGTGGCGTTGTCTGGCGCACCCACGAATATGCTCAGTTCCTTTGTGACACTCCCTATCAAATTTTCCGCTTTAACTGTGAAATAAAAAGTCTTGCCCATTTCCACCCTCTGAAATGTGCCCGAAATCACACCCGTGGCCGGGTCAAGGGACAAGCCAGTTGGCAATGCGCCTGATGTTATGCTCCAGACAGAAACAGGATATGCCGGAGCAGTCAAAACTTCGCTGTATGCCGTTCCATATATGCCACCCGGCAAAGCTGCTGTGGCTATGGCATTCTGATACGCAACCGGCAAAACTGCCTCCAGATTCTCAACCGAACTCGAGCTGACATTCCCAACATAAGTATCGCTGCCCGTCTTTATTATTGTGAACAAGTCCGTGCCCTCAGGCAACCAGAAAAAAAGCCGCCCACCCGAATTCGTCTTTACATCTTTCATGCCATAATATGAAACTCCGCTAATGCTGCCTGCCGTAATAGCAGTACTTGGCATGCTAGGATTGCCCATAATTTGAACACGATACACATTATCGCCTTTGCTGTTCTTGGCTACGGCCTCACAACTTGTTATCATAGTGTTTATCCGATTAACGCTGCCGCCATCAATTATAAGCGTTCCGTTGTTCATTGCGGTTTCGGCTACGTTTCCGCCAGAACCTATGGATGGGCCATGATATTTCGGTATGTAAGAGGAATAAGAGCCGTTTCCGCTGACATCAATTGTTCCGCCATTTATCACAACATTGCCGCCGTTGCCGTCATTGCCGCCGCCTATCCCCGCACTGCCGCCGGTATAATTATTATTAATACTCTTGGGAATTCTTATAACACCGCCGTTTATGGTTATGTTCCCGCCGCCTTCGCCGTTTCCGCCGCCTATTCCCGCACCTAAATCACCGGCGTTAACAGTAAGCGTGTCCGGGCCGCCAATGGCCAGCGTTGTTCCCGCCGGTGCCTGTATTCCTGCGCTGTTTGGCCCCGCCGTCAATGTGTTGGTACCCTCAAGGGTAAGCTCTGCGTTTGCGCCGCTGTTCAGCAAAATGGGGGA
>Ga0181987_10706_pt1 | contig 16194 bp, 17 predicted proteins | sample TergutCo191P1_FD_120224 | JGI IMG/M metagenome (GOLD analysis project Ga0181987, IMG submission 120224)
CCGTTACAGTAGCGGGACTGTCCTTGATTTTCACAAGGTTACATTGAAAGAACAACATAAATATAGAAAATTTCTACATTCACAGCATGGAAACACGCTACAACCACAAAGAAATAGAAAGCAGTTGGCTAAAAAAATGGGATGAGCAAAAGAATTTTAAGCCTGCGGGAGCCGGTGAACATTTTTCCATTGTAATTCCGCCACCCAATGTAACCGGTGCTTTGCACCTTGGCCACGCCCTTAACAACACAATTCAAGACATTTTGGTTCGTTACAACAGAAAACTTGGCAAAAACACGCTTTGGATACCCGGCACAGACCACGCCGGCATAGCAACGCAGGCAGTTGTGGAAAAAAGACTCCTCCAAGACGAAAAAAAGACCCGCCACGACCTTGGCAGAGAAGAACTGGTAAAAAGAATTTGGAAATGGAAAAACGAATACGAAGCTCGCATCACAGGCCAGTTAAAATCCTTAGGCTCAAGCTGCGACTGGAGCAGGCAAAGATTCACGCTAGACAACGTGTGCGCAAAAGCTGTTCGCCACGCATTCTTTAATTTATTTAAAAAAGGTTTAATCTACCGAGGCAAGCGCCTGGTAAACTGGGACACGCATTTGCACACTGCCGTCGCAGACGATGAAATTTATCACGAAACCATAAAAGGCCATTTTTGGACCTTCAAATACCCGTTAGCAGACGGCAGCGGCTACATTCCCGTTGCAACCACCCGCCCCGAAACAATCCTCGGAGACACAGCAGTAGCGGTTCACCCGGAAGATGAGCGCTATAAACATTTTATAGGCAAAACCCTGCGAGTTCCCTTTGTGAACAGAGAAATTCCGGTAATAGCAGATGCCATATTAGTTGACAAGGAATTTGGAACAGGCTCGGTAAAAGTGACACCGGCCCACGATCCAAACGATTACGCCACAGGTCTCCGCCACAAACTGCCGATGATAAATATCTTAAACGAGGATGGCTCCCTAAACGAAAACGCTGGAGAATTCAAAGGCTTAAAAGGCGAAAAAGCCAGAGCCGCCGTTGTTGAAGGCTTGGAAAAAACAGGCTTGCTGATAAAAGTAGAAGACCACGAGATGCAGGTAGGCAAAAGCGACCGTTCAAAAACGATAATAGAACCCTATTTAAGCGACCAATGGTTTGTAAAAATGGACAAGCTCGCAGAGCGAGCGATGCAAGCCGTAGAAAGCGGCGAAGTAAAATTCACCCCGGCACGTTACGCAAAAAATTACCTGAATTGGCTGGGAGAAAAGCGCGACTGGTGCATTTCCAGACAATTATGGTGGGGGCATCAGATTCCGATATGGCATGTCGATGCGATTGTAGGGGTTCAAAATTTTGAACCCCTACGGAATCGCCCCGACATCCATTTTTTTCAATCGGAAGACGGCAATTGGCTGGTTTGTTCTTTGGAAGAGGATTTGCAGGTTGAGGGGCTGGTTCGTGACCCAGATGTTTTGGACACTTGGTTCAGTTCTGCGCTTTGGCCTCACAGCACAATGGGATGGCCCGAGCAAACGGATTTGCTGAACACATTTTACCCGACCTCAGTTTTGGTAACCGCAAGAGATATTATTTCCCTGTGGGTAGCGAGAATGGTGATTTTCAGCCAGGAGAATTTGGGCAAAATACCATTTAACAATGTATATATAAATCCCACAATTTTAGACGGCCTTGGCTGCAGAATGAGCAAATCGCATGGCAATGGTGTTGACCCTCTTGACATAATAGAAAGATACGGCGCAGACGCCTTGCGTTTTGTGATGTGTTCAATGTGCACAGAAAATCAGGAAGCGAGATTGCCGGTGAAAAAAGAAAAATTGGAAGACGGCAGAGAGATAAATGTAAGTGAAAAATTTGAAGTAGGCAGAAATTTCGGAAATAAATTATGGAATGCGGCGAGGTTTTTGAAAGATTATATAGTTGAGAGTGGAGAGTTGAGAGTTGAGAGTTTGGAAGATAAATGGATTTTATCTCGATTAAACACCGTAATAAAGCAAGCTCAAGCTGCTCTTGATAGCTATCGTTTTTCAGAATACGCAACCATAATTTACCATTTCGTCTGGGACGATTTATGCAGCCGTTATTTGGAGATTAAAAAAGGCGATATTTCCAAGGAATCCAGTTCGTTGCTATCCCATTCGCTATACACGGTTCTGGATTTATTGCACCCCATAATGCCTTTTATCACGGAAGAATTGAACAGCATTCTTTTTCCGAATTCGCAAAGAGTAATTCTAAGGCAATGGCCCAAGGCAAATGAAAAAGACATAAATGCGGAAATTGAAAAGCAATTTGAAGATGTATTTGCGATAGTTGAGGCGGTTCGTTCCGTGCGTGGCCGTTATTCCATAGCACCGTCGCAAAAAATAACAGCCATAGCCCGCACATCTGCGAATCTGGAAACCTGCAAAAATATGCTCAAAGATTTAAGCGGCCTTTCATCCTTTGAATTCGGCGAAAACCTAGGCAAGCCGGAATTCAGCGCAAGCGTGGTGATACCGGAAGGCGAATTGTTCATTCCTTTGGAAGGAATTTTGGACAAGGAAAAAGAGATCGCTCGCTTGAAAAAAGAGATTGAAAAAGCAGAGAGCTTTGTTGTGAGCATAGAAAAGAAATTATCCAACGAGAATTTTGTGAAAAACGCGCCACCCGCCGTTATAGACAGCGAGAAGCAAAAATTAGCAACGCAAAAAGACATCGTGGAAAAATGCAAAGACGCATTGGCGGTTTTGTAGGGGCGTATTCAATACGCCCCTACAAAACCGGTTGCTTACCCGTAATCCGCACAAAAATATCCATGTATTTGTCAACGGTGTTTTGCACAACGTCCTTTGGAATTTCCGGGCCGGGGTAATCTTTGTTCCAGTCCAGAGTTTCAAGCCAGTCGCGAATGTACTGCTTGTCAAAGCTCTCCTGGTTTTGGCCCTCGGCGTATTTTTCTGCGGGCCAATACCTTGAAGAATCCGGGGTTAGAACCTCGTCTATCAAAACAGTTTTGCCGTCTATCTCGCCGAATTCAAACTTTGTGTCTGCAAGGATAATGCCTTTGGTTGCGGCAAAGTTTCTCGCCTTGCTGTAAACCTCCAGAGTAAGGTCTCTAAGCGTTGTCGCAATTTTTTCTCCAACTATTGGAATTGTCTGCTCAAAAGATATGTTCTCATCGTGCCCGGTTTCGGCTTTGGTGCTGGGAGTGTAGATTGCAGGGTCTATTTTTGCGCAAAGCTTTAAGCCTGTGGGCAAAACATGGCCGCAGATTTTGCCGGTTTTCTGGTAATCTTTCCAGCCAGAGCCTACTATGTAGCCTCTCGCTATGCATTCAACGTCGTGCCTGTTTGCCTTTTTAACAAGCATGGAACGCCCCCGCAAATAATCAGCAAAAGGCTTTAGCACTGCAGGATAGTCCTCAACATTTGCAGATACCAAGTGATTTGGCATTCCGAGCTGCTCAAACCAGAACAGCGAAAGCTGGTTCAATATTTTGCCTTTGCCGGGTATTGGCGTAGGAAGCACAACATCAAAGGCGGAGAGGCGGTCGCTAGCCACCATCAAAAAGTGCTCGCCAAGGTCGTACATATCGCGTACTTTGCCCTGGTGAAACAGAGGAACAGCGGTTACGGGAGTTTCAAATTTCAGTGCCATGAAGAGGAATATAGAAAAACCCTTGACAAACCTGCAAAAATTTTCTATATTTATAACTAAGTATATGTTTCTAAAAGGAGGCTATTATGGCAGCTAAAAAAGAAAGTAAAGCTACTGTTGTTAAAAAAGCGGTGAAAGCCGTCAAAGAAACGGTCGCAAAAGCAAAGAAAACTGTTGCTAAAAGCAAAACAGCCGATGTTGAATTTAAGGTATACGCGCCAGACTCTGCATCTGTTGCTGTTGCTGGCGATTTCAACAACTGGAAACCGGCAGCACTCAAAAAGGATAAAACCGGAAACTGGAGCGGAAAAATCAAACTGGGCGCAGGCGCTCATCAATATAAAATTGTTTTCAATGGCCAATATTGGGAAACCGATAAAGCCAATCCAGAACGTGTATCTGATGGACACGGTGGAGAAAACAGCATAAAAAGAGTTTAACAATAAAGTTTTAGCTCAACTGTGCAAAAGTATAAAGTCTCATTTGGCGACAAAGAGATAGCTTCGGCAGTGGAGCTATTCGGCTCACCGCTTTGGATTTATGACTTTGGCGTAATAGAAAAACGTATTTGGGATTTGCGTTTTTTTGGAATTATCAGATATGCCCAAAAAGCGTCTCCAAATATAAATTTGCTATCCAAAATGAGGGAGATTGGCATTGATGTTGATGCTGTCAGCGCAGGTGAAATTATCCGTGCGTTACGTGCTGGTTTTTCGCCGAATAGCATAAGATACACTGCGGATGTTTTTGACCATGACGCTCTTGCTCTGGTGAAAGAACATTCAATATCGGTGAATATAGGCAGCCCGGATATGCTTTTTCAATTGCATGAAGCCGGCATAAATGTTCCTTTGGCAATTCGCGTAAACCCGGGTTTTGGCCACGGGCATTCCAACAAAGTCAATACAGGCGGAGAGCTTTCCAAGCATGGCATTTGGCGCGGCGAGTTGGAAACTGTCGCAAAAAAGGCGGCAGAACTTGGCTTTACTGTTGAATGCCTGCATATGCACATAGGCTCCGGCTCGGATTACATTCATCTGTCGCAGGTTGTTTCCGCTATGGAGAATGCTATAGGCTGCATTGCTGCCCTTGTGCCGGATTTGAAAATAATAAGCGTTGGAGGCGGCTTGCCTATTTCTTATAAAAGAGGAGAGTACCACAACATAGATTTGGAAAAATATTACGATATTTGGGATAGCGCACGCAAGAGAGTTAGCAACAATATTGGGCATTATTTGCAGTTGGAAGTTGAGCCCGGCCGTTATTTAACGGCGGAAAGCGGTATTTTAGTCGCAGAAATTCGTGCTGTGAAAAAAATGGGCGGAAAGTTGTTTTATTTGATAGATGCCGGTTTTACGGATTTAGTGCGTCCGGCTTTTTACGGAGCTTATCATCATATTTCTGTTATCCACAGAGGCGGAAATGAAACAAATGAAGAAGCAGACGTTATAGTTGCCGGGCCGCTTTGCGAAAGCAGCGATGTTTTTACGCAAGAAGAAGGCGGCATTGTAGCGAGCCGCAGATTGCCGCTTGCCGCAGTCGGAGACTTGCTGGTAATTCACGATGCCGGAGCTTATGGTTCCGCTATGAGCAGCAATTATAATTCCCGCCTGCTTGCGCCGGAAATTCTGTGGGAAAAAGGAAATCCGGTTCAAATAAGAAAGAGGCAAACTTTTGAGCAGTTGTTGAGCAACGAGATTTGCGATGAATAAAATATTCATTGCATTGTTACTGTTCTTTTCCCTTTCATATTCCAATCAGCAAGATAGTGTTGAATATAAGATAGATCCGGCCCGGCTTGCTATTATAGGCGGTTCCATAGCGGCGAGCTATACGGCGATTTACCTTATTTATTTAAAAGAAGGCTGGTGGGCAGATGCCGTGCCTTTCAATTTTAAAGATGATTTTGATTATGCGTCTAATTTAGACAAGTTCGGGCATTTTTACACGGGTGTTATTTTTGGCCATTTGTTTACAATGAGCTATGACTGGGTTGGGATGAGCCCTTTTGCTTCTACGCTTTGGGCAGGCATCACTCTGGGGCTTACGCAAATTCTTATAGAGTTTAAAGACGGTTTTTCTCCATATGGCTATAGCAAATGGGATGCTATTGCCGGGACGCTCGGCGGTTTTTATGCTATGGGCAAAAGGTTTATTCCAGCCATGCAATACATAGATTATAAGTTTATTTATTGGCGCAACAATAGAGAATATTGGAAAAAAGGCGGGGAAGACAAGGGCGGAAGCCTGACCGGGGGAGATGGAGTTTGGGTAGATGATTATTACGGCGGAAACCAAACGCACTGGCTTTCGTTTAAGGTAGGCAAGTTTATGCCGCATTATATGGAGTGGTTCGCTTTTGCCTTTGGCTGGGGAATAGATGACGGGCGGTTTAAAAAAGAAAGCAAGCATAGAAGCCATTATGAGTATTATATTTCCCCCGATTACGATTTGGAAGCGATTTTTCGCCCTCAAAAGACCTGGACAAAAAATTTAATTACAATTTTGAACCATGCGAAGCTTCCGGCTCCGACTCTTCGCTTTTATCCGAATGCGAAATTTTTCCCTCTGCACCCCTTGGGGTTCGGGTTTAACGTTCCTTTTTAATTTGCTATATTCACTTTCATCATGAATCGCTACGATTTAGTTTTGCTGGGGTTTATATTAGAAGAAGACTCCACTGGGTACGACATTATCTCTAAAGTGAAGGGAGGGGGCTTGGAACGATGGGCTATGATAAGCCCTTCCTCTATTTACAATCGCCTGAACCTTCTTGAGAAACACCGGTGCATAGAGAGGAAAACGGTTAAAAAAGAAAAACATCCTCGCGCAAAGGTGTACAGCATAACCGATAAAGGGCGGGAAGTGGTGAACCGTGAGGTGATAAGGCATTTGACCGGTTTTAACGATGACCCTCGAACGCTGGGTTATGCCTTTTTGTTCGGTTTGGAAAACAAGCGCAATATCATCAGAATTTTGAAAGAGCACGAAATAAAGCTAAGGGAGGAGGTTGCCCGTCTTGATAAAATGATAGACGAAGAGCCAAAGCCCACGCTTTACCCGGGTGGCCCGTTTTTAAATTGCATGAGCCGCGACCATATTTTGGTCGAGCTTAAATATTTGCAAGCCGCAGTGCAAATTCTGCAAGACCCGCAAAAATCCGAGATGCTCGACGGCTACTTTTACATAAACTTCGGAAACCGAGACTGGCAAAAAGCTACGGACAGCTCGCATCCTGTTTAGGGCTGAAGCCAAAGCACCAACTGTTCCCTGAGTTTCTATTCATAAAATTCGATAAAGGAAGTTGCATGGCTTTTCCCCGTGCTATGGGGAAAGGGTTGTCTGTGTCTTTTGTTGACAGAGAGTCTATGAGCGAATTGCCGCAGTAAAAGCTGATAATGAACCCATTATTCGTGAGCGCAAAGCTTTCGTACGCAAAATCCGTGTTTTCAACGCTGTCGCGCCCAAAGAAAAGGAATTCCATTGGCGGCAAAATTAAGCCTTCCGGCATTTTAAGCTGCGATATGCGGCACTCTGAAAGTTCCAGAGTGTCTAAGGTAGCGTTGTAAATTTCCATATATTCAAATGGCTCGCCGTTGGTTTTTGGGTCTGCGAAAATTTCGGTGAAAAACAAGTCTCCGTAGTTTTCGGGCACTCTGGATTTGGATTTTGGAAGTATTGCCAAAATTTGCAGCGGTTCAATGGAGCTTGCTTCCAATTCCAGAATCGCGGAACCCTTGGTTGAGTGTAATTGCATAGTTTCGACTTGCTGAATTGCAGAAACCTTTATCTGCTTTTCCCCAAAAAACAGGATGCTGCCGTTTGAATCTTTGAGCTCTATCCTCAGGGCGAAGGTTTGGTTTAGGGGCAAGGCGCCGGTGTTGAAAATGCCTTTTCCGTTTTCAATTTGCATTTGGAGTTGCAAAGAGTCCAAAAACAGCGTTCCGGAGTGGATATTTTCGCTGTTTGCGAGTCCGAGCGGTATTTCCAGCCTTAAAAAGCCGTAAAGGGCGGTCAGGGCAATGGGAATTGAGACTGTTTTGTTTACGGCTATGTCTGCGGTGGCTTCGCCTTTCAGTATCTGCTTTCCTTTGTCTGCATATACTTTTACCTCGAATTTCCGGTTTTCTCCGAGCGGAATGCCGTCTATTTTCAGGTTGTCGCTCTCGGATTTTGCGGATAAGTGCATATTTTCCATGTTTGCCGCCGAAACGTGGACTGAAATGCTGTCGAAGAGCGGTATTTGCAGCCTCCCCAGCATAAGTTTTGCGCTTCCTCCGTGTTGTTCCTCGCCTCCGCTTGAGCCGCCGCCGCTGCAAGCTGCGAAAAACAGTGTAACCATTGCCGTCCACAATCCGCAAGCGGCGAAAAACAAGACACAAAAATGTCTAATCATAAAGACCTCCTATTAGTTGTCTATATACTTAGACGCTTCTCGCAAGGAAAAAATAAAAAAAAGTGACATTTTGGGTGTTTTTTGACGAAAAAATACCCGATTTTCGTTTTTTTTGTACTTTTTTGTGGAAATTTTGTATATTATATCATGGGCATGTATCTGCCTCTAGCCCTCGGTTACCGGTACTCGCAATTAGAGCGAGAGTGCCAAAGTAACTGGGGGCTTTTTCATTGTTTACATACAGCATTTTCCCTAAACTTACTGTGATATAGTTTTGCTTTCAAGCTACAACGCCGCAATCTTTCGCCGTGAAAGACCGGTATAATTCATGATTTTGCTCACCGTTTCGCCTGCGGCTTTCATAGCCTTGGCGACTTGGCTTGTGCCTTGGCCTATGCCTTTAGCTTCGGCTTTCGCAATATCTCTGTCGTAAGCCTTCAAAATGCTTGAGTTATACATCTGCTTCAAAGTCATGTTTTCCTCCGTCAACTCCTTGTACTTGCCGTAAAGCTCAGTGTGCATAACAGACATGCGCTCCTGAAGCATTAAAGCGTCTTTTTCACTAAGATAGAAATTTTCATGGCTCTTGCGAAAAACATCGCAGATCTCAGCGACATAACCTGTCAATCTTTTGGCCAATGCCTTGCGCTTCTTGGAATCTTCTCCGCTTCTTTTCAGTTCCTCTCGAATTTTCAGAATGTAAAAAGGAAGCAGCAAAGCCATATGCTCCAGTTCGGAAACCTTGTGCTCAAGCATCTTGAACGCAGAAACCTTGTACAGCACGCTTCTTTCGCCCGGAAATACCACCTCAATGGTCAAGAAATCTTCGGTCTTGCTTGTTTCCCAGTAAATCACCGCAGGTGCTGGCATCTCTATGCGCATATAAGAGCCATTGTCTGAAATGTATTTATCTTTCAACGCTATAGATATGCTATAATTGAACACCCTAAGCGACATTTCCATATCATCGTCTATCTGTGCTTCTATCAGATAGGTGTCCTTTTTGTTTTCACAGAACAGGGTTACCACAATATCCGAGACTATCTTTCCCAGCTTCCCTGATTTGGGATTTTTTCTTATAGATTCGTTGGGCTCTATTTTTACAGGAGTATCCAACGGGTAATTCTTCTTGAAAAGTCCGTTTATCAGATGCACCACAGCCGGAGGACTTGCCTCGGTCATGATGAATTTGAAATTGCAGTCAAACGCCTGCGCTGTGCTCTATTCCAGAGCTTCTTCTGATTTTTCTTGCATAAAAATTGTCCTCATATATACTTAGACGCTTCTCGCAGGGAAAAAATCAAAAAAAGTGACATTTTGGGTGTTTTTTGGTAATCTTCCTCCCATCGCCATCGAATTTACTACGTTACCCCCTATGGGAAGAGATTTTAAAGCGATAGCTAGTGCCACAAGCTGTCTATTTTTGTTATTTTTTGTTATTTTAGTTTCCTGTTCGGACTACGGGTCCATAGATCTTTACACAAGAGAAGGCGCTCCGGTTCAACGCTATTCCAGCAGCGAAGAACCTAGCAGTAGCAGCTTGGGTAAGATTTCCAGCAGTTCAGAAAATATTTTTAGTAGCAGTTCGGGTATAAAGTCCAGTTCAAGCGAGAGCAGTTCGCCATCATCTTCAAGCGTTGCTATTCAAAACAGCAGTTCATCAATAACGCAAAGTTCTTCAAGCGCAACACTTAGCTCATCAAGCTCTGCTATTCCAAGCAGCAGTTCAAAAGCCCCCTCCAGTTCATCTATTCTACCGATCTCCTCTTCCAGCAACCCCCCTAGCTCGTCAAGCTTTAATATTTTTTATGATACGCGCGATAACATTGAGTACAGGTATGTAGAAATTCCAAATGCAGGTACTTGGATGGCAGAGAATTTGAATCATGAAGCGAAAGACAGTAAATGTTATGATAATATTTTAGAAAATTGTACGAAATATGGAAGATTATATGATTGGGATATGGCGAAAGGAGCTTGTCCATATGGTTGGCATTTACCATATCATGCAGAATTGATGATGTTAGTAGAGATGGTGGGTGATATAAATGCAGGTAAAAACTTGAAGGCAATGAGTGGTTGGAAAAGCTACAGCAGCAGCAGTGGCAACGGCACGGATTACTATGGCTTTTCGGCTCTGCCGGGCGGTTTCGGTCTTCCGGGACAGTCCAGTTTCGATAATGAAGGTAAAGGCGGCAATTGGTGGTTAGTTGATGAGCCCGCCGGTAATACTACCAAGGCATATTATTGGAACATAAACTACGATGCGAACTCAGTAAATGTTAATACTTATAGTAAGGGTCATTTCTTCTCCGTCCGTTGCATAAAGGACAAATAACCGGTGCGTTTATGAGAAATTCAATTCTTACTTTTTTGTTGTTGCTTGCTGCCATAGCCAATGCGGCGCAGACGCTTGCTGTGCTTGAAATTACCCAGGCTGGGGAAATAAACGCAAGCATTCCCGAAATACGGCACCTCTCCGATGAACTCAGAAGACAAGCAGTCGCCACACTGCCAGACTACAACTACACCGTCCTCACACGAGACAACATAATATCGCTCATGCCACCAGACGAAAAAGAAGCCGAATGCCTCGCCGAAAGCTGCGCCGTGGAAATAGGACGCGCAATAGGCGCGGAATACATAAGCCAGGGAAGCATAGGCAACTTTGGAGGAGACCTAAGCCTGTCAATAGAACTCTACGAAACACTTAGCGGAAAACTGCTCGGAAGCATTGTAATAGAAAGCAAAGACGTGAAAGGGCTAATGGACGCAATAAGAAAACAAGCCCCCGCATTGTTCGCAAAAATAAAATCACAGCCAAAACAACAAACACAATATCAGCCTGCGCAGCAACCCCCCGCAGACAAATACGCCGTCAACTACCCGCCAAGCTTCTTCGCTAGCCAAAAGACAAAAACATCAACCTGGGTGGCCGTGGGCTTGGACATACTCGGCGCCGCCGCTATTGGCTTTGGAATATACCAGCACATAAACGCAAGCACTTTGTACAACGACTACAAGAAAATGGAATGGCTTTCACCAGAAGAACACGGCAAATACGAAGATGCCCGGAAAAAAGCCAACGACGCCAAAACGCTCAGAAACATGGGCTATGCAATAGGCAGCGTTTTGCTGGGAACAGGAATAGCAATCCACATTTGGTTCTAATCAAGGCAAATTAAGCATCATAGTCATCGAATTTACTATGTTACTCCTTATGGGAAAAAATTTTAAAGCGATAGCTAGTACCACAAGCTGTCTGTTTTTGTTATTTTTTGTTATTTTGGTTTCTTGCTCGGACTACGAGTACATAGATCCTTACACAAGAGAAGGCGCCCCAACTAACTCTTATTCCAGCAGCGAAGAACTTAGCAGTAGCAGCTTGGGTAAGATTTCCAGCAGCTCGGAAGATATTTTAAACAGCAGTTCATCAATAACGCAGAGTTCTTCGAGCGAATTACCTAGCTCTTCAAGTTCTGTTATTCCAAGCAGCAGTTCATCAATAACGCAAAGTTCTTCAAGCATAGCACTTAGCTCTTCAAGCTCTATTCCAAGCAGTAGCTCGGTAGCATTGTGCGGCTCCGAAACTTACAAACCATCTATCCAATTCTGCGATACACGTGATAAGAAGTTATACAAATATGTGAAGATAAATAATGTTATATGGATGGCAGAGAATTTGAATTATGATGTAACAAACGACGCTACTGATGTATGCTATGACAATAATCCAAACAATTGTACTATATATGGCCGTTTGTATAGCTTTACTACTGCGACAGCAAATAAATTTAACCCAAATGGTAAAGGAATTCAAGGTGTTTGTCCATCTGAATGGCATATTCCCAGCGAGTCAGAGTGGAAAACCTTAAGAACCCAAAACGATATAACTGATTTAAGAAGTCCCTATTATTGGAGTTCTTTGGATGGCTACGTTTCTGGTACAGATAACACTGGTTTTTCCGCCTTGCCGGGCGGCGAATTATATAATGATAAATTCTCAAATCTTGGAGAATATGGTAGTTGGTGGAGTTCAGGAGCAAATATTTATATGTATATAAACTATAAATCTAATAGTAATATTATGAGTATTAGTGAGAATGCTCAATTTTCTGTCCGTTGTATTCACGATTAGCTTGGTTTATTTATGAGAAATTCCATTCTTGCTTTTTTGTTGTTGCTTGCTACCATAGCCAATGCGGCGCAGACGTTTGCTGTGCTTGAGATTACCCAGGCAGGAGAAATAGGACACGCAATAGGCAGCGTTTTGCTGGGAACAGGAATAGCAATCCACATTTGGTTCTAATCAAGGCAAATCAAATATCATAGTCATCGAATTTACTATGTTACTCCTTATGGGAAAAATTTTTAAAGCGATAGTTAGTACCACAAGCTGTCTGTTTTTGTTATTTTTTGTTATTTTGGTTTCTTGCTCGGACTACGAGGCCATAGATCCTTACACAAGAGAAGGCGCCCCAGCTAACCCTTATTCCAGCAGCGAAGGACTTAGCAGTAGCAGCTTGGGTGAGATTTCCAGCAGCTCAGAAGATATTTTGAGCAGCAGTTCAGAGAAAATTTTAAGCAGCAGTTCGGGTAAAAATTCCAGTAGTTCAGAAAAAATTTCCAGCTCAAGCGTTGTTATTTTGAGCAGTAGCTCGGAGGAAGCCTCTTCCAGTTCAAGCGAGGGGCAAAGCAGCAGTTCAGTAGCATTGTGCGGCTCCGAAATTTACGAGCCATCTACCCAATTCTGCGATACACGTGATAATAGGTTATACAAATATGTGACGATAAATAATGTTATATGGATGGCAGAAAACTTGAATTATGATATACCAGACGATCCTACTGATGTATGCTATGGCAATAATCCAACCAATTGTACTGTATATGGTCGCTTGTATAGTTGGGATGCTATATTAGAATATAATGAAGATAGACATGATGGCGAAAAAATTCGAGGTGTTTGTCCTGAGAATTGGCATATTCCTAGCGAGACAGAGTGGGGAGAATTAATAAACAATAATGAAGTAACTAATTTAAGGGAGGAATCGCATTGGGACTCAAGTAGAGGCGGCTATGTTCCTGGTAAAAATACCACTGGTTTTTCTGCCTTGCCGGGTGGCTATTTATCAGGTGATCAAGTTTATTGGGATCTTGGCACATATGGTCTTTGGTGGAATTATGTAGGTTCTTCTGCAGAAGCCTATGTATATATAAATTACAAATCTGAAAATCTTATAGATTTTGTTTCAGCTAAGAATAATAGGTATTCCGTCCGTTGCGTAATGGATTAACTGGCTGAATTGGGGTGTACATACTCTTTTAGAGTAATTATTTCTATCTTATACTTATACGGAGGTCTTTATGTCGTTAAAACAGTTATTAGCGTTGATTGTGGCCTGTTTGCTCTTTGGATGCTCCAGCAGCAACAGCGATGACAATGGCATCAGTAGCAGCAATAGCTATGGCGCAAGCAGCAGTAGCTATGATGATCCAATCAGCAGCAGCAGTAGCAACAAGGGTTCCAGCAGCAGCAATGCCGCAATCAGCAGCAGTAGCAGCAAGGGTTCCAGCAGCAGCAATGCCGCAATCAGTAGCAGTAGCAGCAAGGGTTCCAGTAGCAGCAGCAATGCCGCAGTCAGCAGCAGTAGCAGCAAGGGTTCCAGTAGCAGCAGCAATGCCGCAGTCAGCAGCAGCAGCAGCGGTACAGGCTCCCAGATAGACTGCTCCCGTCAAGGCTTGACAAATGCTGTAAACTCCTATATAGAAGCGCTTTCCGCAGGCGATTACACAAAAATGCCGCTGGCTTCAGGTGCCAAGTATATTGAAAACGACCATAATGCCCCATACAATGGAAACAGAACTGTCGCATTTGGCGAAGGTCTATGGAAAACGCCTCTCCCTCCAGACCACCATATGAACCTTATTGATGTAGAAGCTTGCGCAACTTTCACTGAAGTTATCCTCGCAAATACAGATCCTCAGTATGTGCTGGGAGTTCGCCTAACAGTGAAAGATAATAAAATCTCCGAAGTTTTCACCGTGGTCACCTACGATGGGCACTGGTTGTTCAATGCCAAGAATTACTTGAGGTATTCCAAGGCTGAAGATTGGTCTGAACTGCCTGTGGAGAAGCGTCTTACACGTGAGAGATTGCGCGATGACGCTGAGGCTTACTTTAAATATTTTAATGATAAATCAGTGGTAGTTCCATGGGGCGTTCCGTGCGCAAGGCTTGAAGGCGGCGCATACACCGGAGACAGTCCCACATCGACTTGCAATGTTGGTGTTCCCGATACTCAAAAAATACCAACTGTTTGGTGGCTTGCAGATCCGGATTACGGAATGGTTATTCTCTACGTGTTCTTTGGCGGTCCAGATTCCCACATGTTCCGGATTTTGCCAACAGGGTATCGCTACATACACACGTTAACCGCAATGCTGCAATCAAGCTTTCAGCCATAATAATTTCTTGAGCGATGTGTGTATTTGCGAAGGTGAGACTTTAGCAAATACACAAGTCATGCCTGCAAATTTGCGAAATTTCGCTGTTTTTTAGAAAAGCGTGTTGATTTTCATTGTTCAATCGTATTATATAGCTATGAATAAATTTTTGGCTTTGGATATGGAAGAGGCAGATAATGGCGCGGAGCTTTCTGCAATTTTATTTGAAATTGAGTGTGGGCTCCCCAAGAAGTTGGATGAGCGGCAATTTTTGATTAAGTCTGAGAAAAAATGTTCTGGGCTTCTTGATAAAATGGAATTGCTTTGTGAGTTTGTGGAGGAGGATTTTAGAAAGTTTTGCGATTTTATTAGGTGTGCTGGCACTTTGTTGACGTGTGATACCGAGTTATTGGTGGTTATGACTTTGCATTGCAATGGGTTAATTTTGTTTAAGGAGTTAGAGGATTTCCCTGAATTTGTTGATATTTCGGAAAAGTCGCAGAGTTTGAGTTTTGAGATGCAATCTGGAAAAAATAAATGCGAAATTATTATGAATACTTTTGTATATTACCGGGAACAAATTAACCAAAGAGGTGAAAGATGAGTGAAACTGTTAGAAAAATAGAAAAAAGCTTAATGGCTAAATTTCTAAGTGGCGGCGAATATGAAACATTGCTTGATTATATTAACAAGCATAAAGCAAAGTTACGGCTAGAAATTAGACGAAAAAATGAAGCAATAGTATATTATAAAAAGAACAAAATATTAAAAATAGGACTCAAATCATTATTCCGAGATCCAAAATATGCAGAATTAAAGAATACTTCTAAACAACAAGTACAAGTTGATACGCAAATACTTCCAGAAGCTAAAATTGCTATAAAATATCCTGATGCGTATTTTAAAAATATGGAGAAATGTATAGATAACTGGTTGAAAATAAATTCCAAAAATGAATTTGCGGCTCAGCAAAATATAGCATACCAGAATAGCGATGATAGTAGTGAATATATAATTATTGATATGGAATATAGTCCGTGCCAGCAAAGCGTAGATATAAAAAATAGAGTGTATAAAAAAGACGAAAATGGAAAACGTATGATATATGAAAAAGGAAAAAGGAATTCAAAATCGCCTATTTTTGATTTATTAGGGATCGAAAGAAAAACAGGAAATATTATTATATTTGAATTAAAAAAAGGAATCAAATCTCTTGATGGGAACTCTGGAGTGGAAGATCATATCGAAGATTTTGAAGATTTTTTTGTAAATAGTAAAAAAATATTTAAAGAAATTTTAAAGAAAGATATAGACGGAATAATAGAGTCAAAAAAGAAACTTGGGCTGTTAAAACTCCCGGATAATTTTTGCATTAACTATGATAATATCCAATTTATGTTTATTTTTGACCCGGAAAAAGAAGAGGATGAGAATTATTATAAAAAGAAAGTTAAGCTACTGGCAGAAAAATACCCGACAATTTTTGTGCGTTCTGATAGCTATAAATTAATCCTGTCAAAAAAATAGAAAAATAGCGACAGTTGTTGTCGTTATATATTTTTATATTAGATATTGTAGAAAACAACCAACCAGCTAAAGCTGGTGGCTTTAACCGGTGGGGACTGAAAGTCCCGCCAAAGGACACGACCGCATAGTCGTGTCAGCTCTCCACCAGGAAACCCTCCACATTC
>Ga0181987_10707_pt1 | contig 16183 bp, 11 predicted proteins | sample TergutCo191P1_FD_120224 | JGI IMG/M metagenome (GOLD analysis project Ga0181987, IMG submission 120224)
AAAACGAACAGAGAGTACAAAAGCAGCATGCTGATACAACTGCTTAGCAAAAAAGAGAACCTGCTGGAAACTTACGGTGCTCTGAAAAACAAAACTTTCAGCAAGGACACGGAAGTCCTCATAACCACCCTGAGCGATGCTCTGTTCATGGAGAGGATGAATGACATATCCTTTGTTATAGAAGATAAAGTTGTGGTCTTGATCGAGCAGCAATCCACAGTCAACTACAACATGCCCATCAGGGCAGCCATATACTTGGGCAGGATATACGAAAAACTGCTGAAGGAGGAAAGTATTTACCAAGAAAAAAAGATCCCGCTTCCAAAGCCGGAGATCATAGTGCTTTACAATGGCAAGGACAAGATACCCGAGCAGCAGGAGCTTAAGTTGTCGGATGCGTTCAAGGACTTTTGCGACGGCGAGATTCCCAACATGGAGTGCATTGTGAAAATCATCAACATAAACAAGGGCTTCAATGAGGAGCTTGCCAGCCGGAGCGAAACATTGAAAGGGTACGAAAGTTTTGTATATTTTGTAAGAGAGCATGAGAAGTCCATGAGCCGCAGTTTAGCTATTCAGAAGGCCGTGGATGACTGCATGCGGCAGGACATACTGAGAGATTTTTTGCGTGACAACGCATCAGAGGTAAGGAATATGCTTTTTACTGAATGGAACTGGGATACGGCGAAGCGTGTGTGGCAGGAAGAGGCCCGGGAAGATGGTATTGCTATTGGTGAGGCTAGAGGTGTTGCTGTTGGCAAAGCGGAAGGGATCGCTGTTGGCGAGGCTAAAGGCGTTTTGCGGACTGCACGGCAAATGAAAGCAGAAGGAATGAGCTTTGATTTGATCTCAAGGGTTACTGGTTTGCCTAAAGATGAAATTGAGCGTTTAGGCTAAAAGTAGAACCCCCACCGGAACCAACCGTCTGAAACCGGAATTCACAGGATTCGCAAGATTAACAGAATTGTGCAAATCTTAACTCCGGAAATTCTGATAATTCTGAGAATTCCGGTTCAGACCGTCTTTTTTGTCAAAAATCCCTGCAAAAATCACAGAAAAATGCATTTTTTGCCCTAAAATGCTTTTTTTCTTTACGTTTTTCAAAAAAAAATCTATATTTATATTGCGGGAATTATTCCCAGAGGAGTGTTATGACCAAAGAAGAGCAGATTCAAATTAAACGCAAGGGCTATGCTCTGGCTATGCGTTATTTGGAAAATGCTAATGATGCTTTGAAAAATGCAGTCAGAAACGGCAAGCTTTTTAATGACCCCAAGTATGTTAGCTCTGCTAGCGGTATTGCGTATAGAGGTGCTCTTGTGGCTTTGGATACATGGTTGCAGTTGAAAGGTATTGGTTTGCCGAAGAGCAATGAACGTGGTCGTAAAAAAGGTGTATCTGTGGATATTTATAGAAAGCATTTGGCAAAGTTGGATAAGAAGTTTTTGCAGGATTACAATATACTTTACGATACCCTTCATTTAGCTGGGTATTATGATTGCGTTCTTATTACGGATACTATAGATACAGGCTTTGCTGCGGTTAAAAATATTATTGAAAGAATTAATCCGGAGGTACAAAGTGCCTAATTTTAAGCTTTTGCATGAGATGGTTGAGTTTATCCATGATTATGGTGTGGATGAGCTGATTGAGGATGGTAAAAATAATTGTGTTGCTCGTCGTAGGGCTGTATTTAATATTCATGGTAGCAGGGCAGCTCACAAAATGCTTGAGACTATTCATGATTATGGTGTAGAAAAATTTATTGCGGAATTAGACGGCAAAAAACCAATTCGTGCGAGCAAAAACAATGTAAAAAAGAAAATTGCTCGCAAACTCAAATTCAAAACGGAGGCTTTATGAATCCCATTCAAAAACTCGCATTAATCCTTTTCACTGTGGCGTTGTTGTTTAGCAATGCTTCGGCCCAAGGAGCTTGCACTGGTAAAACGGTTTTTATTCAGTTGCCCAGCGACTGGAATAAAGATAATATATATGTCAAGTCAGACAATGTGGTTCCCATTTCGTTGACTCCTATAGGTAATTGGCTGAGGTTTACGTTTCCTGCTGGTAACAATTTTAATAATGCAGGGAAAAGTATTAACTTTACAATGCAAAACAATGACAATGGCACAAATCGCAGAATTACTTCAGTAGACTATGATAAAGTTAGTAACCAAAATAGTTTCAATTGCAGTGATTTCTTTCAAGACACTTCCTATATTTACGAAGAGTTGTCCTCTTCCGGCACCGGCACCGGCAAGACGGTACTAAGTGCTGAGCCGCCAACAGCCAAAACGCTTTACTTTTTGCCTCCCTCTACTCCGGAATGGACTCTCGGTGAGCCTTATTTGGTTTGGTTTGATGGATCTTTACAGTATCTGAAGCTTACCTTTGACTCCCGTTGTGGCTGGTTTAAAACAATGTGGCTTGATGGAGTAACTCCTAATACTGATACATACATTTATCTGAACAGGGGCGGAGACGATAAGGTTGGCCTTCTCGGTATGGAGGAGGAGGAGGAGGATTGGGGACCATCTAGAATGCCAACTCCGTTCAATCTACACGAGATTTTTAACTCTTCAGCCATTGCTCCGGAAAGAGATTTGTTCTTTATACCTGCCGGTGGCAACCCCATGTGGAGCAAAACGGATCAAGGCAGAGAAGGAGTTTGCTCATATAACTTTGCCGCTATAATTTATGACACTGATGGTAGCGTAAATAGCTCCTTCCGACAAAGCAATACTGAGAGCGGAACAGGTATTAGAAAAAATATTCCTAGAAATGTCTTGGCTCCGGACGCAAAAGGTGTAATGAAAATGCAGTTCAATCAGGCGAAAAATGGCTGGGAACAGCAGAATTTTATAGACGCTTTTAAGTCCACCCCTGGCAAAAATGTTGTGCGTTGCTATGATATGCCTTTTAAGCGCAATAAGGAAGGCTTGTGGGAATTCAACAGCAACAAGCTTTGCAGACTTAATAATGCGGTGGATCTTGATGGGAATTGCTCAAGCAATGGCGGATTTATGTATGGCTTTTTCCCTGATGAATTGCAAATAGTCGGCGATGGAGATTACAGCCAATGCGATGCTTGTCGCAACAGACACCAAGCAGAGAGTTTTGTTCCATTAAACACTTCAATTAGCCAGTATTGCTACGATAGAGGACGGAATGGCACTGCAACATCAGGAAATCCAGCTACGGCTTGCGGAGCTGAGTTTGCCGAGGGCAATTTTAGCAATGGTGACCTCCCTGCCATTTGGAATTGGGACAACAATATTTGGCCTGGGAACGCCCGTCCGACTATTCCAGACAAGAACGCCTTATTTTGCTTTGAAAGTACTCCGGCGGAGCTTACCTACGAGCCTGGGCAACAATTCTTCTTTAGCGGAGATGATGACATTTGGGTATATATAAGCAACCAGCTTGTGATAGACTTGGGTGGTTCTCATTTGGCTGCACCGGGCTATGTGAACTTGGATGACTTGGTAATTTCGCCAGAAGCTCAGGCAGTTACAAAAGATGATGATGGCAACCCAAGGCAATTCGCTGCTGGAGGAAAGCTTAAAGCCGGCGAGAAATATCCCATAAATATTTTCTTCTGCGACCGCCGCTTAACCATGAGCAATGTTCGCATAACAACCGATATGTATTTTGCGCAAAAGAACCTTTTGAGCGTTGCCGGCAATACACAACTTGGTGGTGCGCAGGTTTGCATTGAGAGCAGTGGAAACACAGGCACTTGTGCCAGTGTTATGAACGGCAGCGCAAGCTTGGGCGGTACAAAATGCGGTCAACAACTCGGTAACATACTGGATTATTATATGATTAACCGCAGAGGAGATACTTTATTTTTGAACCAGCTCAATCCTGCGTGCGAAAAAAACGGAAACGACTTGCAGTGCTATAACGGCGTATATCTGAACAATTATTACACAAGTCCGGAAGGTGCGGTAGAGAAAGTTGTAACAACAGGTACTTACAACGGTTTGGCTGGCTCATATAAGGTTTATGCGAATGTCAAGCCGAGTTTCAAAAGTGACTATCCTGGTGCGGAACCGCTGTATATTACCTCTTTAACTGCCGGGTCAAAGTTGAATATTATTTGGGGTGATATTTACGATGATAGCGGCAAATTCCTTTACTCCTTAGGGCCAAAGCATAAATATACGGTTTCCGGCAAACGAGTGCCTATAGCCTTCTCCATGGGTGAATGGCGTTGTAGTGATGATAACAGAAAGGGACTAGCAGGATGCGAATTTGAAGTATATTCAGCTCCGGCTAACGAAGGCGGTGCTTTGGGTGCTATAGCAACTATCCCAGCGCCTGCAACAACGCCGGGTGGCAAATTCGCCGAGCTAAGATTCTATTCATCGGAAACCTCTCCGGACGAAATAACTCGCCCTGTTACTGAACAAATTCCTGCCAATATAACCCAAGGTCCTGTTCCCGGTATATTGCTTTACTGGGTTGATGGCGATTACAGAGCCGAAGACGATCAAACCCACTCAATTGGCAATGATTTGAAAGTTACAGTTTACTTGCCTCGCTTGGCATTCATAGATCCGGCAACAATTGCTAATGCCAACCCCACGCAGCTTACGGTAAATTCGCAAACAAAAGGCAGTGAATTCTCTTTAACTCCGGTTCTCGGAGGCGCAAAGAATATGGGAGTTATGATAGGTGAAGTTATGCCTAGGGCAGTTGCTGCTTATGATATCTCCACAAATCCGATGTCACTTTGCACAACATGCAATTTCAAGTTGTCTTTGAATGCCTGGGTAGAACAAGATGGTGTTAATATACAGGAGCCCAGTACAAAAATAATGCAAGCTACACCAGCCAGCCCTGATCTTGTGAATGGCGTTGCTTCGTTTGCTGCCAGAGGATTATTTCCGGTAGATCCTCCGGATTTCTTCGCTTACTTTAATGTTATGGGGCCCAACACAACACAAGAGAAGACATTTGCAAAATGGGATTCGCTGTTATTTGAAAAACCTGAGGTGCCTTACCCAACAATGTCTGCTATTTATGATGCAAACGGAGATGGTTTTGCCGATTCTCTGCGCATTGTGTACGACAGAGCCTTTCCTAAATGTGAGATTGATATTGCCAGACCGACTTGCGTAGCGGGTATATTGGATTCCTTGCCTTCCGTTGTAGAAGTTTTCTGGGATCCGGAAGAAGTCTTCAGATTTGGGAAAGGAAATGTGGTGACAAGCGGAAACGATACAATATCATGGACCGCCAGCGGCAATGCGCAAACAGATTATAATTTCTGGAATGGTGGTTGCGATGTGAGAAATTTCAAGACAAAGATAGAGCAAGAGTCCATTATTATAAGTGAAGACTCCACTTTGGTGAGATCCATTTTGGTGATTTATGGTGATAGCTTGAGCAATATGATTAAAACCGAGGCAAAGAATCCCGCAAGCATTACAAGCTGGGCAACCTTTGTAAATACGAAAAAAGGGCAAACCACGCCATCGGATTTTCCATTGGGTACTAACATAAACGACAGCGTTCCGGCTATAGTTGTTAAGGCCACTTACGATGCGGATAAAAACACCAGATGCGGAAGCGGCCCAACCAATACATGCAAAGATTTGGTTACAATTTACACTTCCGAGCCTGTTATAGAATTGGATCCCAAAGGAGATGTGCTTCCCCCAAATGTGAGAATGTCTCCATTTGCGTATTTGCTGAGAAGTCGTGGTTTTCAGGGCTCTGAAAGTTTCAAGCGCTTTGACGAAACCATAGATTTGGCAAAGAATATACGTTCCAACACAAAAGGCGATGTCCTCAATTTGAGCTATGAAAGATTCAGAGCTGCAAGAGATACCACCAATACTCCCATAGGTGGTGATTCGGTGAGGTTTGTATGGGCCGGCTTGGGTCAGTGGGTTTTTACGGATTTGGTGGGTAATCTGCCCAATCCCAGAGAAATCGGTAAACGTCTGGATGGTGCTAATCCGTTTGTTGTTGAAGAAGTTCGCATAGCGGAAATTGATCCGGAAAGAGATATTCTCAAGGAGGCTATTGAAAAAGAACTCGGTAAAGATATTGCCGATACTCTGTTCGGAGATAACAAGCAGGTGGCGTTTATTCCGGCTGAAGAAATTTGGACCGCAGACTCCATTAGAGTTAAGTTCCCAGGCTCTGTGGGCATATTCTTAACGCCTGATGTAGCAGGTGAAATAACCAAGCTGGGTGAAGGTGTAATTGTTGATGCGAAAGACATCAAATTCTATGCCAAAGCCTATTATCATACGAATCTCGCTTCCTATGTGGTTGAAAGCCAAAAATTGGAGATTAGTTGCACAGATCCGATATTTACGGCATTTGGAGATGCTGATTGCAGAAGCTCCTCAGGTACGCCAAAAGGCATTTATTTAGCTTGGAACTTGAAAGATGCCAAAAATCGCTGGGTGGGCGCAGGTGCTTATATAGAGGTTTATGATTTCCATTGGACAATTGAATACACAGACACTAAGCAGCAAAAAAAGCTGACCAAAACCTATAACAAGGTTGAGAAACAGGTAGAAATGCTGGGTGTTAAGAGGGCCAAGAAGAAAAAGTAAGGAAATTTTACTATATTCCTATAAGAGAGGTATATTATGTTCAGAGTTTCTTCAAAATTCGTTGTGGCGTTCATGGCTTTGGCCTTGACCGCCCTTGTTTCAATCCTTGCTGCATGCGGCGATAGCGGCAGCAATTCCGTTGGTGGTGGCGATAGCTCATCTTCCGGGGCAGTTCGTCCACCTTCGTCTGCTGTAATAAGCCCAGATATATCCACACACTTAGTGTCAGTTTCATTGAATGAAGCTGGTTCAGAATTGGACATAATAGTTCAGGTATCAGCTTTTGAAGAGATGACATTTGACCGCATTGATGTTCAGTTGAATGGTGTAAATATAAATGGAAATAATGCCGGAAAAGGATTGTCGAATTATGAATTTAGGGAAGAACGTCAGATTGGCAAGCAATTTTGCGATGGCGAAACATATTCTGTAGTTTCATACGTCTATATGGATAATAAGGCAGACCCCATTGCCACAGCATGGGATAGCTTTAAGCGAAATGTGAATATATGCAATCCTCCCAGTTCTTCCAGCGTGTCAAGCTCAAGTGCTGCTGTGGTGTTGACTTTCCAAAAGATTCAGTTTGATGGCAGAGACACTCTAACTCTGAATTCAACGGATGTTGGAGCTAGAGGCGTTATATTCAACTCCGCTACAGGAACACCTACCGTTGGCGCTGCTAATGTTTATTACGATGCCAGCGGAAATGCAGGTACTCTTAAAGCGGGAAGTGCTGCAAAAATAATAACATCATTCGATCAAGATGCCACATACACACCAGGCAACTATAATTATAGTGAAGTTGCTTGCTGGATAAATCAGCCTCCGCTGGGGATAATGCCTCCACAAAATACTTCGCAACTGCGCTTCCATCCAACGGATGGAGGAGTAGATCAGTTTGAATATCGAAGAGGCATTTATTATATGATTCGCACAAACAATGCCTCCGGTGGTGCTTGGACCACTAATGATTATTTAATGGCTATTCCGGATCAAGCCCCGGCTCAATCCGGCTCTAACAGAGCCATAAAAATAGTAGCTTGGAGAGTGGTTCCATAAATGCCCGCTAAGCTGCAAATTGGCGATTTGCTGGTTCAGAAAGGTCTTATCAACGAAGATCAGCTCGCCCACGCCGTGGGTGAGCAAAAACGTACAGGCATTCATTTAAGCAAAGTTCTAACTCGCCTCAAAATGGTTAGCGAAGAGCAAATGACTCTTGTTTTGGGCGAACAACTGCAGGCCAGCGAACACAAAAGAATAGGTGAACTGCTTGTAGAAAAAAATTACATAACCGTAGAACAGCGTGATAGAGCGCTTGAAGAACAAAAAAACACAGGGCTCAGACTCGGCAAAATGCTGATGCAACTGGGCTTTATGACGGAAGAGAGACTTATAGAAATTCTCTCCGCACAGCTTGAAATTCCTTCCATGCCGCTCAGCGACGTGAATATTGCACCGGAAGTGTTGCACCTTTTAACGGAAGATTTCTGCCGTGCGTACAAGATTATCCCCTTATCCGTAAAAGGCAAAGTATTAACCCTCGCCATGCACGACCCTAGCAACCAGAGAACTATTGACCACATAAGGTTCAAAGTTCAAATGGAAATAGAGCCGGTGATGGCAAGCGAAAAAGAAATTTCAGACACCATAAACCGTGCTTATGTTGGCTCCGCAAGCGGCGAAGCTATGAAAGAACTCGCTCGCCTAAGCGAAGGCGAAGACGATATTGAAACCGTAAACAAAGAAGCGGAATCTCAAGAAGAACAACTCTCAGACGAAGAAGGCCAGCAGGTTGTAAAACTGGTAAACTCAATTATTCAAGATGCAATCGCACGCAAAGCATCTGATATTCATTTGGAACCACAGGAAACTTTTTTAAAACTGCGCATTCGCATAGACGGCGATTTAATGATTTTGCCTCCTATACCGGCTCGCCTAATGCCGCAGGTGCTCTCCAGAGTAAAACTGCTCTCCCGCATGGACATCGCAGAAAAACGCAGGCCGCTTGACGGTCGTTTCACTGTTCGTGCACGTGGCAAAGAAGTTGATTTGCGTGTAAGCTCTTTTCCCATCTCTCTTCGCAAAAGAGGACAGATGGAAAAAATAGTTATGCGTATTTTGGATCCGTCTTCCGGCCAAATAGACCTTGAACACATGGGATTCAGACCGGCTGTGTTCAAGGAGCTGGATTACACAATTCACTTGCCAAACGGAATTTTGCTTGTGACAGGTCCAACAGGTTCGGGTAAATCAACAACACTTTACGCATCTATTCGCAGAATTTTAGACAACACCATAAACATCACCACAATGGAAGACCCTGTGGAAATGAATATAGAAGGGGTTAATCAAGGACAAATAAACAATGCCGCAGGCTTCACATTCGCCGCCGGCATAAGAGCTATTCTCCGTCAAGATCCCGATGTTATAATGGTAGGTGAAATGCGTGATAAAGAAACTGCCGGCATGGCTATAGAAAGCGCTTTAACGGGCCATTTGGTGTTCAGCACATTGCACACAAACGATGCTGCGGGCGCATTCCCCCGTTTGCTGGAAATGGGCTTGGAGCCATTCCTAGTTGCAACGGCTATCAAAGGCGTGTTGGCGCAGAGACTTGTGCGCAAAATTTGCCAGTCCTGCAAAGAAGAAGATCACATAAGCCCGGAGCAGAGAAAAGAATTGGGCATTCCGGAAGATGTTAAGTTTTACAAAGGCAAAGGATGCCCAAAGTGCGAAACTTCAGGTTTCAAAGGCCGTATAGGAATTTATGAATTTCTTGTTCCCAGCGAAGAAGTGCGCAATTTAATTTTGAAAAGAGCCAGCGGCGATGAAATAAAAAGAGTGTGTTTGGCACAGGGCATGAGCACTTTGCGCATGGACGGCATGGAAAAAGCCAAAGCCGGTGTGACCACGTTGGAACAAGTCCTGGGTTCTTCCGAAAGAGACGAAGATGCTAAGGCAATGAACTGATGAACTATCTACTAATTATAATAATATTACCAGTCACACTCCTAGCTCAAACTTTGGATGTTCAAGTTTTGAGGGTTCAGTTTCGCTATGAAGAAACGGATAATTCTCTTACAACAGGGCGAGGTTTTTTTGAAAAATCAAGAGGTGAAGTAGATTACTGGCAAAAACATATAAACTTTGCAAAGAATTATTTTGAGCAATTGAGCGGCGGCAAAGTTTCAATTGATGCCAAATATTACGGCATTTACACCCTGCCTAAATTCATGATAGAATACAATCGCACAAGCCGCAAAAAAGGCGAAAAAATGGAAGCCTTTGATTCTGCCAGAGCTGCGCTTTATGTGGAATTTATAAACGATGTTCTTGAGCTTGCAAAAAACGACATCACGCCTAGGGAGCAGGGAAAACAAAGAGTTATAATGATAGCGCATGCAGGCGCAAATCGTTTGGTTGACGGCGGAACAATGGGAACACGGGGCGCAAATACTCCCGGCGATTTTATGGATACTTACATAGACTCAACATGGGGTGAGTTTTGGCCGGGCTTTGAAGTAGCACCCGGAGATAGCATAAAATCCGTAATTGTCACGAGCGAAACGGCTTCGCAAGACGGCTTAAACTGGGGTATAAACGGCACAATCACAAGCCAGATAGGGCGTGAGCTTGGGCTTCCGTATTCGTTTGATGTTGTAAAGGGTTATTCGAGGCTGGGATATTTTGACGGAATGGATTTTGCCGGATACAATGCGGGCAACGGTTTTTTCCCCAGCATGCCGAGCGCATGGATGAGGGCTCACAAGGGCTGGGCTAAAGTTAGGGAGATAAATAAAAAAGAGACTGTTGAAATTGGCGTGGGAGATGTTGTAAAAATTCCCATAAACAGCAGGGAATATATTTTGCTTGAGAACAGGCAAAGAACAACAAGAGCAGATGGAAAAGTGATGGTTGGAACAACGGACATGCTTGTTGACAGCATATATTCAAAAAAGTTTTTAGACACTGTTTCCGTTGTGGAATACATAGATCAAATAGATGCGGCAATTCCTGCTAGCGGCATTGCTGTGTGGCATGTGAATGACTGGTATGTGCGTGAGTTGCTTCCTCAAGGCGCAATAAATGCGTGGAATGGCCCGAACCAAAAAGATCATCAGTTTGGCATTGCGTTAAAAGAGGCGAGCGGTGTTTTGGGGCTTGGCAAGGAGTTCAAAAATTCTGCGGGTGAGAGCATTTTTTATTTTGGTTCCGGCAGTGATTTGATTCCGCATAAAAGAATGAAGAGCGCAGATACTGTTTTTTCCATATTTGACACGGGTTATGCGAACACCGCTTCAACTTTCGGCGGATATTCCGGAGTTAAAATAACTGCGAAAATTCCCTCAGGCGCAACACCGGAAAAATCTTTCAACGGAATTATAGGTGATACCATAATCACTTGGCGAGCCTTGAAATACGAGGTTGAAATAGAATGGGTAGGCAAATACGCAAGGCCAATTCCCAGAGAGGAATGGCCATACACGCCAACCGATGCGGATTTTGAGCCATCAAAAGCTCCGGATTTTACACGCATACTTGAGGATATAGATAACGATGGAGTTTTAGACGGTATATTTATAGGCAACAACAGGCTTTATGCAGTTGACACAAACGGAGTTCCGCTTAAAAATTATCCGGTGATTCTCTCCAACGGCGAGCCTTTTATGGATTTCAATTCAAAGCCGCTGGCATTGGATATAGATGGTTGCGGAGCATTGGAAGTTTTGATTCCCACAAACAACGGTTTGATTTTAGCGGTTAAAGACGGCAAATTGCTGAAAGATGAATTCCCGCTTTCCGCAGGTATTTTTGAATATGAAAAACCGGATACTTTGCTTCTTTACCTTCACAATTTGAATTATCTATTTGCCAAGCACAGAGACGGCATAAGCGCATTTTATTTACCGGAGGCAAAGGAATTTATTAAAAATGCGCCTTCTGAGTTTAAAGGCGTAGATGAAATTACGGAGTTCTTTATTTTTCCCAATCCTATTCGTCAGGGCAGGGCTTCTATAAGATACAGAATAGGCAATGTTCCAAGCGGCATAACTTTGGATATTTATGACATAACAGGAGTCAAAGTATTTAGCAAAGCCGTATTAAAATCAGAGGAGCCATTAGATTTATCAAATCTTGGCAGCGATGTGTACAGCGCAAGATTAACAGTAAAATTCGCAAGCGGCAAACGCAAGGAAAAGTGGGTGAGGATAGGGGTAATAAGGTGAACGTCCCCTTTTAGCAATCACGATCTACACGTATCTCCACGCCTTTTGCATCAATCATATCAATTGCTCTTTTAATGTCTGCGGGGGTTCCTGCCTTTAATGTTATCACCAAGCGATGCAACTTTTGCACCTTTGATACAAAAGGCTCCGCAGGTCCCAGCACTTGTCCAGGCAAAATTCCTGCCAATCGCTTTGCTACTGTGTCCAGGCGGGTTTTATTTTTGGCTTGCAGCCTTATTTGGATCATTTTGCAGAAAGGAGGGTAGAAGGCTTCTTTTCTCTCTTCAAGTTCGTGTTTTGCAAAGCCTAGGTAATCGTGCTTTATAGCCAGTTGCATTACGGGATTTTCCGGGCAAAAGGTTTGGATTATCACCTGCGAATTTTCCAAAAAGCGACCCGCTCTGCCGGCTACCTGCATTAAAAGCTGAAAATATCTTTCGTTTGCACGGAAGTCCGGTATGCTGCTCCCTATGTCTGCGTGCAACACACCCACCAGCGAAACATCAGGAAAATCGTGACCCTTTGCCACCATTTGCGTTCCCAAAAGAACATTGCACTCTTTGCTTCTGAATTTTTGCAACAATTTTTCTGTCACGCCAATTCCGCTTGTTGTGTCTGCATCCATGCGAAGAATCTTTGCATCCGGTATCCACTCTGCTATTTCTTCTTCTGCTTTTTCTATGCCGCTGCCGAGAAATGCGAATTCATTTGAACCGCATTTGCAGCGAGTGTCCTTTGCAAAAGTTTTTCCGCAATAATGGCACGTAAGCATTCCGGTTTGTTTGTGGTAAACTAAAATAACATTGCAGTCTGTGCATAGCAAAGCGTTCCCACATTCTTCGCAAATTCTCGTTGTGCTGTAGCCTCTGCGGTTCAGCAGGATTATTGCCTGATTTCCTTCTGCGAGAGTTTTGGAAAGGGCATCGCGCAGAATGGGCGAGAGCATTAAATCTTTGTCCTGTTTTTTGCGTTCTTCCTTCATGTCTGCTATTACCACTTTGGGTAGTGGCAATCCGCCCGGGCGTTTTTTCATCTCTATCAGCTTTAAATTTCCTCTCTTTGCATTCTCATAGCTTTCCATGGAAGGCGTTGCCGAGCCCAGAACCACCAATGCACCGTATTTATGCGCAATATGAAACGCCATTTCACGAACATTGTAGCGTGGTGCGGGGTCTTGTTGTTTATAAGATGAATCGTGTTCTTCGTCTATTATTATAAGTTGCGGCTCAAATGGCGCAAGAATTGCAGAGCGTGTGCCCATGAGGATTGTAATGGCATGGTGCGCCTTGCCATTGCAATTTAACAATTTTTTCCAAGTTTCTCTTTTCTCTTTTGCGCCTAATCCCGAATGTAAAATTGGAATTTCGCATTGCAAAAAATCTTCAAATCGTTTTCTTGTTTGCGGCGTTAAATTTATTTCCGGAACAAGAATTAAAATTTTCATTCCCAAGTCCAGTGCTTTTTTTGCCAGCTCCAAATATACCTGCGTTTTTCCGCTGCCTGTTACGCCGTGCAACAGTGCGCCGCGAAAACCTTTGCCTTGCAGCATGGATTGCAATTGTTCCAATGCGCTTTGCTGTTCATTGGTCAACTGCATAAATATTTTTCCAAATCTGCGGGCCAAAACGCAGTCAACGCTTCTCCTGTGGAGCACATATAATAATTTGCGCACCATTGCAGGGTTTCCAGATACTGCTGGGAAAAAACGTAACCGGATTCGTGTTTTGTTGCAGGTTTCAATTCATACGCCGGAGCATTATTATGCACTTCCAACACCAAGCCCATTTTCTTATGTCCCCTTAGGGTGACCCAAACTACTGCGCCTTTTTCAATGCTTTCGTCTGCTAAGTATGATAGCTTGTTAAAAATTGTGTTGGGAATGCAAACTTCGGCTATGTCCATATCATTCGGATTCTCTTCTCTTCACTTCGGCTAAAAATCTTTCCATAAGGGCGTATCTGCGCTCTTTTTTATTTTTGCCTTCTTCAGTCAGCGTTGTGCTTAATATGACTGAATTATTTTTTAGCAGTTCCGCTTTTAGAATATGAACATTTTTTCCGGGTTCCTCATAATGCAGGCGAACCTCCACAGCTTGCTTAACTCCATCTTCCGTGATGCTATCCGTGGCAAAATTGTAAAGCCCCAAATTCTGAAGCGCAGCCGCATAGTCGTGCCGCATCTCCGGGCTCAGATTACCTTCTCCCATATAGGCCAGCGGCGCATCAGGGTTAGGTGGTGGTGTAACAAAAGCCACAGACGGTTTCTGTGAACAGGAAAATGCCAAAAATGAAACGAGAATAATCAGTAAACGCATAATACTACCTCCTAGTTAAATTTAGTAAATCTTCAACAGTGTCTAGCTCTATAATTTGCCCTAAGTTTATCGGGTGCACCCCGACATTTATTTTGTCAAGCACCCGATTTACCACCTCATCCCAAAATAGCGTTTCATGGCCGTGTTCTTTGTATGCTCCGTCCAGTGCTTTTGCTATTTCCGCCGCATCTTCCTTTAACCAGTAAGATATGCCGGCCATGTTGAAAAGACTTGTCCCTTCTTTTTTTATGTTCACAATTCTGTCTTGCTCGGTTTCAAAAATCCAGTCGTTGGAATATCCTTCAATAAATTTTCCAAAATAGCACGATTGTTTGAGTTCAGGCAAAAATACGCTGCTGTCTTTTATGTATAAATCGGCTTCACATATAAAGCAGTTTTCAGTGCCGAGTACATTTTCTGCCGCCTTTAGCGAAGATATATTATTCTTTTCAAGATATTCTTTGTTCTCAATAATCTCAACATTTTTGTATTTCTCTTTCAAATACTCAAACTGCTCTTTTTTATAGCCCACAACTATGTAATTTTTTGAAACACCTCGCTCATTCAGAGCGTTAATAACTGTTTCTATCATCGGCGTATCAAAAACGGGAATCAGAGGTTTTGCCGTGGTCTTTGTGAGCGGAAGCATTCTTGTTCCCAATCCGGCAGCCATAATTATCGAAATTTCTTTCATAGTTCGTCTATCAGTTTGATTATCTCGTTAAACGGCATAATATTTGCGTCAACTTCTTTTGCACGATGATTTTTCAGAATTTCAATAGCTGTGTTTTTCATAGCGGGGAATGCGCTTCTTATTAAGTGATTAGCGTAAATAACAATGTTTATGCCATGCGAAATAAGATCATCTTCTGTTACGGAGTTATAGGATGTTGGCACAACAACAATTGGAACTGTTTTTTCCTTTTCCCTGAATTTATCGCAGAATTCAAAAATCTCATTCGGGCTTTTTTGGCGGCTGTGGATCATAATGCCATCTGCTCCGGCTTTTGCGTAAGCAAAGGCTCTGCTCAATGCGTCTTCCATGCCCTGTTCTAAAATGAGGCTCTCAATTCTTGCGATTATCATAAAATCTTCGGTTCTCAGAGCTTCTTTGCCCGCTTTAATTTTGTCGCAAAACGCTTCAATGCTGTCTTGCTGTTGCTCAACTTCTGTGCCAAACAACGAATTGCGCTTCAACCCGATTTTATCTTCAATAATCACCGCAGAAATTCCCATTCTCTCCAAGGTTCTAACATTGTATGCAAAATGCACCGCTTGCCCGCCCGTATCGCCATCAAGTATAATAGGCTTTGTAGTGACATCCAAAATTTCATCCAAAGTTCTCATTCTGGAAGACATATCAACAAGCTCAATATCTGGTTTGCCTTTCATAGTTGAATCGCACAAGCTCGAAACCCACATAGCATCGAACTGATCCAATTCGCCGTTTCTTTCAACAATAGTTTTCTCCGCTATCAAGCCGCTTAATCCGCTGTGCGCTTCAATCGCTTTCACTATTGGGCACAGCTCCAGCAATCTGCGGAGTCGTTTGCGCCTGTATTCGGGCATTGCAAGTTTTTCCTTTAAAATGGAATCTACTTTCGCAACTCCGGCATTATATGTGTATGGAACCTCAATAAGTTTGCCGCCGTATTTTTTGATATTTTCAAGGACATTGTCTCTTATAACGCAGTTCGGATATTCCTTCCAATTATCGCCGTGAATAACATAATCTGGTTTAATGGTTTTGAAAACTTCATCGTAATGAACCTCTTTTTGCTCTATCGCTTCGTCAACGCCTTTTGTATTTTTTATCATCTCAAAACGTTCTTCAAAAGAGCAGGTTGGGAATTTATCGCTGCGTATCTTTGCCTTGTCGCTCAAAACGCCAACAACAAGCCTGGCCTGCGGTATTTTTTTCGCTTCTGCGATTATGTTCAAATGCCCATCGTGAACCACGTCGGTTGTAAAACATGTATATACGGTTTTCATTTTAACTCCTTCATAAAGTTCATAGCGTTTTCCAAAGCTGATTCCTTTGGGCGCAGCAGATCATCTCT
>Ga0181987_10708_pt1 | contig 16119 bp, 12 predicted proteins | sample TergutCo191P1_FD_120224 | JGI IMG/M metagenome (GOLD analysis project Ga0181987, IMG submission 120224)
GCGTAGTATTCAGGCGGCTCAGGCCAAGTGCGGGTAGCAGCATCCATCTGCGGCGTTTCGGAACCGCTGCCGTTGTATAAAACAACTGGTGCTGCGTTAGCGATTGATATGCAAAGCAAAAGAAAAGATAAAAATTGGCATCTATTCAAAAACATCAACATAAAATTTAGAAATATTTTTGAGGACAATTACATTGTATTTTATGATTGCAACTTTGCGCGGAGGGGATGGGGGCAATGCGTGCCTTGCCCAGAAACGTCGTTTTACATTGCCCTGAATTAATGTGTTGCAAAAGAAATGATGTTTGATTCAAAAAAACGCAACCATTTTGGGTGACGCATTGGTGAAGTCAGGAGTCTCTATCGCCGCGCTGAATAAGTGACGGGAAGCGGAGCAAGCTCGTTTTCCGATTTGCCGAGCAATTCCTCTTCAATGTTGAAAACTTCGTTTTTTTCACGCAGAAAACGCATGATAAGGGTTTCCGCTTTTTCCAAAACCTCATTGGGAAATGGACCAACTCGGAGCAAAGTCTCGTCTGTGTAACTTGCGTTTCTGGTGCCAAGCGAGAAAAAGAAGAGCATGTCAAAGCGGCTATAATACCTGTCTTTGCACAAAGAGACCGATAAAACCTTATCCAAATTGATGTAATCTTTAAAGATTACGCCGTTCATGGAAAAACGGTTCGCCGATGTAGTTACAACCATTGACATACAATACCTCAATCTAAAATATAGTAAATGGGGATATCGGAGTAGCCGGATTCGAACCGACGACATGCAGCTCCCAAAGCTGCCGCTCTACCAGACTGAGCTACACTCCGTTAATTTAAACCCGCCCCAAAATGAATACGCTGTTGTGGCCACCAAATCCAAATGAATTTGACATGGCATATTCAAATTTATGATCGACTGCGCCTTTCGCGCAGCAATCAAATGGGATTTCGGGGTCTTGATTTTCCAAATTCAACGTTTGATGCAGTTTTTGGTTAATCAAGGACTTTATGGTTACAATCGCTTCCATTCCGCTTGCAGCCCCAAGCATATGGCCTGTCATAGACTTTGTGCTGTTTATTTTCACATTGTCTATTTTGCCGCCAAAAGCCTTGAAAACAGCCTTGCATTCGGCAACATCACCCCTTGGGGTACTGGTTCCATGCGTATTTACATAGCCAATCTGCGAAATGTCAATGCCTGCGTCCTTAAGTGCCAAGGAAATTGCAAGGCACACGCCCTCCCCATCTTCTCTGGGAGCGCTCATGTGATAAGCATCTCCGCTGGCTCCATAGCCTGCTACCCTGGCTAAAATCTTTGCGCCACGTCTTCTAGCATGGCTAAGAGCCTCCAAAATCAAAATTCCCGCACCTTCGGAAAGCACAAAACCATTGCGGCCTGTGTCAAAAGGACGGCTGGCTTTTTCGGGAGCCTCATTGTTTGTGGAAAGAGCCTTCATGGATGCAAAGCCAGCAAGCCCAATAGGGCAAACGGCTTCTTCCGTACCGCCGGCCACAACTATATCTGCCCTGCCCAGGCGAATTTGGTCTGCGGCAGTGATAAAGGAGTGGTTGGAAGTAGCGCATGCGGAAACCGGGCTCCAGTTTGGCCCCATCCAGCCTGTGCGAATGGCTATTTCCCCGGCCACCATATTGGCTATGGCCTGAGGAACAAAGAAAGGGGATACGCCTCTAGGCCCTTTGGTGCTTAAGTTCACCGAGCTTTCCGAATAAATTTCCATGCCGCCCATGCCGGAGCCAACAATAATGCCGGCCCTGGTGACATCTACCGCAGTTTTAGGGTCTTCTATGCCGGCCATTTTAAGAGCGGTTTCCGCTGCGTGAACGGCATACTGAATATTTCTTGAAATGCGTTTGCGGTCGCGCTCGCTGTAATATGGAGAGGCATCGAACTCTTTTATTTGCCCTGCAAACTTTACAGAGTATGCTTCCGTGTTAAAGCGGTCGATAAACCCTATGCCGGATTTGCCGGCAAGGAGATTATTCCACAATTCATCAGGCGTGTTACCTAAATCCGTAACACAACCCATTCCTGTAACAACAACATCTTCCATGGGATTTGAATATAGAAAATTATAATTTAACCCTTTCCTCAAAGGCTCTTAGCATTGTTATGTCGTCTATGAATTCCAAGTCGCTACCCACAGGTATGCCACGGGCTAGCCTTGTGCGGCGAACTCCGGAATTTGCCAGAACACGGTCTATGTACAGCGCCGTGCTTTCAGCCTCAGGGCTTGACCCCAAGGCTAGGATTAATTCTTTTATGCCTTCTTGCTCTATGCGCCTAATTAGCTCCGGAATGTGCAAAGCTTCGGGTTTTATGCCGTCTAAGGGAGAAAGAACGCCGCCAAGCACAAAGTAGGTGCCTTTGTGTATGCCGCTGTTTTCAAAAGGCAATATATCGCTTGCTCTTTCAACAACGCAAAGAATTTCTTTGTCCCTTCCAGGGCTTGCGCATATTTGGCAAACCTCGCTTTCGGAAAATCCATAGCATAAATGGCAGCGTACAAGCTTGTTTTTTGCCTCGACAAGAGCATTTGCCAAGTTCTCCATTTTTTCCCTGTCTCCTGAAATTAAATGAAAAACGAGCCTTCGGGCGGTTTTGCGCCCTATGCCCGGAAGCTTTGAAAATTCCTGCACCAGTTTTTCCAGCGCAGGTGGAGACGAATACATTATTAAGCTGTGCCTTTTTGAGCCTTGGCTATAAGGTCGTCAAACTTGCTCATGGTTAAGTTGTATGTGTCGTTGAACAGCTTGGCCGACGGACCAGGCAAATCGCCAAGGTCTTTTTTGGCGAGTCTATAGCCCTCTTCTACGGCGGCACGAACTTGGTTGATATATTCTTCATCGGAAAGCTCCGGGGCGAGGCCCCGGAAACTCATGGCAAAATCCACTATGCGCTGGGATGTATTTTCTGCATTCCAATATTCAGGAATATCGGCAGCTTTAACCTCTCCGTTTTTTTCCAATTCCGAAAGATTGTAAAGGATGGAGTCTTCATTGTATTCTGCGAATCCAACGCCGGCTTCTCTTAGCGCATTCTTTGCCTCATGTATGGATTGCATAAGCTGCGCTCGTATTGAGCCTTGGAAAGCATCCATGTCAAAGTCTGCGAAACCGTTTCCGACTTTATTTTCGGCAACGCTTTCCGTTTCCTTTTTCTCTTGGGCTTCTTCGCTTATTTCAAGTTTGTCTGTTGGCCGTTTGTCTGCTACTGCCTCGGAAACGACTTCCTGAGATCCGGTTTTCTTTTCATTTTTGGCCGGCTCGTAGCTTTTTACGGCTGCTGTTGCGGGTTTGTTGGTGCTAACATCCATGATACACTCCTTTTTTTAGATATATCGGATTATTTGCCGGAAATCTTTAATGAAAAATGTGATCCCTTTCTCAGCGCAAGTTTACGGCACTGTAGAGTCCACGAATTCTTTGAATTTAGGCATCACCACGCTGATTGTCGGGAGCGATGCCGTGAACGAAAACCTAACACAGGAATCCCGGCCAAATGCTGCGCCGGGAACTATTACCATGCCTTGCTCGTCAAGCAATGCTCTGCAAAATTCCACCGAATTGGAAATCTGCGCTCCGCCGGCTGTTTTTTTGCCGTAATAAGCGCTAACGTCCACAAATATATAGAACGAGCCTTCCGGTTTGAAAAAGGAAATGTTTTCAATTGATTCAAGCACTTCGCTCATTCTGCTCATCCTTTCAAAAAACTCCTGCCTCATGGCAAACACGGATTCAAGCGAGCCGTTCAAGGCGGCTATCGCACCGTATTGAGAAATGTTGGAAGGATGGTGCGTGGTTTGCCCCTGCATCTTTACTATTTCCTTTGCAAGCTTCTCCGGCGCGGCCAAATACCCTATTCGCCAGCCTGTCATGCAATACGCTTTTGAAAAGCCGTTTACCACCACCGTTCTCTCCAGCATGCCGGGAAGCGATGCTATTGAAACGCTCCGCTCTTTGGCGTAAACAAAATGCTCGTAAATTTCGTCTGTTATGCAGTACAAATCGTTTTCCACTATCACCTTCGCAAAAGATTTCAGTTCTTCGTTGCTATACACTACTCCGGTAGGATTGCACGGGCTGTTCAAAATTATGGCTTTGGTTTTTTCCGTTATGGCTTTTGAAATCTGCTCGGCCTTAAGCCTGAAATTATCCTTTATATCGCACTCCAGCAGCACAGGCATTCCTTTGCAATAGCGAACCAGTTCAGGATACGTTCCCCAATAGGGAGCCGGTATAAGCACCTCGTCTCCTTTGTTCACAATTGCGGATATGGCGTTGAAAACAGCGTGTTTTGCGCCGGAAGTGGCTACAATCTGCTCCGGAACATATGCAAGCGAGTTTTCTTTTAAAAGTTTTTCGCAAACCTTTTCTTTGAATGTTTGCGTTCCGCTTGGCGCGGTGTAGCGGGTCAAGCCTTTGTTCACGGCTCTTATCGCAGCTTCTTTTATGTGAACAGGGGTATCGAAATTAGGTTCGCCAACAGCAAGGTTCCAAATGAACCTGCCTTCTGTGGATAAGCGCTTGGCGAGCGTATCTATTTCAACGGTCATGGACGGATGGATTTCTGTTACTCTTCTTGACAAAGATTTCATAAACTGCCTCCGAGGACTAATGACGTGAATATAGTAAACGCTGACTTGCTCCTCTTAGTTGAGAGTTGAGAATTGAGAGTTGAGAGTTATTTTTAGCATATAACGCTTAAATTCGCTAGGAACAATGTTTTTCAAGTTTTTTCACTCTCCACTCTCAACTCTCAACTGAGCCATGATGTCTGAGTTAACCAGTATTTACTATCTTCTGCTTATAATGCTTTTTCACATAATAGCGTTGCTCTTGATGGTGCTGATGAATGCGGTATTGGTGCTTATAGAAATAGCCGTTGTTTCTGCCAGGCCGTCTCTTTTGCGGCAAATGGAGCAAGAAGGCAAATGGGGCGCAACTAGGGCAATAGCCATTTCGGAAGACCCTAACGTATTTTTGTCCACTGCGCAAATAGGCATAACCTTGGCTGGAATTTTATCTGGAGCTTATGGCGGGGCAACGCTCAGAGAGCCTTTGGAAAATTATTTGAAAACAGCTTTTCCCTCTTTGGGCCAGTATGTGGAGTTATTTGCCTTGCCTGCCATAGTGATCAGCGTTACTTACCTTTCGCTGGTAGTGGGAGAGCTTGTGCCCAAAAGGCTGGCTTTGCAGTTTTCGGAAAAAATCTCTTGCCTTGGCGCGCCGCCCATGCACTTGCTTTCAATTATACTGAAACCTCTTGTTTGGTTTTTTGACCGCTCCGGCGATTTAATTCTTCGCCCGTTCCATCTGCACAAAAGTATAAAACGCCCGGTAACAGCGGCAGAGCTTCAGCAAATGGCAAAGCAGGGCCATCAGGAAGGCAGCATAGAGAAAGACGAGCTTACAATGGTGAAGAGGGTGTTTAATTTATCTGACAGGACACTCGCTTCCGTTATGACTCCAAGGATGATGGTTGAGTGGCTAAGGCTTGATATGAGCAATGACGAGCTGCGAGGAATTATTATGCTCAGCGAATTCGTGCAATTCCCTGTTGCCAAGGAAAGCTTGGAAAATCCTTTGGGAACCGTGGACGCGCGCGACTTGCTTTGCCAGTTGACGGCTGGCGGCGAGCTTAATATGGAAGCTATGCTCAGGCCGCCGCTGTTTCTTCCCGAATCTATAAGCGCGATGGATGCTCTTCATCAAATGCAAAAGCTGAAGGACCCTATGGCCCTTGTGATAGACCAGTATGGCGTTTGCAGCGGCATAGTCACTTTGGAAGACATAACTTCTGTGCTTGTTTCGGAATCTGAGCTGCCGCAAACTTCAAGCGTGGAAGACGGTCTTGCCGATATTCATTCCATAATGGAGATGTGCTCCTTTTCCGAGCTTCCCGGCGAAAACCCCGATTCTTACCATACTTTAAGCGGAATGGCGATGAGCGTTTTGAATAAAGTTCCGCAGCAGGGCGATGTTTTTGAATGGGAGAATTTTCGCTTTGAGATTTTGAGCATGGATAGGCAGAGGGTTGGCAAAATAAAAATAAGCCGAATTTCAGATGCGCAGATTTATTCCTAGAAAACTTTTGGCATTTACGGTCGCTACGGCGTGTTTGTCACGGGTGGCATTGATTTTTGCGTTGTTTTGCATTGCAAGGCAATATTATTATGAACTAATAATATTAATAATTGTATTTGCGTTGTTGCATTTTTTTTCGCAAAAATTTTCGTTGGAATTGGGGGGTGCGGCTAAAAAAAAATTGCGGGATTATTTTCAGGATAAATTTTTGGATATGATGCCGGTTCAAGACAGGGAGCAAAGAGGAATGCCTTTGCAGGAGCTTTCTTTGCATTATATGAAAACCGTGGATTTGATGGAGCCTTGGTATAGCCGTTTTTTGCCGAGCGCGTTTTTGGCGGTGATTGTTCCGTGCGTTGTTTTGGGAGTTATGTTTTTTATAGACAAGCTGACTTTTGTGATTTTATTTGTGACCTGTCTTTTGCTTCCTTTGTTTTTGTTTTTGATAGGGAAAATAGCGAAACAGAAATCTGAGGCGCAGTGGCAAAGCTTTTCTAAATTGAGAGCGTTTTTTTTGGAGAGCTTGCAGGGGTACAAGACTATAAAGATTTTCAAAAAAGTTAGGGAGAGAGAGAAGGATTTGGAAGCTGCGGAGGGCGAGTTTGGAGAGAGAACTTTCGCTGTTTTGAAGGTTGCGTTTCTCTCTGCCTTGGTGCAGGAGTGGGCTGGGTCTTTGAGCATTGCGCTGGTTGCGGTTAGCCTCTCGCTCAGGCTTATGGGCGGAAGCATGGATTTTGGCACTGCGTTTTTGGCATTGTTGCTCACGCCGGAGTTTTACCGGCCAATCAGGCAATTCGGCTCTGCGTTTCATGTGGCGATAAATGCGAGGGTAGCATGGGGCTAATATGCATAGCCGGGCCGCCGGGCAGCGGAAAAACACGGATGGTTTTGGAAATGCTTGGCCATATTGAGCCGCAGGTAAGCAACATGAAGCTGGTTTACGCAGGCGATAAGAATGACATTGCCTGGATGCCGCAGAGCCCGGTTTGGTTTAAGGGGAATCTTTGGGAGAACCTTTGCCCTGTTCAGATGCGAAGCTTTGAAGACGTGAGGAGTGCGTTAAAAGATGTGAATTTGGAGCATTTTACCAAAAGACTTAATGAAAAAGTTCTTGAACATGGCAATAATTTTAGCGGTGGCGAGAAACGTCGCCTTGCTATTGCGAGGATTATTCTGTTGAACAGGCCTGTATGGATTTTGGACGAGCCTTTCGCTGGCTTGGATGAGGCTAATGTTGAAATAATCGAAAAATTGCTTGAACGGGAAAGCGAGTCCAGAGACATAATTTGCATAAGCCATCACACTCATATATTTACTACATTCCAGTTGCATGCCAACAATCCTCCAGCAATTCAAAGTTCCGCTTTCGCAGAAGAACAACATCCCTGAGGTAATAGAAAAGCTCACAGGGCAGCGGGTTTTCAATGTGCGCATAGAACGCCTTGCGCTAGATTACAGAAGCAAAGGAAATCCGCATTTTGTTTGCAATGCTACATATAATCTGGAAAAAATTCCGCAAAATACAGATTCAGAAACGCTTTTCAAAAAATATGTTAAAAATAACGATATGCCGCACGAGGTTTCCATTGTTGGAGCTGGCCCTGCGGGCTTGTGGGCGGCTTATGGGCTGCTTCTTTCCGGGCACAAGGTTAATCTATACGAACAGGGAAAGCCTGTTGAAGAGAGATTCCGAGATATACGCAGATTTTTGAAAAGCGAAATTTTTTTGGAGCATTCAAATATATTTTTCGGAGAAGGCGGGGCAGGAGCTTTTTCCGATGGAAAGCTCAACACCAGAAGCAGAACGGAATTTTCGCAGGCGGTGCTTGGAGACTTAATTAAAATCGGAGCCCCCGAAGAAATCGCATATTTGGCAAAACCGCACATAGGCACGGATAAATTGCAGTTCTTGATTAAAAACATGAGAAAACTGATTTTGGAACTTGGCGGAAAAATTCATTTTGAAAGTTGTTTGCAGGATATTTCCGTTGCGGGAAATCATTTGAATTCAATTCGCATAAACAATGAATGGCTGCCATGCGAAGCGCTTGTGCTGGCAAGCGGCCACTCCGCAAGAAATATTTACGAAATACTCTCTGCGCACGGCGTGCTTATGGAAGGCAAATCTTTTGCGATTGGAGCACGCATTGAACATCCTCAGAGCTTCATAAACGAAAGCCGCTACGGCTCTTTAAGCCCTCTTCCCGCAGCAGATTATACTCTAACGGGAAAAACCGCCTACAGCTTTTGCATGTGTCCCGGCGGGATTGTTGTGCCTTGCGCATCCGAGCCAAATGGAGTAGCGACCAACGGAATGAGCTACAGCCGCCACAATTCGCCATTTGCAAATTCCGCTCTTGTGGTTCCGCACAGCATTGAAAAGAGCGACACAAAAAGCGGGATCGCTTTGCAAAGGCAATTGGAGAATGCCGCATTTGAAATGTCCGGCAAAAAATTTTTAGCACCCAAGCAAAGCGCAGAGAGTTTTTTGGCGAAAAAAGGTTGTTTATGGGATTTATTGCCGAGCAATGTATCTTGCGCGTTGGAAGCAGCCTTGCATGAATTTGAGAAAAAGATGCCGGGATTTATAAAAAACGGCACTTTGATTGCGCCGGAAACCAGAACTTCGTCGCCCATTCGCATTGTTCGCAAAGAAAACGGAGAGTCAGTTTCGGTTAGCGGAATTTACCCGGCAGGCGAAGGCGCAGGCTACGCCGGCGGAATTTTAACCAGCGCAGCAGATGGGCTTAGGCTAGCGACCCATCAATAGCTGCAAATTTTTCTCTGATATTGGCGATTTCTTCAATTATGCGGTTGTTGTCTGCGCCCTCTTCCCTAAGCACCATCTCGGCTATGCCAACCGCAGCCTCGGCTTCTTCGTAGCAAACCTGCGAAACACCGAGTGTTTCCAACATCTCGCGCTCGGTAATATACCTGGCTCTGGAATATACTTTCACATTTTCGTTTAAATTTCGCGCAGCGCTTACTATGGGAATTCTGGAACCCAAGTCTGGCGGAGTAATTATCAGATAACTTGCCTTTTCTATGCCTGCTGCTTTAAGAATGTCTTCTTTGGATGCATCGCCAAAAACCGCTTCCATGCCGCTCTCGTTCAAAAGAGTAATGGTATCCACATTCATGTCTATTATAACAGGGTGAATTCCCGATTGCTGGAATATGCGAGTGACTGTTTTTCCAACAGGCCCATAGCCAACCACAACGGCTACTCTTTTTCCCGCTGTGTCAATGTGCTTTGCAGGCTCCAGCTTGCTTGCGCGCTGCGCCGCCCGCCTGTTCAACAAAAGCCACAATTTCGGATACCTGCTGAGAAGCTTTTCCAGCACCGGCACAAACCTGAACCACAATGGATTGAGTGCCAGCGAAACTATGGCCGCAGCTATTAGCGTAGAGTATTTTTCGTCGCTTAGCAAATTCACATTGTCAAGTTTGTTAGCTTCTCCTGCCAAGATAAAGGAAAACTCTCCTATTTGAGAAAGGGCTATGGCAACGGTGAAAGCGGTAATGGTTGAATATCCAAGGCCAATTACAACAAAAAGAGCGGCAAGCGGTTTTGCGATAAGTATAATGCCCATCAACAGAATAAAAAGATGAGTGTTTTGAAGCAAGGCGTTCGGGTCAAACAGCATGCCTACTGCCACAAAGAAAAGCACGGAAAAAGCGTCTTTCATGGGCATTGCGTCTGCCGCCGCCTGCTCGCTGAGCTTTGATTGCCCAACCACCATGCCGGCAAAGAACGCGCCCAAGGCAAAGGATGCGCCAAAATAATAAGCACCGGTCGCAATAAGCAAAACAATGGCCAAAACCGCCAAGGTGAAGAGTTCGCGGGAGCGTGTGCGGGCTATTTGCGTGAGTATCCACGGGATAATTTTTTTGCCTCCGGCAAGAATCACTATTGCCACGAGTCCCATTTTTCCCATAGCAATGCCAAGCGATGCCAGAATATCAAAAACGCTTGTGCCCTCTCCATGCGAAATTTCCCGGAGCGCAGGAAGCAGCACCAGTATCAGCACAGAAAAAATATCTTCCACAACAAGCCAGCCTATGGCTATGTGCCCTTGGGACGTATTCAGCACATTGTTGTCTGAGAGAACCCGAACAAGCACAACGGTGCTGGCCACGGAAATGGACATGCCTATAATAAGCCCTGCAAGCCAGGAGTACCCGGCCCAGTGCAAAAACAATGTAGCGAGCAAAGTGGCTGTTGCGCTTTGAACAATGGCTCCGGGCAGGGAAACCCTCTTTACCGCCAGCAAATCTTTGAGCGTAAAGTGCAAGCCAACTCCGAACAGCAATAGTATAACGCCAACTTCGGAGAGTTGCGTGGCAAGTCCTTTGTCTATGTTTACGCCAATCTTGGAAAGTTGCGGAGCAAGAAAAGTATGAGGGCTTACCAATACCCCGGCAAGCAAATAACCTAGAATAGGAGAAAGCCGTAAACGTTGTGTTATATAACCAAAGCCCAGTGCGATAGTAAATCCCAAGGCCAGCAATATAATTAAATCATAGTTGTGCTCCATTGCCTCTCAAATATAGAAAAAATCTCGCTTGGCCGCTATAATCCTTGCGAATTTCTGCGAATTTCAAGCCTGCAAAGCTTTCCTTTTCCAAAATTTTTTCCTGGCCGCTGGCTATTTCCAGTATTACGGGCGCTCCGGGCTTTAGATAATTTGCGCAGGTGTTTAGCAGCTTGCGTATCAGTTCCAGGCCGTCTGTTCCGCCAAATAATGCGATATGCGGGTCGCCGCCCAGCACTTCGGGTTGCAGAGACAGAGCCTCCGGTAGCGGAATGTAGGGCAGGTTTGCGAGAATTGCGTCAAATTTTATATTGCCCGGCACGGCAGAAAGCAGGTCGCTATGGACAAGCGTAACTTTTTGCTCCAGCTTATGCAAAGCCACATTTTCTTTGGCAAGCTCCAGCGCGTCTGGGGAAACATCAAGCGCCCAAACCTCAGTACCAAGCTCCAAGGCAGCCGCAATAGCCAAAGCCCCTGTACCGGTTCCAACATCTGCTATAAGTTGAGAGTTGAGAGTTGAGAGTTGAGAGTTTTTAAGAATGTCGATTGCAAGTTCCGTTTCTTGCCTTGGAATTAGCGCTCTTTTGTCGCATTTTATTTCGTGGCCTCTAAAGCTCACGTTTCCGATAATGTGTTGCAACGGTTCTCTTTTTGCGCGTCTTGCTACCATTGGGCGCAGGGAGGCAAGCTCATTTTCGGAGAGGGGCTGGTCGAATTTCAGGAACAAATCCATTCTTTTCATGCCAAGTCCGTGGGCAAGCAGCAGTTGCGCATCCAATTTTGCGTTTGGAACCCCGTGTTTTTGCAAAAAATCGGCGGTTTTATTTAAAATAGAGAGAATATTTGGCATTTCTGAGGGTAAATTAAAAAATCTGGACTCCGATTTTGCTGCAAACCAGAGTCCAGACCCCCTCCAAATTTTACCTGTTTCATATTTACCTCACACGTTTGTCTATAAAGCGTATAGTTTCGCTTTACATATAATTTACACATTTTTTACGTTGTACAACGAAATTACCTCGAAATATCACGAAAAGTTGCATTTTTTACAGAAAAAATGTTTAAAATGTCACTATTTCTAATTGTGTTATTGAGCTTTTTCGCCGGCTCCTTATATTTTCCTTGAATTTTGTCAATATATGTCAACACTTTTTGGGAAAAATCTTAATAGGCGATGATTAAAAACTTGCGGTTATTATTTTGTTCAAATTTCGCTCCGAATTCTCTAATTTCTTTGTCCATCTCTTGAAAGCCAAGTCGCTGTCAGCGCAACGCTGGTTTTCAACTCTTGCGTAGCGGAACATAGGTTTCACTTGTCATCCCCCGGCACCAAACCCCAATTGAAATTACATAACGGCAATGCACTCTTATTTATTCAATTCCTTACGCAACGGACGCTTTTCAAGGCTGTCTTGTCTTCAAGATTGTTAGTGAGATTGCCGCTGTTATAGGTTATTTCTCTGTAATTGGCAACAGTAGTAGGGCTAGCCTCTGAAGATGTCCACCAATTTCCGGAATTGCTTCCATCGTCAGGCAAAGCGGAAAATCCGTAATTGTCAGTGCCATTACCGTAAGTTGCGTGATCTGCCCAGCCGCTTGTCGCCTTCAGCTTTGTCCCTGGGTTGCTACCGATAAAACTCGTTAATGTCCCCCACTCATCATTGCTAGGCAAATGCCAGCTAGTAGGGCAAGCTGTTTTTGCAGCATCCCAATTATATTTTTTGTTATTTGCATTGTAATTCATATTTTCCGCTAGCCAGTATTGCTCGCCTATTTTCACATACCTATATGTTTTTCCGTCGCGATAATCGCAAGCTTCTTTTGCCGGGTCATAGGCTGTTGAACCGCACATAGCCTTTGGCCACCTGGCCTTTTCTTCTTCGCCGCATATCATCACAAAATATGCGCCATCCTCGCTTGCGTCGCAGCTTGCGCCGGTCTCGCCATTGGCTCCAGCTTCGCCGTTGGTTCCGTTTTTGCCGTCGGCTCCGTTTTTGCCATTGCCAAGAACGCCAATTAATTGGCCGTTGCAGATAATTAGCAAGCTATCAGCATGAGGCTCGCTAATGCACTCTGCGTCCTTGCCGTTGAAAAGCTCGCCCATCTTTGTGCCATCGCAAATGACGTCAAAACCACTTGCCGCATTAGGCTCAACGACGCAATTCGTGCCGTCTTTGCCATCTTTGCCGTCTTGACCATCTTCGCTGGAGCAGGAAATTGTGGATGCAATAGCGAAGAATAAGCCAGCCACGAGAAGAAAACGACTAAAATTCATGATAAAACTCCTTAAAAAACAATAATAAATTTAGAAATTTCTATCTTATAGCAAGAATCAAAAGTTAATCCTCAGGAGGTTTTCATGAAAAGGCCATTAACAATAGCTAAGACCATAAGCTGGGCAATTCTGTTGCTTATGATTGGGGTTCAAACTGCTTTAGCCCAAACTATAAGCTGGCAGGATTCTGCGAATACCGACTGGTATAGCGATTCGGAAACTGAATTTACCATCACCACAGCAAAACAGTTGGCAGGATTAGCAAAGCTGGTAAATGAAGCTAATGATTTTGCCGGCAAAGTGGTTAAACTTGGACAAAATATCATACTCAACGATACGATAAATTGGCAAAACTGGGCAATAAGTCCACCTCCCATATCTTGGGTACCTATAGGAAAAATGGTAATAGATGCGTCTTATAATTATTTTTATTATACATTCAACGGAACTTTTGACGGAAATGGTTTTGTGGTTAGCGGTGTTTATATAAATAATTCTTCATACGATAATCAAGGATTGTTCGGATATACAAGCTCTGAAGCAAGAATAAAAAATATCGGTGTAGTTGCCTCATACATTAAAGCTAAGGAAACCGTAGGCGGACTGGTTGGCTATAGCCAAGGCAAGGTAAGTAACAGTTATTTCATGGGCAATGTTTCAGGAACAAGCACTGTAGGCGGATTGGTAGGTTATAATCAAGGCCTAATAAACAACAGCTATTCAGTCGGTACGGTTGCAGGAACAGAAGACGTTGGTGGATTGGTAGGGTACAATACATATAGCCATTCTATAAATGTAATTAATAGCTATTATAACAGGGAAGCGAGTGGTCAAACTGATGAAGGCAAAGGAATTGGCAAACTCACGATAGAGATGCAGAGTACGCAATTTTCAGCTAATCTAAATTTTGTCGCAGGTCTTTTGTCCATGAACGCTTGGGTTTACTCCGTTGATAAATATCCCGTTTTAAATCAAGTTGCCGCTAAAGCTGACATTGACACTTTTTTTGAAAGTGGGAAGGGAACAGAAGTGGAACCTTATATAATAAGTACAAAAAAGCAATTGGAAGACTTTTCCGGGCTTGTAAACTCAGGACTTGATTTTTCTGGAAAATACCTTAAACTTGGGCGAGACATAACGCTCAACGATACGATAAATTGGCAAAACTGGGCAATAAGTCCACCTCCCAACTCTTGGGTATCGATAGGAACATATAATCCTCTTTCTAAAAACGGCAATGTATTCAATGGAACATTTGATGGCGGCGGTTTTATTATTAGCGGAGTTTACATAAATGACACCAACTATTATTATAAAGGTTTGTTTGGATATGTAAGTTCCGGTGGCACAATAAAAAATCTTGGCGTAACTGCTTCTTATATTAAAGGAACTCGGCAAACAGGTGGATTGGCGGGGAGCAATCTAGGCAAGATAAACAATAGCTATTTCAGAGGCGTGGTGAGGGGTAAAGATTTTGTAGGTGGGATTACAGGAAGTAACTGCCTTACGGTAAGCAATCTTGTTATAAGCGTAGGTACAATAAGCAACAGTTATTTTACAGGAACAGTTACAGGAGAATATCTTGTAGGTGGACTTGCAGGGAGTAACGCTGGTGACTATGCTATAGGAAATAACATTGGCGGCGCAATAAATAATAGCTATTCTATTGGCAAAGTGATAGGGGAGTCTTCTGTCGGTGGACTCGCAGGAGGCAATGCCGCAGGCATAGTCATTGGTTCTATTTATAGTGGCGGTATAATAAACAACAGTTATTCTGTCACTAAGGTAGTCGTGTCAAGCGGAGATAGTTATGGAGGAATTGCAGCATATAACAGCAGCGGTACAGTAAGCAACAGTTATTACAACAGCGATTCAACATACAATTCAAATAACAGCATAGGTGCAGCCAAAACCACGGCTCAGATGAAACAGAAAACTACATTTTCTAGTTGGGATTTCAATGGAACCTGGAATATAAACAGCAAAATAAATGGTGGCTTTCCGCATTTACGGTGGAGCGTGCCAAGCATTGATTGGTACGATGATTCGGAAACCGAATTTATAATAACAACATCCCAGCAATTGGCTGGCTTTGCGGCATTGGTGAACGCAGGCCATAGCTTTAACGGCAAAACCGTCAAGCTTGGCAAAGACATTGCGCTTAACGACACTGCGAACTGGCAGAATTGGGCTGCCAACCCACCAGTTAACAAATGGGTGCCGATAGGAACAGCCGCTAATTCATTCAACGGAACCTTTGACGGAAATGGTTACATTATAAGCGGAGTTTATATCAACGATACGAATAACAATTATCAGGGCTTATTCGGAGTAGTCTATTCCGTCGCAACTGTAAAAAATATCGGCGTGATATCCTCATATGTTAAAGGCAAAAACAGTGTAGGTGGGCTTGTGGGATACAATGCAGGCACTATTAGCAACAGTTACTTTTCTGGAACGGTTACAGGAACAAGTAATATAGGTGGGTTTGCAGGTGATAACATTAGCACTATAAGCAGCAGTTATTCTATCGGAACTGTTACAGGAGGAGAAGATATTGGCGGGTTTGTTGGAAATAATTCAGCCATGACAAGCACTTTAAGCAATAATTATTCCTCTGCTAAAGTTTCCGGGCAAGCAAGAATCGGTGGGCTTGTTGGAAACAATAATAATGGCAAAATATATAGCAGTTATTCCACTGGAACAGTCGCAGGAGCAACCTCTGCCGGAGGGTTGTTGGGGGCTAATTACTCCGGCACGATAAGCAACAGCTATTACAATAGGCAAACAAGCGGCCAAACTGATGACGCTGGCAAGGGATCAGGCAAAACTACTGCGCAGATGAAGATGAAGGAGACTTATGCAGATTGGTATTTTGATGATATTTGGGGAATTGACGGCAACATAAACGAAGGCTACCCGCATTTGCTGTGGAGTTCGCAACGTCTTTGCGAAGAGGCAGGCAACACATACGAAAATGGCGTTTGCAAAACCGCGGAGCAAATCGCAAAAGAAACTTGTGAAGCCGCCGAAGGAAGCAAATACGAAAACGGCGTTTGCAAAACCGCAGAACAGATAGCAAAAGAAACTTGTGAAGCTACAGAAGGCAGCAAATACGAAAACGGCGTTTGCAAGACTGCGGAGCAGATAGCAAAGGAAACATGCGAAGCCACCGAAGGAAGCAAATACGAAAACGGCGTTTGCAAAACCGC
>Ga0181987_10709_pt1 | contig 16095 bp, 11 predicted proteins | sample TergutCo191P1_FD_120224 | JGI IMG/M metagenome (GOLD analysis project Ga0181987, IMG submission 120224)
AAATTCGCTCAAATTCGCTGTTTTGGTTTTGCTAACCACTAGCCACTAGCTACTGACCACTAGCCAAAAGTGTACATTTCACAAAGTCACACTTATGCATTTACACACTTTTCTGAAATCCTGTAAATCCCAAAATCCTGAAAATCGGGGTTCTGACAAAAGCAATGTAATTGTGAATATTCTGTAAATCCTGAAAATTCTGTGAATTCCGGTTCAGACAGTATTGCAAGTCCTATGTAAGGGGTAGACCTATGTGCCTGCCCCTTTTGCCACAATGGGCCATCAGCTTAGCTGGTTGGTTGTTTTCTAAATTACCACCATCTATGCGGCTTTTATCCATTTTGCTCACAACCCTAGCTCTTTTTGCCTGCGCTCCGCTGCCTCCTTTGGGACCCGGAAGCACACAGCAAACACCGCCAACTTCATCTCCCGTGCCCAAGCCTGAGCCTGAACCCCAAGCTCAAGACATGGCTCCGGTACACTTCATAAACGTTGGGGTGGGCTTTGAAAAAGGCTTGGCAGTTATAGAATGCCCTGAGAAAACATGGGAATTCAAAGCCGGATTGGATTTTGGCAGAAAAGAAATAGAGACCGAGGGAAATTGCAAATACGGCAACAAAGAATACAGAGGCAGCTTTGCCGTGCTCTCCACCGATAGCGGGCTTGCCATAATAAACGTCGTGCATATTGAAGATTACTTAAAAGGCCTTGTTCCACACGAAATAGGCAAATTAAAACGAGACGGAATTGAAGCCCTAAAAGCCCAAGCCGTAGCTGCAAGAACCTACGCCTACAAGCATATAGGCTCCAGAAAAGCGCAGGGCTTTGACATTTACGCAGACACCCGCGACCAGGTTTACAATGGCAAAATCGGCGAGGATTCCATTGCCAACGAAGCTATTTTAGCCACAACAGGCTTGGTAATCAAATACAATGGAAGCCTAACGGAAGCCTATTACCATTCAACCTGCGGCGGCAAAACGGAGTCTGCGGAGGTTTGGGGGCAAGAGAGCAAGCCGTATTTGGTTTCGGTTTCGGATTCGGCAAACGGCAGGGCTTATTGCGAGCTTTCAAGTCTTATGAAGTGGGAAGAAACCTTTAGCAAAGAAGAGCTTGTCTATTTATTTCAAAAAAATGCCATCAGCGCAAGGGCAGACAAAACCTTTTCTTTCAGCAAAATTGAGCAGATTATTATAAAAGAGAAGTTTCCGGGCGGCAGAGTGAAAAGGCTTGTGGTTTTCACGGATAATGGCTCTTTTGAGGTTTTTGGCGACCGGGCAAGGCGGCTTTTCGCCAGGGAAGGCAAAATATTGCCCAGTTTATTGTTCAGCATTGCCCCAAAAGGAAACTCTTTTGTGGTAACAGGCGGCGGATACGGGCATGGCATTGGAATGTGCCAGATGGGTGCAAGGGCAAGAGCTGTGGCTGGACAGGGTTTTGAGGAAATTTTGAAGGCGTACTACAATGGAATAAGCATTGAAAAGATTATCCCTTGACAAATTTTGAATTTTTTACTATATTTATCTATCCTATGAAAAGAACATTTCAGCCTCATAATCGCAAACGCGCCAATAAACACGGCTTCATGCACCGCATGGAAGACCGCTGGGGGCGCGACGTACTCAGCCGCCGCCGTGCAAAAGGCCGTAAAAGGCTCACAGTTAGCGATGAGCTATATAAGAAATAGCTCTCTGAAAAAGCTCAGATTTCCCTCGGAAGCCTCCTATGGCGAGGTGTTTTCAAAGGGGAAAAGGCTGAAATTTGGCATTTTAAGCTTAAAAACCCTGTATGCTCCGGATTTTCATACCCGATTTTGTTTTATTGCGAAAAAAAAGAATGGCTGCGCTGTGTTTCGCAACCGTTGCCGCAGAATTTTGCGCCCTATATTCTTCAATGCAGCGGGAAAATTCAAAAAACGTATGTGGATTATGGTAACAATAAATATGAATGCGGAGAACGCTGACTGGAAAGAGCTAAGAGCGTGCGGGCACAGGGTCGTAGCCGCTTTTACAGAGGGGTTGGCAGCGAAGGATGCGCCAAACAGTTAATCCGCAGCCTTTTATGCAGCCGTGGGTTTGCAAAGCTTCTATGGCATAGTTTGAACAAGACGGGTAAAATCTGCAACAACCCCTGAAAAACGCCGGGTGAACCTTTTGGTAAAGCTTTATGAATTTGATAATCAGGCCGCTAATCAACCCACTCTCCCAAAACGCCTTTAAACTTTGATTCATATTGCAAGCGTTCCAGGCCATCATCTACTTTTTTTCGTTTTTCGAATAAACCGAATAGAATGTTGCCCAAAAACCCTGCTATGGGGTTTGGCTTGGTTTTTGAAATGCCAAAGTGCCCCATGCTAATTCCCGGAGACCCTCCCAAACTGAGCTGCAAAATAGTTGCCATCAAAGACGGCGGCAAATGCTGCAAATCGCAGCAGGCAGGCACAACGCCTTGAAAACTGTAACCGGGAACTGTCCCGGCGGCCAAGGGGGTGCCGTGGTCCAGACAGTTGGCATTCGTTATATTTGGGTCTGCCCCTACGGTGTTTAATTTGCGCATCCAGGCTGCTTTTGTGGTGTCGCTTAATACGCTGCGCAACGTGGCGAACTGGCTGGCCGGAATGAATGTCGCTAGGCAATTAGGGCAAATGCGCAGGTTCAAGGCTTTTATCTCTATGCGAACCGGCTCGGACTGTGTGCAAAAAGGGCAAGGCATAGAATAACTCCGCTAAACTTCCGTTAAAATATCTTTTAAATCTTTTGCCGTGCGAAGCTTTGCCATCGCAGATTCCCTGTATTGGCGCACTTTTTCTTTTGTTAAGCCTGTGGTTTGCGCTATTTCCTGCAAATTGTTCTTTGCGCCGGAATCAAAGCCGTAAAACAGGTTTATAACCTTTAGCTCGGTTGGGGTTAAATACTCTGAAAGCAGTTTTCTAATCAAGCCTTTTCTGCTTTTTTGGAAAAACACGTTTGAAGCATCGTCTGTCGGGTCTGGGGTTATGCTTATAAGGCTGGTATCGCCGTCTTCGCCAACGGGAGCGTCGAGGCTGGAAGATTTTACGCCCATTTGCAGAATTTTCTCTATTTCTTCGGCGTTATAACGGCTATAGCCTTCCAAAGATTTTGGGTCTATTACCTGGGTTCCGCCCACAACCTGTTTTAATCTGCCGCCTTTTCTGGCAAAGCGGCGCAGTATCAGCTCTTTTTCCGCAGAAATTCTCACCAAGCGGGCTTTTTCGTTGATTGCCTTTATTATGTTTTGCCTAACCCACCAAACGGCGTAGCTTATGAATTTTATATTTTTTGAGGAGTCAAAGCGAACAGCGGCCTCCATTAGCCCTAAATTGCCTTCGTTTATCAAATCATTGAGGTCCAGCCCTTGCCCTTTGTATAAATTCGCGACACGTATTACAAAACGCAAATTAGCCTTAACCAAGTGGTTAAGGGCGGCCTTGTCACCATTAGACACCCTTTGAAGCAAAAGATTCTCTTCATCTCTGGTTAATAACGGTATTTGCGATATTTCATTCAAATATTGAAAATACACGTTACGCTTTATTTTTGGCATCTTAGGTTTTGTTTCTTTCAACGTCATGTGTACAAATTTAACTTTTTTTTTCGTTTTTGTCACCTATTTTCTTACTTTTTGTGATATAAAGCGTATTTTTTTGCATTTTTTGCATTAATTTCGAGAAAAAATCAGCAATTTGTCAAAAAAAAGTCATAAGTTTATCCCCAATAATATGTCAAAAATCGGTTTTGGAGCTTGGTTGGCGGCTAGCAGCTATTGTGGAGTGGTTTTCAGAGCAAAACGGCGAATTTAAGCGAATTTAGGCATTTTTATGAAAAGTTTTGAAATCACAGACCTTTCCACAGCAAATACAATGGAATGTGATTGCCGCCCACATTTTTTAGTGAAGTGACAACAGTTCTGCTTGGGGAATATTTTTTTGAATACTCCGCAAGCGAACGCACTCTAACATTATCGGAAGACTTCACCTCAACAGGCACAATATCCATACCGCTCTGAATAACAAAATCCACCTCTGCTTCATTCGCAGATTTCCAGTAGAAAGGAACATCTCCGCTCTTATTCACAAGCTCGCAAAGAACAAAGTTCTCCGTAATCGCACCCTTGAATTCCTTAAAAATGCCGCTGCTCTCTAAAAACGCCGCCGCCGGCAACTTTGACATTCTGCGAAGCAGCCCGATATCTGCCGCATAAAAATACCTTGCAGAACAGAATCCAGCTTTTCAATGTTTTTTTCCGCATTGCCTAACCCCTTTTATAATTAAGGGTTTTCTGGAATCGCTGTTTTTCCATTCCAAAAGCTTGGTTAATAAAAGCCGCTTCATATGCCATAATATAGCAAATTTTAGAGCTTAAATACTATTTTTGCAGCAAATCTCGCATTTTTGGTATGTAAAATGCGTGTACTTGCGCTATTTCCAGCCAATCATTGCATAAACGCCACTAATGCATACAGCGGAATATCTTCCCAACTTTTTCGTTGGAAAAAAATGCAAGAGGTGATGCTTTACCCCCAATCTTCTCCTGCGGAACGGTTGGGTAGCTCGCTTTCAAAGGAGTTTTCGGAAAAATAGTCATTTTGCCTTGTTGAGCCTGTTACGGCATGCCAAAGGGCACTTTCAGTGTCTATTTTTTTGCGCTCGCTGATTACATAAACCAAGGGAACAAGCACAAAATCACCCTTAAAGCTGCCTATCACAATGTCCGTTTTGCCGGCCATAGCCGCATGAACAGCGTTCTCAGCCAACTGGAAACAGAAAATCGCGTCTGAGCTGTTTGCCGGAATGCTCCTTATTATGTAACTCGGATCTATGTATTTTATGTTGATTTCCTTGCGGTCCTTTTTAAAATACTTGTTAATTTTATCCACCAAAAAAAGCCCTATATCATGCTTTAAAATATTCCCGCTGGCATCTTTTTCCGCCTCTGCGTCAAACAAGTCTTGCCCCGCTCCTTCCGCCACAACCATAACGGCGTGGTTTTTATGCCTATAACGCCTTTCCAGCGCCTTGAAAAGTCCGTTTGGGCCATCCAGTACAATGGGAATCTCAGGGATTATGCAAAAATTGGTCACCGAGCTTGCCAAGCTTGCGTGAGCGGCTATAAAGCCGGAATCCCGCCCCATAACCTTTACCAGGCCAAGCCCGTTTGAAATGCCGTTGGCTTCGATATGCGCGCTTTTTATTATTTCCGTGGCAGACTGAACGCAGGTTTCAAAGCCAAAAGTGCGATCTATCAGGTTAAGGTCGTTATCTATGGTTTTTGGAATGCAAACCACGGAAATCCGGTCTTTTCTTCTGGCTATTTCCTTGGCTATGTCTTGAGCGCCTTTCAAAGTGCCGTCTCCGCCAACGCAGAACAGGATATTCACATTGAGTTGCATGGAAAGGGTGTCCACCATGATTTTTGTGTCTTGGTCACCTCTTGAGCTGCCTAAAATAGTGCCGCCGTCTTCGTGAATTTCGTCCACTTTATCCGGAGTCAGGCGCAATGCGGTTAAGCCGTAGCGTGGGTTTAAGCCTCTGTAGCCGTAGCGAATGCCAAATATCATTCTAACGCCGTAATCGTAGGTTAAAACCTCAACCAATCCTTTTATAACGTTGTTCAGGCCGGGGCACAGGCCGCCGCATGTCACTATAGCGACTCTTGTTTGTGCCGGGTCATAAAATATTTTTTTGCGTGGTCCCGCTATTTCCAAAGAGGGAATTGTTCCTTTTTGCAAGGTTTCTATTTGCGCAAGCTCCGTGGCAAGGCTTATGCGGCTGCTTTCATCGACAAATAATTGGCCTTTGACCGGAGAATCAATTTTTGCCTGGCCCAAAGACGCCGCATTCAAGTTGTGCTTCTTTGGGTTTGCGAGTATTTTTGCGAGATTCATAAAGAAAAAATAGAAAAAATTAAAAAAAACGCTAAAGTTCCTCTGTTTTCTGCCGATAAACGATATAGGATAATTGTATATTATCCACGTTGCGGATATAAAACAGCCCGCACAAGGAGTTTTTATGAATATAGCGCCTATATCAGGAAACGCACAGTCGCCCATGCGCATTGAGCCGGCGAAACCGGCACAAACCGTAGTTGCGCAGGCAAATGAAGACAAACTTGCCGTGAAACCCGGCATAGACAACAATAATGTTGATGACAAAGAAGATTTGAATAAGGTAAAAAGTGTTCAAGAGGTGGACACGAAAGTTTAAAAAGAGAGGTGTTTTATGGCTATGCTTATTGACAAAGCCTCCGGGCTAGGGTTAAACCACCAGATTAGCGAAAGGCAAAAGGCGCTTTCCAAAACCCATGAAAAAATGGGAACAGGAAAGCAGATTGTCCGTGCGCAAGACAACGCATCCGGGCTTGCTGTTGCAAAGCTGCTGGAAGCCATGTCTCGCGGATACAAGGCCGATTCCATAAATATCGGCGACGCAATGAGCGCGATGAACATAGGCGAAGCCACAACTCAAGGCATATCCGATATGCTTGGCCGCATGCACGAGCTGAGCACTCAAGCCGCCACAGACACCCTCTCGGATAGCGATCGCAAGGTCTTAAACGATGAATTCCAGCAATTAAAGCAGGAAATTGACCGGCAGACAAGCGGCACGCAGTTCAACACACAAGACCTGCTCTCCGGCAAAAGCCCTTTGAGCGACGGCACGGGAAAACTTCAGGTTGGCCCAAACGCCGGCGGCCCAAACGAAATAGACGTTGCAAAGCATGACCTGAGAACCAGTTCTCTTGGCATCGCTTCTATGGACATATCCACCAGAAACGGTGCGACAACGGCTATTGACGGCATAAACAAAGCCAACCAAACGGTTATAGAATCAAGGGTAAGCTTTGGCGTTCAATACAACCGCTTGGAGCATGCTTACAATAACAACGAAAACATGAATATCAACACGAGCGCAGCACTCCAGTTGATAGAAGACTTGGATTTTGCCAAAGCTTCCATGGACAAGGCCAGAGATGATATTCTAAACCAGAGCGCAGTGCTCGCGCAACGTAATTTCCAGGATATTTCGAGGAATTCCATGCTTGCGTTGCTGGGGCAAAATTAGTGTCTGAGCAGAGTTGGGAACAAAAAGAAGCAGTTAGATTATACGCATACGGCGCGGCATATACTGCCGGTAAATTGAAGTCTCATCAAATGCTTTTGGAAAAAGCCCTGTTGCTCATGTATGCGATTAGAGGCGGGGATTTGAAAAAGCGAGACCAGGCGCAGAACATAGTGGCTTATTTGCAAGCCAGCTTGGACTTGGGGTTTGAGCAGGCGCAAAATTTGTTCATTGTTTACGGGCATTTATGGGATGCCTTGGAAGCCGCCACTCCGGAAACGCTGGATTTGGCAGAAGAGTTTTTGAGAGAAATAAGAGAAATAATAATGGAAGTTCACCGCAGGCAGCCAAGACCTATTAAAAAGAAAAAGAAATAAATGGAAAGCATAGCTATAAAAAACCTGAAATTCCACCACGCCGAAGTTTCTGTTAAAATTCTCGATGGTGTTAATCTCTTTCTTGAAAAGGGCGACGTGCTTTGCATAACCGGAAAATCCGGCGAGGGAAAAAGCTCTCTTTTGCGGACAATCGCAGGTTTGGAAAAAGTTACGTCCGGGGAGATTTCGCTTTTTGGCGAGCCTGTAAAGCCGGGTGAATGGACTGCTCTTTCCATGGCGCAAAAGGGTGTTGGCTTTGTGTTTCAAAACGACGCATTGATTTCCGATTTGACTGTTAAGGACAATATAGCGGTTCCTCTGCGGTATCACAAAATGGGAACGGAAGAGGAGATTGAGCAAAAGGTGAATCGTTCTCTTTTGCTTATGCTTGCGAGCAGCTTTGCAAACGAATATCCCTATTCTCTTTCTTTGGGCATGAGAAAGCGTGTTGCCATAGCACGTTCTTGGGCGTTGGACACGAAAATTCTCCTTTTAGACGAGCCTACAGCCGGTTTGGACAAAAACAGCCGCGCCAATCTGCTGTCTTTAGTGGATAACTTGAGGGAACTTTACAAAACAACTGTTATAATGGTGGTTAGCGATTTGCAGGTAGCCCGTGATTTGAACAGCAAAATATCTTTTTTAATTGATAAAAAGCTAACGCCGCCTATGTATTTTGACGAGATTAAAGAGCATGAAAACCCACGAATTAGAGCAATGGCTAACTAGCTCTTATAGAGAGCGGCTAATTAACGGGAAGGGCGAGATTCGAACTCGCGGTGGGTTTTAAAGCCCACACGTCCTTAGCAGGGACGCACCTTCGGCCAGCTCGGTCACCTTCCCAGAGACAACAAATATAGCAAATTGCGTTACCAATTTTCGCCTAAAAGCTCAAAATAGGCCTGCGGGTGCAAGCATGCCGGGCATAGTTTCGGAGCTTCGTCTGCTTCGTGCAGGTAGCCGCAGTTCAGGCAGCGCCATACCACTTTGCCGTCTTTTTTAAATACTTTGCCGTCTTTTAGGTTGTTGTACAAGTCGCGGTAGCGTTTTTCGTGCTGCTTTTCTGCGATGCTAATTTTATCAAAACAGGCGGCAATGTCGCCAAAGCCTTCGTCTCTTGCGATTTTGGCGAATTTTGGGTAAACTTCGGTCCATTCTTCTTTTTCGCCGTCTGCTGCTGCTTTCAGGTTATCCAAGCTTGAGCTTGTAGAGCCTGCGGGGTAGGCTGCTGTTATTTCCACAACGCCGCCCTGCAAAAAGCTCCAGAAGCGTTTTGCGTGTTCTTTTTCCTGGTTTGCGGTTTCCTCAAAAATAGAAGCTATCTGTACCAAGCCTTCTTTTCTGGCAACGCCAGCCCAAAAGGTGTAGCGGTTGCGAGCCTGTGATTCGCCGGCAAATGCTGTGAGCAGATTTTTTTCCGTCTGCGTTCCTTTGATTTCTTTTGACATATTTTCCTCCGAAAGTGGTAATATAGAAAAATGCGGCAATGTGCTTACTTCACTATTATCTTTTTCGTTTTTACGCCTCTCGCTTCTATGTATATTCCGGGTGCGGTTGGCTTTATCGTGCCGAGGAAGGTGCCTTTGAGGGAGTAGTAGCGTGGAGTTACTGGGGTATAGGGTATGGGGTTTGGGGTATTGGGTATGGGCACTTCGCCGCAGGTTGGCACTACTTCGCCGTATATGAATTCGCAGATTTCTGCGTTTAACGCTATGCAGCGTCCGTCTTCTCTTTTGCAGAATGTTGCTGGACCGCCTTCGTCGTCGTCCCCCATTTCCACTATTGTTATTGAGCGGTCTAGAGGCTTGTAGTTGTCTGCGGAAACATCGTCTGTGATTATGGTGGCGGTGGCTTTTTGGGTTGTTTCTACACGCTTCGCTAGTAGAAATCTACCTTGCTTGCCTTGGGAGTTGCCGTCTTGGTCGTCGTAGTCTATTTTGACTTTCGCTTTGCCGGTTAGGATTTTTGCGTCGTCGGTTTCTTTTTTTACGGTGTCTGTTGCAAAGCCTTCATAAGCTACTATTGAGTCAAGGATTTGCTGGAGGGCGGCGGTGTCTTGGAACACTTCGGTTGGGACTCGGAGCGTGTCGTTTTTGTATTCGAAGTCGGGGAGGGTGGTTTGGAATTTGGGGGTGAGGTCTTTTTTGAAGATTGTGTAGTCCATGGTGTTGCTCTGCAAAGCATAGTTTTTGCGGGTGAGTTCGTTTGTGATGATTGCCATTATGGAATGCGTTCCCGCTGCGCTTTGCGTGCCGGATATGTGAAGCGGTATGTTGGTTTCTCCGTCTTTTACGCTGGCTTGCGGGTATTGAACCATTTTGTTGTATGTGAATTCACGCTGTGCGTCCCAAGACACTGTTAGCTGCTTTTCTGCGATGGTGTACGGGCAGGCGGCGTTTTGCAGGGATACGCCTTTGTCCGGGGTTTTAAGCTCCGCTGTCATCGTGTAGCTGTCTGCGTTTGTTCCGGCTCCTGTCAAAACAAAGTCGCTCGAGGCATAGCCTGCCGCAGATGGCGTTGGGCGCTGCTCTTTGCCGTTGTATATGTATTCGTGTCCGCAAGCTGGAGTCCATATTACTTGTACGTTGGCTTTCTGTTTTACCTCAAAAAACGCTTCTGCGGAAAAATAATGGTTTTCAGCAGGCGGGAAAGCAGCTGTCACTTTGTATGATCCGGGATTTGACGGCGGAGTGCTTTGCAACGGATATTCAGTGCTGCTTACGCCTTGATATTTATATGTTACGCCCGCTCCTGGATTTGTTTCGGAGTAAGGATTTGGGGAATTCGGTGTTTCTCCCGCATACCAGCCTTCTATTTTAACCCAGCCTGTGCCTGTCGCTTTTGTGATTGTGAAGTACACTGGCGCAGAGGACATTGCGAGCGGGGTGTAGTTGGAGACAAGGAAGCTGCCGTTGTCTGAAATGGCTAGGCTGCCTTTTGAAATTGCGTAGCTGCCTGCGTTGTCGCCTGAAATTCTTGAGAGAGCTCCGGTGAAGCCTGGCGTTTCGCCATTTGCGTTGCCGCTGTAAGTGTATGCAAGCACAGGGTCTTTTGTTGTGCCATAGACTTTGCTTTGGTCTGCGTCAGGAGTTACGGTGATTGTTCGATGCGTGATGTTTGCGGTAGCGAATAAGGGTTGCGCTGTTATTGCGTAATTGTTTGCGTCTGTGCCAATGATGCTGTAGCCTGTTGCGGTGACGGGCTTGTCGGTGCCGACATTTGCGTCGCTGAAATTAATCGTGCCGACACTGGGTGTAACCACATCGCCTTCAATTATGCCAATAAGAGCAGGCGGGATGTTGACGGTTGCGATTCTTGTGCCGTCGTAAGTTTTGTCGCTGGCAGTGCCGTTTGTCCATGTGAGTTGCAATGGCGTTATTTTAGCGGTTGCGAATGCAGGTGGTGTTATTATCGCATAATTGCTTGCGTCTGATCCAGCGATGTTGTAGCCTGTGGCGGTGACGGACTTGGCGGTGCCTGCGCTTGCGTCGCTGAAACTGGCAGAGCCGAAAACAGGCGTGACATCATCATCTTCAATAACGCCGTTAAGAGCAGGCTGGATGTTGGTTGTTGCGGTTGTTGTGCCATCGTAGGTTTTGTCGCTTACGGTGCCGTTTGCCCATGTTAGTTGCAGTGGCGTTATGTTTGCTTTTGCGAATGAGGGTTGCGCTGTTGGAGTGATATAGTTGCTTGCGCTGGTTCCTGTGATTTCGTAGCCTGTGGCGGTGACATCTTTGGATGTGCCGATATTCATGTTGTCAAAGTTGACTGCGCCAACAGCAGGCCGGACATCATCATTCCCAAGAATGCCGACAAGGGCGGGAGCAGTGCTGACTGTTGCGGTTCTTGTGCCATCGTAGGTTTTATTGCGCACTGTGCCGTTTGCATTCCATTTGAGTTGCAAGGGAGTTATGTTTGCGGTTGCGAACGCAGGTTGCAGGACTGTATAATTAGCTGCGTCTGCGCCGGTGATTCCGTAGCCTGTGGCGGTGACGGGCTTGTCGGTGCCTGCGTTTGCATTGTTGAAGTTTACCGAGCCGATATCAGGTGTAACTATATCACTCCCAATAATGCCGACAAGAGCGGGGGCAGTGTTGACTGTTGCGGTTGTTGTGCCATCGTAGGTTTTATTGCGCACTGTGCCGTTTGCGTCCCATGCAAGTTGCAATTGCGTTATGTTTGCGGTTGCGAACAGCGGTTGCGCTGTTGGGGTGGCATAGTTGCTTGCTTTTGCGCCAGTGATTCCATAGCCTGTGGCAAAGATGAGCTTGTCGGTGCCTGCGCTTGCATTGTTGAAGTTTACCGAGCCAACATTAGGCGTAACATAATCATTTTCAAGAACACCGATAAGAGTGGGCGCAGTGTTGACTATTGCGGTTGTTGTTCTATCGTAGGCTTTGTTGCTCACTGTGCCGTCAGTATTCCATGTGAGTTGCAAGGGTGAAATGGTGAAGTTTACGGTTTCTGAGAAGCCGTCTATCCATGTTATGGTGATTGTTGCAGTGTCACTTGCGTTGACGTTGTTGGAATAGCTTAATGTGTAGTAGGAGTTTTTAGCAAGGATGTTGCCTGCGTAGGTAATAGTTACTATTGGTTCTACTTCTTTTCCTGTGTACTCGTATGGCGGGTCGTCAAAGGTAATAGTGGAATTTTGGAGGCTTAAGGTTCGCTTTTTGAAGAATGGGTAACCGTCATTGACGTTGGAAAACATGGTCCATATGTTTGTGAAGTCCCAAGCGGAATATGTGCTTTGCGTTTTCATTTGTGGAGTTGTTGCTGGGTTGCCAATTGAGTTGCTTGCGGTTACTAAATCCGAATTGTAGAAAGAATTCTCTGCCGTGGCATTCACACCGCTTATGCCGCCAACATTGCTGCCTATTACTGTTACGCTTCCAACAAAGTAAGAGTTCTCCACTTTGCCGCCAGCGCCGCTTATGCCGCCTACAGGGCTCCCCCCTGACACATTGCCAATGGCATAGGAATTTGCAACTAATGTATAATTTCCGGTATGCCGACCAATTATGCCACCAACAGAAGAACTTGTGTTTTTCACATAAAAACTTTCCAAACCTAAATTTTTTATAGCTGCGCCACTTACATAACCGAACAAGCCTGTACCTATAAAAAGACTGTCCTTTATATAAAGACCGCTAATAACTTTGCTATTACCATCAAAATTGCCTTTGAACATACTGTATGTATCTTTTCCTATACGTACCCACTGCTTCAGCCCAGTTGTGGTGTCGCTCCAATTTAACCAGCCTGTTGTGTCGTTCAAAATAATATCAGCACCAAGCTTGATGTACTGATCTAGAAAAGTATTGCCTAAATTGACTAGAATAGCCAAATTTTCAAGCTGGCTCTCATTCATTATTATATAGGGATCTGCATAAGTTCCTGACCCATTTGTGAAAAAGTTAGAAACTGCAAGCGGCGATGCTTTTGCACCAGAAAAAGATGGGTAACCATTCGCATTGTATGTCCATCCTATGAAGTTTTTAATTCTTATGGAAATGTTGTTTATGCTACCGACATTGAGCACGCTTGCGCCAAATTGCAATGTATCATGAAAAGCAGTTGTCTGCATATCAGCGGTTGTTTTCGGAGTACCGAATGAATTTAAATTACTCATCGGTACTAATTCGGAATTGTAGTAGGAATTCGTAGGATTACCACCGGTATAAGAACCAATTATGCCACCAGCATTTCCTCTTGAACTCGTTGACTTCGCAAATACATTGCCAATGAAATAAGAATTTATAACTTTGCCAGAAGAGGCTATGCCGCCAACATCGCATAGTCCCGACACATTGCCAATGGCGTAGGAATTTGCAATTAATGCGCTGTGACCTGCTATGCCACCAACATAGCATGAAGAAGTTTTCACATAGAAACCAACCAAGCCTAGATTGACGATATTGGATAAAGTATACGACTGATAACCGAACAAACCTTGATAGGAAGTAGCGGCATTTATGTAAAGACCACTAACAGTCTTACCATTGCCGTCAAAACTGCCTTCAAAACCATGTTGATAATCACTTCCTATCGGAATCCACTGTTGCAAACCAATCGTAGTACTATCCCATTTCCGCCAACCTCCTTGTGTATTTGTATCATTCAAAACTATGTTTGCACCAAGTGTTATAGTTTTGCCATTAAAATTAGTTCCATCATTTACAAGTTGCGCAAGCCCTGCAAGTTGTTCGGCGGTAGTAATTGTGTAGGTACTATCCGATGGGTTGTTTGTGTACCATGTGGTATTGGCAGTACCGTTCCATGCCGTTTGCGCAAAGAGCAACGTGGGAATGAGCAAAATGAATAGGAAGAGTTTTTTCATACGAGACTCCTGTAGGTTGAAAAGTGAAACATTGAAAAGTGAATTATTTGCCGCATATTTGCGAATATTGAGTTTGAAATATAAAGGATTTTTTTCATAATTACCTCATCGGAACTTTCAAAATTTGTTTTTCGCTGCCAAATGATACTTTTACAATGTACATCCCTTTTGTCAAATGTCCAAACGGTATAGTATTAACACCGCTGTCAAAATTTTGCTGGCTGATTAAGTTTCCTTTCAAATCGAAAATTTCAACAACAGCGTTGTTTTTTGCTTGCAAGTTTATACCGTTGCGAATTTGAGTAGCTAGGTTAGAAATGGTTGATTTGTGAAAGCTAATAGAAGTTTCAACTGGTACCCAACGAGCGTAGATAGTAGTGTTCTCATTGAACTCTGTATTTGCGGTTACTTGTATTCCATCTATTCTTTCCGTGAACCAGCCATTAAAATCATAATCTTCTCTTGTCGGTGTAGGCAATGATACGATTCTCCCACCAACTCCAGTTGCGCCATATGTATGTGTTAACGTACCGCCGTTAGCATCAAAAATCACAGTGTAAATAAGCCTCCATTTCGCCCAAAGTGTTATATCACCCATATTTCCCACAGCGCCTATTGCAGTTACAAGATTTCCACCAGTTTCATTATCAAACCATCCATCAAACGCATAATTGTCTCTTGTTGGATCATGAAAAATAATAGGCGCATTTTCAATCGTATAATTTTCAAGATTTAATAAATTATTCGTTCCACCGCCAAGATCATAGGTTATTGTATAAATTATTGGAGTCCATTTAATATAAAGCGTCATATTTTCTGATGCCAAAGTTCCATTCTCGCCAAATACGAATTCTGTTGAACCATCGGAAGTTGTGTACCAATTGCCATCGTTTACATAACCAATTTTAGTAAAGGCACTTGTAGATGGTTTTACGTATAATTCTCCACCCTGTCTCACTCCGACAGCAAATGGAGTTGTACCTATTCCACCATTAAGATCAAAACTTATTTTATATGATTTTTCTATAGAAAGATGTTGGCTGGCTACATTCAAAGCATAATCAGGATTGCGAAGCACAAAATTTTTAAGAAAATCCTTGCCTTTCATCACGGCAATTTTTGAGACAGTGTATTGGTCAGTTGGAAAATCAAGCGTGTAAATTTTAGACTCTGGGGTAAATACGTTGGTGCCATTGGCAAAAACGTCCAGTTTTTCAGGGTAAGTAAATAATCTACCTGTTATAGTTGGACTTCCGCCAAGAGTTAAAGTTGCAGAACTTTCGCTGTAAACCGCATAGCTGTCATCGCGATTTACCGACACTACACCTCCGATGATAGTTACCGATCCTGAATTGCTGCGAACAGCCGATTTGCCAGTACCGCTTGTTGAAACCGTTCCTCCTGAAATATATATGCTATTGGCTGGTGACGAAGCGGAATTGTAATGAATTGCATTACCGCTTATTGCATTTACAATTCCACCAGAAACATTTATCGCACCATAGTTATGGTAACTGTAGATTGCATTGCCATTTGTACCAATTGCCGTATTTTCTACAATTCCACCTTTTATATTGAGTATATTGTGGCTTAAACCACTAATGAAAATAGTTCCAGAACTATTAGAAGTATTAGCTGAAGTAATTTTAGCACCATTTGAAATAGTTACTGTGCTATCGTTTGTACCTGACATATTGATTGCTGTTCCCGTTGTTGCACTTACTGTCCCGCCTGAAATTATTACCGTGTTATTGGAACAACTAATTGCCTTACCAGTTGTAGCACTTACTGTCCCACCTGTAATTATTACCGTTTTACTACTACTAATAGCTTCCCCAGTTGTTGCGCTTACCGTACCGCCAGAAATATTCATTGTGCCAGAAATTGCGTATCCGTTTATAGCACTTACCGTTCCTCCGGAAACATTTACAGTGCCAGAATTAAGAATTGTATTGCCACTTCCAGTTGCACTCACCAGCGCATTGTCCGAAACAAAAATAGTGCCAGTGGAAGCATTATTGATTGTTGGGGTACTACTTCCAGCTTTAACCGTACCACCAAAAATATTTATAACACCTAAAGAATTATTAGTGATTGCTCTGCCAGTTCCAGTATTTTCTATAAGTCCGCTTTTCACCCAAAATGCACCTGAACCACCACTGATATTAATCAGGGAATGACTATTAGATGGTGTACCTTGGAGTGTCGCCTGCCATATCACAGTTACATCAGCATCAATATTCAGTGTAAGGAAGTCCATGTCGCTTCTTGTGGCTCCTAATGTTCCAGTTACTGTAAC
>Ga0181987_10713_pt1 | contig 16064 bp, 15 predicted proteins | sample TergutCo191P1_FD_120224 | JGI IMG/M metagenome (GOLD analysis project Ga0181987, IMG submission 120224)
ACGTTGCTGCCCTTGATAACATCTGCGACTTTTGCCGCCGCCAGATATGTGGGAGCAATCACCACTTCGGTTTTTGAAATGCCTTTGGTTTTCTCAACAATTTCCTTTGCAAGAGCAACACTCTCGGCAACGGTTTTGTTCATCTTCCAGTTTCCGGCTATTATATATGAACGCATATTTCTCTCCTTGGTTAGAATTTAATCGCCTTAATTTTCATTGTTCTATCATTCAAACGAATCAAATGGTCTACAACATCGCGCAAATTTGCGCTTAAATCATTCAAGCTTTTCATGGACTCTTTTGCGTCTATTAGAGTGTGTTCAATAGCCGCATGAGCTTCTTCCACTCTTTTCGATTTCAATGAGTGCTCAACCATTTTTGCTTTCACCTGCTTTGCGTGGTCATTTATGGTGTCTGTGGCATTGAACACTTCATCTATTCTGCGATACGCTTCTTTAATATCAACTGAGATGTGCTTTATGCCTTCACTCACATCCTGTAAATCCGAAATAATTCCTGCGCTACTGTCATTTTTCATGATATTGTACATTTTGGCAATGGATTCTTTGGTCTCTTCCGTGTTTTCCGCAATATGCGATGCCAGCCTTTTTAATCCGTCAAAGTTTATGTTTATCTCTTCTATGCTTACGGCCATATTGCCGACATTGTCAATCACCTCTTTTGAAGACACTGCCATTTCAGCCATGCGTTGCCCCACCAGTTTGGCATCGTAATCCACTATGTCAAGCATGTCTATGCAGGCACCGCTCAAGTCAGAGACCTTGTCTGCGCTGCTGCGCACGTTTTCAATAAGCGTGCTGACATTCTTGATAAGGGAGTTCAAGTCTGTGACAAGGGCTTTAATTTCCGGCGATGCGGCGGTTAAGTTGAACTCTTCAAAGCGAATACCTTGCGTTGCCAGGCTGTTTACATATCCGGTCAAATCACGCAACGGGTTTATAAAGGATTTCATCTGCTTGAAAATCATGAATAGCCCGATGAGGAATGCGATGAACATTACGCCAAGCAGGTTGCCCATCAGAACCATGCGGGTATTGTTGAATTTTTTTGAAAAGAAGTCGGATGTTTTGCGGAGCCTCTCCGTGTAGCCCCCTTTGGACACAACCCAGTTCCATTCCGGAATATAAATAGCTTTTGCCATTTTTTCAACGGGAGCGCAGTTTTGGCAGGGCTTTGAGTACAGGAATGTTGTGAGTGAGAGGTCATTTGCCTTGGCTTTGTCCATTAGCGTTTTCACAAATTTTTTGCCGGTTGCATCTTCTATATCAAGCACGTTTTCGGTTTGCGGTATAATCTCGTCTGTCGGTCCTCTGAACATTACGGCATTTCCGGTTTTTCCATTGTAAATAAGGTATAATCCGTGTTGCAAGTGGTCTAAAACAAGTTTTTTATAGAAGTCCGTGCTATCCGGGTATCTATTGGCCAAAGCTACGTAAGGGTAAATAACCTCTTTGGCAAAGTTCAGCCATAATTCTATTGAATTTTCCTCACTGGTGCTCAAAATATCATTAAATTCAACGAGACTTTCGGTATCTGACTGTTTTATCATTGAATAAACCAATAAGCCGTTTATCAAAGCGAACAGCAACAATACCGCCACCATGGACAGAATCATTCGGTGGTAAAAGCTCATGGAAGGGTTAATATAGAAAATATCTAATTCAACAACAAATACTGCGCTCTGTTGATCAAATACTTGCAGTCTTCTATATCTTTGTACTCGCTTTCCATTATGCGATAGAATCTGCGGGCTTCGCCGGGTTTTTCTTGAGAGAGCAAAACGCTTATCAAATACACATAAGCCTTTGCCAAGCGAAGTGTTGAATAATTCACCTTGTTCTCCATTATGCCGTAAAGCCATGCTAAAGCCGTGTGCATGTGGTCGTCTATGTCTATTTCTTTAAGAGCAAATTTGCACATCATAAAGTTACTCACAACAATGTCAAAACCATCAGTTGTGCGCTGCTCACCCATGTGCTTCAAGCTGAACTCATTCAATAACCATGAAAGATACGCAGCACTCTTTTCTCTGGGAACTCTGAAAAAAGACTCCTCGCCGGCACCGCTGTAACCCATGGCCAAATTGCGACGCAAATGCGTTGTGTTGGAAAGCTTAGCCCTGTTTTCCTGAGTTAAATGCGACTCATAACGGCCTTCCGGAAACACTATTGTGAACCAGTCAAGACGGGTGGAAGCGTAAAAACACGTTGGGCAAACAGCTACCTGATAACAGGAGAAATCTATTGCGTTAGGATCCGGCTCATCCGGCTCGTAAACGGGAATTATCTCGGAATCACTCCATTTTTGCTTGTAATAACTTTCGTCAATTATAAAACCCGTCACATTGTTGTAAGAACATAAAGGGCAAATCATTCTCAAATTCCGAAAAGGACCTTTGCCCTCCGAAAGCTTGAAAAAAGTTCTTTTCAATTCAGGATTTATTTCGTGAAAGTCACGTTCAAAATCAACTATCGTCGCATAAACCAAAAATGAATTTATAGTGCCGAGTTGCTGCTGTACTTCCTGCGAACCGCCGAAAAATGCAATTTTACGTTTTTCCTTGCCAAGCTGTTCAAATATATTTTTGAAAAACATCAACGCCGCTCCGTCTATACGCTCGGTTCCGCGCATGTCAAAAGCCATATCCAGCTTTGAATCCTTAATTTCATCCATCAAGAATAATTTGTACTTAAGTACTTGAGCAGAGGTGAACTCCCGGCCAACATCGTAACACAGGTAATGCCCACGAATTTGTTTTGATAAACTCATAAGTTCTAGGAATATAGTAAATTAAACTTGCCATTACAGGCTAATGCGGTGTAACCCTCATGTATAGGGTATAATGGCTCGCCGGTTTCCGAAAAAAGGGTAGTTTCGCCCTTTAATGTTGAAAAATATCCTCCGGCCTCGGCAAAAATTAACGGATAAGGAGCTATGTCCCATAGCGAGACCACAGGATCTGCCATTACCTCTGCCTTGCCGCACGCAACCAGATAATAGCCAAAACAGTCCCCCCAGCCACGGTGAAGCTTGGCGTTTTTGCGAATGCTGGCGAACCACTCCCCATAGCCCTTGCTCTCCATGGTGTTTATTGTGCCGGAAAGAACCAGAGACTCTTTAAGCTCCCCAACATCGGAAACCTTTACTTTTCGACCATCGTCTGCATAAGCGCCTCCACCTGCGGTTGCCCAGAGTTTGCTGTTCAGTGCCGGCAGTTGAATCAAGCCTGCAACTCCGACTCCTTTTTTCAAAACCGCAATTATCGTTCCGAACAGGGGAACTCCATGTATAAACGACTTTGTGCCGTCTATGGGATCCAGCACCCACTGGTACTCTGCGCCCGGGTTTTCCTGCCCGAACTCTTCACCGATAAATCCGAATTCCGGAGTTTCCTTTTGCGCAAAGTTTCTCACAAGCTCTTCGGCTTTTTTATCCGCAATGGTGACAGGGGTATTGTCTGCCTTCCACTCAACACCGCAAGAAGTTTTCCAGTGTTTCAGAATTTCATTTTGAGCAATATCGCCGGCTTTAAGAACCAAGGATAGAAGATCGTCGCGCATCAGTAAATGTTCCCGCCTTTCAAACGCATATTTATCAGCAAACCTATGAGAATCATGCAGGTGATTACAAATGAACCTCCATAAGACAAAAACGGCAGGGGTAATCCTGTGACCGGCATAAAGCCTATGGTCATGGCTACATTCACCAATGTGTGGAAGAATAAAATGGTACACGCCCCCGACACAACCAGATTAACAAAGCTATCCGTGTGCAACCTGCAAATCATAATGCCTCGCAAAAACAAAATGCAAAACAGTATCAGAACAATAAATACCCCAAAAAAGCCGAACTGCTCACCCAAAACGCTGAATATAAAGTCCGTGTGCTTTTCCGGCAAAAATGCCAGATTTGTTTGCGAGCCTTCGCCAAAGCCTTTGCCGAATATGCCGCCGCTGCCAATTGCAACCTGCGACTGTATAACCTGATAGCCTTCACCCTTAGGGTCCCGCATGGGATCAAGAAATGTTAGAATGCGACTTCGCTGATGATCTTCTATTGAGTTCCACATCATTTTGCTGACAAAGCCACCGCCTACATCAAGCATCATCACAAGGACTATCAGCCAAATTGGAAATTTGAATTTTATTGAAACAAAGAATACGCATATAATCAGTATATTCCAATAGAGGGCAGAAGTTGCCGACAATATAACGCTTACCACAGGGCTAATAAACAGGAATAAATCAACAAACCTGAATCCTGCCCAGTAAAACTGCACCAAAGTCATAGCGGTAAAAACCAAAGCCGTGCTTAAATTAGGTTGCTTGAGAACCAGCAAAAACGGAACTATGAACATGAAGCCCGGAACTATCAAAGTTTTTGGATACAGAATGCTGACTCTGTGTTTTGAAAGCCAAAGAGAACTGGCGAGCAAATATGCGATCTTTGCAAATTCCGACGGCTGAAATCTAAATCCTGCAATATCCAGCCAGCGACCCGCACCCTTTGATATGTGCCCGGAATCCATAACAAACAACAGAGCTATGATAGCAAGGGTGTAAGAAAAATAAGCTATGTTTTTCCAAAGTCTTGCCGGCAAAAAAACTATAACAACCGCAAGCAGAATGCCTATTGAAAAATGCACAATCTGTTTAAACCATTCCGTTCTATACCAAATTAAATCCGTGTTGCTGGTAGCGGAATACACAAGGGCAATTCCTATTGCTATGAGAGCAAAAAGCGAAGTCATAAATAGCCAGTCTATTTTTTTCATTTTACAACCTGTTTCAAAGTGTCGGGATAAAAATAAGCATGCAAAATTCGTTGCGCAACTGGAGCTGCCATTGCACCGCCGCCACCGGCATTTTCCAAAATTACGCCTACGGCGATTTCAGGCGCATCAAGAGGTGCCACAGCGGCAAACCACGCATGCGTTTTATCTCCATGCGGATTTTCCGTACTGCCGGTTTTTCCGCCGACTTTAATGCCTTGGACAATAGCTCTGCGAGCTGTGCCTCCCGGAGCGTTTACAGCTTCGTACATGCCTTTAAGTACAAGCTCTCTGGTACGCTCGGAAAGTCTGCCCTCGCTTATTTTCCTCGCAGGAATTTCCTTGATCAAGTCTCCTTCGGGGCTTCTGATCTCCTTTAAAAAATGCGGCCTGTACAAGCCTTTACCCCAAGCAAGCGCTCCCATCATCGCCGTTTGTTGCAACGGCGTGACCAAAAGCGCTCCTTGCCCGATGGCAATATTGAGAACCTCACCGTGGCTCCACTTCCATCCTCTGCGCTCAAACAGTTTCTCATAAGCAGCGGAGTCTATCAGTTGCCCTGCGCGCTCGTTGGGCAAGTCCACGCCAAGCGTAGCACCAAGGCCAAAGTTCCTGCCCATCTCGCCTATTCTTCTGTTACCTATATCCAAGCCGGCCTGGTAAAAAAATACATTGCACGATTCCCTAAGCGCACCTATCACATTCAGCATTCCGTGTCCGGAAGCTCTATGGCATTTCGCATATCTGTTTCCGAATTTATACCCGCCCATGCAGGATTTATATTTGGTGTGTTCGGTTATCACGTTGTCTTCCAAACCCGCTGCAGCTGTGATTATTTTAAAAACAGAGCCGGGCGCATACGCTCCGCTTATGGCTCTGTTCGTCAGCGGCTTTGCCGTGTCTAAAGCCACGGAGGCCCACGCTTTGTGTAGTTCTTTTTTTTCCAGAGAAAATATATTCGGATCCAGCGGCGGTCTGCTCACCATCACATAGATTTCACCGTTTTGAGGATTTAGCGCAACAACAGCTCCCTTTAATCCCTCCGGTATCGCCTGCTCTGCAATTTCCTGCAATTTCCAGTCTATTGTAGTTACAATTGTATTTCCGGAAATCGCTTTTACAAACGGCATTCCTTCTACAGGTCCCATTTCACGACCCATAGCATTTACCTCAACATAGCGAAAGCCGTTTACGCCTCGGAACTCTTTTTCATAGCTGAACTCCAAGCCCTTTTTGCCGATTCGGTCTCCCATAACATAGTGGGAATTTTCCGGCAGTTCAAGTTCCTGCTCGGATATTTCGCCGGTGTAACCGAATATGTGAGCACCGTATTCGCCAAAGGGATAATCTCTGCGCGATTCAATCAGAATTTCAATGCCGGGCAATTCTTCTGCGCGTTCTTCAAAAAGAGCTACTATTTCTTGCGATGCATCTTCTATAAGTCTTTGATATCTGAATTTTTGCCATCTGCCTCTTTCAAAAGAAAATGCGAGAGCTGCGGAATCCAGCAATCGTTTTCCGTCTTGATTTGTTATTCTCAAAAGCCTGTTGAAAACGGAGTCTTTATCTGCTTTTGATTTCAAGCTATTGTACAGCAATGATATTTGATAAGACGGTCTGTTGCGAACAAGCACAACTCCGTTGCGATCTAAAATATATCCTCTGTTCGCTTTTATATTGACCTTGCGGGTACGGTTCTCCTCTGCTCTTTTCAGATTGTTGTCGTATTCAAAATACTGCAGTTGCAAAAATCTCACAAGCAAAAGCGCAAAAGATATTACGCACACAAATGCAAATACAAGTGTTTTCAAATTTGTTTCCAGTCTTATGTCTTCCGGATGCTGGGAATTTGAAAGCATTATAACCCCTGATTGTATATCTCTACTTTCTTCTCTGTTTTCAGAGACATCAGATAGAAGAATACCGTTCCCACGCAAACAGTGTAAATAGCGTTCGGAAAGGTGAGCGATGCTAAAATTGCAGGAATTTCGTCAAGTGTTTTTTCTGTTGAAAAATAATATAGGGTATCTTTTAAAAAGTCTGCCATGATCAACACAACTATTTTCGGAATTAAATTCAAGTTTATAAAGCTCTCTTCAATTTGCCCGATAGCAAAACCTACTACGCAATAAGCAAACGAGAATGCGCCGAGCCATTCGATTGGAGCATAAACATCGCAGAGCAGCCCGGACATGAAGCCCATTAAACAGCCTGCAAGGGAGCCTTGCCTGAGCGCAGTTATAATGGTCAGAATCAAAAGCAAAGATGGTTGTGCGTCCATTATTTTAGCATGCGGAATAACAACCGTTTGCAGAATAGCAACTATGTAAAAGAGAAAAGCATATATGAATAATCTTAGCATGCTATTCTTCCTCCCACAAAATCCATTCGGGATTTTTGCGAATTATAAAAGCCTCCTCCAGAGACTCTATGTGTTGCAGCAATTCAACGCTTCCGTTGCTCAAAACTTCCGAATTATTTTTTTCCAAATGTTTAACAACAGCAACGGGAATACCCTTTGGATAAATTCCACCGAACCCGGAAGTCACAAGCGTATCTCCGGCAATCATATCTGCGTAACTGGAAACTTGAATTTGCATTTCTCCGTTTTCTCTTGAAAAAAGCATTCCCAGCACTCTGGAGCGTTGTGCTATAACAGAAGTTCTCGCATTTGGGTCGGAAAGAAGCTGTACCATTGAATGACCGGAAAATACTTTGGATACCTTGCCCACCAAGCCATTGGTTGTGAATACCGGCATTCCGTAAAGGATGGAATCTGCCTGGCCGCTGTTCACAACAACTGTTGTCATGTAAGGTCCGGGATTATGCCCGATTATCTGAGTTAAAAATATAGGGTAGTTCCAGTGATGCTCAAAAAACAGCAACCTTTTAAGCCTTTCATTTTCAATGGCATATTCCTTTGTTAAATCCAGTTCCAGTTTAAGCTTTGCATTTTCTTTTTTCAAGGCTATGTTTTCCGTGCCCAAGTTTCCGAAGTGCATAACCGAAGAAACCATGGACTGCGGCAAAAAAAAGACGCTTGAGAGAAGAAAATCGGTGATGTTCTGTTTGTACTTAACCTGTATGAATTGCATATAGAGAGAAAAGCATATCAGCAACGCAAACACCACAGCACCACGCGCCCATTTGCATATTCTAACTATATACTGAAAAAACTTCATCACACTGAAGAGGCCATAAGAACTTTACAATTGCGGAATGCATCCAAGTTTTCCAATATTCTTGCTGTTCCTTTGCACACGCAGAGCGGAGCATCGTCTATAACGCTAACCGGAAGTCCGGTTTCGTGGCGGAGCCTTGCATCGAGCCCCATGAGCTGGCTTGTGCCTCCGGCCATTATTATACCTTTGTCCAGAATATCTGCAGAGAGTTCCGGGGGGCAGCTTTCCAAAGCTTTTTTTACAGCTTCCACAATTTGCAGAACAGATTCGCTCAGAGCGTCTCTTATCTCTTCGCTTTTCACGACTATTGTGCGTGGAATGCCGGCTGCCAAGTCTCTGCCCTTAACTTCCATTTCAAGCTCTTTTTCCAGCGGATATGCCGAGCCAATTTTCTTTTTCACATCTTCAGCCATGGACTCGCCTATTAAAAGCCCGTGGGTGCGACGCAAATACATAACAATAGCATTGTCCATTTTATCTCCGCCAACGCGCACGGAAGCTTTGCAAACCAAGCCGCCTAGAGAAATCACAGCGACTTCCGATGTGCCGCCTCCGCAGTCTATTACCATGTGTCCGGATGGTTCCGCAACGGGAATTTGCATGCCGATAGCCGTAGCCATAGGCTCGGCAACAAGATGAACCTCCCTTGCACCGGCGGCTCTGGTAGCATCCAGAACGGCTCTTTTTTCCACTTCTGTTATGCCGGACGGAACGCCCACAACAACTCTTGGCTTAACCAGGAACAACGGATATCTTTGAACTTTGCTTATAAAGTATTGAAGCAGGGCTTCTACCAGATGGTAGTCCGCAATAACGCCGTCTTTCATCGGGCGTACGGCTACAATTTCATCCGGGGTGCGCCCCAGCATTTTCTTAGCTTCTGCGCCAATATAGGTAACCCTTTCGCTTTTCCTGTCCACAGCGACAACAGTGGGTTCATTGATAACAATACCTTTGCCCGCCACGTGAACTAGGGTGTTGGCGGTGCCAAGATCTATTCCTATATCGCAGGAAAACAATCCAAACATGTTAAATTCCTCTATTAAAACGGGTATAATATAGAAAAATTCAGGCCTCTCACAAGTCCTGATTCGTGATGAAGCTTGAAATTCCCAGATTTTTTATTTTTTGGGAATACTTTTCCTTTAAGAGTTTGTTTATGCTCTCTGTGTTTGAGAGTTTCAACACTTCGGCGGAAATTGCCCTGACTTCGTCGTAGTTTACGGAGCGAATTAGCTTTTTGCACTCCATAATGCACCAGGAAACCATGGAAAACTCGTCTACGCCAAGACCCATCAGCAGCAACGTGCTCAGAGGATCTGAGGCCATTTCTCCGCACACGCTCACAGGAACGCCAGCCTCGTGCGCAGCATCAACAACCTTCTTTATGGACCGCAAAACCGCCGGATGGTGCGGCTGATACATGGAAGAAATTTTGGCATTAGACCTGTCCACCGCCAGCGTAAACTGAATTAAATCGTTTGTACCTATGCTCAAAAAGTCAACCCTTTTCGCTATTTCTTCAATTATCATCACGGCTGACGGGATCTCTATCATAACCCCTAACTCGATTTTCGGGACAATAATGTGCTCTGCGATCAATTCTTCGCAGCACTCGTCGTAAATTTCCTTTGCCTTAGTTATCTCGCTTATGCTGGAAACCATCGGAATCATAATCTTCAAGTTTCCTCTATCCCCGGCTTCTATAAGAGCCTTAAGCTGTTCCTTGAAAATATCCCGGCGATCCAGGCAAAATCTTATGGAACGCCAGCCCATAAAAGGATTCGCCTCGGTCTCCATACCCATTGAAGATAGCATTTTGTCGCCGCCGGCATCCAAGGTTCTTATGGTCACAGGGCAAGGATCCAGTTGATAAGTCACTTTGCGATAAATCTCTGCCTGCTCGCTTCTGGTTGGCAAAGAATCACGGCCAAAATAAAGAAACTCGGAACGGTAAAGCCCAATGCCTGTAGCTCCGAAAGAGATCATGTCGCTGGCCTCTTCAAATCTCTCTATGTTCGCATTCAATCTTATGTATTTTCCATCCATTGTAATGGGCTCCAACTCCCTCATGGTAAAGAGCTCCAGCTTCTGATCCTGAAAAACTTTTATCTGCTTTTTATATCTGTCTATATCATCTTTGCTGGGATTGGTAATGACTATTCCGTTGGTACCGTCAAGTATAAGCAGCTCTCCGTCTGCAATGGATTCAGACAAATTCGCAAGACCCATCACCGCCGGTATTTGCATTGAACGTGCTAAAATTGAAACATGGCTCGTTGCGCTGCCGGAATCTATGGCAAGCCCTATGACCTTTCCCTTTTCAAACTGCATTAGCATATTCGGGCCTATGGAATAGCCCACCAGCATAACGCCGTCTTCAATATTTTCCTGTGCCGCAAAATTTTTCTCGTCGTGGTTCAAATGAAAAAAAACACGATTGTAAATATCTTTGAGATCCTGAGCACGCTCCTTGAAAATTCCCTCGCTTTTTTCAAAGGTCTCTATTAAAGTTCGCATATAGAGATGAAACGCATAGCCGGCATTCCATTGATCTTTTCTTATAAGGGAGACAACACTGTCTATCAACGAAGGATCTTGCAAAATCATCAAGTGCGAATCGAAAATCTTTGCCTCTTCCTTGCTCGCCATTCTGATAGTCAGATCTCTGAGATTTGAAATCTCTTTTTTTACCTGTAAAATACCTCTGCGAAATGATTCAATTTGAGCCGCGGTATTTTCCTTTGTTATTTTGATAGGAGACACCGAAAATTTTTGGCGAACAATACGCTTTGCTTTTGCTATCACATAGCCTGGGGACGCGGCTTTCCCAACGAACATTTTTCTTTCTTTATCTTCTTGTTTATGAGGCATCTTCATAGAATTTGTTCTGAAATAACTCCGTCAATTGACCCGCGACCTTTTGTTCGTCAGATCCGTTTATTAAAAATTCCACTTCCGAACCAGGTGTAATAACCAGCATCATCAAATTTAAAATGGACTTTGCATTTACTGTTTGCCCTGCATATACAAGCTCTACGGTGCTTGCGGCAGGACCGGTTATATTCACTATGTTTCCGGCGGGTCTTACATGAATGCCTAGGCTATTTTCGACTTTCAATTTACAATTTATCATTTGACCATCCTTAAAAGAAATCTATGTTTACGTCCAAGCCATCTCTGGTGATAAGGCGAAAGAGACTGTCTGCCGAGTGAATTGTTGCGGCTAAATCATCGTGTAATTTACGGTCGTTCAACAATATGCCCAGCGTGTTGTTTTTAGATTCGAGTTTTGCGGTTAAAGCCAAAACTCTTTGTATAGTTGTATCTGCCCCGGTCATAAGCGAATTGGTTTGATCCAGCAAGCTATTGGCATCGGCTACCAAATTCTTCAACGGTTTTTGATTTTCGTCAAGGATGTCGTTGATCTTTCTTGTCGCTGTTGACAGCCCAGCCAGGCTACCTTGCAATGCAGGGTCTGCTCTTGCGATCAAGTTTGTTGCCTGATCTTCCAAGTCTTCGGCTTTTTGCAGTATGCGGCGGAATCGGTCTCTGAAGTCTTGAGTTGCTACGGTGGAATCCAATATCAGATGTGCCATGTTCATTATTATTTTTGCGCTGTCCAAAACTTCGCCCGCCATGCCCATAACCTCTGCTATGCCTGCATCAAACTGGCCCTGTATGGTATCTTTTCCCGACCAAAATTTTGAGGAATCCCCTAAAAGCATTCCTATTTGCCGCTCGCCCAAAAGCCCAATATTCTGCACTCTGACATCAGAGTCCATTGGTATTTTAACATCATTTCTCAAAGAAATTCGTACGAGAACACGTGTCCCGAGCAAGGATATATCCTCCACCTTGCCGAGTTTAACGCCGTTTACTTTAACTGGGTCATCTTGAGCCAAGGTGCTGACTTGATTGAAACGCAGGTAATAGGTTACAAAAGTTTCACGGGGATCTTTATCATTTAAAAAGAATATTCCAAACACCAAAATAAGCATAGCGACTATCACCACCAAGCCTACAATGAAATACAATGAGGAGTCTTTCTTCATTCTCTTTAATATAATATAGAAATTTTTTTTGCTATATTCAAATTCTCCATGAAAAAAATAATCCTGTGCTTAGTGCTTGCTTCTGCCGTTTTTGCGGCTAAAGATACGCTCTCGTTTGTTGCCGTTGGCGATATTATGATGGGCTTGAATTTTCCCGATGATGCGCCGTCGCTGCCGCCGGAAGACGGAAAGCTCACATTTGCGGATGTGCAGAGCATTTTGCGTGATGCAGACATAACGGTAGGAAATTTGGAAGGCGTTCTGCTGGATTCCGGCGGAAATTCCAAGAAATGCTCTAATCCCAGTGTTTGCTATGTATTTAGAATGCCGGAAAGGTATGTAAAACATTTGGTTGACGCAGGCTTTGACCTTATGAGCGTTGCAAACAATCATTCCGGAGATTTCGGCGAAGCTGGCCGCAAGGGTTCCATTAAGGCTCTTAAAGAAGCCGGCATTGGTTTTGCCGGCTTTGACGGAACCGCAGAAACTTATGTTCTGGAAAAAGAAGGCGTTCGCTACGGGTTTGTGGCCTTTGCTCCGAACACGGGAACCGTGCGTTTGGACAACACGGAAAAAGCGAAGCGATTGATCAAGGAACTCAGAGGAAAATCCGATATTGTGATAGTGAGCATGCACATAGGAGCGGAAGGCCCTAGCCATACTCGCATAACACGCAAACCGGAGACTTTTGTCGGTGAAAATCGCGGCAATCCCTACGAATTTGCCCGTTTAGCCATAGATGCCGGCGCAGACATGGTGTTCGGCCATGGGCCGCATGTTCCCAGAGCCATTGACCTTTACAACGGAAAATTCATAGCATATAGTTTGGGAAATTTTGCCACCAATGCGAGCGTGAACATCTCCGGCATAAGCGGCTACGCTCCGATAGTAAAGATAAAAACAGACAGCAAAGGCAATTTTATTGAAGGCGAAATATTTTCCGCAATTCAAAAAGGCGAGCGTGGCGAACGCCGTCCGTTCTTGGATGCAAGCGGAGCCTGCATAAAGCTGATGAAGGACCTGACGGAGAAGGATATACCAGAAGCCGGGCTTTTAATTGAGAGCAACGGGAAGATTAAGCTGCGGTAATGCAATACTCCCGCACAGCTCTCCTGCAACTTTCGGACGCAGACCTACTAAAACTCTGTGAAGCATCCGCATACAAAGGCTCCGGCCCCGGCGGACAACACAGAAACAAAACCAGCACAGGCGTAAATTTAAAACTAGAAGTCTCCAATCAAGAAAATCCTTTAATCAAGAAAATCGTGGTTCAGACGTTTTCTTGCGATGATCGCAGCGCACACATAAATAAATTGCTCGCTCTTAAAAAATTGCGCATGAAAATAGCATTGCAAATGAGGGAAGAACCTGCTGTGCAAACTCCATTTCCTTTTCCCGGAAGCAATGGCAAAATTTCGCCGGACAATGCTCTTTACCCGCAATTCATCGCAGATGTTTTAGACAGACTTGATGATTTTGACAAAGCCGCTAAAATGTGGGGATTAAGCAAAAGCGCTTTAAATAAAATTATGCTTCAAGACAAAAAGGTTATGGAAGCTTTTCAAAAGCATCGCCAATGCCAAGCAGAAAAGACTCGTCAAACGGCTTGCCAATCCACTGCAGGCCAACAGGAATCCCATCCACATTGCCGCACGGCTGAACAAGACCCGGCAAGCCGGCAAGATTAACGCTCGCAGTGTAAAGATCTGAAAGAACCAAGCTCAAATGGTCGCTCTTGCTCACGCCGGCCAACTGCGGAAGCCCTGGCGTTGCAGGGCTTGCAATCACGTCGCATGCTTCAAATGCTTTATTAAAATCATCCGTTATTATGCGGCGAACTTTTTGCGCTTGCACATAATAAGCATCGTAAAAACCGCTGCTCAAAACATAATTTCCGAGTAAAATGCGCAACTTAACTTCGCTGCCAAAACCCTCTCCTCTGGACATCGCAAAAACATCCGTTAAATTCCTAGCCTCTTTGCTTCTGTGCGTATAGCGAATTCCGTCAAAGCGGGAAAGATTGCTGGAAGCCTCTGCCGGAGCGATTATATAATAGCTTTCAATAGCATAGCGAATTGACGGAAGAGAAACTTCTTTTAAAATTGCGCCCTCTTTTTCAAGCTTGCTCAAAGAGGCTTCTATCACATCTTTGCACTTGGGATCCAAGCCTTCTGTAAAATATTCTTTTGGCATGCCTATAATTTTGCCTTTAATATCTTTGCCAATTTGCTCGCCGAAATCAGGAACAGATTCTGCGCTTGTTGTGTTATCTTGTGAATCTTGCCCGCACATAAAATTCAAAACAGGAGCCAAGTCTTTAACGCTACTGGAGAATGCGCCTATCTGATCCAAGCTGCTGGCATAGGCTACCAATCCATAACGCGAAATTCTGCCGTAGGTCGGTTTGATTCCAACCGTTCCTGTGCATGCGGCGGGCTGGCGAATGGAACCTCCGGTATCTGAGCCTAGAGCCAAAGCTACCGTTTCACTTGCGATTGCTACTGCGCTTCCGCCGGAAGAACCTCCGGGAATGCGATCTTTCGCTACCGGGTTAATGACTTTGCCGAAATAAGAAGTTTCATTGGACGAGCCCATTGCGAATTCGTCCATATTTGTTTTTCCGATTACAACTGCGCCGGCAGCTTCGAGTTTTGCAACAGCTGTGGCAGTGTATGGGGAAACAAAGTTCTCAAGTATTTTTGATGCGCAAGTTGTTTTTGTGCCTTCTATGCACATATTGTCTTTGACTGCGATGGGAACGCCATCCAGCACGGAAAGGCTTTTGCCGTTTTTACGGCGTTCGTCTGCGGCTTTTGCCTGTGCCAAGGCTCGTTCTTTGCAAACGGAGATATAGGCGTTGAATTCCTTTGTTTTTTCAATTTTTTCAAATGCCTGCTCTGCAACAGCCGTTGCGGAACCGGCTTCTATTTGTTTTCTCACCTGTTCAAGATTCATCGGTTACCCGACCATTTCATCATATATAATGCGGCTATCACGCCTATAATGCTAATGATGTTTAATCTGATTGTGAAACCCAGATTGAATTTCAGCATATACAGGTCCACCAACATGGGAGTACCGCCATCCGTATAGCCTACGTGCAGTTCCCAGGCTTTGATAAAGAAGTTGCGCACAACGTTGTCTTCGCCGCCTGCGTTCATAAGTGTGCCTATATATCCGAAGAGCCAGCCCAGGGATTCTCCCAAAATGCCGCCGAATATTAACCCAAGAACAATAAAAATAATTGCTCTTCCAATGCTGTAACCAGTGCGTGTTGCCATACTTGGGGGAATTTAGAAAAATGCAGCTAATCTCTGTCGCGAATTCTGGAAAAAATTGAATCATCCGCTGATGAGCCGAATAGATTCGGGTTCAGGCAAGAGAAGCACTCCGGTCTGTGAAAATCCGGATTTGGTGTATTTATGGGAAAGGCGCAAAGCCAGTGGGGTTCTGTTGCCTTATCTGCACATTTGTACAGGTTTCCGTCCAGTTGAAATACCTTTAAATTTTTTACGCCCAACAGAGCAAGAGGAATCTCTATGGATAAGTTCCACCTGTAAAAATCCTTCTCTATCGATACGCCGCTGGGTTTTCTTTTTATCTGAGCGTATTCTTCTTTTGAAAGCTCGGTTCTGTTTTCCCTGTCTTTGCCGCGTGCTGCGTAGCACACGCCCTTTGAATTGAACTCAAAGTTCGCATACTCATTGCTGTTATCCATCATTCTCAAAAAAACTTCTACACACGAATCTTCGCAAACTGCCGTACCGTCTTTTTCTTTGCTTTGACAAAAACAGCTTTTTGGTTCCCTAATTCCAAAATCTACCGATACGGAATTTTCGCAGATTTCAATTGTAGCTCCGACAGAAACTGAGATGTTTTTTTGCCATCCGGGTCTAAGGTAAAATTGTTGCATAGGGAGAAAATAGAATTCTATATTATGGGCTTCCGGCGGTCGTGGCGGAATTGGTAGACGCATCAGCTTGAGGTGCTGACTCCTGAGAGGGAATGAAGGTTCAAGTCCTTTCGACCGCATAA
>Ga0181987_10715_pt1 | contig 16001 bp, 14 predicted proteins | sample TergutCo191P1_FD_120224 | JGI IMG/M metagenome (GOLD analysis project Ga0181987, IMG submission 120224)
GGCATGACTGCTAATTGCGATATAATAGTCGAAGAGGCGTTGCAGGTTTTAACAATTCCCATGCGAGCCTTGCAGTTCAAGCCCGATGAAAACACTCCGGGTTATCGTGGCAGTCCTAGTCCTCCGGACGGCGAAAAAAAGCCTGGCGGAGGCAAGCGCGGCAACCAAAACAGGAGCAGAGTCTGGATAGTTGGAAGCGATGGGTATTTGCAAAATCAACGAGTTAATCTGGGTCTCTCGGACGGAACAAAAATTCAGGTTGTTGAAGGCTTGGAAGCGACTACTTTCGTTGCCATTGGAGTGCAAACCACAGCGGAAGAAAAGAACAGCCAAACAACCAATCCTTTTATGCCGCAACGCAAAGCCGGCAGCGGCGGCACTAGGATGAGGATGTAAGAGAAATCAAGCTGAAAATTAAAAATGCGCACAAATTCGCCATTACAATGCTTGGCCCTGTTGGAAAGTTGCAGGCAAAGGAAACCACAATACCCAGCATAAAGCAAACAACGGAGAGAATGCACGAGCATATAATTACGGATTTGAAGGTTTTCAAAAGACGCATTGAAGTTAGCGCAGGAAAAATAATCAAACTAGAAATCAGCATTGCGCCCATAATGCGCATTCCTATGACTATTATCACTGCGGTTAACAACGCCAAAAGCATATTGTAGAATTCTATGCTCGTGCCGCTGGCTCTCGCATAACTTTCATCAAAAATCACGAAAAAAAGCTTATTGTAAAAAAATACGAACAGCGCAAAAATCACAACGGATATGGCAACGCACAAATACACCTCCTCCTGCTTTATCGCCAAAATGCTGCCGAACATATAATTGTAAATATCGGTGTTCATGCCGGAAAAAACAGACATAACAATAACGCCTATCGCAAGCGAACTGCAAGATATTATGGCTATAGCGGCATCGCCTCGCATCTTTGAGCTTTCCCTTATTCTAAGCAGCAGAAATGCCGCAAGCATCACAAGAGGAATGGAAACTTTGAGCGGAGATACACCAAGAGGAATGGCTATGGCAAGCGTTCCAAAGCCAACGTGCGAAAGACCATCGCCAATCATGGAATATCTCCGCAGAACAAGAGGAAGCCCCAAGAACGATGCACAAAGCGAAACGAAAATACCAACTATAATGGCTCGATTTACAAAAGAATAGGAAAATAGCTCTTCAAGCAATTCCGGCATTGTATTCCCCCAAATGCAAAGTCCTGTCGCAAAACTTAGCAACGCCGGAAATATCATGAGAAACGATAATCACCGTTATGCCTTGCGAATTTATGTATTTCAATATGCTGTATAACTGGTTTGCAGTCTCAATGTCCAAGCCGTTTGTAGGTTCGTCAAGGAGCAACATTTTCGCCTCTGCGCAAAGCATTCTTGCAAGCAGCGCCCTTTGTTTTTGCCCCGCCGATAGTTCCTGGAAAGATTTGTGCTTCAACTGTTCAATGCCAAGCAATTCAAGATTTTTGTCCGCCAGTTTTTTGTCATTTTTGTTGTAAAAATAAAAATACTTATGTCTGCAAAGAGTTCCGGAAATCACAATTTCATAAACGCTGGCCGGAAAATCCCTGTGAACAGCGGTTTGCTGCGCCATATAGCCAATTTCATTTTTTTTAATTCCATAAAAATTCACGCTTCCCTGAGACGGTTTTATAATGCCGGCAATGCTTTTGAGCAAAGTGGATTTGCCGGAACCGTTTGGGCCAAACACGCCTAAAAAATTCCCTGCGTCAAGCTCAAAACTGCAGTTGGAAAGAGCAAACGTAGATTCATATTTTACGCAAATTTGCGAGCAGGAAAGTATCTTTTGCAATTATTCCTCCCAAAGCCCTGTTTTCAAATTTTTTGCGTTTTGCCGCAGAAAATCCAAATAAGTTAATCCTTTTTCAAAATCCTGTTTTGAAAGATTGTGATAGGAATGCAGCAAAAGCATTTTCGCTCCGGTTTCTTCCGCAACGGATTCTGCGGTTTTTGGGCTGCTAAGCTCAACATGGTATATGTAGGGGACTTTATTTTCTTTCACAGTTTTAATAAGGGACGCTATTGTTTTGGCAGAGGCGTTTGACTGGTCTGAGCAACCAGGGAAAGCTGCTGCGTACTCAAGGCCGTATTCCTCGGTTAAATAGCGAAACGGAAATCTGTCTGCCACAACGATTAGCTTTCGCTTCGCTGAGTTCACGGTTTGCGATAATTCGCCGGAGAGTTCACTGATTTGCGCAATATAATTTTGAGCGTTTTCCCTATAGCTTTCGCAATTTGCAGCGTCTTTTTCGCAAAGCGCATTTGCAGTTTCGTTTATCATTGAGATTGCGTTTGACGGCCCGGTCCATATGTGCTCGTCATAGTCGTCTTCATCTTCTTCCTTGTAAAGCTTGGCAAAGTCTATCATGCGAACAATCTTCATTTTTGAGGTATCAAGCGCGCTTAAAATACGTTTTACCCAAGTTTCATTTTCGCCGCCTATGTATAAAAATACATCTGCGTTTTGAATTTTTTTCATGTCTGCGGGGCTGGGTTCAAAGGAATGCACGGAATTGCCCGGAGCTACAAGCATTGTTATGTTAGCCTTTTCTTTGGCTGTTGCCCTTGCAAAATCATAAAGCGGGAAAATTGTAGCGACCACATTTGTTTTGCCATTAGAAGTTTTTTCATCGCAAGACATTGCCAAAACCGCAAACAACGCAAAAAGGTGGAGAATGCCTAGTGGGTATTTCATTACGGGGAATATAGAAAACAATGCAGAATATTTACTATATTACTACCCATGAAAAAATTTCTTGTTCTCTCCGTTGCTCTTTTGAGCATTATTTCCATGTCTTGCGAAAAGAAATCCGTCGCAGAAGACCAGGACGCAAAAACTAAGGCTGCCCTTGAAACAGCCAAAGGCAAGCACAGCTACGCAATTGGCGTCAATTTCAGCCAACTCCTGATTCGGGATGTTGAAATGCTAACCTCAATCGGCTTGGAAATAGACTATTCCTTGATTATACAAGGCATAAAAGACAAAATGGATACAACCAAGCCCGCCCTTATGAACGATAGCGAAGTCAATATCAGCCTGCAAGAGCTTATGACTGAAATGCGCAAAGCCCAATTTGCCAAAGATTCCATAACCAGAGCGCAAAAAGCTGCGGAAAACCTTGCCGGCCAAATCGCTTTCCTTGAAAAAAACAAAACCGAAGCCGGCGTTGCAGTTACTGAAAGCGGCTTGCAATACACAATTATCTCGGAAGGCAAAGGCAAAATCGCATCTGCCACAGACACGCTAATCGTTCATTACGAAGGCAAATTGCTGGACGGCTCGGAATTTGACAGCTCTATAAAACGCAACCAGCCCCTGTCTGTTATTTTGGGCGAAGGCAAGATAATCAAAGGCTGGATAGAAATGCTTGGCTTAATGAAAAAAGGCCAAAAGGTTAAGGCTTGGATTCCAAGCGAGCTTGGCTACGGCGAACAAGGCAGCCAAAGAATATACGGCAATTCCCTGCTGATTTTTGAAATGGAACTTATCGATATTAAGCCTGCTAAAAAGTAAGCGGTGAGTGGCTAGTGGCTAGTGGTGAGTTTGCTGAGCGAGATGGCTCTGAAGCACTTTTTATATCCAAAGGAGTTGCGGATAGAAGCATTGTAAATCCCAATGTTAGCACGGTGCTTGCCGCAAAGCGCCTCCGCAAAGAAGCCAGTGTGGACGAACTTCTCAGCGGCATACTTAGCGGCAACAGAGTAGCCTTGGCCCAAGGCATAACCCTTGTTGAAAGCAACTTGCCTGAACACCAAAACAAAGCGCGAGAGCTTATTCAAAAATGCCTGCCGCACAGTGGCAACTCGCTTAGAATTGGCATAACAGGCAGCCCCGGAGCCGGCAAAAGCTCGTTTATAGAAGCCTTTGGCGTTTACTTAATCAAAGAACACCGCAAAAAAATAGCCGTGCTCGCCATAGACCCCACAAGCCAGCGCACAAAAGGCAGCATTTTAGGCGACAAAACCCGAATGAACATGCTCTCCGCAAACCAGGATGCTTTTATAAGACCTTCGCCTTCCGGCTCGTCGCTTGGCGGCGTGGCTCAAAAAACAAGGGAATCCATACTCCTTTGCGAAGCTGCGGGCTATTCTATAATTTTAATAGAAACCGTTGGAGTTGGGCAAAGCGAAACCGCTGTGCACTCTATGGCAGATTTCTTTTTGCTTTTGATGCTTGCCGGAGCAGGCGATGAATTGCAAGGCATAAAGCGTGGCATAATGGAAATGTGCGATGGCATGGCAATAACAAAGTGCGATGGGGAAAACATAACGAAAGCCATGAGCGCTCGCTCAGAATACCAAAGCGCGCTCCACCTGTTTCCTGCGACTTCCTACAACTGGATGCCAAAGGTCATAGCTACCTCTTCAGTTACAAACGAGGGCTTGCCCGAAGTTTGGCAAATGATAAGCGAATACGAAAACGTTGTAAAGCAAAACGGCTGGTTTTCGCAAAACAGAAAAGAGCAGCAAAAGAACTGGATGGAAAACAGAATCAGAGACAGCGTTATCTCCAATTTTTACAACCACCCCGCAGTGCAAAAAGAACTGCCCGTGCTGGAAAACGCCGTATTGGAAGGCAAAGAAAGCCCCTTCGCCGCAGCGGAGCAGTTGCTTAAAATTTATTTTGAAAAACTCGGAGGGGGCCAGCGCGGGTTTTTGGAAGACATATCAACCATATAGAACTGTTTGCCAAGAAAAGCGCTATAGTCTCTGTCAAACATACGAAGAACGTAGCGGGCAATCCATTGGCCAAGCTTAAGCACAACCATCTTGCGGCGCAAGCGTCCCTGACAGTCGCGGTTCAGAATGTCCGGCAAAGTGTTGGTGGTCATTATTTCATCTATGAACGGGCTGTTCAGCTTTTCTCTCGCTTCCGGGCTGGAATAGAAATGCGTTACTCCAAAGCAAACTCTGCGTGGATGCGCCTTGTTTTTCAGGTGTTCGCAGCACTCAACTATTGTGGAGCCTGTGCGAACCATATCGTCAAGAATAATGACGTCTTTGCCGGTGAGATAGTCTATGTCAACTTCGCTGGCAGGGTTCAAGTTCATGCTGACTTCACGCTCGCCCGTGCGTTTTTTGTCCAGAATTATGCGTTTGCAATTCGGGAGGGCAAGTGCTTCGCGCACCCTATTGCCAAAGGGCGCAGCTCCTTTGTCTGGCGAAACAATAACCAGATTGTCGCCGTTTTTGCCTATTTGCACAAAGTCCGAGGTTTTTATGTAATGAGCGTAAATTTCCGCCGGAACAAGATTGTGGAAATCGCCCTCGAAAATATCCCTGAAAAGAATTTCAACATTTACGGAGTGATTGTGAACGGTTATGATAGTGTCCACTCCCGCTTCTTTTAGCAGCTTTGCGTAAAGCAGCGAGGTGAATGCCTGCCCGTCAAACTTTTTCAAGTCAGAAATATCCCTGTCTTTTTCAATTTCGCCAAAGCGGTACGCGCCTCGGTCTTGCGCAGAGTAAAACAGATCCGGTTCAATTAAAACCACCCTTTTCGCGCCATTATCTTTAGCCGCTCTTGCAAGGATCATATTGCGCATGGCGCAATCGTTTCTGCTTCTTGTGGAGAGCGAAACGGAGCATATTATAACAACCTTGCCCTCAAGGTAGCTGCCCACACGCTCAAAGTTTTCGATATCCGAGATATAGCGTGGGCAAAACTCGCTATTTGCATAAGTTTTGAGCGAAACCTCGTCTGCGATATCGCCGCGCACGCCTAAAAACTGCGCAACGTCCATAGCAAAGGAATCGTCCGTAAAAGTGCCTGTTACAACAATGCCGTCTGACATGATGGAAATATAGTAAATGCCGCTGTGGCCTTTTAAACTTTTATTTTATATAATTCTTCCGCTGAGCATTTTCCTTATAATTTTATAATGATCGCCGCCTAATTGAACCCGGATTTTATCCAAGTCCTTCAAGGGAAACCAAAACGCTTCCGAGGCATCGTCCGCTGCTTTTAGCTTGGGAAGCTCCGAAATTTGCAAATCAAAAAGAAAGGTGTGGGAAATCATTCTGCCGCGAGGCTCTCGGTTAGGGTCGTCAAAAACCTGATGGTCTTTTATGCTTTTGTCCAAAGCCTCATATCCAAGCTCTATCCCGGTTTCTTCAATAAGCTCCCTTATGGCGCAATGCCTTAGAGGTTCGTTGCTATTCAAAAAGCCTCCAGCCATAGCGCACAGCCCTTTGCCGGGAAAAGCCGCTCTTTTTATCAAAAGAATATGCTCCTTGCAAATAACTAAAGCGTCTCCCGCCACAAAAACAGGAGGATAAGGGGTGCATGCCCATTCCTTTTTGTACTCTTCAACAAGCCTGTACTCCTCTTTTTGAACTTTGGCCCATTCCTCATTTTCTTTGCTTTTGAGGTAATCGTATACGGCAGGCGGAATTTTATCCTGCGAGGCCAAGGTTTCGCTGAACCACTTTTTGCGAATTTCAGCGGAAGATATACCATCTTCCAGTAGCGGCATTTCCAAAAATTTCCATTCGGGAAACAGGTTTAGATAGTATGAAGAATCGTCTTTTTTGTGGCCGATTATTCCCAAAGCTGAGAGCTCGGCAGGGGCAAGGCTCACCTTGCCCTTACAGGCACGTACCCATTCCACGTGGTTGTAGTTGGAGTCGTGGATCGGGATAAAGACAATTTTTTTCAGCTCTTCCTCGGTTAAGGAAGTTTTTAGCATTTCTATTCTTTCCTCCGTTGTGAACGGATTGCGCAGGCTGCGGCAGACTTCGTGCGAGCCTATGAAGAGCAAAAGTTTTTCCGTTTGCTCCAGGGCTTTGCGGATTGTGGCAAAGTGCCCGTTGTGCGGAGGCTGAAAACGCCCTATGTAAACCAAAGCAGAGAACATCTGGGGAAATGTAGAAAGAAAAAACGATTATTTAATGGTTTAGTTGAGAATTGAGAGTGGAGAGTGGAGAGTGAAAAAACTTGAAATACTATGTTTTTGAACAAATTTAGCAGTTATATGTTAAAATAACTCTCAACTCTCAATTCTCCACTCTCAACTAAGCGAAGTTAATCGGCAATTACTAAATTAAATTGTGCTTAATTTCTTTTTAAAACTTCTGGTTCTCTCTTGGAGGGTTCGCTTTGAAAAAACTTTGCATGAGCCTGCTGTTATAGGCTTGTGGCACCAGGATTTGCCAGCTTGCCTTGCCGCTTTCAAGCACAAAAACATTGCCGTTTTGATAAGCCAAAGCAAAGACGGAAGCAAATTCGCAAAACTTGCCAACAGCCTCGGCTACAATGTTTTCAGGGGTTCCAGCAGCAAAGGGCAAAGCGAAGTGAAGCATTTGCTTAAAGCCTTGAAAAACGGAAATTCCGCCGGAATGGCTTTAGACGGGCCAAAAGGCCCTGCGCTTGCGGCAAAGCCGGGCGCAAAGTGGCTTTCCGAAAGAGCTAATGTGCCGCTGGCAAAAATAGAAGTAAAATACAGCCGTGCATTAAGATTAAATTCATGGGACCGCACCTTTATCCCGATGCCTTTTAGTAAAATTACTATATTAATTTAACCATGAAATTTTGGATAACGGGCGTAAGCGGCATGCTAGGGCGAGAATTAAGCGCGCTCGCAGAGAATTTTTTTGGAAGCGACAAAGAAATTGACATAACAGACGAAGCCGCCGTTCTTAGCTATGTTTCCGCAAATAAACCCGACATGATTATCAACTGCGCAGCCTACACCGATGTTGACAAAGCAGAAGCCGAAACAGAGCTTAACTATAAAATAAATGCCATTGGCCCGGAAATTCTCGCAAAAACAGGCCTGCCAATAATGCACATTTCAACGGATTATGCCGTTAATCCGGTAAACGCATACGGAAAAGCCAAAGCAGAAGGCGAAGAGAGGCTGGCAAAAGCAAATCCCAACCACTGGATAATCCGCACTGCCTGGCTCTATGGCGCCGGCGGGAAAAACTTTGTAAAATCAATGCTAAACCTTATGAGAACAAAAGAACAAATCTCAGTAGTCAGCGACCAACGTGGAAATCCAACCTGGACATACGATTTAGCAAAAGCCATGCTTAAAATCGCAGAAAATCCAAAATTGCCGGGAATTTATAATTTCACGGGCGAAGGCACTGCGAGCTGGCATGAATTCGCAATGGAAATTCAAAAACAGGCTTTGGAGAAAAAACTTTTGAACCGAGCGATCCCCATTTTGCCTATTTCAAGCTCCGAATGGAAAAGCGCAGCCAAGCGCCCTTTGTTGTCTGCTTTGGATAAAACGAAAATTAAAGAAAACTTTGATGTACAGGTTCCGGCATGGCAAAATTCGCTTTTTAAATATTTGGATTTCGAAAAATGAGAAGCCGCTGCAATATAATTATAATTCCGGAATTATGCTCGGCAGAAGTTCAGGGGAAAATATTGCATTTATGCAAAATGCTGAAAGCAAAGGGCTTGATTCCGCATGATATAGTTTTGGAGCAGAGAGGCTTTAATATAAAAAATGATAACCTGTTTTTCGTAACTCTTGACAAAAATACCATGTACAATCTGCGAAATTTGATGAGCAGAATAAATCCAAAATGCAGCCATATTATTGTTGTTCCGATTAATGAAGAAAATTATTTTGATTTTGCGATTGAATATAATATATGCAACATAATACATTTAAAAAGATTGAACGAAGTTATGCTGCAAGCCATTTTAACGGATTTTTTCAAAAAAAAACTTTGCCTAGATTCTTTTTTTAAAAAGGAAGACAGCATATTTGATAAAAATTATTCTCTTACCGGCGAAATTAGCATGCTCAGGTTAGTGGAAAATTCGTTTGCGGATTTTATAAATCAAATTGAAAGTTCAATAAGAAATACATTTATAATAAACTGCCACGAACTTATCGCAAACGCGATTGCTTACGGAGTTTTGGGAATAACCGCATATTCCCGCGACAGAATAGGGCACGAAGCAATAGACTACAAAAGCATAAACATTCCAAGTGGCAAAGATGTGCAAATACGCTTGGCATTGAGCAACGAACGGTATGGAATATCGGTTAAAGATTTTGGGGGTCTTTTAACCACGCAGAGAATTTTGGAACGCATTAGGCGGCAAAGCGTTGTGGCAGGAGAAACTATTCCGCAGGGAATAGAAGACTACACCGGGCGAGGGCTTGCGATACTGAGCCACCACGGGCTTCTTGTTTTTGCCATAAAGCCAGGCGAATTTACCGAAGTTTCCTTGATTAGCCGCCTTGAAACAGCCATCGAGAAAAAACCGATTTCTATTTTGGCAACTGAATTGTGAACCTTCTTATATTATGCAGAGCTTGGAACGCGCTGTTTGCGGCAGCGGTATGTATTTATTCATTTTATATTGCTGGGGCAACCGTGCATATAGAGACTGCCACGGGGGGCAGCCCTTACATGCACGCTATCGGCATCTTTTTTCTTTTGTGTTTTGCCAATGTTCACAATGACATAGTTGATTTTGAGATTGATAAAATCAATAGGCCAAAGCGGCCTTTGCCAAGCGGGAAAATCAGTTTGAGAACGGCTTACGCAGTTATGTTTGCCTGTCTTTTTTTGGCTATTGGATTTGGATTTGAATTTGCCTGGTTATTTGTTGCAGTTAGCGCGTTGTGTTTTGTTTACAACAAATTTTTGAAAGGCTTGCCATTGGCAGGGAATTTTATGGTTGCGTTATTGACCACCACGCCTATTGCCATTCCTATTTTGAAATTCGGGTTTCCCCAACCGGAACTCTTGAATTTAATGTTTTTCGCTTTTACGCTGACTTTTGCGAGAGAAATAACAAAAGACATTGAGGATATGAAAGGAGACAAAGCGCTTGGCTTAAAGACCATTCCTGTTTTGCTGGGCGTGAAGTTTTCTCTTGTTCTTGTTTTTTTATGCGAAATTCAGTGCTTGGCCCAGCTTGCCATGTTTAAGCTGCCGGTATTTTTCGCAATTTTGCCCTGCCTGCTTTTGTCTGCTGTTTTAGCCTGTTTGAATAAAATAAGGCTTTCGCAAACCATGATTAAGGTTGCAATGGTGGCTGGGTTGGTGGCTTTTTACTGCGTTTGCTATTCTCCAAGTATTATGAGCCCCAAGCTCACGGGTTCGCCTTTAATGCTCAAATAACTCTCCAAAAAAAGTCTTGACGAAAGCGGGGTTATGCGTAAATCGAGCATTGTGCCGCCCTCATGGATGCCCTTTTTGCCATAAGAAACAAATAGAAATTTTTTCCTTTTAAATTCCAAACGATTATTATAAGCATTCCAGCTCCATGATGTTTTGCCGTCTTCGCTTTGATTGTACTCGCATATATCGCTTATATTGCAACGGAATGTTGCTGTTTCGCTGTATCTTTTATTCCATTCTCTGTTGAATGCGCAGCTTTGCACAGTCTCTCTATCCAAGGCATCTGTTATAACCGGGAGGTCCATTTCAATGTTTTTAACCTGCTCCCAAACATCAAGAAGTATCAAATAAGCTTCTATATCGCTTGGGCACTGCCCGTTTTCTTCAACGCTTCTGTGAGCCTTTAGCAGTTTCATTTGCAAGTCTATTGGAATAACGTCCGGTATTTTGCTTTTAATGATTTCTTCCAGAATTTTTTTAGGAGGAACAACCAGAGTTTTCCCTGCCGAGTCTTGCGTTGCGTAGCCAATGCTATCTCTAACCTGATCCAGGCACTGCTGAGTATGTATTCCGGCCAAATTTGAACTGCCAGACACAAAGTCAAGCCCTATGGTCAGTTCCCAGTTTTGCGCATTCCCGGTTTTGGAAAAATCGCAGTAGGATTCTTCCTTTGTGCCGTCTATGTAAACTATATTCACATACAGTTTTGTGCTGAGTTTTTTTTCATTGCGCAAATTTTCTATGCTCCACAAATCAGGATTTGCCGCAAGCAAGTCAGCCAAAGCCATATCTCCGTTGAGAGCCGGCAAAAGGGAATCTGCCTTTGCGTTTTTTTCTGCCATGAGCGGAGAATAGCTTGTTTTAATATTTGGGTCGCTGAATAAAATTCTTTTGCTCATATCTCTCTTAATCATCTGCGGCACAGCCGCAAACAAAAACGAGACAAAAAAGAAAAAGAACAGGCGAAACATAGGGTTAAAGTAGAAAATTTCATCATAACACTCAAAATGAATATCCTGTTGAAAATCTCATTCTTATATCAAATGGCAGTTCCCACAAATTTACCCCCCAAAAATTTTCATATTCAACTATTTCATCGATCTCCGGAGCAAATACTGACGGTGATGAAGGTATTTGGCGTATTTTACAAATCCCAAATCCAAGAGTTAGGGAGAGTCCTTTTTTCCAAATCCATTCATACCCTATTTCTGTCATATAACCGATATTTAAAAAGTCTTTAATGATTTTTTCATCTCTAGTTATATAACCCCAGCCAATAACAGGAAATATCCCTAAATACATCCCCCTTAAACCAGTTCCATACGGACGGTATAATAATCCGGTTATAAAATCTAATCCATTATTTCTATAATGAGTAGTTCCGTTAATCTCAAGTCCACCAGCTTCTCTTACAAAAGACGGGCTAATAAATAAGGTAAATTTCTTATTAATTGCATATTGAAATTGAACATCGGCTACAAAACAAAAAGGAGAGGAGCGTTCAGAGCCTTTATCTTCATCAGGCATAAAATCTATATCCATATTACATATTAAAGTTAAAGTAGGGAACAATAATGGATTGAACTGAATGGAAAAATTTTCCTCTGCATTAGTATTTGCTATTAAGATAACACTCAATAGCAAAATATACGATTTCTTCATGTTTAGAATATAGAAAACGTCTGAACCAGAATTCCCAGAATTTTCAGGATTTTCAGAATTTCGTAGAGACGCATTGTAGAGACGCAATGCATTGCGTCTCTACGTTTGCTTCTATGTATATCCCCGGTGCGGTTGGTTTTTGCGTTCCGAGGAAGGTGCCTTTGAGGCTATAGTAGTGCGGAGTTGCTGGGGTATAGGGTATGGGGTTTGGGGTTTGGGCGATTGGCGTTTCGTTGCAGGTTTGCACTACTTCGCCGTCCAAGGATGTGCAGGCGGTTAGGGAGAAGCTGGCTGTTATTTTGGTGCAGTCGGAGTCCATTATGCAGAACAACTCTTCGAATATTTCGCCGCCTATCGCGCCGCAGGTGTTTCTGCCCATTTCTGCGTACTTGGAGTTTCTTTTGCAGAATATTTGAGGGGCGTTGTCGTCTTCAACAACGGTTGCGAGTATCACTATGGCTGTGGGACGTGTGAGAGGCTTGTAGTTGTCTGCGGAAACATCGTCGGTGATTATGGTCGCCGTGGCTTTCTGCGTTGTTTCTACACGTTTTGCCAGGAAGGACTTGCTGCCTTGGGAGTTGCCGTCTTGGTCGTCGTACTTTACGGAGACTTTGGGCTTGCCTTTGAGGACTGCGGCGTTGTCTGTTTCCGGAACTTCCTTGGTGGTGTCTGTCTGGAAGCCTTCGTAGTCTATTATGCCTTCCAGGGCTTCACGCAGGAGGGTTGAGTCTGCGAACACTTCGTGCGATACCCACAATGTGTCTGCGCTTGGCGGGAAGTCGTCCGGGTAGATGGAAGTGAAGTAGGGGTTGAGGTCTCGCTTTATGATTTCGTATCTGTCTATTGTGTGGTCTTGCAGTTCGTAGTTGCCTGCGTTGGATGAGACTATTTGGGCGAACGGGGCGAGCACGCCTTCGTAAACGCCTGCCGCGCTGTGCCCGTTGACTACGCGAAGCTCCACGCTCTTTTCTTCCACGCTCGGGATTGGGACTTGCACCATTTTGTTGTAGGTGAATTCACGCTCCTTTGTCCATGTGACTTGCAATGGCTTGGGCAGGATTGTGTACGGCCTGCTTGCGTTGGTGAGAATCAGGTTGCTGTTCGCATTTTTCAGTTGGGCAACCGCCGTGTAGCCTTTGTCTGCGTCTGTGTGGCAGCCGAACACTTCAAGCTGGTAGCCTCCGTCTGCGGTCGCTGCGGGGCATTGCTCCTTGCCGTTGTATGTGAACACTGTGTCTTTGCTCCAATACACGGCCACTGAGGTTGCGGTTTCCGATGTGATTATGAACGAGCGGCTTGCCGTGCCGGCATAGTTGCCAATGCCATTCGCCGTCACTGTTCCTGTGCCGGAGATGTTTTCGCCGTAGCTTATGGTGTAGTCAATGTCTTTGGAGAGCGTTTTTGAGCCATCCTTGACAACGATGTAGCTCGGCTTTATGGAAGTGCCTTCAAATGGATAGTTGCCGATGGGTTCTATGGCATCTCCGGCAAGCGGTTTGGGCTTGATGGTGAACTGCATTTCCGGGTTCTTGATTTTATAGTCTGTTCTTTCCGGTTGGAATTTTGCGACGGCTTTATAGGTCCCGGCATTTGTCTCTTTGCTGACATGGAGCGGCAGAGAATACCCGCCCTGCGACACGGAGGCTCCGGGGCCTTGCGGTTCGCCGTTGTAGGTGAATTCGTAAGGGGCGCTCCAGGTTATTGTTATTTCCGCAGGGCTGCCTTTGTATATGGAGAAGCTGGTTGTGTCTGTGAACGCTCCGAGGTAGTTTGAGGTTGGGGAGACTGCGGCGTAGGCATAGTAAACGCCTTCTGTTTTAGGTTCGGTTTGAGTGTAGGCGTCTTGTCTCTGGCTTGAGTACCAGTAGCTGACTGCCGGATTTTCTTTGGTTCCGCTGACATTTTTGGTGAGATTTTGGCTTTCGCTTATGTTCGGTATATAGAGCGTTGCGGTGGTTGGAGCTTGCGTTATATGGAATTCGGCGGTCTTGTTCAGCAGGTTGTATTTGTAGTCCGAGTAAGTTGCGGTTGCCTCGTAAGCCTCCGGGCGGGCATTCACGGCATTGACGCAGACAGGTGTCACATTGAAAGGCTTGCCATCGCCATCCGTTGCTATTGCGTCCGGGCAGCGGGCTTGCCCGTTGTATTCGAATGTGAAAGGGCCTTTCCAGGATACGGTCAAGTCTATTTTGTCTGGTTCGCTGTCGTCTTCGTAGATGGTGAAGAATATGGTTATGGTGGTTGCGGAATAGTTGCCTGTCCCGGAGATTCTTATCATTGCTTGTCCCGGGTCTGTGTTGGAGAGGTAGCTGACGGAGTAGTCCGTTCCGGGCTTGAGGGTCGTTTCGCCGTCTTTCAGCTCCACTTCCGGCTTTATCTGGTCTCCCGTGAATTTTTGCGCCTCAACGGGGCTGGCCATTGAGGTGGAAAGTGGTTTTCTTGCGATTGGGAATGTTTTCGGAACGCTTCCCGTGTAGTTGCCTATGCCGTTTATTGTTATGGTTCCGTTCCCAGCGTTTGTGTTGTTACCATAGCCTATGGTGTAGTCTTTGTCTTTGGCAAGGAGTCCGTCTGTGCTGTGTGTCACTGTGACTTCGGGTGTTATTTTGCTGCCGCTGTAAACGTATCCTGTGGAATCTATTATTTTGACAGTGGTATTTGCCGAGGTGAGCGATTTTTGCCCGACTATGTTGAAGTTGACTGCTTTTGAAGTGCCGTCGTAGATTTCTATTCCTATGATTTCAATGGTTGCTTTTCCTGCGTTTTTGTTGTCGGAGTAGCCGAGGATGTAGTCCAGGTTTTCGACGAGGGTGACTCCTCCCAAGCATATCCATTGATAGAGCCATAGGTCGTCATAGCAGTTTCCGTAGTCTTTTACCGTTGGCTTGTAGTTTATTGCGCTGCCTGTAGCCAGTTGGTCGGGGATGGAGTCAACGTTGACTGTGTTGGCGGAAAGGTCCCGGAAGTTGGTTATGTAGAACTTGAATGTTTTTTTGCCGTGGTAGCCGCCAATGCCTTTGACTGTTATTTTGGCCGGGTTTTCGATGGTGCTTATATCTTTGTTGTTGCTGTATGTTATTTCGTAGTCCGTTCCTTCTTCCAGTTTTTTTCCGTTGAGGAATACGCTGACAACTGCTGGGGTTATGGGAGAGCCTGTGTGGAGCATTATGGTGCTTGGAAGCGAGCCGCCTTTTAGCCGCTGGTTGGCGATGTAGATTTGGGGGTAAGCGATGAAATTTTTGTGCCTTTCTTCAAGCAAGTACTGCAATACAGGGTAGCCGCCGTGGAGGGATGGGTCTATTGTCCATGTGCTGGTGAAATCCCAGCCGACGTAGGTGCTTTGAGTTTTCATCTCTGCTGTGGTTTTTGGGATGCCTCTGGTGTCGTTTTTGCCGCTTGTCTCGCTGTTGTAGTAGCTGCCTGTGATGCTGCTGCCGCCAGACATACTCCCCACCAGGCCGCCGGCATAGTAGCCGGAGACATCGCCGCTGGCGTAGCTGCCGGTGATAGTGCCGCCATCCATCCGCCCCACCATCAGGCCGCCGGTATAAAAAGTGCCGGAGACATCGCCGCTGGCGTAGCTACCGGTGATGATGCTGCCATCCATCTGCCCCACCAGGCCGCCGGCATAACTGCCAGTGCCGGATACATCGCCGCTGGCGTAGCTGCCGGTGATGCTGCTACCACCTTCCATACGCCCCACCAGGAGGCCGGAAGTGCCGCCGGAGACATCGCCGCTTACGCCGACATCATTTATCTCACCGCCGCTTACATTGCCAAACAACCCAGCATAATCAGCGCTGCTGACATACAATCCGGAAATGACATGGTTCTGCCCGTCAAAAATTCCCTGAAAAGTACGGGTAGCTCTATTGCCTATCGGAGTCCAGCTTTCCCCACCCAAGTCAATGTCATTCGCCAGCAAAATAGCTTTGCCGGAAAAATTAACAGGGTTGCTGCTTCGATTCACAAGCTGCGCCAAGCCAGCAAGCTGCTCAGCAGTGAAAATTGTGTAGCTGGTAGCTGTTTTGGCACTAGTGTACCAAGTGCTATCAACAGTTGTGCCATCCCACTTAGCAGTTTGTGCAAAAAGCAACGTGGGAAGCAAGAGGAGAAGTGGGAGATGGTTCATGAGTGGACTCCTTGGTTTAAGGTAAATCTTTTACATAGCGCACAGAATGCAAATGAAAATTATCGGAACAACTGA
>Ga0181987_10718_pt1 | contig 15502 bp, 11 predicted proteins | sample TergutCo191P1_FD_120224 | JGI IMG/M metagenome (GOLD analysis project Ga0181987, IMG submission 120224)
GCAAAATTATGAGCTATACTGGTCTTTCACGGCGTGAGATTGCGGCGTTGTAAAGCCGTGATCGAAAAAAGCTTAACAAAACCAACCGGGCGATAAGTTAATTTGGCTTGCCGCAAGCCCTCATTTCCCAAATCCTGCTCTCTGTTTATATAGGTTATATGCTCAGGAATTGTTTTTGCAAATTCCTGATTCATATATTGATAAATTCCTTTGTATTTGTCTAATGCTTTTTCAAAATGCACAGCGTAGCTCACCGAGTCTGCCAATGCTTCGCCTTGGCAATAACCCGCAGGATTTCCGTCCACATAAAAAACCAAACCGCTAAAACCTAAAACATCATGCAACTCCAAAGCCTCTTTTGCCGCTTCGTAATCGCCACGTTCTCCCCATTCATTTAAAATTCGCATTGCATCTGATAATGTATTTTTATCCAAAATTTTCATTTCCCTTTGCGGATGAGCTTTTATAAATGCATTCACAAGGTTTCTTTTTTTTTGGAAATTCTTTCCGGGCAACTCCGCCAAGTCTGTTCGCAAATAGAGATACTCAAAGTTATTGCGATCTTCGATCGCTCCCGGAACTTTTGCAAGCTCAGCCTCCGGTATGCCTTTCCAAAAACCGTATTTTTCCAATAATTCAGCTATTTTTTCCTTTGGCGGCAATTCGCCAAGTATTGAAAAAAATGTTTTCTCTTTATCGTATGTTCCCACCGTAAGCAGAGTATTTTCAGAAATAGATACCTTAAAATCGTATTTTTTGCGAAACAAATAAATATTGGCAAAGGTATATGAAGATATACCTGTTTTGAATTTCAGCACTATGTTTTGGATTTGCTCTTGCAAGTCTAAACTTATCTTATGCATTGATTGTAATCTAGAAAAACAAATTTCTTACACTTTAAACTGATTGACCGTTTCCTTAAGATCACTGGCGATTTTTGACAAATCTTTTGCGCTCTGGTTTACCTGCGATGCTCCCTGAGCACTTTCTTTAGCTGCCTGGGCCATGCCAACAACATTGTGGCTAACATGAGTCGCGCCTTTTGCCGCTTCACCTGCATTGCGGCTCACATCATTTGCGCCCTTTGCTACTTCGCCAATGGCTCCGGCAACACGCTTTGCGCCCGTATTGGCTTGAGCTACGTTGCTCGCAATCTCGTTACTCGCTTTGGTCTGCTGATCAACGTGACCTGCTATAGCTTCAACAGAACTGTTGATTTTCTCTATTATTTCGGCAACATCATTAATAACAGTAACCGCATCGTTGGTACCATTCTGAATTCCTTCTATGCGGTGAGCGATATCGTCTGCGCTCGTTGCGCTTTGATTTGCCAATTCCTTAATTTCACCGGCTACAACAGCAAAGCCTTTGCCGGCCTCGCCTGCACTCGCAGCTTCAATGGTAGCGTTCAAAGCCAAAAGATTGGTTTTGTCTGCTATTCTCTTGATAACGTCGGTTACATGGCCTATTTCCTTAGCAGCGGCACCAAGTTTGCTCATAACAGTTGTTGCTTCATTGGACTTGGTTGTTGCGTCTGCTGCTACTTTGCGAACTTCGGCGGTGTTGCCGGCAATCTGGCTTATGCTTGCGCTCATCTCTTCTATTGCGCTGGCTATGGTGTTCATGTTTGTGCTCATCTCTTCTGCGGCACTGGCTACTTCGTTGGCATTTGCGCTCGCCTGTTCTGCGCCGCTTGCCATCGCGTTTATGTTCACTGCCATCTGCTCTGTGGTGCTCGCTACCGTGGTGCTCTGAGAAACGGTTTCTTCTGCACCGCTGGCAAGCTGGCGGCTAACGGAAGAAAGCTCTTCCGAAGCTCCCGACATTGTATCTGACTCTTGATTCAAGCCTTTTAGAATGTTCTGAATTTTTTTAAAGAAATCATCAACTTCATTAGCTACAATTCCTATTTCATCTTTCTGATCAACGCCAACACGAGCACGCATATCTCCCTCTGCGCCTTTGCTGAGGCATGCTATGACTTTGTTAAGCGGAGATGTTATGGACATTGTCAAAAATACGCCGCAACCTATTGAGAATATCGCCATACCTATCAATAAAGATATGCCAAATATCTTTGCGGTTAAAAATTCCGCTTCAAATTTCTTTTCCATGTCTTCAACCAAGCGCATTTTTGTATCGTTAAATGTGTTCACATTTCTGGATACTTCGCTTGCATACTCCACAAGTTCTGCCGGAATGCTTTCTGTGCCTCCTCTATCCAAGCGTTCTTTCCATATATGAATTCTGCTCTGGAATTTTCCAGTTGCATCGTTTGCATCAGACATCATCTTTTTCCCGCCTTCCGTCAACGCTCTTGCTCCTTCTTCTTTAAATGCATTGAACATTTCAGATACTATAGAATCGCAAAAATTAAGAGCTTTATCCCGTTCTTCTTTGGTGCGCGATCTTTCTATTCTATAGGCTGCTATGCGCATTAACTGCAATTCCTGCAATGTACGCCCTAATTCATACAGCGGTATTACTCCCTGCTCGTTAATTTGTTTGATATCATCGGTCATTTCATAGGCAACGTTCAATAAATATATGCATACGCATGCGGCAACCACTGTAATTGCTAAATATGAACACATTAGCTTAGGGCCAATTTTTATGTTTTTCATTGTTTTACCTCAAGAATTGTGAAAATGTTATCTTAAATATATATTTTTTTCCCGTCAAAAGTCCAATTTTTTTAAAAAATAAACAACATTTTAGAAAAAAAATTGGGACTAGGGCCCCAATCCCTAGTCCCGCAGGTACTAGATAGCACCTGCTAAACTTTAAACTGATCTACAGTAATCTTCATTTCGCCGGCAATTTTTGCCAAATCAATAGCACTCTGGTTAACCTGTACGGCTCCATGTGAGCTTTCCTTGGCCGCCTGGCTCATGTTTGTAACATTGTTTGCCACATGGCTTGCTCCTTTTGCTGCTTCACCGGCATTGCGGCTTACATCGGTTGAGCCTTTGGCTACCTCGCCTATGGAACCCGCTACACGCCTTGCGCCTGTGTTCGCTTGCGCTACGTTGGTGGCTATCTCGTTGCTGGCCTTGGTCTGCTGATCCACATAACCGGCTATGGCTTCTACAGACTTATTGATCTTATTTATTATCTCGGAAACAACACGGATAACATTGACAGCATTGTTGGTGCCGCTCTGGATGCCTTCTATGCGGCGGGCTATGTCATCGGCGCTGGTTGCGCTCTGGTTGGCAAGTTCCTTGATTTCGCCGGCCACAACAGCAAAACCTTTGCCGGATTCACCTGCGCTTGCGGCTTCAATGGTTGCGTTCAAAGCCAAAAGATTGGTTTTGTTTGCGATTGCCTTTATAACATTGGTCACATGGCCTATTTCCTTAGCAGCCGTGCCAAGCTTGTTCATAACGTCGGTGGCTTCATTGGACTTGGAAGTTGCATCTTCGGCTACCTTGCGAACTTCACTGGTGTTGCTCGCAATCTGTTGTATGCTTGCGCTCATCTCTTCAACTGCGCTCGCTATGGTGCTCATATTTGTGCTCATCTCTTCGGCGGCACTCGCTACTTCGCTGGCGTTTGCGCTCGCCTCTTCTGCGCCACTCGCCATTGCGTTGATGTTCACAGACATCTGCTCTGTGGTGCTGGATACGGCGTTGCTCTGGTTAACTGCCTCTTCCGCATTGCTCGCCAACTGACGGCTAACTGAGGAAAGCTCTTCGGAGGCGCCGGCAAGCGCACTGGAATTGTCATGCAAGTTTTTCATAATGCTTCTGAATCTTGTTGACAATTTATCTTGTGCTTTGCTGAGTTCTCCAATTTCATCTTCACGATTAATATTCAGAGTAGTAGTTAAATTGCCGCCTTCCATGTGCTTAATACCTTCAACAACAAGCTTTAAAGGACTTGTAATGGATAGTGTCATATATAAGCCTATGAGAACCGACACAATTATCATAATCGCCATAATTCCAAGGCTTATACTTATTGCCGATTTATAGCTTTTATCGCAAGATTCATTTATTTTTCCTGCGCCCTCTTCCTTATGATTAGTATATTTAGTATCCATTTCGGAAACTCTCTCCACCTTGTGGGTCAATTCCACCGGAATAGTATGTGTTTTTCCGGCATTCACTTCATCAATGAATAAACTAGATGCCGTAGAGTATTCAGCCAAGCTGGATTTAACTTCTGCAATTAGTTTTTTACCCTCTTCGTCTGCATTTTTTAACTCAGTATCATAAACCTTATGCATTGCATTTACAAGAGAATCCTTTTTTTTCTTGATTTTAATGCGCTCATTGGGAGTTTCAGCTAAGAGCACATTGCGAAGCTCCATGCGTGTTTGCTGCACAATTCTTTCACTATTCATCAAGTTAACCATTGGCTGCACAGCATTTTCAAAAAGGTCTGTTGTACCTTTGTTGATAACTGATAGTTCGTATAGCAAAAATGCACAAGTACACACTGCTATGACTGTTATCATTAAATAGGACATAATCAACTTAGGCCCCATTTTGATATCTTTCATAATTTACCTCTTGAGATGGAATTTATGCTGCTGCGATATAGAATATAGAAATTGTTTTTTGAACAGCTCCAGCCCTGGATAATCCAAGCTGGAGCGGCCTTCGTCTTATACTTTAAACAGTTTAACCGTATTCTTCAGTTCGCCGGCAATTCTCGCCAAATCATCTGCGCTCTGGTTCACCTGCGCAGCTCCTTGTGCGCTTTCTCTGGCTGCAGAACTCATGCCCGTAACATTCTGGCTTACATTGGTGGCACCCTTAGCTGCCTCTCCGGCATTGCGGCTCACATCGGTTGCGCCTTTGGCTACCTCGCCTATGGAACTAGCTACACGCTTTGCACCGGTGTTAGCCTGCGCTACGTTGCTGGCTATCTCGTTGCTCGCTTTGGTCTGCTGCTCTACGTGGCCGGCTATCGCTTCGACGGACTGGTTGATCTTCTCTATTATCTCAGATACATCTCGGATAACTGTCACTGCATCGTTGGTGCCGCTCTGGATGCCTTCTATGCGGCGGGCTATGTCGTCTGCGCTGGTTGCGCTCTGGTTCGCAAGTTCTTTGATTTCTCCAGCCACCACTGCAAAACCTTTACCGGCTTCGCCGGCACTCGCAGCTTCGATGGTTGCGTTCAAGGCCAAGAGGTTGGTTTTGTCTGCGATCTTCTTGATTACATCGGTCACCTGGCCTATCTCTTTGGCAGCGGAGCCTAGCTTGTTCATAACGCCGGTGGCTTCGCCGGACTTTTCAGTGGCGTCTTTGGCTACCTTGCGAACTTCACTGGTGTTGGTAGCTATCTGGTTGATGCTGGCACTCATTTCTTCAATTGCGCTAGCTATAGTGTTCATGTTTGTGCTCATCTCTTCTGCTGCGCTGGCTACTTCGCTGGCGTTGGCGCTCGCTTCTTCTGCACCGCTCGCCATTGCGTTGATGTTGACGGCCATCTCCTCGGAGGTGCTGGCTACAGTGTGGCTCTGGCTGACAACTTCTTCTGCGCCGCTGGCTAGCTGGCGGCTAACTGAGGATAGCTCTTCGGAGGCACCGGCAAGAGTATCGGAGTTGACAAGCAAGCCTTTGATGATGCCTTGGATTTTCTCAAAGAAATGATTAACCGAACCTGCTACTATTCCAATCTCGTCTTCTTGGTGAACATCGGCACGAGTACGCATATCGCCATCTTCGCCTTTTTTCAAGATCTCTACAACTTTGTTCAGAGGACCTGTGATGGAGAAGGTCATATACAAGCCGATAATAATGGAAGCGGCAATCATAATCACAAGAATGATCATGCTGATTGTCGTAGCGGCCTTGTAAGTGGAATCGGCACTGGAGCTTATTTCCGAAGAGGCATTTTCTTTCATCTCCGTAAATTCGTCGGCATACTTTGATACCTCCATTCTTTTGATGGTCAATTCTGCGGGTAGTGAGCGATCTTCAACTTTCTGGACCGCAATATCTTTCATGAATTTATCGAACATTGCTGAGAATTCATCGAGTGATCTTTTGAAGTTATCTATTACCCCTTTGCCTTCTGCGGTCATAGTTCGCTTTGCTTCTGTGTCGTAAACAGCATGCATCGCCCTGACCAGGGAGTCCTTGGTGGCAGTTATCTTGGCGAATTCCTCTTTGGAGTGCGCTCGGAGCGCATTGCGCATCTCTATTCGAATCTCTTGAGTCATGCGCTCGGTATTGAGCAGGTTGATGATCGGCAACACTGCATTCTCATAGAGCCTTGTGGTGCCATTGTTGATGTCACCCAACTCTTTTAGCAAGAAAATGCAAGTTGCAACTGCCATAATTGTGATTAACAAATAGGACGCTATTAGTTTGGGGCCCATTTTTATGTTCTTCATGATAAACCTCTTTGTTTAAGGGGAAACTTGTTGATATTTAAAATCATGCGCTAAATTTAGAAATTATTTTTTAATTTGGGATCATTTTTTTTTAAACAAGCTGCTCCAACTCAGACTATTCCAAGTTGGAGCAGTTATGGTTCTACCCTTTGAAATTACACTTTAAATAAACCAACTGTATTCTTCAGTTCGCCGGCAATTCTCGCCAAATCATCTGCGCTCTGGTTCACCTGCGCAGCTCCCTGTGCGCTTTCTTTGGCTGCAGAACTCATGCCCATAACATTCTGGCTTACATTGGTGGCACCTTTAGCTGCCTCTCCGGCATTACGGCTTACATCAGTGGCTCCCTTGGCTACCTCGCCTATGGAGCCGGCAACTCGTCTTGCGCCGGTGTTAGCCTGCGCTACGTTGCTGGCTATCTCGTTGCTCGCTTTGGTCTGCTGCTCTACGTGGCCAGCTATCGCTTCTACGGACTGATTGATCTTATCTATTATCTCAGATACATCTCGGATAACCGTCACTGCATCGCTGGTGCCGCTCTGAATGCCTTCTATGCGGCGAGCTATGTCATCGGCACTTTGCGCACTCTGGTTCGCAAGCTCCTTGATTTCTCCAGCCACCACTGCAAACCCTTTGCCGGCTTCGCCTGCGCTCGCTGCTTCAATGGTTGCGTTCAAAGCCAAGAGGTTGGTTTTGTCTGCGATCTTTTTGATTACATCGGTCACCTGGCCTATCTCTTTGGCGGCGGAGCCTAGCTTGTTCATAACGCCGGTGGCTTCGCCGGACTTGTTAGTGGCATCTTTGGCTACCTTGCGAACTTCGGCGGTGTTGCTGGCTATCTGGTTGATGCTGGCGCTCATCTGCTCGATTGCGCTAGCTATAGTGTTCATGTTAGCACTCATCTCCTCGGCGGCACTAGCTACTTCGCTGGCATTTGCGCTCGCTTCTTCTGCGCCGCTCGCCATTGCGTTGATGTTGACGGCCATCTCCTCGGTGGTGCTGGCTACAGTATTGCTCTGGCTGACAACTTCTTCTGCGCCGCTTGCAAGCTGGCGGCTAACTGAGGATAGCTCCTCGGAGGCACCGGCAAGAGTTTCCGAATTAGCAAGCAAGCCTTTGATGATGCCCTGGATTTTTTCAAAGAAATGATCAACAGATTTAGCCACAATACCAATCTCGTCATTTTGCTCAATCTTTGCACGAGCACGCATATCGCCACCTTCGCCTTTTTTCAAGATCTCTACAACTTTGTTCAGAGGACCTGTGATGGAGAAGGTCATATACAAGCCGATAATAATGGAAGCAGCAACCATGGCCACAAGAATGACTATGCTGATTTGCGTAGCTGTTTTATAGGCTTTATCACTACTGGCATTTATTTCCGCTGAGTTTCTTTCCTTAATTGCGGTAAATTCGCCGTCATACTTGTTCACCTCCATTCTTTTGGTAGTCAAAGCATTGGGAATTGTACGCTCTTTCTCAGGCATAGCAGAAATATCTTTTATAAATTGATCGAACATTTCTGAAAATTCATCCAGGACCTTTCTGAAGTTAGCGATTGCAGTTCTAGACTCTTCGTTCAGAGTATTTTTTTCTGCCGCTCGCTTTTCTTCAGTATTGTAAACCTCATGCATCTCACGGATTATGGAGTCCTTGGTGGCAAGTATCCTGTTGAATTCCGATTTAGTTTCTACCCGAAGAGCATTGCGTATCTCTATTCGAACTTCCTGTGTCATACGCTCGGTATTGAGCAGGTTGATTATCGGCAGCACTGCATTCTCGTAGAGCTGTGTGGTGCCTTCGTTAACATCGGACAATTCTTGAAGCAAAAAAATGCAAGTTGCAACTGCCATAATAGTAATCAGCAAATAGGACGCTATTAATTTAGGGCCCATTTTGATATTTTTCATGATAAACCTCCCCCCTTGTTGATCTTAAAGATCATGCGGTAAATCTAGAAATTATTTTTTAATTTGGGATTAATATTTTTTAATTAGCCACTCCAACTCGGAATAGTCCGGATTGGAGTGGCTTTTATCTTATACTTTTTACACTTTGAACTGGTTAACTGTATTCTTCAGTTCGCTGGCGATTCTTGCCAAATCATCTGCGCTCTGATTAACCTGCGCAGCTCCCTGTGCGCTTTCTTTGGCTGCAGAACTCATGCCTGTAACATTCTGGCTTACATGGGTGGCGCCCTTAGCTGCCTCACCGGCATTACGGCTTACATCGGTAGCTCCCTTTGCTACCTCACCTATGGAGCTAGCAACACGCCTTGCACCGGTGTTAGCCTGCGCTACGTTGCTGGCTATCTCGTTGCTCGCTTTGGTCTGCTGCTCTACGTGGCCAGCTATCGCTTCGACAGACTGGTTGATCTTCTCTATTATCTCAGATACATCTCGGATAACTGTCACTGCGTCGTTGGTACCGCTCTGAATGCCTTCTATACGACGAGCTATGTCATCGGCACTTTGCGCACTCTGGTTAGCAAGCTCCTTGATTTCTCCAGCCACCACTGCAAACCCTTTGCCGGCTTCGCCTGCGCTCGCTGCTTCAATGGTTGCATTCAAAGCCAAGAGGTTGGTTTTGTCTGCGATCTTCTTGATTACATCGGTCACCTGACCTATCTCTTTGGCAGCGGAGCCTAGCTTGTTCATAACGCCGGTGGCTTCGCCGGACTTGTTAGTGGCGTCTTTAGCTACCTTGCGAACTTCGGCAGTGTTGCTGGCTATCTGGTTGATGCTGGCACTCATCTGCTCGATTGCGCTAGCTATAGTGTTCATGTTTGTGCTCATCTCTTCTGCTGCGCTGGCTACTTCGCTGGCGTTGGCACTCGCTTCTTCTGCGCCGCTCGCCATTGCGTTGATGTTGACGGCCATCTCCTCGGTGGTGCTGGCTACTGTGTTGCTCTGGCTGACAACTTCTTCTGCGCCGCTGGCTAGCTGGCGGCTAACTGAGGATAGCTCCTCGGAGGCACCGGCAAGAGTTTCCGAATTAGCAAGCAGACCTTTGATAATGTCCTGGATTTTCTCAAAGAAATGATCAACAGATTTAGCCACAATTCCAATCTCGTCAGTTTGCTCAATCTTTGCGCGAGCACGCATATCGCCATCTTCGCCTTTTTTCAAGATCTCTACAACTTTGTTCAGAGGACCTGTGATGGAGAAGGTCATGAAAATGCCGATTGAAATGGATAGCGCAACCATGACCACAAGAATTATTATGCTGATTCTTGTAGCCGTTTGATAAGTTCTATTGCCATTTTCATTTATTTCCGCAGATGCTTTTTCCTTATATCCCGTAAATTGGCTGTCATATTTTGATACCTCCATTATTTTAGCGGTCAATTCTGGGGGGATGTTGCGGTCTTCAGGTTTCTGGGGCGTAATATCTTTTATAAATTGATTGAACATTGCTGAGAATTCATTGAGTGCTCTTTTGAAGTTAGTTATTACCGCTTGGGCTTCGTCGGTCATAGTTCGCTTTGCTTCGGTGTCGTAAACATTATGCATCGTCCTTACTAAGGAATCCTTAACAGCAATTATGCTATTGAATTCCGCCTGGGTATCCGCCCGGAGCGCATTGCGCACCTCTATTCTAATTTCCTGTGTCATTCGCTCGGAATTTAGCAGATTTATTAGAGGCACCACAGCTTTCTCATAGAGATCCGTGGTGCCATCGTTGACGTCGGACAGCTCCATTAGCAAAAATATGCAAGTAGCAACTGCCATAATTGTGATCAGCAAATAGGACGCTATTAATTTGGGGCCCATTTTGATGTTCTTCATGATAAAACCTCTCTGTTTAGGGATTAGGTTAATTTAGATATTTTTTCAACCGACTATACTAAACGCTGAGCTATTATACCTTAAACTGATTAACCGTGCGTTTAAGTTCGCTGGCGACTTTTGACAAAGCATCTGCGCTCTGGTCCACCTGTGCAGCCCCATGCGCGCTATCTTTGGCCGCAGCGCTCATGCCAATAACATTCTGGCTTACATGGGTAGCTCCCTTAGCTGCCTCGCCGGCATTGCGGCTTACATCGGTAGCCCCCTTGGCTACCTCGCCTATGGAGCTGGCAACTCGCCTTGCGCCGGTGTTAGCCTGCGCTACGTTGCTGGCTATCTCGTTGCTCGCCTTGGTCTGCTGCTCTACGTGGCCAACTATCGCTTCAACGGCTTGGTTGATCCTCTCTATTATCTCGGATACATCTCGGATAACAGTTACTGCGTCGTTGGTGCCGCTCTGAATGCCTTCTATGCGGCGGGCTATGTCATCGGCACTTTGTGCGCTCTGGTTGGCAAGTTCCTTGATTTCTCCAGCCACCACTGCAAACCCTTTGCCGGCTTCGCCGGCACTCGCTGCTTCGATGGTTGCGTTCAATGCCAAGAGGTTGGTTTTGTCTGCGATTCTTTTGATAACATCAGTCACTTGGCCTATCTCTTTAGCCGCCATCCCAAGCTTGTTCATAACGCCGGTGGCTTCACCGGACTTGTTAGTGGCGTCTTTGGCTACCTTGCGAACTTCGGCAGTGTTGCTGGCTATCTGGTTGATGCTGGCGCTCATCTCTTCAATTGCGCTAGCTATAGTGTTCATGTTTGTGCTCATCTCTTCTGCTGCGCTGGCTACTTCGCTGGCATTGGCGCTCGCTTCTTCTGCGCCGCTCGCCATTGCGTTGATGTTAACAGCCATCTCCTCGGTGGTGCTGGCAACGGTGGTGCTTTGGCTAACAACTTCTTCTGCGCCGCTGGCTAGCTGATGGCTAACTGAGGAAAGCTGCTCTGAGGCACCGGCCAGAGTTTCCGAATTAGCAAGCAGACCTTTTATAATGCCCTGGATTTTTTCAAAGAAATGGTCAACCGATTTAGCCACCACACCAAGCTCGTCAGTTTGCTCAATATTTGCACGAGTACGCATATCGCCGTCTTCGCCTTTTTTCAAGACTGCCACAACTTTGTTCAGCGGGCCCGTTATGGATAAGGTCATGCTCAAACCGATAACAATGGAAATGATAACCATGATTATAAGAACGATTATGCTGATTGTCAGTGCCCTGTGATAAGTTCGATCGCTCTTGATATTTATGGCTTCAGAGGCTTTTTCCTTATATGTCGTATAGTCGCCGTCATATTTTGATATCTCCGTTCTTTTGGCGGTCAAGGCAGCGGGAATTGCACGATTTTCTTCCTTCATTGCAGAAATGTCTCTTATAAACTGGTTGAACATGGATGAGAATTCATCTAGAGATTTTCTGAAGTTGCCGACTATCGCTTTGGCATCTTCGGGTACACCACGCCTTTCTTCCACATCGTAAACAGCATGCATCGCCTTGACTAAGGAATCCTTAACTGAAATTATCCTATCGAATTCCGCCTTGCTGTGTGCTCGAAGCGCATTGCGATTCTCTATTCGAAGTTCCTGTACCATACGCTCGGTATTGAGCAGGTTTATTATTGGCAACACAGCTTGTTCGTAGAGCTCTGTTGTGCCTTCATTTACCTCGGATAGTTCTATTAGCAAAAATACGGAAGTAGCAACTGCCATAATGGTGATCAGCAAATAGGACGCTATTAGTTTAGGGCCCATTTTGATGTTCTTCATGATAAACCTCTATTAAAAAAACATTAAGTGAATTTAGATTTTAAAAATAAAGAATAATTTAGCGCATAGCGGCTAAATTATTTTTTTAAGAAGCAGATTTTTCAGCATTTACTACACCTTAAACATGCCAACAGTACGCTTCAATTCGCCGGCAATTTTAGCCAAATCACCTGCGCTCTGATTCACCTGCGAAGCTCCCTGCGCACTTTCTCTAGCCGCCTGATTCATGCCAGTAACGTTGCTGCTTACATGCGTAGCTCCCTTTGCCGCCTCGCCTGCGTTGCGGCTTACATCGGTTGAACCTTTGGCTACCTCGCCTATAGAGCTCGCCACTCGCTTTGCTCCGGTGTTCGCTTGAGCTACGTTGCTGGCTATCTCGTTGCTGGCTTTGGTCTGCTGATCTACGTGGCCGGCTATGGCTTCCACAGACTGATTGATTTTGACTATTATGCTAGAAACATCGTGGATAACAGTGACCGCTTCGCTGGTTCCGCTCTGAATGCTTTCTATGCGGCGGGCAATGTCATCGGCACTTGTTGCGCTCTGGTTTGCAAGCTCCTTGATTTCACCGGCAACCACCGCAAACCCTTTACCGGCTTCGCCGGCACTCGCCGCTTCAATGGTTGCGTTCAAAGCCAAGAGGTTGGTCTTGTCTGCGATCTTCTTGATCACATCGGTCACCTGGCCTATCTCCTTAGCAGCCACCCCAAGCTTGTTCATAACAGATGTAGCAGCCGAAGATTTGGCCGTTGCATCCGCAGCTACTTTGCGAACTTCACCGGTGTTGCTCGCAATCTGTTGTATGCTTGCGCTCATCTGCTCTATTGCGCTCGCTATGGTGTTCATGTTTGCGCTCATCTCCTCTGCTGCGCTGGCTACTTCGCTGGCATTTGCGCTAGCCTGTTCGGCTCCGCTTGCCATCGCATTGATGTTCACCGCCATCTGTTCGGTGGTGCTGGCTACGGTAGAGCTTTGAGAAACAGTCTCTTCTGCGCCGCTTGCAAGCTGGCGGCTAACCGAGGAAAGCTCCTCAGACGCTCCGGCTAAAGTATCCGAATTTGTAAGCAAGCCTTTGAGAATGTCCTGGATTTTTCCAAAGAAATGATTAACGGAATAAGCCACAACCCCAAGCTCGTCCTTTTGGTCTATATCCGCACGAGCTCGCATATCTCCGTCTTCGCCCTTCTTCAAGGCCTCCACAACCTTGTTTAACGGACCCGTTATTGAGAAGGTCATTGTCAAACCTATAACAATAGAAGATATACACATAACAACCAAAATGATCATGCTGATTCTCTTAGCGGCATTGTAAGCGAGATCGGCACTGACATTTATTTCATCTGATGCCTTCTCCTTAAAGTCCTTGAATTCGTTATCATACTTTAATACCTCAATTCTTTTGGCTGCCAATGCTGCGGGAATTTCACGTTCAGTTTCCGGCAAAACAGAAATATCCTTTGTGAACTGATTGAACATCAATGAGAATTCATCCAGAGCTTTATGGAAGTTTGCAACTACCACCTTGTTCGCATTGTTTATTATTCGCTTTTCTTCTGCGTTGTAAACAGCGTGCATCTCACGGACTATGGAGTCCTTGACGGTAACTATCCTCCTGAAATCCTCCGGGGTATCTGCCCGAAGCGCATTTCGCATTTCAATACTAAGCTCCTGCGACATGCGCTCAGTATTCATTAGGTTGATGAGTGGTAGCACAGCACCTCCGTAAAGTTTTGTTGTGCTATCGTTGACTGTTGAAAGCTCTTCCAGCAAAAAGATGCAGGTAGCTACGGCCATGACCGTGATCAGCAAATAAGACGTGATCAACTTGGGTCCCATTTTTATGTTTTTCATAATTTACCCCTCCAGGTTAATTAAATGAGTGTATCTTGATAATATATATTTTTTTGAGCGTACTAGGTCTTTTTTTTTAAATTACACTATTCTAACTTGGAATAGTTCAGTTTGTAGTATATTGTTATAATCCCTTATTTTGCTCAAATTTCGCCGATAATACGCCAATAATGAAGGGGCAACCGTTTCCATAGCGAATTTTTTTACCATTTCCGTATTTTTCAATTCCGAGCAACTGCGCTCCAAAACCAAGAGAAACTCGCTGCCTCGCTTTGCAATGCTGAACGGCCAAGCTGCACATTCAATAGGTTTATCTTTCCCCAAGGCACAGCCAAAATTTTCGTCACGGTGAGCGCAAACAAACATTCCATCACTTTGCATTTTAACCTCTATTCCCTCCGGAACATAAATAAGAGATTCCTTTTTAAAAATACAGCAGTTTTTGCATTTTGCGCAAACATCACCGGTTAAAATTGGAGAAAAATCCATCTGATTGCGCAAAGTAGAAATTTCTAGATTACGGCTATGCCTTTGAAAGCCTTGATTCTTTCAGCTACTTTGCTTTTTTCATGTTACAGCTTCACGGCTACAACGCTTCCTTCGCATATAAAAACGGTGAACATAGCAGACGTTGATTATCGCAGTTATGATCCGGTGCTCGGCAACAGGCTTAAAGACGGCATAAGAGAGCTCTTCAGAATAAATGCCCCTGCAATTCGCATAGTCAACGATAACGCAGATACGGATTTTTCAGTTACTCTTTTAAGCTATAGCAATAGACCTGAGGCCCAAAGCTCTAATGCAGATGTGGAAACTTACCGCGTGACAATGGGAATATCTGTAACTTTTTACGACAATGTTCGCAAAAAAATGATATACGAAAACAAAAATGTTTATGCAATAGGTTCTTACGATGTTCAAAAGAACGAATCCGAAGAAATGCAGGGCCAAGAACGTGCGATAAAAGCCCTGCAAGAAATTATTGTCACTAACGCTTTAGCGAAGTGGTAATTATTTGTCCTTATCGGTGACAACCTCGTCACCTATTTTCGCAGATTTCTTTCTGCCTTTTACATCTAAATGAACTTCGGTTGTTTTTTCGCCACGAACAGGCACCAGAACCTCTAAGAGCTTGCCGCAACCATCTGCGCCTATGGTATGGCTACCAACATCAACGCTATTGAGCGTTAACGGCCCGCCGTCTGTGCGGTCAGCGATTTCGCCGTCAAGATACACTCTGCATTTGTTTGGATTGGTAGTGACAACTATTGTGCCGTGAGGCATTGTGGTTGTACCCTCATACTTGTTTTCCTTGTTAGGCCAAACATTAAAACGAGTGTTTATAAGTTCATTGGTTCCTTCCATAATAACCAGCCTCAAGGGGCCGGAGCGGAAAGATTTTTTGATTATAGGACTTTTACCCAAATGTTCCTTATCTAAATACACATCGCTGTTAGGAGGATCTGTAATGATAGTAATAGTACCCATCCCGCCTCTCGGGGCCATATCGTCATCGTCAGCAAAAATGTTAACTGAAAGCGCAAGCAGCACGGCTGCCGATAATGCCAAGCGAAACATATTCATAAAAGCTCCTGGTTGAAGTTCATATTGGTAATATAGAAAACAATTTTCTAAATTTAGGCCATGTTGACTACAAAAGAGAGATTGGCTATACCTCCGCAGAAAATGCCGGAGCTG
>Ga0181987_10720_pt1 | contig 15480 bp, 13 predicted proteins | sample TergutCo191P1_FD_120224 | JGI IMG/M metagenome (GOLD analysis project Ga0181987, IMG submission 120224)
AAGACACTCCTTTACACAGGCGATACGCTCACAGGTGTTGACTTTAGTACCGGATATGACATAATAGGCAACAAGGCTGTCAACGCCGGAGATTATGTTGCGACTCTCACTCTTACAGGTGATAACTTCTGGCAAGATGACAATTCACAAAACAGCAAGACAATCGAATGGAGCATACAGAAAGCAACCAGAACATTCAAAGATACAAGTATCACTAAAAAATATACCGACACGCTAAAGCTCAAAGATATAAGTTTATCCGGCAATTACAAGTGGGAAAATGGCGCAACACCCCTAACCAAACTCGGAGACAGCTCATACGCCGCCACCTACACCGACCCAAGCGGAAACTACAATCCGGTAAATGGAAATATCAAGGTAAAAGTCATTGAAGGCGATGGCGCAGGCTATGTTTACATCCCTGACTGGACATACAAACAAAAGGCCAGCGAATCGCAATACCACTCTCCCACAAATGCCGATGACCCAAAAATAGAATACAAAGATGCAAATAATAACATAAGTTCAGAAAAGCCCACAAATGCTGGCGATTACAAAATAATAGCCACATTCCCGGCAAACAGCCTCTACAATACATTCATAACAGACAGCGCTTTCACAATCCGCAAAGCACTCGGCTCCGGAACAATAAAAAAAATGGATAGCTGGTACTTCGGCGAAGAACAACCTAAGCCTGTCGTGGAATCGGAAACAAATGACACAACAAAAGTTACTTACAAATACATTAGCAAAGACGGATACACGGAATTCCCGAATCCCGGCGCATACATATTGGAAGCTACATTCCCAGCAAACAACAACTACGAATCGCACAAAGACACCATCACATTTTACATATGGCAGGTGAACAACGTGCAAGTAACATGGACTCCCGCTTGCGGACACGAATACATATACAACGGCAAAGAGCAAAGTCCAACGCCTTCCGCAGGAGCCTATGAGCTAATTTGGATTGGCGCAGGGACAAACGCAGACAGCTACACAATGACAGCGGAGCTTGAAACCCCGGACAAAGGCGTGAACCTGCAAAACACCGCATGCCCATACACAATAGCTTCTAAACCCGTAATGGTCACTTGGACACAAGAACCCGAATACGTTTACAACAAATACACTCAAGGTCCAACCGCAACGATAGCGGATTCCATAAGCTGGACTCTTCAACTCTACAGCGGCGCAGGCAAATACACTTATGAAAACAACAATGTTCCATGTATAGAAGTAATAACAAATTCAGGCAACTACGACCTGCAGCCCAGATGCATAGAATACGAAATTCTGCCAAAGCCGCTCATTCCAAAATTTGAAACAGCCCTCCCCGATTTCGAATACAAAAATGATATTCTCTTGGTTCCAGCAGAAGTATTCTCAGACACCGCCGCTCTCCAACAAATCCTTGACTCAATCGTAGCATACGAAGGTTTTGCAGACTCCAGCGGCGTAAAAGACAATGCCTCAGTCCTCAAAGGCAAAGCAAAAGTCAAAATCGACTACGATGACCAAGATGGCAACTCGCAAGGCAACAAGTCCATACTCGCAAAACGAGTAGAAACAACGCAAAAAGCTACCGCAACAATAATAACCGACGATGTTTCCGCAGACAACTACAAGCCTCTAGACCGCTCAATAACAATAGTGGCAACCATAGACACCACAGGCGGATTAACAACATTCTGCAAAAGAGAAGACGGACGCTGCATAGCGTTAAACCCGGATATCTGCGAATTCATATATGGAGAGGTTGTAAATTTCTGCGAAATAACTCCAACTTATTTTCCATTCTATTCAGCAAACCACGCCACTCAAATTTACAACGGCATAAATTTGCAGGCAACAAGTAATGCTACGGTTGAAATTTTCAATCTGAAAGGAAATTTGATTAGTAGGCAAAGTTTTGGCGGCGGTATTTATACAGTGCCGCTTGGGCATTTGCCAAAAGGGATGTATATTGCAATGGTGAAATTCGATAGCGAAAAACAAATTTTACGGATAGCGGTGAGGTGATTTTATGAATAATATTTTTTTCGCATATCGACAATCAGAACAAATGGAAGTTACAGTATGAGTAAACCAAAATCTCTTTCTTTTGCTTGTGCTATCATATCGGATAATGGTAAAGATACTACTACCTCTAACGCTTATTTTTCTGATGATAACAAAGATAAAATAGAATATCTTGAAAGTATTGCGTCAAAACAATTAGATCTTTATAATTGGTTTGAAGCAAAAGTTAGTACGCTTGCCACTATTAATTCTATATTACTTGGGGCATCGACTTTATTTATTGATAAAAATAAGATTATTCATGATGCTATATGGGCAACAATTATAAATGTAGGAATGATACTTATTTTTCTTCTTCCATTATCTATTAGTTTAGCCATTGCGCTTTGGCATATTAGACCTAAAATGAGTAGTGGAAAAGCCAATTCTTCTCGGAATAATCATAGATCAAGCAATGGAATTATTAAGTTTAAAAGTAAAGACGAATATAAAGAATATCTTGCTAAATTAACAGCAAAAGAGATTTGCGAAGATATAAGTAATCAAATATATGGTATGAATCATAATATCTGGGAAAGTCAATCATCAATCAAAAAAGCAGTTTTATTTGATTTGATAGGTTTGGTTGGATTTATCGTTATTATAACTTACATAATATTCTGCGGTAAAGGAGCATCGTTAATATGATAAACAATAACAATGAGATAGTATCGTTTGATCCTTCTACGCAAAAAGAAATTTGGCGTGGTAAAATCTTTAATGATAAACAGTTATGCGAAGTTGTTAAAACGGCGAAAGTAACTCAAAATAAATTTGAGTTACTTGGGTTTGAAAAAAGAAAAGAGATAATTCAACGATTTGCTCAACTTGCTAAAGAAGATACAGATGAATTAGCAGGAGTAATATCAGAAGAAAATGGAAAACCATTCTGGGAAGCAAAAACAGAAGTGAATGCACTCACTACAAAAGTACAAGCTACAGTTGATGCGTATGCTGAAAGAGCTGCAACAAAGTTAAAAGATATGCCAGGTGGTGGAAAAACGTCAGTTACACGTTTTCGTCCACATGGAGTTATGGTTGTCCTAGGTCCGTATAATTTTCCGATGAGTATGCCCAATAGTCATATCATGCCAGCTTTATATGCCGGTAATGCTGTAATTTTCAAACCGAGCGAAAGAACTCCTAAATCAGCAGAATACTATGTAAGTTTATGGCAACGAGCAGGGATGCCTGAAGGAGTTTTGCAGATAGTTTATGGAAACGAAGAAACAGGTATTTCTTTAGTCTCAAATGCTGAAGTAAATGGAGTATTGTTTATCGGAAGCCGTCAAGCTGGTGAAGCAATTAGTAAAACAATTGCACATGATACTGGAAAAATTTGCGTATTGGAAATGGGAGGCAATAGTCCGCTCATTATTTGGGATTATAATGATGTTAGGTCTGCCATTCACATTGCTATACAGTCAGCTTATATTTCGACTGGGCAAAGATGCTCGGCAGCACGAAGAATAATTGTTAATCGAAGAATAAGTGATAATTTTGTTCCTGCTTTAGTATCAGCGATTTCAAATATTATCGTTGGAAAACCATTTGATACAAACCCAGTACCATTTATGGGTCCTTTGATAGATCAAAGAGCGGTTAAACAATTTATATCAGATTATGAAGAATTATTAAAAAATGGAGCTAAAGCTATAATACCAACGCAAATATTAAGCAATATAGGTGAGAATTTTGTAAAGCCATCACTTATTGACGTTACCGGTATTGAAATTTCTGATAAAGAGATTTTTGGACCATTACTTCAGTTACATTTTGCTGATGATTTAGAACAGGCAATAACAATTGCAAATGCAACAAAGTTTGGGCTTGCAGCCGGAATTGTAACGCAAAATCGAGAAAATTATGAATTATTTTTTCGCAAAACAAAAGCTGGGATTATTAACTGGAATCAGCCGTTAACTGGTGCTACTACAATTGCCCCTTTTGGAGGAGTAAAAGCGAGTGGAAATAACCGTTCCGCAGGCTATTTGTCAGTTGATTATTGTTCATATCCATGTGCGTCAATTGAAGATGAAAGAGCAGCTATTCCTGAAACTTTATCCCCAGGATTAAAGTACTAAATTCAAAAAAGGAATGTATGAATAAACTAGAAAAACTAATACTTGAGGAATATAAAAGAACAATAGGTTTGGGTGATTTTCAACTCCCATTGCTTTTTGATACTCCTGTTCATATAGGAAAAAACCTCATAAAAAAACTAGATGAACAACGACAGTATATTGATATGTTTTTTAAAATTATTGTAGGAATTGGGAAAAAAGCATTACATAATGAAGAAGAAATTTTAGTTAAGCTGCTATTTTCAGAATCCATTGCTGGTATGACAAAAGAGTATCATATGAATTTACCAGATTGTTGTTGGACAATCCCTATACTTTATCGCACAGATCAATCGGTTTCAGGCAAAATTTATGAAATACAATCGCCAGGCTCCGGTTGGGGTGATATTCCGTTGCTTGTGTATATTTTTAAACAAGCCGGATATATCATATCTGATAGTTATTGTAAATTTGCAGATAGATATATAGAAAATATAATCACTATAACAGGAAAAAATGAACCAAATATTTATCATATGACTGACGCAGCATCGGCTCCTGTAGGTATGAAATATTTATTGGCAATTACATCCGAAAAATTAAAATATTGGGGAATAAATAAAAATGTAATTATGGATAAAGTTGATTATGTTACAGCACATTCAGCTGCTGCACTAATTACAAGCAATTATTTTAATGAATACTTAAAGTTAGCTGTTGAAGGAAAGGTTATTTTCGGTATACCACCTAATTTAATTTTTGATCAGAAATCTATCTATTTATTGCCATTTTATCGTTTAACAAGTGATTTATTTTCTGATGAAATAAGAACATTGTTCCCATTTACTACATTAATAGAAAATGATGGATTTTTCGATAAAAATGGAAAATTCATTTCTATCAAAGAATTTGCAAATAGATCTAAAAAACAGCGCCTTTATTATTTAAAGTACGGAGGACCTAATCTTTGTAAAAATTGGGGAAGTCGTGGTGTTCATCGTTTAGATGGTAGTGATTGTGAAAAACGATTAAATGAAGCAAATAATTTATCAAAAAATGGTGAGGTATGGTTATTACAGGAAGATGTTTCAAAAGAGGATATTAATGAAACTTCAGATGAAATTCGTGCTATTGGAGAGCATATTAAATTAAGTGCATTCAATGGAATTTGTGGTCAGTTGGGAATAAGAATAATGGCTCGTTCACATTTTAAAGTACATGGCCAATCTGATACTAAAATCGGATTAGCGATAGATTAAACGCAGGGAACTACTATGACTGAAACTCAAAATAATATAAAAGAATATAGACAAGAATTGACAAGAATAATTAAAGTTGTAAAAAGTTTACGTTCACTGAAAAAAGGAAAAAAGACTACTTGGAAACAAGCAGTAGAATGGCATTTAAAGTATGCTAACTTGAATGGAGCTAAAGTTTTAGCGTTAACTATTACATTATCTCCTACAGGCTGTGAGTGGGCAAGAAAAGGTGGTTGTACAATGTGTGGCGAATTTGAAGGTGCGTATAAGAGAAATTTTTTGATTAAAAATCCTAAATTTCATATAGCACAATTTGCAGTTGCTATTGGAAATTCAGAAATATGGAAAGCTGCTCGAAAAGAAGGTATGTCTATTTCATGGCTTCGTATTTTGCAAGAAGGTAATTATACCAATATAAATGAAACGAATCTTATTTCGCAAGAAACTATACTTCGATTAGCTACACGTATAAATGGAATTAAGCGAATAACAATTGAATCTCGTCCGCAATATTTGAATGAAGATAACTTAGCTTCTTTAGCAAAGATATTTAATGAAACTGATGTCGAATTGGAAATAGGAATGGGAGTTGAAGTCCAAGATGATATAGTAAGAAGTATTTGTATAAATAAACAAGGATCTGCTTCGCAATTTTTTAATGCAATAAAATTATTAAAAAAATATAATATAATTCCGTTAGCTTATGTACTATTGAAACCTCCATTTTTAACAGAACAAGAAGCGATTGATGAAGCGGTAAAGACTGCTCATTTTGCCGCAGAGATAGGATTTTTGCGAATAAGCTTTGAACCAATGAGTATTCATGCATATACATTAGTAGATGCATTAGCGCAATTAGGTTATTATAAAGTACCGTGGCTATGGTCAGTTGTTGAAGTGATAAAACGATGTGCTGATATATCAAAGATTTTTGGAATAGGAGGAGTTGGCTACTACCCCGTACCTAATGAGTATGCTCACAATCATTGTAGTAATGATGTTAATTGCAATGAAAAATTATCCAAAGTAATATTGAAATATAATGAAACTCGGGATGTTACTGTGTTTGATGATTTGACTTGTTCTTGTAAAACTATTTGGGAAAAAGAGTGCCAATATGTTCCTAAATCACTAAAAATTAGAATACAAGAACAGTTGGTACAAGTGGAAGAATTTTATACAAATTATAAAGTAAAAAAAATGTTAAAAAATAATATTATTAGAAATATGAGACTCCTTGCATATGGCTCGCAAACATAGAAAAAATAACAATAGATATATTTCTCAGCAATACCAAAGCAACAATATCTGAAATATACATTGCGGAAAATAGAAAAATAAATTTTATGAATTATTGCGAGCAATGTTGCTCAATGTTCCGCCGGGGTCTTAGAGCGTGGCGAGCATGCAAATGTATTGTGCGCATACCTGGGAGGTCTGGCAATCTCCGGCAGGGACAAACTGACCGGTAAGGGCAAGCGAAGTCTTGGAAACGGAGCCAGCCCAAAGGGCTGCCAGAAGTCGAATTGCCTCGTAGTAGCGATGAAATGCGGGAAACCGTACGGAGCGAAGGGGGCGACAAAACAGCGAAAGCCGGAAACGAAACACGCAAGACACAGGAGGTCACGCAAGCGTGGAACGAGAGTTGAAGGATTTAAGGTATCAGTCCAAGATGCATGCGCGACTGCAGACGTTGATGAACGGGGTAAGCAAAGAATCCATAAAAGAAGAGCACAGGCAGCAGGAGCGCAAGAAAGCCAGCGGCATAGACGGCGTCACAAAGGACGGGTACGGCAGGGACTTGAATTCAAACATCGCAAATTTGATAAAGCGAATGAAGGCATTCCAGTACAAGCCTCTCCCCGTCTGGTGCACGTACATACCGAAAGCCAACGGCAGCATGCGCCCTCTCGGGATACCATCTGCTGGTTCCTAGGCGGCAAAATAGCAAGCAAATGCAACGAACCCCCATTCTTCCCGCTACCAACTTGCCACTAGCCTAGCAGAGCAGCTCGGAAATTTCTATATTTACTATATTACAACCCATGACTCTTGAATCTTTTTTCAAAGAGAATCCTTTGGTGGCTCTGGGTTTTTCCGGCGGAGTTGATTCGTCTTATTTGCTGTATGCAGGGCTTCGCTACGGCGCGAAAATAAAAGCTTATTTTGTGAAAACAGAATTTCAGCCGGAGTTTGAATTGAAAGACGCGCTCAAGCTCGCAAAACAAATTGGGGCAGACATAACGGTTATAGAAAAGAATATTTTAAGCAATGAAAAAGTTTCTTCAAACCCAGACAACCGTTGCTATTTTTGCAAAAAAGAGATATTTGAAACTATATGCGCAAAAGCTCAAAGCGATGGCATAAAACTTGTGATAGACGGAACCAACGCCTCTGACTGCGCAAACGAACGCCCCGGAATAAAAGCATTGCAAGAACTTTCTGTCCGCTCGCCGCTAAGGGAATGCGGCATAGCTAAAAGCGAAGTTCGCAGACTTTCGCAAGAAGCAGGCCTGTTCACATGGAACAAGAATGCCTACGCTTGCCTCGCGACACGCATACTGAATAACCGGCCCATCACAAAAGAATTGCTGCGAAAAACAGAGAAAGTGGAAGATGCCTTGATTGCAGCCGGATTTACGAATTTTCGAGCAAGGGTGCTCGATGAAAAAACAATGAGATTGGAGTTTTATGAATAAACAGGAAACTTTGGAAGCTTTAAAGAACATTCAGTCCGGAGCAATTTCTCCGGAACATGCCCTGCTGAAATTGTATTCGGAGCCATTCAAGGATTTGGGCTACGCCAAGGTTGACCATCATCGCGAGCTGAGGCAAGGGGTTCCCGAGGTTATTTACGGAGCAAACAAAACCCCGGAACAAATAACCGGCATTGCAAACGAAATGTTGAAAAACGGGCAACGCATGATTTTGGTAACCAGGTTGCCGCCAAGTGTAGGGGCAACTCTTACGGTTGCCCCTACACTTCCCATAAAATACTACGAAACAGCGCAGATAGGCATGATAGGGGAAATGCCTGTGCCAAGCGGCATAGGAAAAATAGTGATTGCGACCGGAGGCACAAGCGACATGCCTGTGGCGGAAGAAGCCGCTATAACGGCTGAGGCCTTTGGAAATGAGGTAGTTCGTTTGTACGACATAGGCGTTGCCGGGTTTCACAGGCTTCTCTCCAATTTAGATGCGATAATGAATGCGCAGGTTATTATTTCAATAGCAGGAATGGAAGGCGCTTTAACAAGCGTTATAGGCGGCTTTGCAGATTGCCCGGTTATAGGAGTGCCCACCAGCGTTGGCTACGGAGCGTCGTTTGGCGGCATAGCTGCGTTGCTCTCAATGCTTAATTCATGCGCAAGCGGGGTTAGCGTTGTTAATATTGACAACGGCTTTGGAGCGGCATATTTGGCTAGCATAATAAATCACCAGAGGTTAAAATGAAAACTCTCTACCTTGAATGCAGCATGGGAGCCGCAGGCGACATGCTTATGGCCGCATTGCTGGAACTGCACGATAACCCAAAGGATTTCATAGATCGGTTAAACAACGTTGGCATACCGGATGTAAAGATAATCGCAGAGCCATCAAGCAAATGCGGAATATCCGGCACGCATATAAATGTTGAAATAAAAAATCATGAACATCACCACAACGTAATAAACCAATTGAAAATTTCGGATACAGTTAAACAGAAAGTTCATGCCGTTTACAAAATCCTTGCGGAGGCGGAAAGCCAGGTTCACGGCGTGCCTGTGGACAAAATCCATTTCCATGAAATAGGGGAGATGGACGCTGTTGCCGACATAACGGGCGTATGCATGCTTATGGAGGAACTCGCTCCTGAGCTTATTTTGGCTTCTCCGGTAAATACAGGCAGCGGGCATGTGCGTTGCGCGCATGGAATTTTGCCGGTTCCTGCGCCGGCCACGGCTCGTATTTTGCAAAACGTGCCTGCGTATAGCGATGGCACAAACGGCGAATTGTGCACGCCAACCGGAGCGGCGTTGCTAAAATATTTTGTCAAGGAATTTCGCGAAATGCCATGCCTCGCAGTTTCCAAGCTCGGATATGGCTTTGGAAAAAAAGACTTTGAAAAAGCGAATTGCGTTCGCGCTTATATTGGAAATGCGAATGAAGAAGTCGCAGAGCTTGTTTGCAATCTGGACGACATGACCCCGGAAGCGGTGGCTTTTGCGCAGCAGTTGCTGTTTGACGAGGGAGCGTTGGATGTATATACCGTGCCCGCAGGCATGAAAAAGGGCCGTCCGGGCTTGATTTTCACCTGTATGTGCAGCACGGAAATGAAAGAAAAAATGCTATCGCTTATTTTCAAGCACACAACCACGATTGGCATAAGAGAATATGTTTGCCGCAGATACACTTTGCAAAGAGAAGAAAAAGAAGTTCAGACGGAATTTGGCCCTGTGAGGGTAAAAACATCTCATGGCTTTGGCACGGTAAAATCCAAGCCGGAATATGAAGACATTGCTAGGATTGTGATGGAGAAAGCGTAAATTGCTATATTTCTCCTTATGCCCAACATTGAAGTCATTTGCCCGTGCTGCGATAATGTTTTGGTTATAGACACCTTTGCCAAAGAAGTTGTCGCACACAGGGAGCGTAAAAAAAAAGGGAGCTTGGAAGAGTTCTTGGAACAAGAGAAAAATAAACCGGCAGAGCTTGAAAAAAAACTGGCCGAGGCTAGGGAAAAAGAAAAAAATCGCGACGAATACCTAAAACAAAAGTTTGAAGAAGCCATGAATAACAAAGACTTGAAAGACCCGCCTCCAAGCATAAACTGGGACTAAAGCGGAGTTTCCAAAATAACCTCTTCCATCTTTGTGCCATCCATCTTTTTGATTTTGAACAAATAGCCTTGAATTTCAACGCTTGTGCCTGTTTTAGGCAGCGTTCCCAGGGTATGCTGTATAAGACCGGAAAGGGTTTCTATATGCTCGTTTTCTTCTATTGTAAAATGAATTCCCAGATGGTCTTCCAAATCGGAAAGGGTAATCAGCGGGTCCAGCATATATTGGCCGGAAGGAAGCTTTACAAAGCCCATGTCTTCTTCCAAGTCGTCTTCGTCCTGTATTTCGCCCACAATTTCTTCCAAAATGTCTTCCATCGTGGCTAGGCCCGCCGTGCCGCCGTATTCGTCAACAACTATTACCAAATGGTTGTTGCTTTCACGAAGCTCGTGCAAAAGAGTGTCTATCTTTTTTCCTGTGGGCACAAAAACAGCCGGGCGTACAAGCTTTTCCAAATCAAAGATTTCGTGAGGCCTCTCCGTGTACCATTCCAAAAACTCCCTGTTTGAAAGAATGCCTATTATATTGTCTATGGAACCTGAATAAACCGGCAAGCGGCTGTGCCTGTCGTTGTTCAAAAGGTTAATTACATCCGGCAAGGAAGTTTGAACATTAATGGCTCGCATTTCAACCCTCGGTGTCATTATTTCCCGCACCGGCGTATCGGAAAAAACAAAGATGTTCCTGATCATCTGCTTTTCCTCTTCTTCAAGCGCAGACGGAGAATCGTTGTTTTTCATAGCTTCGCGCATAGACTCCGAGAGAAAGGAGAGCCTGCTGTCGTAGCCCAGCACTTTCAAAAAAAACTTTTGCAAAAAAAGCGAGGCTTTTGCGGTTGGCAAAAATATGTATTTGAGAATATTATAAGATTTTTCGCAAAAATTTGAAAGGGTGTCCGGAAACATCGCTGACAAAATTTTCGGAATAAAAATAGCCACGGCATATATCGCAACAGGCGCAGCAAACCAAATATGCCAGCGCGAGCTTGCGTGTTCAAAGGCTAAAAGCGCGAAGGCCGCAAAACAACATACATAAATGCCCTGAAACGAGATTTCTTTGAAATCATCATTTTTAAGAGCATCTCGTAAAACTCGGTATATAAGCGAATAAACAAAAGCTAAAAGCAGTAATACCGAAACCGTTATAATAACGATAACATCTCTATCCATTATAATTGGCCTACCAGGACTCGAACCTAGGCTAACAGAGTCAGAATCTGTGGTGCTACCGTTACACTATAGGCCAGGACCAAATCCTAGTTTATCCTTCCTTGCAAGCGACCGGCAAAGGAGAAATCCTTTGTGTTGTTTTCGCTCTGAACGCCCAAGTTAAGAGTGAAACGATCGTTGAGTACCTTTTGAACATAGATAGAGCCTTGTATGTCTTTCACATGCTTTTTGGAGCCAATAGCGGCATCGCCAGGCGTGGCATTTCTGCGTTCGCCATCGTATTCGGCTTCAACCACAATTTTGTCCAAGCCACGATAGAAAGAGAAATCAAATCCGCCAAGCACCGGGAAAGCCGGATTGTTTTTGTTCGGAATTTTTCCGCCGTCTGCGCGGCTTACTGTGCCTTCCTGGTCATCCAAGCCTATGAAAGCGGTTTCCAAAAACAGCACCATGCTTTTCATAAATCCGACTTCTTTCACAATAGGCATGCGAACTGCCAAATCCACAGTGTGGGTGACATCAGTTTTTTTGTCATAGATTTCATCAAACACATTGGAGCGGTAACCTAAGCCGAATTCCATGTTTTCAATGCCAGCCAAGTCTTTAAAGCGGAAATATGTGCGCAAATCGCCTCTGTTCAGCTTTTCGTCGCTGCTAATCAAAGCTATGTCCAAAGACATGTTTTCGGAAAAATTGTTCAAGCCAAACTGCAGCATATTCTCAGGATAGTAAGAATTCATAAATCCGGTGGATCTTCTGGTGCGTTCTGGGCGTCTGCTCTGTATATCTTTGTCTTTTTTAGCGTCAACATAGCCGCCATAGTTTTTGCTTCCAAAGCGAGTGGTGTTGTCCCAACGGCCTATTTTTATGTTCACATAGTCGCCTCTGTGCCATGCCCAAGCTTCGTAAATCTGCAATAAATCAGCTTGTGAATTGCTTGACGCGCCGCCGCTGGCGTTAACCACAGCGGGTTTTATGCTGTAGAATTCGCTAGGATACATGCGCAAATGCAATTTGCCGACAAAATTCTCGGATTCGGTCAAAACCATCAGGTTTGCTCTTCCCCACCATGTGTCCAGATTGTCATCGCCCCAGTGTTTTGCGTCAACAGGCATAACTTTTCTCGCCTGAATTTCAAAGTTGGCGGGAACATCTACAATAGCAAAATCGTTTTTAGGCGCACGTTCGCCTCTTTTTTTCTTTTTGACTGGCTTCGCTGGTTCAGCGGCAACAAGTTCTGCTTCTGGTGCCGGTGTAGCAGGCTCTGCCACGGCCTGAGCTTCGGGGGCAGGGGTTTCCGCTACGGGAGCAGGCGCTATTACAGGGGCAGGCACTTCTGCCACAGGTGCTGGTTCCTGCGCTTGAATGGCTTGTTCAGCGGGTGTGGTTTCTGCTGTAGGTGCCGGTTCTCCGGCTTCTTGAGCGTTGACAATGCCAAATGCAGCTAAAACAACTGCTATAAAACATCTTTTCATTGAAAAATCTCCTATGGGTTTCGCTATGGGTATAAAATATAGAAAAATTTTTGGAATATTTCAAGGTATAGAGTCAAGTTTTACTAATTTTATATCTCTTGAACTATTATATAATATCATATGGTTGCCAGATGAACGAGTACGACTCTGCTCGCGTGGCTGCTTTTTTGGAGTTTAACGGCTGGTTTCCCGCTGCTGCAGCGGAAAAAGCGGATATGATTTTGGTGAATACATGCTCGGTTAGAGCAAAAGCGGAAGAAAACGCCATTGCCCGGATTAGGGAGCTAAGAAAGTTGAGAGTTGAGAGTGGAGAGTTGAGAGTGGGCATCTTAGGCTGCATGGCTAAGAATAGGGGAGAGTCCCTGCGAAAAGACCTGCCTTTTATAGATTTTATACTAGGTCCGGATGAATATTACAAGTTACCTGAAATTATTAACTCTCAACTCTCAACTCTCAACTCTCAACTAGAATTGTTCGCTAAACTCACAAATAATTACAGTGCTTTTGTTGCTATTCAGAGCGGGTGCAATATGCGGTGCAGCTATTGCATTGTGCCTTATGTGCGAGGCATGGAGAGGTACAGGGAGCCGGAGAGTATTTTAAAGGAAATTGAGGCGGCGGCGGCGCAGGGGGTTTCAGAGGTTGTGCTTTTGGGGCAAACGGTTAACGGCTATCGCTTCAAGGGCTTGTCTTTTGCGGGTTTGCTTAGGCAGGCAGCAGATGTGAAGGGCATAGAGAGAATTCGTTTTATAAGCCCGCACCCCAAGCATTACACGGGAGAGCTATTGGAAATTTTGATGGGCGAGCCAAAAATTGCTCCTCATGTGCATTTGCCGGCGCAAAGCGGTTCAAATTCAATACTGAAAAAAATGAAACGTCAATACACAAGGGAAAATTATTTAAGCATAGTAGAAGCCTTGCGTTCTTGGAACCCTCTTTACGGCATAACAACAGACATAATTTGCGGCTATCCCGGCGAAACAGAAGAGGAATTCGAAGAAACCCTCTCCCTTTTGCGAGAAGCCCAGTTTGACAGCGCATTCATGTTCGCCTACAGCTCAAGAGAAGGTACTCCGTCTGCCTCGGAAAAGGAATTGATAACTAAGCAAGAAAAAAAAGCCCGTCTGCAAAAAACCATAGATTTGCAAAGCACCATAACATTAGAAAGAGCAAAATTGATGATAGGCAGAACCGAAAGAATTTTATTGGAAAAGCCGTCCCGCAAAAACCCAAACGAATGGGTAGGCAAAACCGGCAATTTCAAAAAGGTAATTGTAGGGGCAACCCTTGCGGTTGCCCCTACAATTACCGGCGCATATATAAATTGCAAAATCAGCGCAGTTCAAGGCCACACGTTGCGAGGAACAATAAATGATTAAATACATAGCCATAGCCGCATTGTTTTTAATGTCTTGCAAAAAAGAAGAAGCAAAACAGGAAACACAAATCCCGCAAGAAATTCCAACGCAGAATAAAGAAGAGCAAATAAAAATCGCAGACCTGCGGCATGAAGAAATCATCTATACATCAACCTTCAACAACCAACCAATCACAATAAAAACCGCAATAGAAAACTATGGCCAGGAACCTCGCAGAATACTTCTTCAATACCGCCTCAGCGACGGCTACAGCGAACCGGCATCCGTCACAAAAGACATACCGGCTAAGACTCGCATGGAATTTGAGCTTGGCTCTGAACTGAGCCTCGCAAAAGAAGCCTTTGCCATAAAAAACGAAACAACAGCGAACTTGCAAATCAGCGTTTATAAATTGGACGGCGGGAAAAAAGAGCTTGTGTTTGAAAGTTCAAATAAAGTAAAATTGTTGCCTCCGCAATTTTTTAACTGGCAGCGGCCTGAATACATAGCGGCGTTTATAACGTATCAAATGGATTCAATTCCTTCGTTGCAGAGGGAAATAGCGGCGAAAACCGGCGGCATAGACGCATACCAGCGCCGTGATACGAGCAGGGTGGAAGAGCAGGTAAAGGCGGTTTATGAGGTTATAGCGGATAGAAAATGGCATTATTTGGGCGGTTTTGCCACGAATGCCGGGCAGAAAATTCGGTATCCGGCAGAGGTTATGCGTGAAAAAAGCGCGAATTGCATAGAAGGAGCTTTGCTTTTTTCTGCTGCAATGGAGAGTTTGGGCATTAGAACGGCCATTGTTTTGGTGAGCAGAGCCACCGGAGGCCATGCGTATTTGGCATGGAAAAGCGATGATAAATTGGAAAATTTTGACAGGCTTCTTGAAACGACTTTTGCTTTTAACGACAAGCCTGCAAGCTATGAGCAAGCTACTATGTATGCTCACAATGAGCATTACGGGGATAAAAGCGCAGGGCACGCGATAAATGTTATAGACGTAAAAAAAGCATGGGACTCAGGCATTAGCGTGAACGGGGTTAATTAAAAACTCATTATCTAGTGGAAAAAATGCAAAAAATGTAAACATATGTTTGCAAAATGAAAAAAAATACACTATTTTCATTTTTTTTGTACTCTTTTGCGAAAAAGAATGTATATTTATGCACGTTGCTCGAATTTTTGGATTCGGGCATTTTTTTTTGTATCTTTTATAGGAGAAGAATATTATGATCACAAATAGTGATTACGGGACGAAGATGGATG
>Ga0181987_12258_pt1 | contig 15480 bp, 18 predicted proteins | sample TergutCo191P1_FD_120224 | JGI IMG/M metagenome (GOLD analysis project Ga0181987, IMG submission 120224)
TACCCGCAAAGGTCCAAAGAAAACCGTGGCTAACAAGAAGAAGTAAGGAGTATGCAAGTGGCAGAAGAAGTTAAAGAAGAGAAAGAAGCGCCCGTAGAAGCGGTTGCGACCGAAGAGGTTAAGGTTAAAAAAGGCAAAAAGCGCATAGATATACAGGGCGTTGCGCACATCTATGCCTCTTTTAACAATACCATAATTTCCATAACGGATTCCAAAGGCAATTTGGTTTCCAGCAACTCGCCGGGCCGCTCGGGCTACAAGGGTAGCAAGAAGAGCACGCCTTATGCTGCTCAGGTTGCTTCTGAGGCAGCTGCGCTTCAGGCGTTTACGCTTGGCATGCGCAAGGTTACGGTTCGCATTAAGGGCGCAGGCCCTGCTCGTGAATCGGCTGTTCGCGCATTGAAAAATGCGGGCTTGGATGTGCTGTCCATTTTGGATGTTACAGGCATTCCGCATAATGGTTGCCGCCCAAAGAAGAGAAGAAGAATTTAAAGGAAGGAGACGGATATGGTGCAGAAATCTCTTAAAATGCCGCGGAATTTTCAGAAAACGGAAGTCTCTGAAAGCGGTCGGCGCGCAAAGTTTGAAATAGAGGCTTTGGAACGTGGCTGGGGAACGACAGTTGGAAATGCTCTTCGCAGAGTTTTATTGTCTTCTATTCAGGGCGCAGCTATTGTGTCTGTTAAAATAGACAAGGTTCAAAAGGAATACGCAAGCATTCCGGGCGTTAGAGAAGATGTGACAGACATCATTCTTAATCTCAAAGCCATTCGTTTAAAACTGTTGAGTGATAAGGATGAGGTTTTGCGCTTGGATGTTTCCGGTGAAGGCGAAGTTACGGCGAAAGACATAGATGTAAATCCTGCTGTTGTCATTCTTAACCCGGACGCTCACATAGCAAGCCTTAGCGGAAACGCTTCTCTTTGCATTGAGATGAAGGTATCTTCCGGCCGGGGCTATGTTCCGGCAGATGATCCTGATCGCAGAAGAGCTGCGGAAAATGCTCCGGTTGGTGAAATTTTGATAGACGCTAATTTCAATCCGGTTTTGAATGTGGCCATGCTTGTCTCTGATACTCGAGTTGAGGAGCGCACGGATTTTAACCGTTTGGATTTGGATATTACCACAGACGGCAGCATTGACCCGGAAGATGCTTTGGCCTATGCGGCAAAGCTTTTGGTTGACCATTTGGAAATGTTCATAAACTTTGAAGGTGATTTGGATAGTTCCGAGGAATTGAATCAATCTGCGGATTATCAGGCTATTGCTCAAAAGCTTCTTTTGAAAGTGGAAGATTTGGAATTGTCTGTTCGTTCCAGCAATTGCTTGAGACAGGCCGGAATTCACACAATTGCGGATTTGGTTCGCAATAAGGAAAGCGATATGCTTAAGCACAAAAACTTTGGCAGAAAGTCTTTGGTTGAGTTGAATGATTTGCTATCTTCGATGGACCTTAACTTTGGCATGGATGTTGATGCTTACTTGAAAGAGGGAGGCGTTGAATGAGACACGGTGTAAAAGTAAAAAAATGGGGCGCAAATTCGGCGCACAGGCATGCGATGCTTCGCAGCCTTTCAACTTCCATATTGCTCAAAGGCTTGGAAGCAGATCCTCAGGAGCGTGCGGTTCGCACAACTTTGCTAAAGGCAAAGATGGCTCGCAGCCTTGTGGACAGGTTAATAACCTACGCAAAAAAAGGCGATCTATCGGCGCGCCGCCAAGCGGCTCGTTTTGTGATGGATCCAAAGGTTTTAAAAGGTCTTTTTGATGTGATAGGCCCTCGCTACGCAAGCAGAAACGGCGGTTATACCAGGGTTTTAAAGCTTGGCAACAATCGCGCAGGCGACGCTGCGGAAATGGCCTTAGTAGGTTTGGTGGAAGATCAGGTGAGTTAATTGGCGTTTTCCTAGGCTTTGCGATGCTGGCTTAGGAATTTTGCGCTCTGGGTTATATGGCGATTTATATTGCGTTTATTATATAAAAAATAAGGGTTTTGCTAAAAATAAGCTTGTAGCACAGGCTCAGTTTATACTACATCTTTTCAAAATTGCTATATTGAACACAGGGGGGTGAAAGAATCGCTAGATAATGACAAAAAAACGGCTTCCCCTTGACAAAACATTTTTTTTTTACTATATTTATCTTTCCTATGAAAAGAACATTCCAGCCTCATAATCGCAAACGCGCCAATAAGCATGGTTTTATGCACCGCATGGAAGACCGCTGGGGGCGTGATGTACTTAGCCGCCGCCGTGCGAAAGGTCGCAAAAGGCTCACTGTTAGTGATGAGCTCTACAAAAAGTAGTTTGCTGAAAAACTTCAGATTCCCCTCAAAAGCCTCTTATAGCGAGGTTGCCGCAAAAGGAAAAAGGCTAAAATTTGGCGTTTTAAGCCTGAAAATACTGCCTGCTCCGGATTTTTGCACCAGATTTTGCTTTATTGCCAAGAAAAAGAATGGCTGCGCCGTTTTTCGCAACCGCTGCCGCAGAGTTTTGCGTCCCATATTCTTCAATGCGGCAAAAGACTTTAAAAATCCGTTGTGGGTCATGGCTATAATTACAATAAATGCGGAAAATGCAGGCTGGAAAGAGCTAAGAGCGTGTGGGAACAGGGTCGTAGCCGCTCTTGCAGAAGGGCTGGCAACGAAGAATTCGCCAAATTGTTAACCCGCACCCTTTTATGCAGCCATGGGTTTCCAGAGCTTCTATAGCATAATTTGAGCAGGATGGGTAAAATCTGCAACAGCCACTGAAAAAGACCGGATGGATTTTTTGATAAAATTTGATGATTTTTATGATTATTTTAATCAATCCATTCCCCTAAAACACCCTGAAACTTGGATTCGTATTGCAAACGCTCCAAGCCATCATCCGTTTTCTTTTTGCTTTCAAACAAGAAAAACGCTATCTTGCCTAAAAATTTAGCTAAGGGGTTTGCCGCCCTAGGCTTTAATCTGCCAAAACTACCGCCTATTCCGACCCCCGAGCCTCCCAAGCTATATCGCAGAATGATGGACATCAAGGATGGCGGCAAATGCTGCATATCGCAACAGGTTGGCACCGACCCCTGAAAACTGTATCCGGGAATAGTCCCGGGAACCAAGGGTATGTTGTGATCCAAGCATACGGGCTGTGTTTCCGGCAAGGATGCGGCTGCGGTTGCCAATTTGCGCATCCATGCTGCTTTTGTGGGGTCATTTAATACCCCGCGCAACGTGGAGAATTGGCCGGCCGGCATGAATGTGGCCAAGCAATTTTGGCAAATGCGCAAGTTTAGCGCTTTTATCTCTATGCGAACCGGTTCGGATTTTGCGCAAAAAGGGCACAGCATAGGCAATTACGAGGCTTCCGTTAAGATATCTTTTAAATCTTTTGCCGTACGGAGCTTTGCCATCGCAGATTCCCTGTATTGGCGCACCTTTTCTTTTGTTAGGCCTGTGGTTTGGGCTATTTCTTGTAGGTTATTCTTTGCCCCGGAGTCAAAACCATAAAACAGATTTATAACTTTTAGCTCTGTTGGGGTTAAATACTCGGAAAGCAGCTTTCTGATTAAGCCTTTGCGGCTTTTTTGAAAGAATACGTTTGAAGCATCGTCTGCCGGGTCTGGGGTTATGCTTATAAGGCTGGTATCGCCGTCTTCGCCAACGGGGGCGTCAAGGCTGGAGGATTTTACGCCCATTTGCAGGATTTTTTCTATTTCTTCTGCGTTGTAGCGGCTGTAGCCTTCCAGTGATTTTGGGTCTATTACCTGGGTTCCGCCCACAACCTGCTTTAATCTGCCGCCTTTTCTGTTAAAACGGCGCAGAATTAGCTCTTTTTCAGCCGAGATGCGCACTAAGCGGGCTTTTTCATTGATTGCCTTTATTATGTTCTGCCTTACCCACCATACGGCGTAACTGATGAATTTTATGTTTTTTGAGGCATCAAAGCGGACTGCGGCTTCCATTAGCCCCAGATTGCCTTCGTTTATCAGGTCATTGAGGTCTAGCCCTTGCCCTTTATACAGGTTGGCAACGCGTATCACAAAGCGCAAATTTGCCTTAACCAAGTGGTTAAGAGCTGCTTTGTCTCCATTAGAGACTCTCTGAAGCAAAAGATTTTCTTCGTCCCTTGTCAGTAATGGTATTTGCGATATTTCATTCAAATATTGAAAATACACATTACGTTTTATTTTAGGCTTTGCTTCTTTCACAATCTTCAACGTCATAAACACAAATTTAACTTTTTTTTTCGGTTTTGTCACCTATTTTTTGCATTTTTACGATATAAAGTTCATTTTTCTTGATTTTTTGCGTTTTTTTTTGCAAAAAACATAAAATTTTGTCAAAAAAAAGTCATTTTTATCTCCAGTCTTCTGCCGCAGAACGATCTGGCAGCTCGCTTTCAAAAGAACCGATTGAAAAATAGTCGATTTGCCTGGTAGCTCCGGTAACGGCATGCCAAAGAGCGCTAGTTGTATCTATCTTTTTGCGTTCGCTTACAACGCAAGCTATAGGGACAAATGCAAATACTCCGTTGAAACTGCCAATTACAATATTTGTTTTGCCGGCCATAGCCGCATGAACGGCTTTTTCGGCTAGCTGAAAGCAGAAAATTGCATCAGAGCTGTTTGCCGGAATGCTTCTTATTATATAGCTGGGGTCTATATATTTTATGTTGATCTCTTTTTCCACCTTTTTGAAATGCTCATTGATTTTCTCTAGCAAAAACAGCCCTATATCGTGTTTCAGAATATTTCCGCTTGCGTCTGTGGCGGCCTCGGCATGAAATAAATCTTGCCCGGTACCTTCTGCCACAACTATAACGGCGTGGTTTTTATGCCTGTAACGCCTTTCCAATGCCTTAAAAAGCCCGGTTGCGCCATCCAGCATAAGGGGGATTTCAGGGATTAGGCAAAAATTTGTCACCGAACTGGCCAAGCTTGCGTGGGCAGCAATAAAACCGGAATCCCTTCCCATAACCTTTACCAGGCCAAGCCCGTTAGGAATGCCGTTTGCCTCAACGTGGGCGCTTTTTATTACTTCCGCTACGGACTGAACGCAAGTTTCAAAACCGAAAGTGCGGTCTATTAGATTTAAGTCGTTATCTATTGTTTTGGGTATGCAAACCACGGAAATATGGTCATTTCTTTTGGAAATTTCCTTTGTTATGTCCTGCGCGCCTTTCAAAGTGCCGTCTCCGCCTATGCAGAACAGTATGTTCACATTGAGCTGCATGGAAAGAGTGTCAACCATGATCTTTGGGTCTTGGTTCCCTCTTGAGCTGCCTAGGATTGTGCCTCCGTCTTCGTGAATGTCATCCACTTTATCCGGGGTCAGGCGTATTGCGGTTAAGCCGAATCTCGGATTTAGCCCTTTATAGCCATAGCGAATGCCGAATATCATCCTGACGCCGTAATCATAGGTTAAAACCTGAACCAGGCCTTTTATCACATTGTTCAGGCCGGGGCACAAGCCCCCGCATGTCACTATTGCCACCCTTGTTTGGGCCGGGTCGTAGAATATTTTTTGGCGAGGCCCGGCTATTTCCAAGGAAGGAATGACGCTTTGCCTCAATTCTTCTATTTGAGAAAGCTCGGTAGCTAGGCTAATCCGGCTGTTTTCGTCAATAAACGATTGACCCTTAACCGGAGAATCTATTTTCGCCTGCCCCAGTGACGAGGCATTTAAATTGTACTGTTTCGGATTTGCGAGGATTTCTGGAAGATTCATAGGGGAAAAAGTAGAAAAAATTAAAAAAACACTAAAGTTCTTTTATTTTTTGCCGATAAACGATATAGGATAATTGTATATTATTCTGAGCTTAGTGGGGTATATATGGCAATGTTGATTGATAAAGCCTCTGGGTTGGGGTTAAACCACCAGATAAGCGAAAGGCAAAAAGCGCTTTCCAAAATCCATGAAAAAATGGGAACCGGAAAGCAAATCAACCGGGCGCAGGACAATGCGTCTGGGCTTGCGGTTGCAAAACTGCTGGAATCCATGGCACGTGGATATAAAGCCAATTCCATAAACATAGGCGATGGGCAAAGCGCAATGAACATAGGCGAAGGCGCTACCCAAGGCGTATCCGATATGCTAACCCGCATGCGTGAACTTAGCATCCAAGCTTCCAACGACACTCTTGCCGATAGCGACCGCAAAGCCCTTAACGGTGAATTCCAGCAACTAAAGCAAGAAATTGAAAGGCACACGAAAAGCACTCAGTTCAATACCCAAGACTTGCTCTCCGGCCAAAGCCCCATGAGCGATGGCACAGGCAAATTGCAGGTTGGCCCAAAAGCCGGTGAAGAAAACCAGATAAGCGTAGCTGCGTCCAATTTAACCCCCGAGGCTATTGGCATTGCTAAATTGGACATATCCACCAGAGAAGGCGCAAACGCGGCAATGGAAGGAATAGACCAGGCCAACAAAACGGTTTTGGAATCGAGGGTGAATTTTGGGGTTCAATACAACCGCTTGGAATATACATCTAACAATAACGAAAACATGAATATCAACACCACTGCCGCACTCCAGCTTATAGAAGATTTGGATTTTGCCAAAGCAGCTATGGACAAGGCCAGAGAAGATATTCTAAACCAAAGCGCGGTAATGGCTCAACGTAATTTCCAAGATGTGTCGAGAAATTCCATGCTTGCATTGCTGGGGCAAGGTGTCTGAGCCTGTAGAACAGACTTGGGAACAAAAAGAAGCAGTTCGCTTGTATGCTTATGGAGCGGCATACACAGCCGGTAAATTAAAATCTCATCAAATGCTTTTGGAAAAAGCTCTGCTCCTTATGCACGCAGTTAAAGCCGGTGATATGAACAAGCGAGATCAGGCGCAGAACATAGTGGCGTATTTGCAGGCCAGCTTGGATTTGGAGTTTGAGGAAGCCCGGAATTTATTTATTGTTTACGGGCATCTATGGGATGCTTTGGAGGTTGCCACTCCTGAGACGTTTAATCTGGCGGACGAATTTTTAAGGGAAATTAGAGAGATAATAATGGAAGTCCATCGCAGGCAGCCAAGACCCATTAAAAAGAAAAAGAGATAAATGGAAAGCGTTTCAATAAAAAATCTGAAATTCGGTTATGGAGCGATTAACATTCTCAACGGGGTTAATCTTTTTCTTGATAAAGGCGATATGCTTTGCATCACCGGAAAGTCCGGTGAGGGCAAAAGCACTCTTTTGCGGGTAATTGCGGGTTTGGAAAAAGCCATATCCGGGGAGATTGTGCTTTTTGGCGAGCCTGTTAAGCAAAGCGAATGGGATGCTCTATCCATGGCGCAAAGGGGCATTGGCTTTGTGTTTCAAAACGATGCTTTGATTTCCGATTTAACGGTGAGAGAAAATATAACCATACCGCTTCGCTATCATAAGATGGGAACGGAAGAAGAGATTAAGCAAAAAGTGGATCGCGCTCTTTTGCTTATGCTTGCGAGCAGCTTCGCAGACGAATATCCGTATTCTCTTTCCTTGGGCATGCGAAAGCGTGTTGCCATTGCGCGTTCTTGGGCGCTTAACGCAAAAGTTCTCCTTTTAGACGAGCCCACCGCCGGTTTGGACAAAAACAGCCGTGTTAACTTGCTGTCTCTGGTGGATAACCTGAAAGAGCTTTATAAAACCACCATTATAATGGTGGTCAGTGATTTGCAGGTAGCACGCGATTTAAACAGCAAGATTTCTTTCTTAATAGATAAAAAGCTGACAGAGCCTATGTATTTTGATGAGATTAAGACTCACGATAATCTTAGGATTAGAGCGATGGTTGGATAAAACGGGAAGGGCGAGATTCGAACTCGCGGTGGGCTTTAGGCCCACACGTCCTTAGCAGGGACGCACCTTCGGCCAGCTCGGTCACCTTCCCAAGGGTTGTAAATATAGAAAATTCCGAGCCTCCCCTGCAAGCTTTAAAATTTTCTCTCTGTCTTTTACTCCATCGGTTTCTGCGCCGCTGGAAACATCTATCGCAAAGGGATTGAGCTTAATGGCTTCTGTTATATTTTGCAGGTTTATTCCGCCGGCAAGAAAGAAGTTTTGGCTGAGGTCAATGTTTTGCAAAGATTTCCAGTCAAAGGTTTCACCGGAGCCGGGCGTTGTGGAATCGAGCAGGGTATAGTCGGAGAGTGGAGAGTGGAGAGTGGAGAGTGGAGAGTGGGCCCGGATTATTTGCGCAGAGCATTTTTGTTTCAATTCCGCAATGTATTCATCGGATTCGCCGCCGTGCAACTGCACCATATCTATGACACCGTTGCTATGCAGAGCGAGGATGTCTTCGATTTTTGCGTTTACAAAGACTCCCACAGGAATAATTTTGTTTGCGAGTTTTTTTCTAAAATTTTCCGCTTGTGTTGCTGTGACAAACCGTTTGCTTTTTTCTGCGAAAACAAAACCTACAAAATCAGGCATCGCTTCGTTTGCGAAATCAATATCAATCTCCCGAAAAAGTCCGCATATTTTCAGCTTTGGCATTGGGGGAATGTAGTAAATGGGGGGGAATGTGGTTGGCTTCCACCACCCTAAGCTTCCTTACCACCAGAATCGTAAGGGGTAAAAGAACTATCTCGTAAAGCATCTTGATGCCCCACTGCGAAGGGATTACCATATAAGAAAAAAGCGGCGTTCCCCAGAATGCTATTGTTATGAACACAAAGCTATCCACAGCATTGCCCACCATGGAAGACAAAATAGCTCGCACCCCAAACCCTTTTTTCCCCTGCCTATCCTTCATTTTTTTGAAGAGCACATCGTTTATAAAATCGCCTGCCATATACGCCGTAAGGCTTGCCAGCAGAATCCGCCAAGTGCCGTTCAGCGTCGCTTCAAATGCGTTTTGAGCCTCTTCGCTCCAAAAAGGCGCGCCCGGAAGCAGCACGGCAATCTTAAAGAAGACTACCATCAGCAGGTTTGCCCCAAAAGCATACCATGCGGTAAGGCGGCTCGCCTTGTACCCGTAAATCTCGCTGAAAACATCAGATAAGATATACACTATGGGGAAAACCAGCACCGCCGCCGGAACGACCAAAGACCCCAGGCTTATCATTTTGGCGGCAATTATATTGCTAACCAGCATTGCCGTTATAAACAGTACGCACAGTCTTGTGAAGATAGGAGAATACATAGATAAGCAAAACTAGAAATAAATTTTCTATATTCCTGAAACCATGTCTCCTTTGCCTTTTGTTAAAAGTTTTCGGTGGTTTTTCATGCGTTTTCGCTCTGCGCAGGGAATCAGGCATTGGTTTGAAAAAAAGAGCGGCGGCGAAAACGAAATGTTCCAGTATAAGCCGAATCTTTCAATCTGCAAGAAAATTATCATGTTTTTGCCCAAGGAACAGGATAAGTTTTTCGTTATTTTGCCCTTTGCCATGGCCCTTTCGGAAACACGAGGGTTTGATGACTTCCTTGTTATAACAGAAGAAGACAACCGCTATATTTTAAGAGCCCTAGGCTTGGAAAGGCTCTCTCTTTTTTACAACGAGTCCACAATGCTTTACGGTGAGGCAGACTTTTTTGAAATGGAAAAAAGAATACGGGAACTAAAATGGGATTTATGCATATTTTTACAAGAAGATGCCAAGCTTCCCTTCCTTTACCTAGCTAGGATTACCAACGCTCCCTATCGCATGGGGATAAAACAGGAATATCCATTCTTAAACATAACCCTGCAAAATTCCTCAGATAGGGGAAATATTTACGCAAACAGAAAGTTTCTCTACAAAACATTCGCCATAGACAATAAAAAGGCGGAAGTGGAGAGCATTCGCGTTACGCACAAAAACGAAAAACTGAACTTCAACTCAAGGCTCTCCACATCAAACACCATATTGCTGAATCTGGAGCCGCCTATTAATGGCGCGCCCTGGTCTGAAAACGAAGTGTATATGATTTGCAAGGCATTCCAGCCCGGATGGCGTTTAATAACCCTTGCGGCAACAACGTCGCAGCTGGACCCCTATGCTAAAGTTATGGAAGAACTGGAATTGCGAAGCAACCCTGTTCTTTTGCATTCGGAATCCATATTCAGCGTGCTAAGGCAATATCCCGCAATAATAACCTTCAACTCCCTGCATTCACATATGTTTTTGAATCTGAGCGGCATAAAGGTTCTAATGCTTGAGCAAAACGAAGATTACGATATTCCGAATGAACAAAAAATGCTGAAATTCGGCAGAGAAGGAAACTATTATTCGTTTGCCAAGCTGGCTGCGGAGTTTTTAAAAGACCCTTCGGCATGAGAAGCGTTTTAGCAAAGCCAAGGGGTTTTTGCGCCGGTGTTGAGCGCGCTATTTTAATGGTTCAAAAATCCGTAGAGAAATTTGGAAGCCCTGTTTATGTGCGGCACGAGATTGTGCATAACCGTTTTGTGGTGGATAGCCTGCGAAAAATCGGGGCCATATTTGTTGAAGATTTATCGGAAGTGCCGGAAGGAGCGGTTGTTATTTTTTCTGCGCATGGCGTGAGCAAAAATATTTATGAAAAAGCAAAGAGCTTGAGCCTGAAAGTCATAGACGCAACATGCCCAATTGTGAAGTCCGTTCATAGAAGCGCAATAAGATACGCGAATTCCGGCTGTTCAATCATTTTAATCGGTCATCAAGGGCATGCGGAAATTGACGGCACTCTCGGGCAGCTCCCGTCCGGGAAAATGTATTTAATAAGCTCTGCGAAAGAAGTTAAAAAACTGCCGGCCATGAAAAAGGGAGTCGCATACCTTACACAAACAACTCTTTCTTCCGAAGAAACGGCAGACATAATATCTGCATTAAAGAAGAAGTTCCCTGACATACAGGGAACAGGGAATGTTTGCTATGCCACTACCAACAGGCAAAGCGCAGTTCGCTCAATATGCAGAAATGTAGATTTGCTTCTTATAGTTGGCTCTCAGAATTCTAGCAATTCAAACCGCTTAAGGGAGCTTGGAGAAGAGCGTGGAGTTAAGAGCATTCTAATAGACTCTGTGGATGATTTAAACAAAAAGATGTTCGCAAGCGTAAATACGGTCGGAATCTCAAGTGGAGCAAGCGCTCCGGAGTATTTGGTTCTTGAAATTATAGAATGGCTAAAAGTGCATTTTAACCTTGAAGAAATTATAGAAGAGCAGACCGTGAAAGAAGAGACAAGATTTCCGTTGCCAACAGAACTCGGTTAATCTTTACGACATTCCTGAAAAAACCTGCCTCTGATTAAATAATGCGCATAATATAGAATTATTTTTCTATCTTTGAAATTAAGTAGCTATGCTTTATGAAGAAATTTGCAATATTTACTATATGCCTGCTACAGGTGGGATTACTTGGGTGCTCTGACGGGCCTCCAGATCCACCACATCAGGTTTATGCATGGGTAAATGAAAGTGGAGTAGATGTTAAAATAATTGCGATAGTTGAAAGCAATTATCCAAATAAAGGTAATTTTACTAATTTTGAAAAAATTGTTACTGATGGCGATACTTTGCATGGCCATTATTATGAAGGTGGTTTTTATAACGGAGCAACAATATGGGATCAAGAATGGTATCCTTATCTTCCTTACCAAACACTTTTTGAGATTAAAGCGGAATTGATTTTTTTAGATGGGCCAAAAAAATGTTTGATTTTTAACGGAGAAATAAAGGATTATTTCTTTGATATACGTAGTCAGTTATCGTATAAAGAAGGAGAGCAAATTCAGTCTAGCTTTCCAACGATAGAATACGTTTACACAATAACCCCTGAGCACAGGGCTATGGCTAAAGAAGAAGACTGCCAAAGCTCAACAAGCGATTAATCTCCGCAAAAACCAGAAGCCTCATAGTTAAAGTCCTTGCGTTGTAAATAATAACCTTCGTGTTCTTTGATTTATGTTTTATACAGAGCACTCGGCTAAGCTTTAACCCAGATTACTTCGTTCATTCTCACATCCGTTGCGTCTTGCGGGATGGAACTTCTTATTTGCGTGGAATAAGCTATTCCTAGCTTGGGGATGCTTTTTGATGTTGCAAGAAAACGGTCGTAATATCCTGCGCCATGGCCTATGCGGCTGCAGTCTTTGCCAAAAGCCATGCCCGGAACAAGAAAGGCGGCAGGGGATCCTTCAAAGGCAGGTAAGGCTGATTTGGGCTCCATTATTCCAAAAGCTCCGGCTTGCAAATCCTGTTCAAGATTTTGCACCAAAACAAATTCCATATTTTGCTTGTTTACAACTCTGGGCAAAAGCAACCGGCCTTCATTTGCAAGTTCTTTCAAAAAAGGGATAATTTGCGGCTCAAATTCCGTAGGGTAAAATGCGGCTATGTAACCGCTTTCCAAAATCGGGCGCATTGAAAGCCCTTGCAGCAACTTCTCGGATTCCTTTGCTTTGCTCTCTGCGCTCATGGTCAAAAGTTTTTCCTTTGCCCAGGCTCTAAGCTCGTTTGCTGTTTTGGGCAGAATAGCCTTTTGCGCCAGAGATTGCCAAATTTCACGCTGCCAATTCATAAATTCGGCAACTTCAAATTTTTCTTCCCAACTGCCATTCAGAGCGTCTGCAAGCGCATTCAACTGGCTTTGTTTTGCCAAAAGCCCGGAATCTATCTTCAACTGCGTTGCTTTTTCGTTTCTCAGTTCTCGCAGTTTTTCCCGCAAGTCTTCGTTTATGGCAGTGCGTGGAGAGGCTTTGCGAAGCATGGGCGATGGGAATTCGCTTGTAGGAGCGGATGCCGCCGCATTAAGCTCCTTTAAAAAAGATTGAAGCAGCCTGCCCCTCAGGTTTCTCGGCACTTTAGGCAATATATGCTCGTCGATTTTTCCCTTGGCTTTTGACGAGGCTTTAACTACGGCAAGCAGAAAATAAGGGCTCAAAACTCTATAAGGAGCGCAGTCTCTTTTTTTTGCTTCTTGGTCTCGCCATTGCCAAATCGCTTTCAAGAGCTGTAGCTCAAAGGGTTTAAAAGCATTTGAGCCCTTCAGCCTCCAGCTCTCTTTTGCTTCATCTTCAGAATCTTCGTTCTGATGCTTTTTTGAATGCTTGAGCAAATATTCGCAAGATTCCTGCAACCATCCCATGCGCCCCAGCTTTCGGAGCTTCTCGCATTGAAGCTCTTTTATTGCATCTAAAAAAATGGTATCCAGCACTGCATAACTGCACATTTCCGGAGAGAGCGGCCTTTTTGTCCAGTCTGCCCTTTGATTTTCCTTGTCCAGCTTTATTCCGAAATATTTTCCGACAAGCGCAGCTAAACCGGTTTGTTTTTCGCCAAGAAGTTTCGCTGCTATGGAAGTATCATAAATGCTTTCCGGATAAAAATCGTAGAACCTTGCGAGCAGGCGCAAATCGTAATCGCAGGCATGGAAGGTTATCTGCTTGAGAGCCTTGCACTTCCAAAGAGCCTTTAGATTAAGCCCGCAAAGAGGGTCCAGCAGCCAGTGATATTTTCCAACGCTTATCTGAATAAGGCTTAGCTTTTCCTGATAGTGATGCATGGAATCCGCTTCAGTATCCATAACGCATGAGCTGGCATTCGATAAAACGGAGAGCATTTTTTTGAATGCGCTTTTGCTATTCACCAGAATATGTTCCGGATTTTTGTCTATAAACCCTGCTGCTTCTCCCATGTATTTTGGAGAGAAAAACTTGGACAGCAACGATTTAATAAACATTTTGGGAAGGTAGAAATTTCTACATTTACCAATTATGCGTGTTATGTTTTTATTCTTGGCTCTTTTTTGCGTATTCGGCAGTGCCTTTGCGCAAATGCTTCCTGGCGCGAAGCCGGTAGCAACTCCTATGGCAGATTCCACGGGCAGCCCGCTTCTGATGGATTTTAATATCAATTTAGCCGGCATAGCAGATGCCAATATGCCTTTTTCCGTATTCAGCTCAAGGCCGCTGATGATTTATTATTACAGCCCGCACTGCCCGCACTGCCAAAAAAACTACCCCAGCGTTCAGCAACTGGCTAAGGAGTATGAGCAAAAAGGCCTCACAAGCATTGCGGTTTCGGTTGGCTCCGTTAACAGAAGAGATATTCTAATGTTCATGGAGCAGCATAAAGCTTCCATCCCTTTTTTCCAAGATTCCGAACAGGCGTTTGGCAAAAAATACGGCGATGGCTACGTGCCAAGGCTCTACTTGATTTCTGCCGACAGAAAAGTTACTCGCTACACCAGCACTGATAGCGAGAGCTTGAAAGCTGTTAGGGCAGATATAGATAAGCTGCTTGGCATAAAAAAATAATGATTAAGGCTTACGCAGAGCTCTCGCGAGGCATGGACCCTGCTTTAGTTATTGTTCTTTCAGAGCATTTGAGTTGGGTAGCGGAGCATCCCGAGAGTTTTCCGCACAGCGAATATATTTCACAGAGCCACACGGCGTGGCTTATGGCTTGCGAAGGCTTTTCCGAGCTGGAGCAAAAGTTTGCGGAACGGCTTTGCGAGTGGCAGGCAAAGTGGCAGCAGAGATTTGAAATAGAAGGCGTGGCGCAAGCAGTTGCGACAGGAGCAGAAGCCATAAAGAAAATCAAAAATTCAAAGGAAAGGGAAAGGCGGGCAAGAGACCTTTATCTTAACTCCGTGTACTTAATGGTGGGTGATGCTCAAAAATATGTTGTGACCATAAACAGCCGCGCAGAAATTTTGCAGGAATCCATTCGCAAAGCATGGCACAAAAGCTGCCCCGGCGATTCTTATTCAAAAATACTTCCGAGCCTGGAAAACACGTTTCAAGGCTATGAAGAAGCGTTTTTTGAAGACATGAGGCTATCTTTCTTTGAAGACCAGAAAGACTCCGCTCCCGGTGTTGCCAGGCGGGAATTTTTGGAAACCATAATGGAAAGTGATAATTGCAATTTGGTTTTAAATTTCTATTTTTCAAAAGTTTTTCGCCGAATATCTAAAATCTCTTCTAATTTGTGCAGGTTTTATTCTAAAAAATGGGCTCTGTATGCAAGAGGTTTCAGAAGCCGGCAAAACTTATTACCCTTGGGATAAAATATGGAAGTGATTCTAATCTCTCTTGTGTTCCTTGCGCTGGTTGCGCTCGCCGTAATTTTGAGCACTCAGCGAAATATTTTAAAAGCGCTGAAAAGCATACGGATTCCCGAACCTCCGCCTCCACCTCCACCACCACCTCCGGCAAAGGAAGTTGTTCTGGACTTGAAACCTGTTATAGAAGCGATTAATAATATTCGCATTCCTGAGCCTCCGGTGCTGCCACCGGCAAAGGAAGTTGTTTTGGATTTGAAACCTGTTATAGAAGCTGTCAAGGGCCTGCAAGATAAAGAAAACGTGGCGCATGCGCAAAGCGATTTGATAAAAGTTCTGCAAGAGACTTCCGCTCTTATGCGTGTAAACCAGGCTGAATTCCAAAGCGGTTTGGAGGCATTCCACAAAGCGATAGACAAGCTGCTCATTCAAATTCCAAACAGCGAAAAAGAACTGGATATGCAAAAGGAATTCATACAGAAATTTGAAGAAGCTTTTGTGAAAGTTCAGGAAACCGCAGCGGAGGCCATGAATGCCAATTCGCTTCGCCTTCA
>Ga0181987_10721_pt1 | contig 15450 bp, 10 predicted proteins | sample TergutCo191P1_FD_120224 | JGI IMG/M metagenome (GOLD analysis project Ga0181987, IMG submission 120224)
ATCCGAGGTTTTCGCTCATAGGCGAGCGTGGAGCGGAATTTTCAGATTTCAATAATAATACTACAGAGAAAAAAGACAAGCTCATTACAGCAAAAGAAATGGAGGCTTCGGGTAAAAACCCAAGTCAAATACATTACGCAACTGGATGGGAAAAGGGAGCGGATGGCAAATGGAAATATGAAATACCAGACTTTACTTTGAAAACTGATACATTCCATAGAAACAGAATGGACTTAGGCGAAATAGTCAAAGATGAGGGTGGACTTTTCAAGGCGTATCCAGAGCTTAAAGATGTGAGTGTAAATATACAATTAGACAATCCAAGGCATAAAGGTTCGTATAATACAAAAACAAATGAAATAACCATAAACGGACTTCTTAAAGGTGATGATTTTAGAAAATCTCTACTCCATGAAGTTCAACATGCCATACAGGAAATAGAAGGCTTTGCTAAAGGTGGAAACCTTGATAATACCTACGCCGATGTAAATGTAGCAAATCAAATTAGCATGGTTGAGCATGTCATTACTAAAGCGATGAACAAGCAAGAATCTTTTAATAAAAAAAATGATGCCAATTTTCCGTTGTCAGAATTTATAGATGATTTCAGGGGTGAAATCCCAATAGCCGCAAATAGAAGCGAGATAATTCAATGGGCTACAAATCTGGCAAATGCTGGAGAAGATGCTATAAGTGAATTTTTGAAAGAAACGCCTAGACAAAGATATTTTCGTTTAGCTGGAGAAGTAGAGGCTCGCAATGTAGCAAAAAGAAGCGGTATTTCCGAAAACGTTAGAGATATGATTCCCTTGCATCAAACCGAAGATGTGCCACGCAATGTGCAAATAGTCCGCTTCCATGCCGCAAGCGAGGCGGGCATTTCCGAAAGTCACGATACCCCAGAAGCCAGGGAAGCCGCTAGAAAAGCGTGGCGTGAAAAAGGCACTGACAGCCCATTCTTCAAGCGGTGGTTCGGAGATAGCAAGGTCGTGGATGAGCAGGGAAAGCCGCTGGTGGTGTATCATGGGGCAAGAACATCTAAAAGATTCAATAAGTTCGATGATGGAATGATTTTCTTTACTGACAATTACGATATCGCAGAAATGTTCAACGACCATTACGCATATAAGCTGATTGTAGATAAAAAAGAATATCCAATATCCAGCGGCGAAGCAAGAAATATTCAAATGATGATAGAACCGTACGAAGACTTAGATTACATAACAAGTGAATGGAATTTGCTTGATGCAAAAAGCATTGAAGATTTCAACGATTTGATAGAGAGCGGTGGGATACAAGCTGGTATAGATACTTTTGATGGAGTGAAAACTATTGAGGTAAAACCTAACCATAATGTATATGAAGTTTACCTTGACATTAAAAATCCGAAAATAATAGACATGAAAGGCAAGGAGTGGTCTATTGAAGCTGAGAAATTTGATTGGACTTTTGGAGACCACGATGGCATAATAGTCAAGAATGTTATTGAAGGCGGCCCAGTGGCAGAATTGCTGGATGGCAGCGAAGTTCCGCCTGCCACAAACTACATTGTCAAAAACTCTAGCCAAATCAAATCCGCAACGGACAACGCAGGCACGTTTGACGGAAGCAACCCGGATATACGGTATCACGCACAACCCTCACTCGGAGAATGGCCAGAAGGATTCAAAATCACGCAGCTAACTACAGTTCCAAAAATGAAATCTCACGCAGATTACGATGCGGCTAAGGCTGGGAATAATCAAGCGGCAATAAGATTGGCACGTGACATTCTAAACGGAAAAGATGAAAGATTGCTTGCAATAGCCGAGAGACACCCAAATGCTATTTTAGTTGCTGTACATACAGAAGAAAAATCGGGAAAAAATAAAATTCCGCAAATGCTTGCAAAAACTATAGGTAAAAAAACAAATCTGGAAGTAGATACAGATATAGTTCAAGTGAACAAAGTAGGTCATACTGGAGCTGATGCATGGCATAGATTGGCAACCCGTGCAGAATTTCAAGGAGAGGTTCAGCCCGGACGGCAATATATACTGATTGATGATGTAGTGACTGGTGGCGGTACACTAGGTGAGCTGCGACATTTCATTGAATCTAATGGCGGTGAAGTGGTAGATATGGTAACCGCAGGTGCGGCTCAGTTTAGCACAAATATAGCTTTATCCAAACAAACGCAAACAGCACTTGAAAACAAATTTAATCCAAAAGAATTTTCTAAATTCTTATTAGAGGAAAATCTTTATGGTGGCAACTACAAATCACTTACCGAATCAGAAGCCAGGCTCATCTTGGGTACCGGGTCGCTTGACAGAGCAAGAGATAGAATTGCTAAGGCAAGACAAGAAGCAGGCATCAGCGGAAGCGGACATTCTTCTAGCCGACATCAAGCCGCTGAGATAAGCCACACCCCCAAACCAATCCCAAAATCTGAATTAAACAAACTAATCAGCGTATTGCAAAAAAACGGCCTTGCCGTAGAAGTCATCACGGACAAAGACAAATTTGAAGGGGCAATATCAAAGCATTTCGCAACCCCTGACGGCACAATTTACGGCTACGCAACCACAGACGGCAGAATAGGCTTAAACCCCGACAAAATGAACGCAAACACGCCCATGCACGAATACGGGCATCTGTGGATAGATTTTGTCAAGCGAAACAACAAAGGGCTTTACAACGAAATAGCAAGGCTTGCATTGCAAACGGACGAATTCCAGCAGCTAATGCAAAACCCCGCCTACAGCAGCCTAACAGCCCAGCAGAGAGCAGAAGAGGCCATTGCAACCATAATCGGCAACAAAGGCGAAGCTGCCTTCCACAATGCGCCCAAGGGCTTGCAAGCCAAGCTCAAGCAGCTTATAGCGGAACTGTGGCAGTGGATAAAAGAGCAATTCGGGCATTCCTCAAACATACGAAGCCTAACGCCAGAGCAAATTCAAAACATGACCTTTGATGAGCTTATGGGCAAAGCCGCAGAAGATATTGCAGCTGGAAGGCGCATAGCAAACGACACGCCAAACAAAGAACTTGATTTCAACTTATGGAGGCATACAATGACCGATCAAGAAGAACCAACCGGAGGGGAGCAGGTAGATAACGCAGCTCCCGCAAACACAGAAAGCCAAACGCCGGAGACGAAAGTTGACGATGACGCTCTGTTCAGCGATGACCCCGACAAGGTGAGGGAGCAGCTAAAGAACGTCAGCCACGACAAGCCGCTTACAAGGCAGGAGAAGAAGGAGGAAAAGCTCAAGGAGAGGCTTGGTCCCGACTATGCGCCGCCAGCGGATAGGATTCTGAAAAAGGGGCTCGGGCTTACATCGGCAGACATAAAAAAGCTGCAGGAGGAAAGCCATAAGCACAAAGAGGCATCCGAGGACGAAAAGACATCCGAGGTTGACAGGGCCGTTAGCAAGCTGCGCTCTGAGCAAGCTGAGGAAAAGGCGGAAGCAGCATACAAGGAGTTCATCAGCGGCATAGAGCAGGAGTTTGGCGATGCGCAGAAAGTTGACCCAGCGTTCAAGGAACAGGCAACATTCTACGCTCCAGAGCTTGACAAGCTCAAGCACACGCACGAGCTGCAAAGAGCGATAATGGACAGGTCCGACAGGGTGGCGGTGATGAAAGCTATCTACACCGTGCTTGACTACACCGATGAAAAAACGGATGTGAACAACTGGGAAGCGTTCAAAATGCTGCCGCCCGAAAAGCAGCTTGAGCAACTGAACGGCATATTGTCCGCAATAGACAACACTGCATCGCGCAGGGTGAAGAAAACCGCTCCGCAGGTTCCGGCGAACATTCCGCAGCCAGGCAGCGGAATGTCGTCAACCGGAAGCGGAAAATATAACTTCAATGATACCGATGACACATGGGAATGGCTCGCAGCACAAAAGAAAAGGGGGTTAGCATGAGCGCAAAGAAACCGACTACGAAAGCAACAGCCACGCAGCCAACGGCAGAAAAGCCGGATGCGCCATCGGCACCGCCGAAAGCCAAATGCGAATGCTGCGCAAAGCTTGAAGCTAAATTCAACGCATTGGTTGTGGAATTGAAGCGGCAAGAGGTTATAAACAACCCAAGGCCGGAAAAGGCCGTGCGCTGGCACATGGTTCATTATCCCGATGGCAAAGTTTCAGATTAGCCCTCAGCAGGGGCAGATACTTCAAAGCTGTAAAAAGTTCAATACAATGCTTTGCGGTCGTGGATCTGGCAAATCCATGACCCTTGCAGTGCTTATGCTACGCTCAATAAAAGACGGCGATGACCATATACACGCAAGCTCCACGCATAGCCAAGCTTCTGAGGCGATAGATCAGCTTCGGGAGCTTTTGGCGGCTATAGATATGAACCTTAGCCGAAAACTTCAAGGCGGTATATACGCTTATGTATGTCCTCAGCTTGGGAACGGTCGCATACGTTGCTTTTCTGCAAAAAATGACAAGATGCGTTCAAAAAACAGTAATATTCTGTCTATAGATGAGGCTGCGTTTGTGCCGGCAGACTATTTTAAAAAGGTAGCCTATCCATGCCTCCGCAAAGGATCCAAATCTGGCAGAACGCAATGTTATCTTGTATCTAGCCCCCTTGATTCGTCAAACTGGCTTAGCATTTTTGTTCAGAGCGACAAAAGCGAGCAGGATTTTTTGAGCAAAGACGATAGAGAGTTGGATTATCAAGATTTTCTCGTGGTTCATTCCACATACAGGGATATTAAGCATCTTAAAAAGCCAAACGGTGATCCTGCCATAACAGAAGATTGGATAAAAGGCATAGAGATGCTATACAAAGATGAGGATCAGCTTATAATAGACCGGGAAATAAACGGCCTTATAGTTTCCGATATTAGCGATGGATTATTTACTAATCTGCTTAGAAACCTGGTTCCAAACGACAAGCCTATAACATACAATAAAATAATCATGGGCGTTGATATTGCCGATGAAGGCGATTTCACATCGGCTGTGGCAAGAACAGACAACAATATTCTGCTTATGGATAGGAAAAAGACAAATCCCGACAATCTGAGAGATTTTCTAAAAGGCTTTATCGCACGGCTTGGCAAAAAACCAGATGTGATAAACTATGATGCTTCTGGCCTTGGTCGCTATGCCAAATCGGCATTTGACGGACTGGCCGTTGTTGTGCATCCAATAAAATTCGGGTCATCCGCAATACGAAAGGATTTATATGAAAACCGGAGGGCGGAATTGCATGATGACTTCGCTAATATTCTAAGGAATAAGGTTTATGTTTGCCCGCAGGCTATGCCGCTCGCAAAAGAACTCAAAGATGACCTAAAATATGTACGGCGCATTCCAGATAAGATAAAGATGTGTCTTATGCCCAAAGAGGATATACGAAAGCTCATACACCGCTCGCCGGACATAGGAGATGGAACGGTTCTTGCTTTCGCAAAAACAAACAGCCAGGATTACGCAAGCTTGATAAAAAAAGCGGCAAACGCAGGCCGTTTCTAAAAAAAATGCATAAATAAAAATTTTTTTCAGAAAATCACCCTCTTTTTTCCTATGTACGAATTTAAGAGCAAAATGTTCATAAGAGACTTAAGTCCGTTCTGCGTTTAGTCCATTAGCTCCGATAGCCGACAATAGTCCGTTCTGCGTTGACACCCAAACACGCTATCTCATTAAACCAAGCCTGATACGCTGCTCTAAAAGCTTCGTTTCGGCATAACTATATGGAGTTTTTATGGCACAAGCCACATCAAACATGACTGGAACCCAGAAAGCGGTGCTTGCCGGGGACTTATTCAACGAGCAGACCACACTCGACGAGAGAATAAATCTGCAATACAGCAAGGAAATGGCGGCGGGCGATGGCGCATCCGCTAACGTAACCTGCTCTGGATTCGTGGGAGAGGTAGAGGGCGATTTGTCGCCCGAGGATTTCGCCAAAATCAAAAATTTCAGCTTCCCCGTGCAGCTTAACAAATACAGCACGCCGGGCAAGGCCGCAAACCTTGACTTGTCAACCGTAGTCAAGGATTTCAAGCAGCAGATAAAGGACCCAGTTGTCATGCCGCTCATTGCCGGCACGAACCGCAGAACCGCAAAGGCGGCTATAGGCGGCATATCCATGTCGTTCAAAAAAGGCGATGGGTTCGCTGATGACAATAGCTTGTATGAGTATGTAAACCTTGCGATCGGGGCTGTTCGATCGCAGAGAGGCAACGGCGACATTACCATTCTCGGCTCTCCTCTGGCCATCGCGAAGCTGCGCAACGATCAAAGGAATTGGCAGTCCGGCAACCAGGCAACCGCATACAAAGAAAATGCGGATATTGGCAAATACGCAGGCGCTTATGTTATCGAATCGGCAGACATGCCAATCCTGAAACAGGCGGCAGGCTCGTTCACGGGCGGCACGCTTGCGAACGGATCTAATGTAATATCAGGCGTTACGATAACGGGCGGCCTTATACCTGCCGGGACAATAATAAATACCGGCAAGCGCGCTGTTGATCCTCTGACCAACGAGCTGCTGCCGTATAATAAGTTCGTTGTCGTTGCGAAAAACGCAACAACCGGCGATACTTCAATCACGCTCACCCATCCCGTCTATGCATGGGTTGCAGGCCAGACCAACATACCCAACATCGAAAGCGTGTCAAGCCCGACATTCACAATTCAGCAGCCGGTTGACAACGGCGGCAGGATTATAGTGGTGTTCGCCAAAAATGCCATTTGGAAGATACGCCGCGAGCTAGTTGCGCCGGATTATGGTACATGGGGCAACGCTGGCAAGGCTGGGCAGTATCTGCAATACTGGGAACGCTCGGAAGCATACAACAACGACAAGCTCGTTAGCGCGTCTATCCTTGAAGCTACAGGAAGCTTCGGGTTTGGCTCTGCCACGGTATTGTTCTAACCATTTTGCTCGGCGATGCCATGAGGTCGCCGGGCATATTTGAGGTTTCGCATGACTTACATGGATATGGTCATCAAAGCAATGAAGCTGTCGGGCGTTACGAACACGCATGACAATGAGCAGGATAGCGACAATGTATCCCGCTACTTCAATGTTTTGAAGGATTTAATATCCAATTACAACGCCGATGCGAATTTGACATTTGAAAAGGATATTGTCAAAATTTCGCTCGTTGACAGACAGAAGGCGTTTGGCGAAAACGATCCATATATACCTCGCTTGGCTCCGCTCATAGTTTACAGCACGAGCAACCCATCTGATATATATACGCAGTTTCCGCTTGAAGCGTTGATGACAAGGATGAGATTCAACGCTAATGCATATTCGTTTGATGTTGCCAGCAAAGCTTCTTCATTGATATTTTCGGACAGCATAACCACAACAGAAGTCACGGCTATATTCAAAAAACCGATAAGGGAAGATGGGCTAGTTACCGACAATGTGGAGGTTGCGCCACCGCTGGTAGATTATTTGGCTAGGAAACTCGCGCTTGAAATTTGCAATATAGAGGGTATAGAGCCCACAAATACACTAGTAGCATCCATAAGAGAGGCAAGCAACAGATTTGCCAACCAGAAGATGTCGCAGAACAAAATAATAACATTTGATATGTTTCCAAGTTTTAACTTATACAATGGACATGGCATATAGGAGATAATTATGGCTGCACCATTACTAATACCAGCGGCTATGGCAGTAGGAAGTTATCTGCTGAATAAGTCGTCAACCGACAGCGCAAATAAAGTCGCAGGAGATATGAGCTCCGCTATAAATAAGGCAGGTCAGGAATATAAATCTTCCGTTGAGGCTCGCTATGCAGACCCGAAAGTTTCGGGTGGCGCGTTCAGGGAAGTGGCGGATGACCACGCCGGATATAAAGGTGAGGGCTATTCATTAGCCAATGTTGATAAATACATTAACCCCGCTTTGGCATTTGCGCAGAAGCAGGCAATGAACCAAATCCAAGGTTCGGCGGCAGGAAGCGGCACATTGTTCGGTGGCGGCACAGCAAGAGAGTTAGTGGACAGAACAAATCAACTTGCATATCAAGCGTATCAAGATGCCTCAGATCGCTCTACGGCAGAAACAGCAAGGCTTGACGGCAATGCCGATGCAAACGCCGCAAGGTCGTTGAATGTGCGACAGATAAACAATGCTGGTGCAGCTGATGAGCGTACGCATTTCACGAACATAGCTAATCAATTTGGAGCGGTTGACAACGCTATATATCAGGGCAAGGTTTCCGGCGCGCAAGCTGTTGCTGGGGCCAAAATGGGCAAGACTGGAGCTGGCACGGATCTACTGAACCTTGGAGTGACTGCTGGAAAAATTTACAGCGGCATAAGCGGCTAGGAGATAAATATGTACGAATTTTTTTATAACGCAACCAAGGAGCAGCACAACAGGAACTACGGCGGAATGCTGAGAGGCTTGGAGGATTTGGGCTATCTATACGGCTTGCGAAAGGATTACAAATCCGCCAAGGAGCAACTTGAAAAGGATATTGAAAGTAAAGCGGATACTGCAGAGATGACGGCGGCAAAAAAGAATATTCCGATAGCAAGAAGCCAGGTTGCGGAAAAAACGGAAAGGCTGCAAAGCCTGGAAAGTCTGGAAGAGCAAAAGATTGCTCTGGAGCAGAGAGTTGCGGAGCTTAAGCAGAAGATTGAAAATGTCGGAAATGATTTAGCAGAAGAATCGGGAGATGAAGAATGAACATGGACAGATCACCATTCACCATTGCCGCAGGTGGAGGACAAGCCGCCGCTGATGCCGCAAACGCAGCGCAGGCTTCGCAGGCTCATGCCATGCCTGCTTATTTGGCAAGTATGCAAAGCGAACATAAACAAGCGTTAAACGCAATAGAAACAAATGCCGAAGCAGAGCGTAAACTGCAATCGGAAATAGCGGCGTTGCAATCGGAAATAGCAGCTCTTGAAAAAACACTCAAGGATGCTGAAACGGATTACATGTACAACCAGCGCAAGCAAATAACAGATGCTCGCAAGCAGGATTTGAACGCTTTGAGCCGTGCTTACAAGCAGGATGTATTCAATATGGATGGATCGCTTGGCAGGGCCATAGAAAACATAGGCAAGCAAGATGTGGCAGATGCCCAAGCTATGAGCAATAGGGAGATGTCAGGATTACAGACGAAATTGCAGAAAGACGAGCAGGTAGCGAATATGCTATATAGCGAAGGCAAAAAATACCATGACGAATATAGATTGGCAGCAAAGGGAGCGGCAGATACCACCAATCCGGGCATAAGAGAGGGTTATAGGCGAGCGGCAGAAACTGCGCTTAATAGCTACAATGCCGTGAAAGCGAAATTGGATGAAATAAATCAAAGCATAACGGGAAACCAGGCCCATTCAGGAAGTAATTTGCTAACCCTCGATAAAATTAGCGCTTCAAGTGAAAATTTCACGCCAATAAAGGTGAGCGATGATGTAATTGCGGCAATCGACAAAATTCTTGACGTGAGTGATATTTCCAACTCCGAAAAGGCAATGCAGAAGATAAATAGTGCTAGTTCAGCAGGATTCAAAAATGTGCCTGGGGCGGTAGAATATTTTGAGCAAAGACAAGCTAAGCTCATGAATCAACTTGCAAATAAAATAAAAATTTCTGATGATGCAAGAAAATTAGAGCTTGAACAGGCGCAAAGAGCGTTAGAATGGAAAAAGCTAAGCCACGAAGAACAAGTACGCTTACTTGCGGAAAAAAAGCTTGAACTTGAGAAAATGGGCGTTGAGCAAGACACGATCAAAGCTACAGGCGTTAAGAATAGACTGCAATCCCTACTTAGGGTCGCAAAAACGGAGGGTGCGCAAGGAATAGCACGTGCGGCTAATGTTACTGATGACCTTTCTTATTATACTGCATTGATTAAGGTTCATGGAGCTAATGCATTTGGCGGCGAACCAACGCAAGCCACAGAAGAAAGCATATTAAACATGAGGCAGCCATGAAAATTTATTCAATTAACAATAAGATGCCGCAAAAGATTGAATATAGGAGTGGCTACGCCAAAAATAAGGATGTATGCAATAAAAGCAACTCCAATCCAATCAAAGCATCTTGCAATGGCTTGTCTCATATTAGCAATATACAAAATTTAAGGAGGTATCTATGGACGGCATATATGTAAACAAAAACGGAGCTAGAATAGAAATAGAAAATGGCATAATAAAGAGTACTGGAGAGCAAGTATCCCAGGAACTCATCGATAAGCTCTTAGCCTCAGGCGGATTGCGAAAGATTACTGAAGAAGCCGATCTAAATAATAAGCCAGAATCATCAGGTGATGTATCAAGTTCGTCAAGCGGAATTTATGACTATTCATCATCGCGAAGAGAACCAGCACCACATTTAGGGGCTGTAGAAGGCGCAGTGGTTGATACTAGTGCAGCAATACTATTTCCGCTTAGCACTGCAATGAGCGATATAAGCGATGCGCTTCCAGATAGTCCAGCAAAAAAAATAACAACAAATATCGTGCCTATTTTGGCGGGATTGGATGCAATTCTGACTTATGGAACGGTATCTGGATATGGAGCCGTGCCTAAAGCTGCATCAATTGGACTTGGTGGAGCCGCAAGAGTTATACCTAATTCAATGAGAGCGGTAGCCGAGCGCATAGGATCGCCATCTAGTCTCTCGCAGATTACAAAAGGTCGTGTAACCGGCGAATCGTTAGTTAATACATCTATGGAAACAATGCAAAAAAATTTAAATAACGCAAAATATATTGTAGATGATGCCATAGGACAAATAAATGCCAAGATAGGCCAATTAAAAGCCAGTAAAACAAACTCTCCATCGGATAAAGTAATGTTACAATCATTGGAAAATATAAAGGCTAGCCTTGGCAATGAAATTGGAAATTTAAAAGCTGCTGCAAAGCAAACGGCAAATAATATCAATACAAGCACTGGAAAGAAAATTTCAAACGCAATCCAGTATAAGCCATTTTTGCCGGAAGCTGCGGATATGGCAGGACAAATTGGACAACGAGCGGCATTAGCCGCAATTGGAAAAGACATAGCTATAGATGCAATATCTCCGTTTGGGCATACGATGCCAAAATCTGAAACCCCTCAAGATGCAACTAGCGTAGTTCCCGCTGCGGTCAAAAATTTAAGGAGATAGCCATGCCCCTCCAGCGTTACGAATATGACCTATCAAAGTTCGTGCTCAACCGCACGGATGTTCGCTACGCTTACGACACTTTGCTAGACAACATGGTGCCACAGAACGCAGACCTTGCGAGCTTATGGGGAAGCAGGGAATACGCAAAATTAAATAAGCAAGCTTCTATTCGCGCTGTATTTACCGATTCAAAGGGAACACATTATGTTGTTGTCGGAAACGAAATAACGTCTTATGCTAATGGCAGGTGGGAGGCAAGAGGCACTATAGTAACAGATAGCGGAAATATAACATTCGTAGAAAGCCAAAACCCAACGGACATAATGACTTTCATATACTTTTGCGATGGTGCATACTTGTATCGCTTGAATCGTGGAAATCCTATAGCCTTGGTGGAGAATATTAGCGGGCAACTGCCAGATGTAGGCACGATAAACCACATCGAAAAGGCGCAAGCTACATTCATTTCATATTACCAGCATAGGCTTATACTAACATGTGGCAACAGCGATAAATGGTTTTATTCTAAGCTTAACCCAGACAATGACGATGGAACGCCATTATTTCCAACCTTAAACTTTAATTTTTCAGAAACACAAGCTGATCCGCCAAGCAGAGTGATTGCGACAGATCTTGTTTACGTGCTTGGAGAAAGAACGGTAGAGGTATGGCAGCCGACAGGCAATTTTGAAAACGCATTTACAAGCAATACTGCAAGTAACTTTCTTATCGGAACTTCCGAGCCTTACAGTGTAGCAACCTACTTGAACAAAGTTTTTTTTGTAGGAACGGACAAAGGTATTTACTTGCTCAATAGTGGCTCATTACAAAAAGTTTCTAACCCAGGATATGATTTTTATCTACAGCCTAGAATATACGGCGCATTTCCCATATATATAAACTATCAAAGGCATATAGTATTCAAAAGACAAGGTGCATATCCTTTGTTATTCAACCCAGAGACATTCTACATGGTAGAAAGTTCCAATTTCGAGAGAGTTGTTGATTCATTCTGGCTTGCCGGTGAATTCAATGGATTTGCAACAACGGAAAAATTATATCAAACTGATAGCGTGTCGTTTGGTATGGAGAATATGCCCATGCGCAGGAAGATAAAAACGCCTATATTATGGCCTGATAATAAAATCATTATTCAGAGCATGGAATTGCAATACGCATGTGACCCATTGCCGGATGCAAGCAGGCCGGATAATTATGCGGTATTTGTCCGCATGTCACATGATGGCGGTTTGCATAAATCAGAATGGAGAAAGTTTGCCGTCAGTAAAAATCAGGGCATTAAAAAGTTCTATGGTTGGGGCATGGCTCACAATCCGCAGTTTGAGATAAAAATATCTATACATTCAAAGCTGCTTATTAAGCGCCTTGCAATTTTTTACAAACTTTTGGAGAAATGATTATGCTGATGAATGTTTTAGACAATTACCTTGACATAAACGGCAATGTAGTAGTGAACGGATTTTTGCAAGTTCGAGCTAGCAGGTCATCGACAGACCCAGTCACTCTATATGCCGATCCAAAGTATCAGAACGAGTTTGCCGTTGGCAGGGTAACGCTTGATATTGCCGGTCGTTTGCAGGGAGCAGATGGCGCATTATTTTTCAAGGAGGATTCCGTTTGGGTTGACGTGCACGGAGATGAAAATGGGGTAAGCACGAGATTATTCTCATTTGAAGTTTACAGAATGGGTGGCATAGGACAAACGGCAGGCGGTTCGGTTCAGGATATGGCAAGCATTTTAGAAGATGAAATTCCTAGTTCAAGAATTGTTTATCATGCACACAAGCTGAAATATTTAATTTGGAATGAAAATGCCGTAGGACAACCCAACGGAATAACAACGTGGCGACCGACCGCATTATCATCTGGCTTATACACATGGGAAACTACTATTTTAGATATGTGGGATGTAGGCATAGACAATAGCGGAACAATAGGTAGGGTTCAGGCCATTGTGCAGATTAGCAATATCGCAAAATTTGTTGTCAAGGCCGGAAGGTATTATCTCAGCGATTCGGAATTTGCATCTGTGGATTTCGCCGATTTAAATGTTGAGGTTGAAGCTGGTGCCGCCTTTGTTTTTGCAAATGGGGGCGGCGCAACATGGATTATAAGGAAGCAACCTACAATAAACTCAATGCTAAGAAAAATAACCTGGAGCCCTACGAGCCCATTCAGCTTCCGTGCATCAATGCTATGGAATGATGGCAACGGTGAAGGACTTATCCATAGCACTAAAATAGACCGTCTTTTTTTGGATGCGGATTTCCACTTAAATAATGTATCTGTGAATGAAACCATCGGATCGCTAAATTACCTTGGCAATCTGCCGACATTAACCGGAAATAGCCCAAGCCACTCAGCAGGCAAATTGACGGGCGTTATGAGTTGCAAATGCATATTTGATGAAGGTGCGTTAAGTCAAATTGCTGATGGGAATACAGACATAAGATGTAGTAAGTTATTTGTTGTTGATAAGCCATGGGAATTAAAATCCGCAACAAATATATATTTTGCATCCGTCATAGTTAACCCAAATTGCAAAATATCAGCGATGAATGCTAATACTGAATTGAAAGTAGGCTGCATTATAGAGGCTTCGAGTGGTGTACTTGGCGATAATCTAGACATAGTAACTCATAGACCTTTTAAAATTCTTAAGGGTGACGCGTTCAATCACAATTATCCGAAAACGGCAACTAATTATATAAAAAATATAGCAAGCATGATGTTATATGGCGAAGGTAAGCCGACATTTGAAAATTTTGTACTGCACCATAACAATAATTCCATGATTGACAATGCGATATACGTAAATTGCTTTTTTAGTTTGGCGGGATCTCCTTCTGGAATGGTGAGCTTTGACGGCAATAAAAAAATAACTATGATTAACTGCCGGTCGGATGATTATGCCGGCTTTAGAATATATCCTCTTGCTGAAGTGCCAACTGATGCAACTAAAAGAAAAAAAAGAGTTACATTTAAAGGCTGCGACTTTGGAGGTGGATTATTAATTCAGGATACGTATGGAGCAGCTTATTGCGAATTAATAATTGAAGATTCGGCCTTTAGAAGCATAACATTTGATTTATCCGTTGGTGGCGTAATGAATCTATCCGAGTCGCTAAAGATTGGAGCTATAAGAATAAAGAATTTTACAGACAAATCTACCGGATGCGTACATTCTACGGATGGCGCAGTAGTTTTAAGTGATCCAACTACAGTAAGCCTCGCTAATAAGCAGGGGATCATATATGCTTACCCTAGTATTAACCCCGATAAAAATAGACCGTTTCCGCTCAATGGATGGGGAAAAGGAATTGTTGTTGCTGGTTCAGCTAGAGCGCAATCTTATTATACAGTAGCCTTTAGTTTTGTTGCGCCACGATTACTTACACCTGGTTCAATCGGACAGTTATATGCTACATTATATGTGCATGAATGGAATGATTTTAGGAATCTTGCAATAACATGGAACTCTCTACCACTTGAAGTAGAAATATGAGAGACATAAAAAGGGGAACCGATCCTGTATCAGTAGCAAATATTGTAGAGGCTCTACTAGGCAAAACGGGAGCTGTAAGGGATTCTATAAGAGAGGCTATTACCGGCGTATCCGACCGCAGCGTTTGGCTCAACGGCGTGAAGCTTGGGCAATGGGCAATAGACCCGAAAACGAAAGAGCAGGTTTTAGATATTTTTGCTGGCAGTGACAATCTAGACTTAAAAAACTTGCTGGATAAACTAAATGCGCTTGATGAAAGATTGATGGCTGTTGAAAATGTTTTAAAAACAATGAATTTGGAAAATGTATGGAAAGAAATAAATGCGTTAAAACAATCAATGGCACATTTACAAAATTCATTTGATGCATTTAAATATAATATGGAATTATCCATACAAGGTCTGAAAAACAACATTGCACAAATAGAAGGTGTAATGAATGATTTGCAGATTGCGATGCTTAAAATGGAAGTGGAGATAGAAGGCATAAAAGCTCATATAGCCGATATGCAATATATCCTAACCGATTTACAGCAGCAGATAGACGGAAAGCAAGACAAGCTAATCCCCGGCGAAAACATAACGATAAACGGCAATGTAATCGACGCAAAGGACACCATCTACGATGATACCGACCTCCAGCAGCGCATGACGAAAGCGGAATCGGACATATCGAACCTTGACGCAAAAACGGATATTATACGCGCCGATTTGGAGACGGAAACGCAGAACCGCATAGCGGGTGACAACGCATTGAAATTGCAGGCAGACCAGGACAGAGCCGACCGCATATCGAAAGACAACGAGCACGACCAG
>Ga0181987_10722_pt1 | contig 15412 bp, 11 predicted proteins | sample TergutCo191P1_FD_120224 | JGI IMG/M metagenome (GOLD analysis project Ga0181987, IMG submission 120224)
CTAGATTAAAACGAACTAGGCGTTTTTTAATAGCATAGAGCATGTTCATCCGGCATTTTCAAAAAAAGCGGCATGTTGTGCTGAAGCTTCATGCTATCAACATAATCAGAAGGCAAATCAATAAAAATCTCGGCATTTTTTTCCGGTAGCAAACTGTGAATGCGGGTAAATGCCCCTTTGAATTCAATTTCTCTAACCAAAGCTTTAAGGTCGTGAGATTCCACTTGAGAGACAATCTTGATTTTCTCGGGGCGAATACCACGCATTACATCTCCTTCGCTGTAAAAATTCATAGTGCCTATAAAATCCGCAACAAAACGAGACGCCGGGTTGTTATATATAGTATGAGGATCCGCAATCTGTTCCACCACAGCATTGTTCATCACAATAATTCTATCTGCCATAGTAAGAGCTTCTTCCTGGTCGTGCGTTACCATAATAGTTGTAATCCCTATTTTACGTTGAAGAGCACGTATTTCCGTACGCAATCTTGCACGCACTTTAGCATCCAAAGCGGACAATGGCTCATCAAGCAAAAGATAAGACGGGGAGAGTGCTATGGCACGGGCAATTGCCGTTCTTTGCTGCTGCCCACCGGAAAGTTGCCTGGGATACTTATGGCAATGTTCATTCAAATCAACCAAATTCAGCATTTCATAAGCTTTATTTTTTCGCTCGTCAGAGTTCATTCCCTTTTGCTGTTTTAATCCGAATAAAATATTCTCCAGCACGGTCATATTTGGAAAAAGAGCATAAGACTGAAACACTATGCCAAAGTTTCGCTTTGAAGGCGGCATAAAAGTGCAGTCTTTGCCACCGATGAACACACGCCCAGAATCTGCGGTTTCAAGCCCGGCAATTATTCGCAAAAGCGTTGTTTTTCCACAACCCGAAGGGCCCAAAATGCACAGGAACTCGCCCTTTTCAATAGTTGCGTTAATATCGCTCAAAACGATTTGCGAACCATAACTCTTGCTGATGTTTCTTATTTCCAAAAAGCTCACGCTCCCCTCCCTTATTTCTTTTCCGATTTTACATCGAACAAGTTCATCCATTTATTTAAGATGTCTTCTCTATTGCCGGCAGTCCAGGCAAAATCATTGTCTATAAGCTGCTGTATCGGGTCTGTATTGAAACCTTCGTAGCTGCCGCCTTTGCCGGTGGCAATAATCGGGTAATTATTTTTGTATAAATTCATAGCTTCCTCGGAAATGGCCCAGTCTAGGAAAATTTTAGCAGAAGGATTAATTTTATCTTTTTTGATAAGAGCATTAGCCTCCATGTCCCAACCGGAGCCATCAATGGGGAATATTGTAAGCACCGGAGCACCCTTTTTTCTCTGGCTTACCCCGGCATAACCAAAACTCACTCCAACAACGCATTCGCCGGCAGCAGCCATCTTTGCGGGTTTTGAACCGGAATGCACATACTGGTCAACATTTTCATGCAATTTTGAAAGATAATTCCAACCGTCTTGGCTGTCTTTGCCCTTCAATTGCAATATACCCGCAACAGTGAGAAATCCCGTGCCGGATGAATTCGGGTTAGACATAACAATGCGTCCTTTCAGCTCCGGGCGCAGCAAATCATCGTAAGATTTAACTTCATCGACTTGAAGCCCCAGCTTGGCAAGCTCCACAGAATTAACTATAAAAGCCGTTTCCCAAGCATTGATGCCAACCCAAGTAGGAATAAGCTTCTCGGATTTAAATTTTGGCAATATTCTCTCAATTCCTTTTGGAGAATAGCCTTCAAGCTGCCCGCGCTTGTCTAAAACAAGCATAGAAGAAGCCGCTGTTCCCCACACCACATCTGCTTGGGGATTGTCTTTTTCTGCCATAAGCCGAGCTGTTATTATGCCGGTAGATTCACGCACAATATTCACATTTATGTCAGGATGTTTTTCATTGAAAGACTTTAAATACTCGCTAACAAGCTCATCTTCCAAAGCCGTATAAACGGTTATGGCCCCCTGGCTCTCCTCCTTACAGCCGCAAAGAAACAAACTCGCAGCAACCACCGCAACAAAAGCACGACAAACCTTCATACACTTCTCCAAGTTGAATTTATAATGTAAATTTAGAATCGAGTTGTTAAAAATGCATTAAGGAAATATTTATTTTCAGTTAATTGTTTGAGGCTTGCGAAATAATTGTTATATTTAGTAATGATTTTAAAAAAAAAGGAGCATGACCTTGCGCATAAACCAGTACATATCGCAGTGCGGAATAGCCAGCAGGCGCAAAGCTGAAAGCCTTATCCTTGAGGGCAAGGTTTTTGTCAATGGCGTAGCCGCCAAAGAACTCTCGATGCGAATCGAAGAAACAGACTCGGTTGAAATAGACGGGCAAAAAATCTCGCCTACGAAAAAACATACCACAATAGCTTTTCACAAGCCGCCAGGCGTAATATGCACAACAACAGACCCCCAAGGCAGGAAAACAATCTACGACTGCCTGCCCAGCGGCTATTCAACCCTCAAATACATAGGCAGGCTGGACCTGCAAAGCCGAGGCCTCATTTTGCTCTCGGACGACGGCGAGCTTGTTTACAGGCTAACCCACCCAAAATACCAAATAGAACGCAGCTACCTGGTTTGGACAAGCCGGCCCCTCTCACGCAAAGCTATGGAAAGCCTTTTGGGCGGCATAGACATAGGAGATGGTGAAATAGGCAAAGTCAAAGATATTTTCATAGACGACGGCTTTGTTGAGTTTGTGCTGACCGAAGGCAAAAACAGGGAAATTCGCAAAATGCTCCATGCGCTGCACTACCACATAGAGGATTTAAAGAGAATAAGCTTTGGAAACATAGCGCTGGGAGACTTGGCAGCAGGAAATTACAGAGAAATTTCAGAAGAAGAACTTAAAGAATTGAATTTACTATATTTACCCCCATGAGCAAGAAAGTATTTTTTTTGATAGGATTGCTATTCGCATTCTCTTTCTCCCAAGCTTCATATAGGGACTTGCATGGTATTACGGAAAAGGAAATAAACGCCATTGAAATTCTTAAAGGACAAAAAAAGTTCTTTACGTACGGCATGATGCACGGCGTAGAAGCTTTTTATAAAGAAAATGGCGAGGTTGGAGGATATTCGGCTCTGTTTTGCGAGTGGCTGACGGATTTGTTTGGCATTCCTTTCAAGCCGAGTATTTATGGCTGGGACAATTTGATGGCAGGCCTTGATAGCGGCAAAATAGATTTTGTGGGCGTTTTGACTCCTACCGAAGAAAGGAAAAAAAAGTATTACATGACAGATGCCATAGCCCAGCGAACTGTAAAATATTTTCAGCTTGCGAGCAGCCCCCCTATTTCAAGAACTGCTGAAACGCGCACGCTACGCTTTGCCACTTTTGAAGGATCTACCACATACAACTATGCTGTTTCTTCGCATGTATATGAAAAATTCGATATTATTTACGTAAAAGACCTGGCAGAGGCGCATAGATTGCTTGAAAGCGGGGAAGTAGACGCATTTTTAGGGGAAAATACTATAGAATTGGCCTTTGATGTTTACGGCGACATGATTTCATCCGATTTTTTTCCATTGCTTTACAATCCGGTTTCCGTGTCTGCGATTGAGCCTGAGCTTGAGCCTGTCATAGCAGTTATACAAAAAGCTCTTAGAAGCATGAACCCCAGCAAACTGGCGGAGATGTATAAGCTTGGAGAGTTGCAATACAGAAGGCATAAGCTGTATATGAAGCTTACCGAGGAAGAGCGAGCGTATATACGCAAAAATCCCATTATTCCCTTTGCGGCGGAATTTCACATTTATCCCATAAGTTTTTACAATAAATATGAAAAGGAATGGCAGGGCATTTATTTTGACTTGCTGAACGAAATGACGGAGATTACCGGAATGAACTTCAAACTGGTAAATGACGAGCATTCGGAGTGGTCGGATTTGCAGATGTTACTGGAAAAGGGCAATGCTTATGTGATATCTGAGCTTATACCCACGGAAGACAGGAGAAAAAAAGGTTTTTTTTGGCCTCATGTTCCAAGCATGACTGACAAATACGCGCTTCTGTCCAAATCCAAGACGCCAAACATTTCTCTCAAAGATGTTCTGAACACAAGGATTGGCCTGGCTCGCAACACCGCATACAGCGAGATGTTCCGAAGCTGGTTTCCAAACCACAATCATACGGTTGAATACGCAAATTCAAACGCAGCTTTCAAGGCTATGGAAAATGGCGAAATTGATTTTGTGATGGCAAGCCTGCGCCAGTTGCTTACCTTAGCCAGCTATTATGAATATTCGGGCTATAAAGCCAATCTTGTGTTTGACTATACATCGGAATCTTACATAGGATTTAATAAGGATCAGGCCATTTTGTGCTCTATTTTTAACAAAGCATTCCAGATTATTGATGTAAATGGCATTTCTGAGCAATGGAAGCTTAGAACCTATAATTACGATGGAAAAATTGCGCAAGCTCAGCGCCCCTGGCTTATTGGCGCAACCGTTTTGCTTTTGTCGGTGCTTGTGCTTGTGTTTATTTTGTTCTTTAAAATGCGCAGCGAAGGCAAGCAGAGTTTGGCCACGGCTCTAAAAAAGGCAGAGGCTGCCAACCGTGCGAAATCAACGTTTTTAGCAAAAATGAGCAATGAAATTCGCGCGCCGATGAACGCAATCATAGGAATGGCAGATATTGTTTTGCGCAAAGACATATCAAAGGATGTCTATAAAGACATAATTGTCATTAAAAGGGCAGGCGCGAATCTTTTATCGATAATCAACGACATTTTAAACTTTTCAAAAATTGAAAGCGGAAAGCTAGAGCTTGTTCCAAAGGATTATTTATTATCGGATTTGGTAAATGATGTTGCAAGCATTATCAAAGCGAAGCTTGTTGACTCGGAGATACGATTTGACGTCAATGTTGACAGTAGCATACCCAATGCGCTTTTTGGCGATGAAATGAAAATAAGGCAAGTGTTGCTCAATCTTTTGGGCAATGCTGTTAAATACACCAAAAGCGGTCTTATATCTTTTTCAGTAAATGGTAAAATATCCGAAGACACCGTTCATCTGACTATAACCATAGCAGACAGCGGCATAGGTATAAAACATGAAAATATTGAAAAAATATTCCGCGACTTTGACCAGTCCGATTCAAAAAGCGCCGCCATAGAAGGCACAGGGCTTGGGCTTTCCATAACCAAAAGCCTTGTTACAGTGATGGGCGGTAGCATAACAGTCCACTCGGAGTACGGCAAAGGCAGTTCGTTTACCATTACTCTGCCGCAAAAAACACGCTCGCAAGAGCAAGTGGCGACAATTGGAAATCAGAAAAAAAATGTTAACGTATCAATAAAGTTCAAGGCACCGGAAGCAAGGGTTCTTGTCGTTGATGACGTAGACACAAACCTGTATGTTATTGAGGGTTTGCTTTCGCAGTATAAAATGCAGGTGGATTTGCGCCAGAGCGGGGCAGGAGCTATTGAGGCGATAAAGGCAAAACGTTATGATTTGGTGCTTATGGACCATCTGATGTCTGAGATGGATGGCATTGAAGCAACAAGGCGCATAAGAGAACTGGGTCTTGGGTTGCCGGTTATAGCGCTCTCCGCAAACGCAGTTTCCGGCGCAGAAGAAATGTTTATGAAAAATGGGTTTAATGCCGTATTGTCAAAGCCTATAGAAGCGGTTCAATTGAATGCTGTTTTGGAGAGATGGATTCCAAAGGGAAAGCAGGAGGCCGGAAACCAGGAAAGCGAGTTAAATTTCAAAGACATTGACCCGCAAATGCTTGCGGTGCTTCGCAAAGACGTGGCTACGAAAAAGGAAGAGATAGAAAAATGCCTGGAAACGGAGAATTATCACTTATATACTGTTCACGTACATGGCTTAAAAAGCGCTTTCGCTACAATAGGAGCCAATAAAATATTCGAAGACGCAAAAGCATTGGAAATGGCCGGTCATAAAAGAGATGCGGAATTTATTAAATTGAATACGGCTCAATTCTTGGATAATTTAACGCTTGTTTTGAAAAGCATAGACGCACGCCTTGGTTCGGAGGGGGTAGCATGAATGAAAGTTTCGGAAGCCATCTAAAGATATTTGGAAGACTGCTTAACAGATTGAATTTGAAGCTGCGCCCTAAGCTTATTATTATCTTTTTGGTGGCAAAAGTAATTCCTATAACTATACTTACGATGATAGCTTTCATGCAAATAAGCTCGCTTGGCCACATATTGCGCAATATAGCGGTTGAAGACTCTTCAAAAGCGTTGAATGACGGGGCCAGGGAAAATATAGAGAGAATAACCACCGACGTGGCAGCTAGAATCGCGGATTTCCTTCGCTACCGCAATCAAGATGTATTGCTGCTTTCAAAGCTCACTCCTTCTGATGCGACCTATAAAGATTTTTCCGAAGCGAGAAACGGCATGCTGGTGAGGCCGGGCCAGTGGGTGCTTGATGATACCAAAACTTTTTGGGTGGAAAAAGACCCGTATGTTTACGAAGGTCCAAAAGAAGTGTCTGTGAACAAGGAGAATAATGATATTATATATGAAAGCACTTTTCGTTACAGACCGCCTGAATTTATGTGCAAATATCATGAGTACGTGCCGCTGTATGATGAAGTGGCGTTTATTGATTTGAAAGGAAACCAGTTATATAAATATGTAAATCCCAAGTCAGCCAAAAAGAACTACCCTTTTAACCCAAACAAGGTGGACGTGTCCAACAAGGCCAATACATACATAAAGGCAGAAGATTATTTTGACAAGCTGAAAAATTTGCAACCTGGCGAGATTTATGTTTCCGATGTTATTGGGGCGTATGTTGGCACCAACTACATTGGAATGTACACTCCCAAAATATTAAAGGAAAAAGTTCCCGAAACGCATCCGAATTATGCTTTGTTGCTGGAGATAGCCAGCCTGCCGGAAGAAGAGTTTGTGGAAAAGGCCAAACAGCAGGCATACGCCGGCAAGGAAAATCCCGTTGGCCAGCGCTTTGAAGGCATTGTGCGCTTTGCAACTCCGGTAACGGACAAGAATGGCGAAATCACAGGCTATGTGACTGTTGCTCTGAACCATGACCACATCATGGAATTTGTGGATTACATTACTCCCATGTATGAGCGTTATGTTTCGCTTCCCAGCGCCTTTGAAGGCAACTACGCATTTATATGGGATTATAAAAGCCGCAACATAGCCCATCCGAGGCATCATTCCATAGTCGGTTACAACCCGCTTACCGGCGAGCCGCAAGTGCCGTGGCTGGAAGGTACAATTGATTACAAAAGAGATTACAAGAATGGTGGTTTTATAAAAGACTTGAATGGGCAAAAAATACCGATACTTGATTCAGATGAACAAACCAAGCCGTCAAAGGATTCGCCTTATTACTACTGGTATAGCAATGGCGGCGCCGAATGGCTGGCCGCTAATCCTGCATGGAACAATTTGAGCGATACCGCCGCAGGCACAAGCTGGGGAGAGTTCCTTGCGAAAAACGAAGAGAAAAGGGATATTTTGCCGCAGTTTGGCGAGCGGATTTTAAAAGATAAAGACGGCAATTCAAGCAGAGACGCAAAAGGCAACTACATCTTTGATTACCAGTCGCGCGACAAAACTCCTGCAGCTGCGCTGACCAAGGCGGGTTTTGTAGCACTTGACGGGCGCTACCTGAACAACGCTCCCCAATGCACCGGCTGGATGAATCTTACGGAAAACGGCGGCTCAGGCTCTTTTTACATACTTTGGAGCGGCCTCTATAAGCCAACCACCGCAGGTGCCATTCCATACTACACCGGCCAATATGCGCCAAAAAACAGAAACGGCTCCAAGCGCGGTTTTGCGTTTGTAACAATAGGCGCTGGAATTGAAGATTTCACAAAGCCGGCCCGCGAAACGGAGATAGCATTTACCAACACCATCAACGCTAATATGACAAAAAGCATATTGCAGCTTGGCTCAGCGGCTATGATCCTGTTCCTGATGGTTATATTTGTGGCAATTCTCTTCTCGTCTTATTTGACAGACAATATCAAACTGCTCATAAAAGGCATATCTCGCTTTCGTTCCGGCGAGTGGCAGTTCCGGCTGCGGTCAGACATAAAAGATGAGTTCGGCACGCTTGCAAATTCATTTGACGATATGGCAGACAGCATTGAAAACAGCGTTAACGAACCGATTTCAATTATTGATATGAATTATAAAGTAATTTATATGAATAGTTGCACGCTCAGTGTTATAAACAAAACCCTGGATGAGGTTATAGGCGTTGCTTACGATAATGTGAGCATTTATCCGAATGGCTCAAAATATGATCCCATTGCCGCGCTGCATGAAGACAGAGAGGCTCAAATATATTACATGAGCGACAACAAACGCTATTACAAGGGAACCGCGAATTACATTGTTGACCAAAATGGCAAAAAAAACGGTTACATAATAATGACCAATGACATAACGATAATAGAGGAAGCCAGAAAGAACGCAGAGCAGGCAAGCCATGCCAAGAGTGATTTCCTCGCAAGGATGAGCCATGAAATTCGCACTCCAATGAATGCTATAATCGGCATGGCAAGCATAGCCCTTAACAAGGATATGCCTGCCCCTATCCGAGAACATTTGCAAACAATTAAAGGTGCCGGCACAAACCTCTTGTCCATAATAAACGACATCTTGGATATTTCAAAAATTGAAAGCGGAAAAATAGAAATCATTCCAAAGGATTATTTATTCTCATCTTTGATAAATGACGTTGTAAGCATTGTCAGGACAAAAATAGTTGATTCAAAGATACGTTTTGATTTGAATATTGATGGCGACATACCTAACGCTCTTTTTGGCGACGAAGCGAGAATTCGGCAAGTGTTGCTGAATGTTTTGGGCAACGCTGCCAAATATACGAAAGAGGGATTTATATATCTTTACGTTTCCGGGAAAAGAGTCAAAGATACGTTGCATTTGGTCATATCAGTCGCAGATAGCGGCGTTGGCATAAAACAGGAAGATATTTCAAAACTGTTCAAAAGCTTTGCTCGCGTGGACTTAAAGGCCAATATTGGCATAGAAGGCACAGGGCTTGGGCTTGCCATAACAAAGAGCCTTGTCAATGCAATGGGCGGAAATATAAGCGTTGAATCGGAATATGGCAAGGGTAGCACCTTTACCATTACGCTGCCGCAAAAGATACGCTCGCTGAAAAGCTTGAATGATGCTGATAGCGCGGAAAAAGATAATAACTTCGTAATAAAATTCAATGCGCCAAAAGCGAAAGTTCTTGTTGTTGACGACCTCAATACAAATCTGAAAATAGCCGAAGGTTTAATGGAGCCTTACAGAATGCAAGTTGATTCATGCCTTAGCGGGCAGAAAGCCATTGATTTGATAATGAAGTCCGACACGGAAAAACGCCTTTACGACGTGGTGTTTATGGACCATATGATGCCGGAAATGGATGGCGTGGAAGCGACAAAGCACATAAGGGGGCAGGGTTATGATTTCCCGATAATCGCATTGACTGCCAACGCTGTTTCCGGAGCGAAGGAAATGTTTTTGGAAAATGGGTTTAATGATTTTTTATCAAAGCCCATAGATATGGCGGAATTGAACGCTGTTTTGAAAAAGTGGCTGCCCAAGGAAAAACAGGAAGACGCGAATCACACAGTGCAGGCTTTTAAATTGGATTTTTCATTGCGAATGCTTGCCGTGCTTAACAAAGACTTAGTTTCAAAAATGGCAGAAATAGAAAAGTGCCTTGAATCCGAGGATTATCATTTATATACTGTTCATGTTCACGGGATAAAGAGCGCAACTGCAAGCATAGGGGCTAAGGAAATATCAGAGCTTGCAAAAACGCTGGAAGCAGCCGGCAAAGAGAAAAACGCTGAGTTCATAAAACTCAATACGCCCAAGTTCATGGCAGATTTGCAGGGTTTAATAGACAGCATAAATATGCGTTTTAAAGGAAACCCGGAGAAAAAGGCATTGGATTCCGGAGCTTTTGTCAAATTGAAAAAATTGAAAGAGGCACTTAAGGACTTTGACACGGATGTTATAGACGAGGCTTTGGACTATTTGCTTGATTTTGAGCGAACAGAGGGCATTTTGCAAAATGTGCTGGCCAACAACTATGACAACGCCATAACTATGATAGAGAATTTGCGCAGTTAGAATTGGTTTGTTTTCTATATTAATAGCAGGAGACTTTGAAATGCTGTCATTTGCTCATATATGCTTGAATGTGAAAAATCTGGAACGCTCTATGGAGTATTACCAGAAGCTGGGGTTTAAACCTAAGTTTAAATTTACCCGGAATGGCCGGCATTATGGGCATTATCTGGAAATTTGCCGCGATAATTATATAGAGTTGTTTGAAAACCCGGATATGAACGCGCCGGTGAATACCGGAATTATGCATTTTTGCCTTGAAAGCAAAAATTTGGATGTTTTTATAAAAGATTTGGATTCTAAAGGAATTGCATACACCGACAAAAAACTCGGTTGCGACAACACTTGGCAAATTTGGCTAACAGACCCAGACGGAAACGCTTTTGAAATTCATCAATACACTGCCAAAAGCCTGCAAAAAACCGGCGGCGAAGCAGAAGCGGATTGGTGAATTATCCGAGCCAGCATTGCAAGCTTGTATAGGTATTTGAAGCCCTAGTATTCAAGGCCACCGCTTAAAAAGGACTAAAGCAATAAGCCCTATTATTACAATTTGGATTACAGCTCTAAATAATAAACTAATATCTACAATATTGAAAATATTATTAAAAGTATAGTCCAATATTTTGTTTATACATATAATAACAAGTACACATGCAATTGCTTTAGCAAAATTATATCCTCCACTCATAAAAACTCCTTTATAAAAGAAAAAATTGAAATTAATACAAAAAGACCTACAACTAACCATTTCCAGCTAATAGAGTCTAATATATTTGAAAGAATGTCTACTATCTTCCAAAAGTTGAAAATAATTAATAATACAAGCAATAACCCAATAGTCGCTTGTATTATTAATTTCCAATTGCTAATAATACTTTCTACTACCATAATTCTTATACCGAAGATTGTATTTCAATTCCTTCTATCGAACTTGAAAAGGGAATTCTTTCAATAGAAGCCGAAGACGAAGTTGTTGTTCCCGATGAAGAAACCACAGCAGAAACTTTGTTATCGTCACCGCCATTGCTATCACCAGAGCAAGAAAGCGTAAACACAAAGACAAGCTCTAAGCCTGCCAATAAGAACAAACGATTGTTTTTCATAATAAATTCCTCTTTTACGCCTACTCTTTTTAACCGATTTTCAGCTTTCCTCGTCTCTCAAAAAACCACCCTTTTTTGAGAGGTTTTTCACCCCTTAAAATTTGACAAAATCGCCGTTTTTTTCTATATTTGTAGTGTATCAAAAAAGAGTGGTTTTTTGATAATGTCTATTTTTTATGCCTTTTCCCGATAGTTTACGGCTTTGTTCGGCACGAAAAGCCTGAAAATTCCCTGAATTCTGGCCAATTCTGATTCTGACAAGTGGCGAATTTCGCTCAAAAACGCCAAAAGTGTCAACATATGTTGGCAAAATGAGGGGGTTTCATTTTTTTGCCATTTTTTCTAAAAATATTTATTATATTTGTATTATGCAAAAACACAACATTAAAAAGCTGGCAGAGACAAAGCCTAAAAAATTGTCAAAATGGGCTAAGTGGTGGCAAAAACACCCTGAGGGCATAGGTTTAAAAATTTTGGATATGAGAGCCGTATTGAGGTGATATGAGATATTTAATTGATACGAATATATTCCTTTTTGCTATACAAGAAAAAGATAAGCTCAATAAAGAAGTTTTAAGTATCATAACCGATTATGAAAATAAAATTTACATTAGCTCCGAAAGTCTAAAAGAAATCATCTTGTTATTGCGAGCTAATAAAATTGAAGTACCTGCTTGGAAAACGACTATGGACATTTTCTTATCAGCAGAAGATTTTGGATTTACGGTGGATTATTTTAAAAGAGAACACATTCTTGCGCTTGGCAAAATAGAGCCTGTTCCTGAGCATAAAGACCCTTTTGACCATGCAATAATGGCACATGCAATAGCAAATAAGATAACATTGATAAGCTCTGATACCCAAATGCAGAATTATACAAATCAGGGATTAAAATTTCTTTGGAATAGATATAAATAACTAGGTGGCGAAAAGCTGAGTTAACCATTACCCCGGGTTCAGGCTGCAGAAGAATTCTGGTCTGTGAAAATCCGGTTCCGGGGTGTTAATTTGAAATGCGGAAAGCCAGTGCCGCTCCTCTGCTAAGTCTGCGCATTTATACAGGTTGCCGTCTAACTGGAACACATTCCATTTTTCCTCCGATCCCAATAAAACAAAGGGAATTTGCACGGAAAGCACCCACCTGTAGAAGCCTTTGTCCATGGAAATTCCGCTTGGCACTCTTATTATTTGGGCATATTCGTCTTTTGAAAGCTCCGTTCTGTTTTGCCTGTCTTTGCCTCGTGCCGCATAGCACACGCCCTTTGAATTGAACTCAAAATTTGCGTACCCGTTGCTTTTGTCCAGCATTCTCAAGAAAACTTCCACGCAGGAATCCTGCCAAACAGGCTCGCCGTCCTGTTCCTTGTTTTGGCAAAAACAGCTCTGCGCCTCTTTAACCGCAAAATTCACCGCTATGGATTTTGCGCATATTTCAACCGAAGCCCCCACGGAAACCGAAGAGGTTCTTTTCCATAAAGGCCTAAGGTAAAATAGGTGCATGTATGAAAGATAGTAAACGCAGATTTTGTTACTCAGTTGAGAGTTGAGAGTGAAGAGTTGAGAGTGAAAAACTTGAAAAACCATGTTTTTTAGCAAATTTAGACGCTATATGTAAAAATAACTCTCAATTCTCAATTCTCAACTCTCAACTAAGATGAGTTAATCTGCATTACAGTAGTTTAAGAGTATCACTTTTTCCTAATTTAAGTGTTTAATAGGTATGAATAAGACTCTTTTTGTGTTTTTGCTCGTTTTTGCGGCTCTTTTGCAGGCCGCTCAACAGAAAATTGAACGCTTTTTGCTCTCTGCCGGCGCAAATAACGGCGGTACAGACAGAGTGCTGCTCCGTTATGCGGAAAGCGATGCCAATTCTTTTGCCGAGGTCTTTTCCCAAATGGGCGGAATAGATAAAGGCAATATTCTGCGAATTTCAAACCCAAGCGTCAAAACCATGCAAAACGGCTTTGCGGAGATAGGAAAGCGCTTGCAGGGCAAAAAATCAGACACCAGGAAAGAAGTGCTTGTTTATTACAGCGGCCATGCGGATGAAAAGGGCCTGAGGCTTGGCAACGAAGTCTATAGCTGGGCAGATTTTCGCAAAAGCGTCAATAATCTGAACGCAGACATTAAAATAGCGGTTTTAGACGCTTGCGGCTCCGGAGCCATCACCAGAACAAAAGGCGGCGTTTCCAGACCGGCATTTTTGCAGGACGCAAGCAGCGAAATGACCGGTTACGCATATTTGACCAGTTCCAACGAAAACGAGGCAAGCCAGGAAAGCGACCGCATAAGGGGCAGCTTTTTTACCCATGCCTTGGTGAGCGGCTTGCGCGGCGCGGCAGACATGAACGGAGACAGCAAAGTGACTTTGAGCGAAGCCTACCAGTTTGCGTTCAATGAAACTCTGCAAAATACCCAAAGCACAAGCGGCGGCACCCAGCATCCGAGCAGAGACATGAACCTAGCGGGCACCGGCGATGTTGTGATGACTGATTTGCGCGAGATGAGCGCAGGGCTGGTTTTGGAAAAAAATCTTGAAGGAAGATTTTTTATCAGGGACAACAAAGGGAATTTGGTAGCCGAGCTTTACAAGGCAGGCGGCAAAACTTTGGAACTTGGGCTTCCTGCCGGAGTGTATTCCGTGCAAATGGAAGCTCCGAGCCGCTTGTGGAAGGCCGGAGACATAGAGCTTAAAGATGGCAAAAAACAGGTTCTTTCCATGGAAAGCTTGACAAACATAGACAAGGAAACAGCTATAGCACGTGGCAATTCCGATTCTTTAATGACCAGCCTTGATTCCGCGCGCGCGGCTCCGTTCAAGTTTAATCCTTTTGGGCACAGCACTCAGCCGGAAAACGGCGTGCAGCTTGGTTTTTTCACATATGCAAGCAGAGCTTTTGTTGGAACACAAATTTCTCTTTTAGGCAATATAGCAGGCGGTGATATGGCAGGAACCCAGCTTACGCCGTTTATAAATGCTGCTATCAAGGATTTTTACGGGCTTCAAGGCTCTGCTCTGCTTAACTATGCGACGAATTTTAACGGAGTGCAGGCCGGCATGTTTAATTTTGCGGTGAACGGCAAGGGTTTGCAGGCCAGCACTATAAATATATATGCGCATAACTTGGAAGGAGCGCAAGCTTCCGTTATAAACCTTGGGGGCAAGGTGGTTTATGGACAGTATGGCGTTATAAATGCTGTTGGCAAAACAGACATAGGGCAGGGCGGCGTTATAAATGTGGCTGGCAATGGCGGCAAACTGCAAGGCGGCGTGATAAACGCTGCAGGCAGCACGGAATATGGGCAGGGTGGAGTTATAAATGTGACCGGAAATGCAGGATTGGCTCAGGGTGGAGTTATAAATGTGGCTGGAAAAGCAAGTATTTTGCAGGGCGGCGTTATAAACGTGGGTGGCCATGTTGGCAGGCAGATTGGTATTATAAATATTTCGGCAAAGAGCGATAATACCCCGATAGGCTTGGTAAACATTGTTGGCAACGGCATAATAGACGCAACTTTTTACGCAGATGAAACGGCCAGAACAGGTGTAGCGTTGCATCTTGGAACGCCTTATCTATACAGTGTTTGGGAATATGCCATAGAGCCGAGCTTTGATGGCTGGAACAATACGTGGCCACGGAGTTTTGGTTTTGGCTTGGGAACTCGTTTTGGAATGTGGGGCAATTTCTTAAACCTTGATTACACATTTGTAGATGTTCCTGACAAACGAAATAGCACTATGGGTCTTGGCTCAGACGATGCCAACAGGATGCAAAAATTGAGATTTGGCGCGTCTTACAAGCTTTTGCCCGGTTTTGCGCTTTCCAGCGGCATTACTTTGAATGCTTTGACTACGTCTGGCAGCGAAGATTTTTGGCTTGAGCCTAGAGGCGAATATCATTGGCACTGGAAATTCGGCGAGCACAAAGTCAGGTTATGGCCCGGTTTGTACGCTGGTGTGACAGTGGGGAAGTTTTAAAGCCAGTGGTTAGTGGGGAGTAGCTAGTGGAAAAAATGCACAAAATGTAAACATATGTTTGCAAAATGAGGGGGACCCCCTTGCCAAAACAGAAAAAACTTGTTATATTTGCTTGAAACATACGCTCGCCTCGCAAGGGCGAGCTTTTTCGTTTAAGGAGAATGTTTATGCCAAAAGTTCACAA
>Ga0181987_10727_pt1 | contig 15099 bp, 11 predicted proteins | sample TergutCo191P1_FD_120224 | JGI IMG/M metagenome (GOLD analysis project Ga0181987, IMG submission 120224)
GACTCAATAGTAGCCTACGAAGGCTTCGCCACAGACACCGTAAAAAAAGAAACCGACGACGCAACAGTGCTAAAAGGCAAAGCAAAAGTCAAAATCAAATACGACGACCAAGACGGCAACTCACAAGGCAACAAGTCCTTCCTCGCAAAACGTGTAGAAACAACCCAAAAAGCCACCGCAACAATAATCACCGACGATGTTTCCGCAGACAACTACAAGCCTCTAGACCGTTCCATAACAATAGTTGGAATGGAAGACGACGAAGGCGGCTATGCAATGTTCTGCAAAAGAGAAGAAAAGTGTATAGCGCTTAGCGAAGAAATCTGCTGGTTCCTAAGCGGCGAAGTAGTAAGCAAATGCGACGAAGTGCTGATTCTTAACTCTCCACTCTCAACTCTCAACTCTCAACTTCCAAAGTATTATACTTTGAAGGGTATCCTACTCGGAACGCAAAAACCAACCGCACCCGGAGTTTACATAGAAGCAAGAGGCGTAAAAGCGAAGAAAATAATGGTAAGGTAAATCGGGAAAATTCTAAAATCTGTGGTACCTAGGGTTCTGGCATTATGTTAGTCCATTATGTTAAACTTAGTTTACTATATTTAGTTTAATTGGCTTAATTCGGAGTTTTTATGCAAACTTTCAACATTCACGAGGCAAAGACGCATCTTTCCTTTCTGATAGACAATGCTATGAAAGGCAACCCATTCGTCATAGCGAAGGCTGGCAAGCCTATGGTCAAGGTTGTACCTATTGCCTTTGAAGAAGCGCAAAAGAAGAGGATCGGTTTTATGAAAGGCAAAATTTCAACTCCAAACGATTTTGATTCAATGGGACAAAAAGAAATTGAAAACCTTTTTAATCGGAAAACTGCCGGATATTCACAAAGACCCTTTTGACCGTATTCTTGTAGCTCAAGCACAAACGGAGAGAGCAACAATAGTAACCAGCGATAGAATTTTAACGGAATATCCGTGTTCTGCGATTTGTGTTAAACCGCCAAAGAAAAATAATGCTTTGGTCTTTGGGTTTTAATGGGAAAGCAAAAACAAGACAGACATCCTAACGGCTACACCATTCGTAACTTGGTCCAAAATAACGGAATTTTCGCCATCGGCAACATCGGAATCCAGTTCCACCCCTCGGTTTATTGGACCCGGGTGCATAATCAGAACATTGTCCTTTGCTTTTTCCAAAGCTTGCCGCGTTATGCCATAAAAATTGCGATACTCCCTAAGGCTTGGCAAAAGGGAATCGTCCATCCTCTCTTTTTGTAAACGAAGCGCGATAACAGCGTCTGCGCCTTCCACCGCCTTGCGAACATCGCGAAACACATCAACCGGCAACATGCCGGTGTTTCTGGGCAAAAGAGTCGGAGGCCCGCAAAACCTGACTTTTGCGCCAAGAGCGTTCAACCCCCAAGCGTTTGAGCGAGCCACTCTGCTGTGCTTGATATCGCCGACTATGGTCACCGTTTTGCCTTTGAGATCGCCAAGTTTTTGCTCCATTGTGAAAATATCCAAAAGAGCCTGGGTTGGGTGCTCATGCGCTCCGTCTCCGGCATTTATCACTACTGCGCCTGTATGCTCTGTGAGGAACTTGGGAACGCCCGTGCCTTTGTGCCTTACCACAATCACATCTATTTTCATAGCTTCTATGTTTTTAATGGTATCCAGAAGGGTTTCGCCTTTTTGGACGCTTGAGCCGGATGTGGCAAAATTCACAATATCGGCAGAGAGCCTTTTTTCCGCAAGCTCAAAGCTGATGCGTGTGCGGGTTGAGTTTTCAAAAAACAGGTTTACAACCGTTACGCCTCTGAGCGGCGGTGTTGTTTTCACCTTGCGGTCCAAGACTTGCCTGAACTCGGCGGCGTTGTCTAAAATAATGCGAATGTCGTTTGCGCTAACTCCTTGTAAACCCAGCAGATGCTTAATTTTCAAAGAACTCATGCAACCTCCTCTTCTATTTCAACCAGCCACACAGCGGTTTCTTTGTCGTATGGGTTTATGCAAACCCTTACCTCCTGCTTAGGCTCGGTTTCTATTGAAATTCCAATGCAGTCAGACGCAATTGGCAGTTCCCTGCGGCCTCTGTCCACAAGCACGCAAAGTTTTACCGCAGCCGGGCGTCCAAGGTCCAGAATAGCTCGCAAAGCTGCCAGCACGGAGCGTCCGGTATAAAGAACATCGTCTATCAGAACAACTGTTTTTCCTTCTACGTTGGCGGGCATTTCCGCTATTTTCATGGGAGGGTTGTTTATGCGTTTGCGATAGTGAAAGTCGTCTCGGTAATAGGAGTTGTCTATGCATCCTACTTGTACGGACATGCCGTATTTGTTTTTTAAAATTTCCGCTATATTTTGTGCGATTGGTATGCCCCGGCTTGCCATGCCCATGAGGATTATGGAATCCTCTGTTTTTGCCCATGCGGCAATTTTTTCCGCCATGTCGCCAAAAGCGGCTTGTATGCCGTTTTCATCCAGCAATTTGCGAATTTTTTTAAAGGAGTCGTTCACTAGGGAAAATATAGAAAATAAACCCCGCTCACACCACCCTGTTCACGCTCTTTCTCGGCACAATAAAATCAACGCACAACGCAATCCATATGGAAACCGTGCAGGAAATAAGCGGATTCCACGGCCAGGAAAAAACTCCGGCAAGCGGTGCCTTATAGCCCTCAATAAAAGGAATGCCGTTGAACAAAAGCAAACTCAGCATTCCGCACACAACGCCGGTCAAAACCGAAAATGAACGCAAATAAGAAACAAAAAAAGACAGCAAAAACAACGCAAGCAACGGGCCCGTGAAAAGACCGGTGAAAAACAGAGCATTTTTTAATAGGGAACCGGCTTGAGACATAGCAATAAACGCCGCTCCTGTTCCGCACACGCCCCAAAGCACAATCCACAGCTTTGCCCTGAACACAGACTCGCTGCCGGCAGGCTTGCACAAAATATCCTTTTCCGTAGTATTAGACAATGCGTGCACAGCGCTGGAAATGCTGCTCATTGCCGCTGCGTAAATTGCCGCAACCAAAAGACCTACCAAGCCAGCCGGCAGTTCATGCAGAATAAAATACGGAAACACATCGTTAATGCCCAAATGCTCAGGAAACGGGCCCATATAATAAAAGAAAAGCGCCGCCCCTATCCAATAAAATAAAAGCGAAACAACAAGCCCCAAAACCATAGACAAAATGCTCGATTTATTCGCTGCGCTAACATCTTTGCAACTCAAATACCTTTGCACAAACTGCTGATCGCAACCCCTGATAGCAATCTCCAAAACCGCATACACAATTCCCGCAGAAAGCAAAGTGTTGGCATTGGAAGGGTCCAATGAACCGTTAAACCAATTGCTTTTCCCCATTTCTCCGGCAAGAGACGCCAACTCTCCAAAGCCGCCAATGCCGTGAACCAAAATCAGCAAGGCAATAACCCCGCCGCCAAAAAAAACAAAAAACTGCATGACATCCGTCCAAACAACAGCCTTGAAACCTCCATGCCATGTATATAAAATAGCGACAACCGAAGAAATCAAAATTGCCGCCCACACGGGAATTTGCAAAATAGGAGCGAGAACCAAAGACGGAGCGAATAATAAAATGCCCGTTCTCAAAACCAAGTGCATAGCATAAAACACTGCGGCAACTCTGCGAATAGTGCGAGAAAAACTTTTTTCCAAAAGCTCGTAAGCGCTTTGAATCCCGCTCTTTCTAAGGCGAGGGATAAACACCCAGCCAATGACCAGAATGCTCAAAAAACTTCCTACATTGGTCATTATCAAAGTCATGTCTGTGCCAAAAGACTCCGCCGGAACACCCAAGAAAGTTGTTGTGCTTACGGAAGTGGCAATCAAGCTTATGCCAATGGGAATCCACGGCATTGAGCCGCCGCCCAGCATATAATCCTTAAAAGAACGGTTGCTTCTAGCCGCCCACAAGCCTATAAAAATGGAAAGCCCCAAATAAGCCGCAAGCACAATCCAGTCAACAACGCCGAACATTACTCAATTGCCTCGGACATTTCCTGGAATTTGCTCGCAATGCTGATGAGAAACAATGTTTTGCCGCTTTGCCCGTATTCATTTTCTATTCTTATTACTTTGTCTTTGTTCAGCCATATGGCATGGCTCTTTATGGACAGGGCATATCCGTTGCCGGGCATTTTTCTTTTTGCGTGCTCCACAATTTTCATTGCTATTGCTTCAAAAGTGCTTTCATTCAAATTGTTTTTTGAAGATAGCACAAATTCGCCTCCTCCAATCATGGATAAATGCTGGTTCCAAATTTTTTTCAAGTCTCTAAGCATTGCTAAAAAATTCTCAAAAATCACAGCTTTGCCTTCTTTTTCCAAAGGAACGCATTTTAAGAATAAAATTCCAAGAGCGTCTGTGCTGTTTTCCAAATTCTTTATTTCCGTTTCATAATATTTCAAAATTTCACCGATGCCGTTTGCGTCAACCTCTGTCAGGGCATTTTCTTTTTCCTGCTTGAGGCTGTCTTTGTGTTGAAAGTCGGAGAGTTTCATCGCAGCGCAGGCCGTTATGCCGGTAAGCATAATCTCATCCGTTAAAGATACGGCTTTTTCGTTTTTGCTTTCCAGAACAATTATCAGAGGATATGAATTATTCTGCAATGGCGGCCTAACGGCAAAAAGCGAGCGAAGCTCCAAATTCTCAGGTTCATTTTCATAAAATCTGCGCTGGTACGGGTCTTTTGAAATATTTTTTTCATTTACCACGGAAACCTGCCCAGACAAAAGCTCGTAGAGCAGGCATTTCACTTGAACGTTAAAAGACACTTCTTTGAGAATCTCTTTTTGTTCGCCAATAGCTTCGGAAATCTGCCATTTATCCCGGATTTGGTCATGCGGGGTGATTATCATCAATCTGTTAAATCTGAAATTATCCTGTAGAATTTTTGACAAATTTGTCAGCAGGTTTCCTTTTGAGGCGCAATTGAGCAGATCAAGTATGTTTTTAAGCATTCCGTTAAGCAGGCTGTTTTCATTGTCGAGCTTTAAATTTCTGTCCAGGGTTCTTAGCGATTCTTCCGTGAGGGTTGCAAGCTCCCTAAGCTCCATGCACACTTCGTCATCAAAGACTTCTGCTTCTGCGCTGTCTATGGTTATGTAGCCATGCAGTTTTCCGCCGCCAGAAACCATTGCGCCGGCCATTGAATTCACAACTTGTTCTTCTGTGCGGTAAATGTCTATGGGAATTTCGTCTATTCCGTTCCAATTGAATTCATTTTTGGAAAAATACCTGTTTTTTTTAGGCACGAGCAAATTTTCGCCTATGCGGTAGGGTGTGTTGGCGAGCCTCAGGGTGAAAGCCTCTCCGTTGAATACCCAATAGCAAATTGAGAGTATATCCCGGTTTTCTTTTTCCAAATGGCTGCGAAAGAGCGCAAGCAGCTTTTTTATAAAAGTGTCTTTGTTTATAGCTCCTGTTTCGTAGCATATCTTTTCCTGTTCCAATCTTTTAATGGCACTGTCTTCTTGCTGCGCTTCTGCGGCAAGCTCAACAGGAAAACCTATGGAATCGGTCAGTTTTTGCGGTTTTCCTTTAGGTTCTTTGTGCAATTTCCTGTAATTATATACCCATGCGAAAAAATAACCCAAGCAAACGGCAAAGCCTAGGCAAAAAAGAAAAGCTGATGCGGATATAGACACTAGGGGAATATAGAAAACTCCGATTGACTCCTTTAGGCTAGTGGCTAATTTTTCTACCTTACCCTCTATGCAAAGCTTAACACTTGAATTCGCAAACGGCACGCCTCTTCGCTATGGCGAAAACGCGCACCAAAGTGCCATGTTTTACAAAGACCCAAACTGCACGGAAGCAAGCCTTGCTACTGCCGAGCAATTGCACGGAAAAGAGCTCTCCTATAACAACATTGTGGACGCAGACGCCGCCCTTGAAATGATACGGGAATTTTCAGATTCAAATGCCATTGCCATAATCAAGCACTTGAACCCTTGCGGGCTTGCTACCGGAGCTACCCTTGCAGAAGCGTTTTCCGCAGCTTGGGAAGGAGACCCGGTCAGCGCGTTTGGGTCTGTGATAGCAGCCAGCAGAAAAGTCGATTTGAAAACAGCCGAACTTTTAAAAGGCAGGTTCGTTGAAATTTTGCTCGCTCCGGATTTTGACGCAGACGCTCTGGAATTTTTGAGAAATAAATCCAAGGATATCAGGTTGCTCAAAGTAGGTGAGATAAAACCCGCAAAAGCTTGCAAAGTGTATAAACACGTGATTGGCGGAATGTTGGTTCAAGACAGAGACATTGAAGTTTGGGAAAAGTTTGAAAACATGACTAAAGCTGAGTTCCCGGAAAAAAAGCTTGGGCTTGCAAAATTTTCGTGGCTCTCTTGCAAACACACAAAATCAAACGCCATAGTGATGTGCTACGAGTACAAAGCCGGTTACTTTATGATTCTGGGCCTTGGGCCAGGGCAACCCAACCGCATAGATTCAAACCTTCGCCTGTGCCAGCCCAGAGTTGCAGACAACATCAAACGCATGAATCTAGGCGAAAGCACCTGGGGCGAGCTTATTTTGGCCTCCGATGCTTTTTTCCCATTCGCAGACAACATAGACGCTTCTGCCTCTGCCGGCATCAAATACATAATCCAGCCCGGAGGTTCCAAAAAAGACAGCGAGGTGATAGAAGCGTGCGATAAATTCGGCATAGCAATGGCATTCACAGGAACAAGGCATTTCAGGCATTAGTATTTTCTATATTGTAAAGTGTAGGTAGCAAAAAAGTATACTTTTTTGTAAAGTGTGCTTTGCAAAAAAGGAGCATTTTATGCAAGAAATGAACAGAGAGCTTTGGAAAACCCTTAAAAAGGAGCTTCCGGAAAAGGAAAATTTGGTGCTGACCGGACCTCGCAGAGTGGGCAAAACCACCACCGTAAAGTGGCTTTTTAATCAAATAGAGAGCGAAAACAAGATTATTTTTGACATCGAAAACCTGAAAGACAGGAAAATTTTTGAAAAAACTGATTACAATGATGTTATAAACGACCTGGAGGCCATAGGTCTGAACCGCAACAGCAAAATGTATGTGGTTATAGACGAAGCTCAATTTATGCCAGATATTGCAAATGTTGTTAAATACCTCTATGACCATTATGATATAAAGTTCATTTTGACAGGATCAAGCTCATATTATCTGAAAAATCATTTCTCGGAATCTTTATCCGGCAGAAAATATATTTATGAATTGTTTCCTTTCAGTTTTAATGAATATTTGGAACTTTTGGGAGTAAAATACAAGCTCAAAGAAATGGATATTTATAACTTAACCGGCAAATTCAATGATTTTGCATACGCATCCCTTGATAATTATTACAGGGATTACTTGCAGTTCGGCGGATTCCCCAGTGTTATTTTGAAGGAAACAAAAGAGAGGAAAATTCAGGAGTTAAATGAAATTTACAGCTCTTATATCAACATAGATGCGAAAAGCTTGGCTGATTTTAAGGATTTGACGAATTTGCGAAAAATAATTCAATTGCTCGCTGTTAGAATCGGCAACAGGCTCAATATCAACGAGCTTTCTGCGGTGAGCGGGCTTAGCCGTCAAACGGTGGAGAACTATGTTGAATTTTTAGAAAAAACATATATGATCAAAACCATACCTGTGGAATCCAAATCTCCTGATGTTCAAAACAGAAAACTAAAGAAAGTTTACTTTATAGACAATGGCATCGCAAATATAAATGCTCAGCTCTCAAGCGGACAGATTTTTGAAAACGCAGTTTTGGTATCGCTGATAAATTTTGAGAGGCTAAGCTATTATGAAGACAAGTCTTGTGAAATAGATTTTATTGTTCGCACCCCATTTCATCAAGAAGCGCAAAATGCCGTTGCATTGGAAGTCAAAGAAACGCCTACAAATGCGGATTTAACCGCTCTTAACAAGTATGCGCAAAAGCTAGGCATTGCCAATACCTGCATAATAGGCTCTCAAAAAAGCGCAAAATTCAGCGAGTATGTTTGGGGCGGAGAGTTGCTACCGGAGCTACCTTGGCAGGCCTGTTAATATTTTCTATATTTGTACACCATGAAATCCATTAAACTATCACTGTTCTTTCTGCTTGTCATCTTTGCAATATTCACTGCATGCGGAAAACCATCTGTGGAAGCCAAAGGCTCCGGCGATTTTTATGAGGAAATATCGCGGTTGAACAAGGTTATTTCCGAAATTAACCTTAAATACGTGGAAGACGTTGATCCAAGCGAAATAACGGAAGCAGCCATAACCGGAATACGCTCCGTGCTAGACCCTAACACTGCGGTTCTGGACCCAAAGGCCAGCGACAACCTCAAGCTTGCCACAGAAGGCGAATATGGCGGCATAGGCATAACCATAGGCATAAGAGACAATATGCTTACCGTGATTTCCCCCATGGCCGGAACTCCGGCATTCAACTTGGGCATAATGGCCGGCGATAGAATAACCCACATAAACAGCAAGCCCACTAAAGACCTTACAATAGATGAAGCTGTTGAAAGACTGCGCGGCAAAGTGGGAACAGATGTTACAATAACAATAGCTCGCGAAGGCGCAGGCACTCCGTTTGACATAACCATCACAAGGGCTAAAATAGTGGTGCATGCTGTTCCATATGCCGGAATGCTCGATAAAGACATAGGCTATATATGGCTTGCGACTTTTAGCCTGAAAACGGCAAACGAATTGGAAGAGGCTATAGGCAAGCTCAAAAAACAAGGCATGAAAAAACTTGTTTTGGATTTGCGCTCAAATCCCGGAGGGCTTCTGAACCAGGCTGTAGAGGTTAGCGAATTGTTTTTGAAAAAAGGAAACCGCATAGTCAGCGCAAAAGGAAATGTTATAAACTCCGACCACATAGCTTCAAGGAACGGCATAATAAGCGAAGATATGCAAATTGCCGTGCTTGTGAACCAAGGAACAGCGAGTGCGGCAGAAATTGTTGCCGGAGCCTTGCAAGACCACGATAAAGCGATAGTGGTGGGCAGAACAACATTCGGCAAAGGAAGCGTTCAAACTATTTTCCCGCTTGATCACGAGGGTCGTGCATTGAAATTAACCACTGCTTTTTATTACTTGCCCTTTGGACGTTGCATCAGCAAGCCGGAGCAGGGAATAAAAGGGCATGGCTTGCGCAACAAAGCCCAGGCAGAAGACTCGGAAGACTCCGAATCGGTTGCCAAAGATACCGCAGTGCGCGACACCCAAGTTTATTATACGTCCGGCGGCAGGAAAATGTATGGCGGCGGCGGCATAACTCCGGATGTTGACATAGAATCTAAAGCCGTTCCATGGATTGCCCATGTCAAAGAAAGAATGTCTTTGTATTTCCGCTTTGCTGTTAAATACCGTTCGCAAATCGGCGATGCCGCTGCGAAAATAGACTCCACATGGCAGGTTCCGGATTCCTTGTTTGCAATGTTTCAGGCATTTGCCGCAGCAGACACAAATTTCACAAAACTGAAAAGCCCATCTCAATTAGAAATAGACAAATTTGAAGAGATGCAGATAAAAGAGCAAAACATTCTTTCCGGCGATTCCTCCAAAGTTTTGAAAGATTCTTTGATTGTAGCAGCAATAGCGCATATGCGCCTTGCGCTTGAAAAACAAACCGAAGCACAGACGCTTGAGATAAAAAACTACAGCTTGAATGCGATTAAAAGAGAGCTGATAACAGCTTCGCAAGGCGAAGAAGCCCGCACAGCATGGATGCTCAGAGATGATCTCCAGTTGAAAGAAGCGTTAAAATATTTGCGCAACGACGCACTTTACAAAAACAAAATGAAAGCACCTCCAAAAGAAGTGAAAAAGACAGTAAAAAAATGACAAGCAATTCAATGATAGTGGAGCCGCTAGGCAGGTTTGTGCGCCGTGGACTGGGTGGAGGAATTCGCTATTTTGTGTTTATTCTGGAATCGCTGAAAAATATTTTTGCCTTAGTCCAGTGCAATCATTTAGCAATTGAACAGATGCACCGCATAGGCATAACCAGCATTCCGCTGGTGCTTACAACTTCCATTTTCACCGGCAGCATAATGAGTTGGCAATTGGCATTCCAGTTCGCAGACATGATACCGCTCACATACGTTGGAATGGCTGTTGGAAAATCCGTTATGACTGAGCTTGCTCCCATTTTAACAGCTATGGTTTTAGCCGGGCGCGTAGGAGCTTCAATGTGCTCCGAGCTTGGCACAATGGCTGTTACGGAACAGTTGGATGCTTATAATGTTTTGGGAATGAACCCGTACAAATTTTTGATAGTTCCCAGAATTTCCGCCGCAGTCATAATGCTTCCGATTTTGACAATTTTGAGCATTTTTGTTGGGCTTTTGGGCGGGTTTGTAGTTGCCTATTTATATAAAGACGTAACTTTCCATATGTTCTTTTCCGGAGTTCGTTTGAGCTACAAAGACTGGGATTTTATGGTTGGTCTTATAAAAGCGTCTTTGTTTGGATTTTTCATTTCAAGCTATGCTTGCTATTTTGGCTATTACACAATAAACGGCGCAGAAGGCGTTGGCAAAAGCACAAAAGCAACCGTTGTGTTCAGCATGACCTCCATTTTGATAGGCGGCTTTGCGCTGTCCAAGATATTGTTGATATAGGGGAAAATTTCTACCTTACCCCCATGACACAAGTTCCAAAGACTGCGACCGAAATTCGCAACTCATTTATAAAGTTCTTTGAAGGCAAAGAACACCTATTTGTGCGCTCATCGCCTGTTGTTCCGCAAGACGACCCAACGCTCATGTTCATAAACGCCGGCATGAACCAGTTCAAAGCTTGTTTCTTGGGCGATAACCCGAACAACTACAAACGGGTGGCAAACTCGCAAAAGTGCATACGAGTTTCCGGCAAGCACAACGACTTGGACGAAGTGGGCAGAGATACTTATCACCACACTTTTTTTGAAATGCTCGGCAACTGGAGTTTTGGCGACTACTACAAAAAAGACGCAATAGCTTGGGCTTGGGAGCTTCTAACCGAGGTTTGGCAATTGCCCAAAGAGAGATTGTTTGTAACTGTATATAAAAATGACGATGAAGCTTGGCAAATTTGGAAAGATGTTTCAAAACTCCCGGACAACCGCATAATGCGTTTTGGCGAAAAAAGCAACTTCTGGGAAATGGGCGACACAGGTCCTTGCGGGCCATGCTCGGAGATACACTTTGACAAAGGCGACCTGGCAACGCAGGAAGCTACATTCCAAGACCCGGTGAACGGCGTGAACGGCGCAAACTCTCGTTACATAGAAATATGGAACAATGTTTTTATGCAGTTTGAACGCATATCAAGCGGTGAGCTGCTGCCGCTTAAAAACAAAAATGTGGACACGGGCATGGGCTTTGAACGTGTGTGCGCAATTTTGCAAGGCAAAGACTCAAACTACAATACCGATGTGTTTGCTCCTATAATAAGCAAAATCGCAGAGCTTTCCGGCGTTCCATACGGTGAAGGCCAAAGCGGAATGCCGCACCGTGTTGTCGCAGACCACCTGCGCTCGCTTTCATTCGCAATCGCAGACGGCGCGCTTCCGAGCAACGACGGCCGTGGCTACGTGCTTCGCAGAATTTTGCGCAGAGCCAGCCGCTATGCGCGACTCCTGAACCAAAAAGAGCCGTTCATTTACAAGCTCATGCCAACTCTCACGCAATCTATGGGCGAGGCGTTTCCCGAAATCAAAGAACGCGAAGCTTTTGTCGCAGAGATTATCCGCTCGGAAGAAGAACGCTTTATAAAAACATTGGATGCAGGGCTTGAAAGATTTGATAAAATTGCAAGCAGCGGAAAGCTGATACCCGGAGCTCAGGTATTTCTTCTTTACGATACCTATGGATTTCCGCCGGATTTAACACGGATTTTAGCGGAAGAAAAAGGTTTGCAAATAGATGACGCAGGTTTTGAAATTGAAATGGAAAGGCAGAAAGAGCGAGCCAGAGCAGCGCAAAAACAAGGCATTAGCGCAATTGGCTCCGAGGGCTGGAAAATTTTCGCAGAAGGTTCAACTGAATTTTTAGGTTATGAAACGGGCTGCGCAACCGTAAAAATTTTGCGCTATAAAGAGGGCAAAGGTTCGCTTTCAATAGTTTTGAACCGCACTCCTTTTTATGCGGAAATGGGCGGCGAAGCAGGAGAGCAGGGAACGCTTAAAAATTCAAATGTTGAATTGAAAATTTATGACACGGTAAAAGTGAATGATATTTGGATTCATTGCGCAAAGATTGTGAGCGGCGAAACAAATGAGAAAAATATGTCGCAGGAATTCACTGCGCAAGTAAATGAGGCACAGCGTGCGGCTACTCGCAAAAATCATTCTGCGACGCATTTGCTGCAGGCTGCGCTTCGCAAGGTTGGCGGAGCGCATATAACTCAGCAAGGTTCTCATGTTGACCATGAAAGCTTGCGTTTTGATTTTACCGCTTTTTCTGCGTTAACACCGGAGCAAATTACGGAAATTGAAAATCTGGTAAATGAGCAAATTCAAAAATGCTTGCCCATTGCAACGGCTATTATGTCTGTTGACCAAGCGAAAGGGAGCGGCGCGCTGGCTCTCTTTGGCGAAAAATACGGCGCAGAGGTTCGTGTGGTTTCCATGGGTGAATTTTCCAAGGAACTTTGCGGCGGTTTGCATGTGAGCAATACCGGAGAAATAGGCGTGTTCCGCATTATGTCTGAAAGCAGCATTAGCGCAGGGATTCGCAGGATTGAGGCAGTCACTGCCTTTAAAGCTATAGAGAGTTTCAGGGAAGAAGCAGAGGTTGTTTCTTCGCTTAGGGAGCTGTTCCGTTCTAAAACGGAAGGCATTGCAGGGCGAGTTGCGCAACTGTCTGAGCAGTTGAAGGCGAGCGAGAAGCTGGTTGCGGAATTGCGTGCGAAAATTGCGGAAGGGCAGAGCGCAGAAATATTTGAAGAACCTTTGCTGGTAAAAGATATTCCGGTTTGGGTTTTGCAAGTGAGCGCAGAAGGCGATGAATTTTCTGCGTTGTTGGAAGGCGCTCAGAAAGCAATGCCTGCGCAGGGCATAGCGGTGATTGCGAATTCTTCGTCAATAGCTGTGATAGTTCATGCAGAGCTTGTCAAGAAAAAAATCAATGCCGGCGACATAGTTAAAAAGCTCGCAGAACTTGCAGGCGGCAAAGGCGGCGGCAGGGCTAATTTGGCACAGGCCGGCACAAAGACTCCGGAAAAAATTGAAGATGCGCTGGCAGCGGTGGAAAGAATTGTGGCGGATTTTTTAAATGCCTTACATTCTTGATTTAGACGGGACTTTGGTGGATAGCATTGAAGACTTGGGCAATGCGATAAACCATGCGCTCTCGGAACTGGGTTTTCCTGTTTACAGCAAAGAGATGGTAAAAACTTTTGTCGGCAACGGCTCGGTGAATTTTGTCATTAAAAGCTTGGGTGAAAATGGGAAAGAAAAATTTGAAGAAGTTTATGAATTGTTTGTTAAATATTACAGCGAGCTTTGCACAAACAATGTAAAGCCTTATCCCGGAGCTGTGGATTTTTTGGAAAGAAATTCCGGCAAATGCGCAATGTTGACAAACAAGCCAGTAGAGCAGACTTTGAAAATTTTGGAAAAATTGAACTTAAAAAAACATTTCACATGCATTTTGTGCGGAGACACCGCGCCCGAAAAAAAGCCGTCTCCAACCGGAATCTTGAAAATAATTGAAGATTCAAAATGGAGCCCAAGCGAAACAATTATGGTTGGAGACGATGTTCCGGATATTGGCGCAGCCCGTGCCGCAAACATAAAAATTGCGGCAATTCTGGGCGGCTTCGGCAAGCCAAGCGAGCTTTTGGAAATGAAGCCCGATTATGCGTTTGAAAGCTTTGCCGAATTTGCTAAGTCTTTTAGAACCTAACTACTGCCATTGTTGTATAAGGAGGCATAATGCCTGCGCCTTTTGAGCCGCTTACCGCAGTTAAGCTGTTGGTCTTCGGATCATAAATGTTAAGGCGTTCTATGGCATCTCCAATGAAAAGTTTTTGGCTTCCATTGTCAAAAAGAAGAGAGCCATTGCCCCACATATTAGCATTCCATATATCATCAGGCTTAATGCTTGTTATAGTGCCGCTGCTTAAATCTACGGATTTAACAAGTTGCTCGTATTCATCAGGATCATCAACGGTTACATACAGCACTTGATTTGCTTCATCCAGTGTGAGGAATGAAGCGGAACCGCTAAGAGCAATGCCGTCTTTCAGAATGGTTGATGTTTTCGCGCTTAAGTCCACAACTTCAATTCCGTTTACATTAGTACCGGGATATTCCCAATAAGCATCCATCGCTCCTTGCGCAGAAACATAAAGTTTTCCATTGCTCAAAACGCTGGAATACGGATTCCACAACTTTAACTCTATCTCATCTATTTTTGCTTCTGTGCTTGCGTTTATGCGAACAAGAAGGCCGGGTTGAGTTGCATCAAATCCAACCAGCCTTTGCGCAACAACAAGCAAAGTATTTCCGTCTGCTTTGATTGAAGCGGCATGAGTTGCAGTTGCTGGCAAATCTATTTTATTTCCCAATTCGCAAGTATTTATGTCAAAAACTTGCAGATATGTTTTGCCATACAATGCAATGTATCCTTTGTCGTTGATAAATGCGATATCATATGGATTTGCTCCGGTTTCCAAATTTGTGCTTTTAACAGCGTCTTCGTCGCCCATTAATCTTTCAGGGGTGAAGCAATGCAATTTGGCAGTACTTGATCCTCCATCCACAACGAAAAAATTTCCATTGTGAGCGAACACTCTTGAGTCTCCGGTAACTGCTATTTTATCATTTACAAGGCTTGTAGAATTCGTATTCATCCAACGAAGTTCGCCAGCCGTGAAAGAGCTTGTCATATAGAGCAAGTAGGAATTCGGACGCAATATAATTATCGGTTTGTCACTTCCGCATTTAATCTCTACATGAGTATATTTATCTTCTGCATGGCAGGAAGTGCCATTTGTTACGTTTACCGGAGGGTTTGCGCCACAAGTTATGGCAACGCCGCCGGCATTAGCCTCAACAGAGCAACTTTCGCCACTGGTCATGTTCTGGCTCGTTGCGCCGCAAGTTATGGT
>Ga0181987_10728_pt1 | contig 14884 bp, 13 predicted proteins | sample TergutCo191P1_FD_120224 | JGI IMG/M metagenome (GOLD analysis project Ga0181987, IMG submission 120224)
CATTAATTGGGCAAATGCCCCGACTTGGAGCAGTCCGACAGCAGCAGGTACATATAATAGTGTTAAAGCTACTCCAACTACAGGTACTTGTAACGGAATGCAAATTTCTTGCGGTGGCACATTGACGGTTAGCCTTCCCAGCTTTACCTGTGGCAGTGTTGCTCAGTCTATAACAACTACGCAAATTCCAAACAAGCCAGCAGTTACTTGTGGCGGAACCACAGTTACTGCTGCTAACATTACATGGAGTCCCAATATCAACAATGTTCTTGCGGCAGGCTCTCATACTGTAAAGGCAACAGCCAGTTGCGGTTTAACAGATCAAACAGCCACATGTTCCGGCACAATAACGGTAACTGCGCCTTCGAGCAGCAGCGTTGCTCCAAGTAGCAGCTCGTTAGCTCCGAGCAGCAGTTCGTTGGCTCCAAGTAGCAGTTCGTTGGCACCGAGTAGCAGCTCATTGGCACCGAGCAGCAGCTCGTTGGCTCCGAGCAGTAGCTCATTGGCACCGAGTAGCAGTTCGTTGGCACCGAGCAGTAGTTCAGCAGCTCAGCCCATCAGCATTACTAGCACTGAAACCTCTATTCCAGCAGGTACACATTCTATAACTTGTAGCGGTGGTGGTCAATTAGTTTGCAGAACTCTTGATGGTACGAAAAAAACATTTACTATTAACGATGCAGAGTGTACTGCATTTGAACAGATGGGTTGGGGTTCTTGTGGTAGTGGATCTTGTAAGGCAAGTACCAGTACAATTGTTACACCTGCCTCAATATCTTGTGCAGGTATGTGGTAAGTTTAGGATAGTAGAATCATAAGGCTGTTTCCAAGCCAACGTTGTTTAAGAAACGGTTAAATATCACAGAAAAAAGGCAAAAATTGCCTTTTTTCTGTATTTTCTTTCATTTTGATAAAAAAAAATGTATATTATATAGTGTATGTTCTATCTAAGAGGTTTTTATGAAAAAGTATAGCCTTTATCTTATGTTTGCGGCACTTGCGGCTGTTTTGTCTATTTTGGCAGCATGCGGCTCCGGCGATCTTGTTGACCTTTCCAATGGGTCAGAGGATTATCTGAAAATGACCGATGTCAAGGACAATCTTGCGTCTAACGGCGGTTTAATACAGCGTTGCAAAGTAGGTGTTGACCTTTACGAACATCCGGAGTGCAAAGAACTTTATCAAGATATTCCAGAACCTCCTCCACCTCCGGAAAGCTCTTCCTCTGAGGTACAGCAGGAGCAATCTTCCAACTCCGTAGAACCACCAATATCTTCCGCTGGTCCCGGCCTGTCCAGCTCCGGCACGGTAGTCACGCCCAGCAGCAGTACAGTCTCAACGCCCAGCAGCAGCTCTGTGGCTCCTCCTCCTCCAAGCAGTGCCTCTTGCGGCAATAGCTGCGCTACGATTCCCGGATTCACTTGCACTGTGAATTCAGCTAGCCCAGTTAGCGGCGATGAAGTAACTGTTAGCGTTAATGTTACAGGTTCTGGCGAAGGTTGCGTAACGAAAACTTATGTGGAAATTGAAGCTAGAAATGCATTTACAACTTTTCAGTGCTATGTAAACTATCCTATTACCGGGTCGATAGTAACTGCCGGTGAATTGTCTGGAGATTGCACGAATGCTGGAGCTAATTTTACTGGAAAGTGGTCATGGCCAACCAGTGGCGCAGTCACAGCGGTTAAAGGTGCTGTTACATGCGGCTCGGGAGCATCGCAGAACACAGAGTCAAAGACTTGCGCAGTAACAATTCAGGCTCCGCCAAAGCCAACTAAAACAGGTTCGATTAAGTTCACAAATTTGGATTATACAACTGGTGGCAGTTATTTTTACATAGGCACGGCTCCAGCAGTTGATAACCAGATTGCGATAACAAATGGTGGTGAATCTCAAGCTCGTTGCGGAGAAGTCAGCACAGAGATAGAGGGTAATACAGATGCAGCGGGAACGGTTAAAGCCGTTGCAATTGCAACATGTCGTGGTACTGTCAACAGACTGGATTCCGCAGTAGCAACAGTAGTCGCAAATCCGACGCTTGGACCCTGCACATGGAAGGATAATAAGACTGTTTTGGCAAAAGGACAAGAGGCCACTCCATCAGCCACCCTTTCTAATGATTATGGACGTTGCGGCAAAGGAGTTACATTCTCCGATGGTTTCCCGAAAGTCTTGGGAGATGCCGATGTTAGCGCATCGCCAATAACTGTAGTTGCAAGCGCAAATTGCGGTACTTATGGATCACCATCGGAAAACTGCCCGGTGTTAACGATTAAGAGTGCTATCTATGAGTTGAAAAAGGATAATGAGCCGATTAAGCTTCCGAATGAAGCTACGGTTATTGAAATGGATTTGCCATCTGATTGGAAGCCGGATGGCACAGACGGTGGTAAAGCTAAGTTCTTCTGTCAAGTTACTAGAGATGGCGGTGATGGATCAGTTACCGGTACAATAGGCACAGGAGCGTCTGCTGTTTCTATAAGCGGTAACGATTATAAAGCGGTCGATATTCCAACATCTTGGACAAAAAATAAATATTCCTTGCAAGTTGACCTAAAATGCGGCAATATTTGTAACTGCGGAGTTAGCTGGTAATTAATAAGAGTTATTTTTAAAACCCTCCCCCTTGTGAAAACTTGGGGGAGTTTTTTTAATTAATGCAATAATCTACCGGCCTCATCACCGCCGCTAACTTTTTTGCGTCCGGCAAATAGTAACCGCCAATGTCAACTGCCTTGCCCTGAACATTTGAAAGTTCTGCAACTATGCGCTGCTCATTCTCGCTCAAATACTTTGCTATGGGTTCAAACTTGGATTTCAAATCCAAATCGTCGCTTTGCCTGGCAAGCTCCGCTGCCCAGTAAAGCGCCAAATAAAAATGCGAACCCCTGTTGTCTAACTCGCCAAGCTTTCTGGCAGGCACACGATTGAACTCCAAAATGCTGCCGTTTGCCATGTCCAGCGCTTTTGCCAAAACCGCTGCCTTCTCGCTGCCTGTTTGCCTTGCGTAAAAACTGAGCGACTCCGCAAGCGCAAAATATTCTCCCAAAGAATCCCAGCGCAAATAATTCTCTTGCAACAACTGCTCAACCTGCTTTGGCGCAGAACCACCCGCCCCGGTTTCAAAAATTCCGCCGCCAGACAAAAGCGGAACAATGGAAAGCATTTTCGCAGAAGTGCCAAGTTCTAAAATCGGAAATAAATCCGTTAAATAATCCCTTAAAACATTGCCCGTCGCAGAAATCGTGTCCAAGCTGTCCATCGCTCTTTGCATGGAAAATAAAGTCGCTTCAATCGGGCTTTTTATGCTTATGTCCAAATGGCTGAAATCTATTTTTGAAAGCTCGTCCTTAACCTTTTTTTCAACTTCCATGTCGTGTGCACGGTTTGGATCCAGCCAAAAAACAACGGGAGTCTGCGTTAACTGCGCCCTTTCAACAGCCAAATGAACCCAGTTGCGAACAGGAATGTCTTTGGTTTGGCACATTCTGAAAATATCGCCTTCCTCAACTTTTTGCATTAACAAAACTTTGCCGTTTGCGTCAACTGCCTGTATAGTTCCGTTTTCTTTTGCTATAAAAGTTTTGTCGTGGCTGCCATATTCCTCCGCAGACTGCGCCATTAAACCGACATTGGCTGTGCTGCCCATTGTTGCCGGGTCAAACGCGCCGTTCTTTTTGCAAAAATCTATGGCGGCAGAATAAACGCCGGCATAAGAGCGATCCGGAATAACGGCAAGCTCGTTTTGCGGAGCACGGCGAATCAATGCTGGCATGGAAGCGTCTATAATCACATCGCTTGGGCTGTTAAAATCCATCGCAAGCTTTGCCGAGCTTTTAAGCGCAACTCTTTTCGCAACCTCAAAAATCACGGGATCGCTCACCTTCATCATAGTCGCTTTTAAGTGAACGGAGAGCATCATGTCGTTTTTCTTCGCTTCTTCGCACTGATGTTCCAAAAAACTTTCCAGTTCTTTTATTTTCATCACGGAAGCATCCAAAATTTCGCCTTCCAAAAGCGGAGCAGCTTTTTTGAGCAAAATTTTTTCCCCTTTTTCATTTACAAATTCAATTGCGAATGAGGATTTTTCGCTTATGGTTATGGATTTTTCGCTTTCGTAAAAATCTCCGCAGTTCATGGAAACTACTTTTGTTTTAAAATCATTTTTCCACTCGCCCATTGAATGCGGATGCTTTTTTGCGTATTGCTTTACAGAAAGCGGCGCGCGGCGGTCCGAGTTGCCTTGCCTTAGCACGGGGTTCACTGCTGAACCTTTTACTTTGTCATAAATTTCTTGGCTGTCTTCGTAATTTGGAATTTTATACCCTTTGCCTTGAAGCTCGGCAATTGCCGCCTTTATTTGCGGAATGCTTGCGGAAATGTTTGGAAGCTTTATTATGTTTGCGCTAGGTTCTTGAGCTAATTTGCCAAGATACGCAAGGTCGTCCGGAGCAAGCCCAAATGCCGCCAAAATGCGTGCCGCAAGGGAAATGTCCTTAGTTTCCAGTTCAACTCCGGCTGCTGCCGCAAAGGACTTGGCTATGGGTAGCAAGCTTTCAGTCGCAAGGCGCGGTGACTCATCGGTTAGGGTATAGATTATGGGCATACTAATACTTAATCGCCTGCAATCTTTCTTTGGCTGTTTTGCCTTGGATAAAATCCAGCGGCGGCAATTCCACAACCGTGAAGCAACCATACTTTTGCGCTGCGCAGGCACGAAAAGCCGCACGGGCAGACGCATACATCATGTTTGCGGTCATAACAGGGTTAATGCCTGCAAGCGTAATTTCCACATTCACATCTTTGCCAAAATTCAGCACATTCCCTTGATGCTTGTTGGTGTCGTATTTGGAAATGCTTGGCACAAACTTAACAGTTGTGGGATCTTTTGCGAAGTAAGGGTGGTTGATTATTTCTTTTTCAATGCGTTTTCGTTCTGCCTTGTCCGCAACCACGTAAACCTTGCGTATATGCGTTCCGGGCGCCATTTTGTTCGGCAAAGTCAGGGAAACAGCGTCTTTTACTCCTCTTATTCCTTTGACTTCTGTGGTGTGCCCCATGCTGCGCCCCGGCCCGAAGGTTGTGAACGTTTCGCCAATAGGGGAGAGCTGCGCAAACAAAGCCCGCTGAATTGAATCAAAACCCGGATCCCAACCGGAGGCTAAAATGGAAACCGCATGTTTTTTAACTGCGATTTTGCCTAATTCTTCCCGGTATTTAATTATATTGGGATGGGCATCGTAGCAATCAACCGTGCTTATGCCAAGTTTCAAAAACTTTTTTATGTCTTCTTTTACGTGCCCGCTTGGGCCTGCGCAAAGAATTACATCCGGCTTTGTTTTGAGCGCTCTAACATCGGATACAACGGGAATGCCGTTGATTTTCTTCCCTGCGTTGCGGCGAATTATCCCCACGAGGCTGATGTCGTTCTTTAAGAGGAACTTGGCAACATGGTCCTGATACGTGTTAAATATCGCCTGGCCAATGTTCCCAAAGCTGCTGATAGCTATTTTGATTTTCTGCATAGGGTAAATATAGTAATTTCTATATTCAAGAGTATGAAAAAATGTGGTGGCGTAAAGACTAAAGTTAAGAAGGCCGGAGAATATAATTTTCTTAATGAATTGAAGCAAATTATACTATCAGCTAGAAAACAGGCGTATTCGGCTGTAAATTTATCGCAAGTATGCGCTAATTGGCTAATTGGGAGAAAAATTGTAGAACAGGAGCAAGCGGGTCAAAATAAAGCGGAATATGGCAAATACTTAATTAAATTAGTGGCTCAGGAGTTAACAAATGAATTCGGAAGTGGCTATTCAGAAACTAATGTGAAAAATTTTCGCAAATTTTATCTTGAATTTCAAGATATTATAATCGGGCAGGCATTGCCTGCCCGATTTAAAGGATCGCCAAAAAGACAGGCATTGCCTGCCCAATCTTTGCCTGCTATTTTATCATGGACTCACTACGAGCGTCTTATGCGAGTTACAAACCGTAAAGCAAGAGATTGGTACATGAAAGAGGCGGCTAGCCAAATGTGGAGCTATCGAACCCTTGATCGTAATATTAGCACTCAATACTATGAACGATTGTTGCTGTCGCAAGTTAAAGATGGTGTTGAAAAAGAAATGAAACAAAAAACGGCAGCTTTTCAATCTGACAAATTAGAATTTATTAAAAACCCAACAGTATTGGAATTCCTTGGATTGAAGAACAATAAAGGATATTCAGAAAACGATTTGGAAATAGCGATTTTGAATAATTTGCAGAGTTTTTTGATGGAGTTGGGAAAGGGTTTTTCTTTTGTAGAAAGGCAACAGCTTATTCGCACAGAAACAGAAGATTATTATATTGATCTTACTTTTTATAATTACATATTAAAATGTTTCGTGCTTTTTGATTTGAAAATTGGGAAAATCACTCATCAAGATGTCGGGCAAATGGATATGTATGTTAGGATGTTCGACGAATTAAAGCGTAATAAAGGCGATAATCCTACTATAGGAATAGTTTTATGTTCGGAAACGGATTCTAATATTACTCGTTATTCCGTTTTGAAAGGAAGCGAACGGCTCTTTGCTAGCAAATACCGACTTTATTTGCCATCTGTGAAAGAGTTGCAAGAAGAAATAGAAAGAGAGACTGCTATTATTAAAATGCAGTTAAAAAAGACTTAATTTTTCAGTGAGCCAAAAAAGGAGAAAGAAAAATGGGAGAAAAAGGTAAAAACGCATCAAGTTTTACTATATTTTGCTTATGGCACAAGAACGCACATTGGTGTCCTTTGACTGGGCAATTAAAAACCTGCTTAAAATTAAAACACCGCTTTTGCTTCCAGATTGAATTTTTGAAACGCCTCGCCTCGCCATATCCTTAGAATATATTGCCCGGAAACGGAAAAATGATCGCCAAATTCCATCTGCGCAAGCGCGCTTGCCCTCCATGAAAAGCCATCCTCAAAACCGTCCACTGCGGAATAAGGAGAAATTTCGCTGGACTTTTCAACATAATTCCCGGAAACGCCAAGCTGCGCCAAAGCACCCCTTTCATTTTGCCATTTGCCGTTTATGCCGCCCTTGCGCAACATAGTGTTCCATGCGTCTTCCATGTAAAATCCGGTTGCGTATTTTTGCGAGCAAAACGGCTGCAAAGAAAATCCTTTTCCAAGCTCTCTTAGCCAAGAAAGCTCGCCTTCATAAGAGAGCCAGTTCAAATCGCTAAGAGCAAATTCAACATCTTCCCTCTTTCCTCTCAAAGAAACCTCCTTGTAACGAGCAGTAGCCTCTTGCCCAAACAGAACTTCCTTAACCTGCGGCTCTTCATCCCATTTGTTGATGATAGTAAGCATAAAAGAACCCTTTGGACGTTCCCAAAGCCCTGAATTTTCCAGATACAGCAATTTTTCCGATTTATGCAGCAGCCATTCCCCGATTGCGAAAAAAGTCATGTCTTTCAAAAAACCTTCTTTTATCAGAATGTTCGGATAAGCGGACAAATTCCATTTTAAATTATTTCTGTAACTCTTGCTCGCAAGCGAGTCTGCACGGCCCATTCCCTCGTAAACAAAATCGCCGTTGTCTGCTCCGCTTATGTATTGCCCGGTCAAGGAATCGTAATAAACATCGCCTGCGCCGCTTGGAACTTTGCGGTAAATCGCTACCCAAGGAACTTCGTTTGTATAGTTAAAAGAGTAAGATGCTTCGCCACGCAAAAGAGAATTTTGATTGTTGTAACTTGCGCTTTGGTCAAAAAGCCAAGACATATTCTCATCTTTTCTTATTTGGAAAAGCGTGTTTGAATGCCAGTCTTTTTGCTTCAGTGAAATAAAAGTTTTCCAATTTGAAAATCCGCTTGTGTCCGTTTGCTCTCGCATAATCTCAGAGCTTATGTTCTCTTGTTCCCAGCCAAAAACGGAGCGCAAATTATCTTCGTTGTCTATGCGAAAATTTCCATAGCTCTGCAAAAACCTGCTTTCCGCCTCGCTTTGCCAGTAATCGCCATTTACGTTGGCAAATGTAATTTTGCTCTGTTTTCTCCGCAAAAAACCTTCTGTTCTAACCGCCTCAAAATTTCTGTGGCCAATAAAAAAACCGGGCTCAAACTTATAAGGCAAACTTGCGGTAGCACTGAATTCATCATAGCGCAAATCTCCTGCGGGAACGCTGTCCATGCGCCATCTGTCGCGCAAAATATAGGCATCCCACGCATTTTCTGTTCCCTCATATTCGCGCTTTGCAAAACCGCTATCCGTGTAGCCGCCTTTCAGGAAAACCTTCTCGTTTCCGAGCCGCCATTTATACGCTTTGTCATCATTTTCGTTCATAGCCATTTCCAAATCGCCGTATAAAAATCCAAGCCTTGTTCCGAGCATTTTATCGCTTTTCAGCGAATCCCTTAAATTAAATCCGGCAATGTCTAATGATATGTATTTAGAATGATACGCCGCTTCCACGCCTCTTAGCTCTTTTGAGCTTTGCGAAGAATAAGAATCGTATTCCACTCGAATTTCATCTTCCGGGCCGGGTATGGTTTTTCCCAAAAAGTCCAAAACGCCACCAGCGTAATTTATTTCGTAATCCTTGCCGGATGCGAGCAGCCTGCCGTTCATGTAAACCCTTTCCGTGTGCGGAGCTATAAGCCCAAACGCGCTGTCTGAAAAAAGCAGATAGCCTTTTTGCTGGCTTGGCTGCCCGTAAAAAATTACGCTTTGCCTCTCGGTTTTGTCTGTTCCGTAAATAGCGATGGCTTCGGAGTTGTCTCCTTTTAATTTTCCGCTTGCTCCGAGGGTTTGGCGGCGAAACCCGAACAGAGCGTTTCTGTTTATTTCATAGTTCAAGTCTCCCATTTCCAGTTTTGCTCTTTTGCTTTCCAGGCTAATGTATGCGGCATCGGTTTCTCTGAGAGTTGTTGTGACTTCCGTTCCTGCCGGGCGGCCTAAGTCTGCGAGGTATGCGTCAACATAAATTCCGTCTGCGGCTTCGCCTTGTATGGAGAGCCTAAGTTCTTGCTGAATGTCGGCCCCACCGTTTCCTATGCTGGTTTGAAAGCTTTTGCTGCCGGTTGTTTTTAAGCTGTGTTCTTTTGTTTCCGCAGTGTCTTTTTGCTCGTCAATGCTCTCATAACCTTTCCACACAGGCAAGGAATCAGGATTTATACCTTGCGCAAAGACGCTTGCGGCAAAGAGTAATATCAAAAAAAACGGGATGTTCAAACTATATCCACTCAGCAGTCTTCATAAGAAGAAATATATAAAATTTGGGAATTTGTTATTTTTTTATTGGCCACCAGTAAGAAAATGCCGAGCTGCTCCTCTAGGCTAGATATTTCGTTTTTGAACCTGCGGGAATCTTTTAAATTTCTAAATTCTTTCAAAGTCATTTCTAAACAGGAAAAGCAGTATGAGCAATCAATACGTGTCTCGCGTAGTGGAAACACTAAAAAAGAGATACCCAGGTGAAGCGGAATTTCATCAAGCGGCAACCGAGGTTCTGGATTCACTCACCCCAGTAATCAAAAAGAACAAGGAGATTGAGCAAGCCGGGATTCTGGAAAGAATCACGGAGCCAGAAAGGCAAATAATCTTCCGGGTTCCATGGGTTGACGACTCCGGCAAAGTTCAAGTAAACAGGGGCATGAGAATTCAATACAATTCCGCTCTTGGACCTTACAAGGGCGGCATCAGGTTCCATCCATCCGTAAACACCAGCATAATCAAATTTCTGGGTTTTGAGCAGATATTCAAAAACTCGCTTACTGGCCTAATGATGGGCGGCGGAAAGGGCGGCGCAGACTTTGACCCCAAAGGAAAATCCGACAACGAAGTAATGCGTTTTTGCCAGAGCTTCATGACCGAGCTTTACAGGCACATAGACGCAGACACCGATGTTCCCGCAGGAGACATTGGAGTGGGAGCCAGAGAGATAGGCTATATGTTCGGGCAGTACAAAAGAATCAAAAATATTTACCACGGCATTCTAACGGGAAAGGGACTCTTGTATGGAGGCTCTCTAGCAAGAACGGAAGCCACCGGATACGGCTGTGTTTACTTCTGCGAAGAAATGCTCAAAGACAGAAAAAGCAGTTTTGAAAAGAAAAACGTTGTAGTGTCAGGTTCCGGAAACGTTGCAATATACGCCGCTCAAAAAGCCATGAGCCTCGGGGCCAAGGTTATCGCTATGTCTGATTCAAGCGGTTATGTTTACGACGCAAACGGAATTAAGCTGGACGTTGTGAAAAGGCTCAAGGAAGTTGAGAGAAAGCGCATAAGCGAATACGCAAAAGAGGTAAAAAGCGCAAAATTCAAGGACGGATGCTCCGGCATTTGGACAATTCCCTGCGATATTGCCCTGCCCAGCGCCACGCAAAACGAGCTTGATGAAAAGGCTGCCCAAACCCTAATTAAAAACGGCTGCGTTGCAGTAGCTGAAGGCGCAAACATGCCTTCTACCCCGGAAGCGGTTAAAGTATTCCTGGATGCCAAGATAGCTTATGGCCCAGGCAAGGCTGCTAATGCCGGCGGAGTTGCTACATCAGGGCTTGAAATGGCACAAAACTCGCAACGGCTCTCATGGACTTTTGACGAGGTTGACACAAAGCTTCACCAAATCATGGTAAATATTCACGAAACGGCAAAAAATGCCGCAAAAGAATACAATACCCCCGGAAATTTGGTAAATGGCGCAAATATAGCAGGATTTTTGAAGGTAGCCAAGGCAATGATAGCCCACGGGGTTGTGTAACCTTGACGGAACGGAAAAATTTTGCTATATTTTATCTTCGCAATTTATAGGAAATATTTATGGCAGCAGTAATTCGCCTATCTAGATTTGGAAAACGCCACCATCCCACTTACAGGGTTGTGGTGGCAGACAGCCGTAAGGCTCGCGACGGTCAATGCTTGGAACAGCTCGGTTTTTACGATCCGAACTTGAAAGTAGCTGACGTCCGTTTTAACTTTGACAGAGTTATGTACTGGCTCGGTGTTGGCGCACAGCCCTCCGATACGGTTCGCTCTTTGTTGAAGCAGCAAGGCATAATGGAGCTTTTCCACGAAAAGCGCGCAGGAAGAAGCATTGAAGGCAAAACTCCGGTTCCGAAGGCCCCAAAGGCCAAGAAAGCGAAACTAAGCCCCAAAGCCAAAGCTCGCCTTGAAGCGGAAAAAACAGCCGCAGCCGAGGCTCCAAAGCAAGAAGGCTAGAGTGTGAATTCATTTATAACCGTGGGTCGCTTAATGCGAACTCACGGTATTTTTGGTGATATTCTTTGCAAGCCTCTCACTCACGACATTGAGAGGCATTCTTTATTGAAAAGAGTTTATTTGGAGCTTTCAAGCGGAGAGGCCAGGGAAGCCAGAGTTTCCCATTCCGAAGTTTACGGGCTTTTGTGGAAGCTTCGCTTTGAGGGTTTTAACACTCCCGAATCAGCCCAGCCATTTGTGAACGCTCATGTTCTGGTGCCGGAGGCCGAGAGGCTGCCTGCGCCGGAGGGTCAGTTTTATTTCAGCGATTTTGAAAACTTTGACGTTGTGGACAGAGAAGGCAAAGTTGTAGGCAAAGTGTTAAGCGTGCAGGAAATGCCCTCGGTTAACGTGTTTAATTTGTTGATTGAAAACAAAGAAATAATGGCCCCGTGGATAGACGATTGCATTTTAGGAATTGATATGGGAAATAAGAGAATCATTGTGAATTTGGAGTTTATTTCAAGTTGAAAATCGACTGCATCACATTATTCCCTGAGATGTTTGAGGCTATGAGCCATTCTATAATGGGGCGTGCCCGGAAGAGCGGCATTTTGGATTTTCGCACAATTTATCTAAGAGATTTTGCAATTAACGATTATGGACAGGTGGATGATTCGCCTTATGGAATTGAGGCCGGGATGGTACTCAGGCCGGAGCCTTTGGCTAAGGCTATAGATTTTTGCGAACCTAAAAAGAACAATGCAACGGTGATTTTGCTTGCGGCAGACGGAACAGAGCTTACGCATTCTTTGGCAAAGGAGCTTTCGCAAAAGGAGCATTTGGTTTTGGTTTGCGGGCATTACAAAGGCATTGACGAGCGCATAAGGCAGAGCAGGGTTGATTTATCTGTTAGCGTTGGCAAATACGTTGTTAGCGGCGGCGAGCTGCCTGCTATGATTTTGAGCGATGCGATTGTTAGGTTGATTCCGGGAGTGCTTGGCGCGATGGAGAGCGCAGAGACAGATTCTTTTGCGCAGGATGGGTTGCTTGGCTGCCCTGTTTGGACAAGGCCGCAGGAGTTTGAGGGAATGAAGGTACCGGAAATTTTGCTATCCGGGCATCACGAGAATATACGCAAGTGGCAGAGGGATAATCGTAATTGATTTTCTACATTCTAACTCACAATGAATATTCTAGTAGCAAACGACGATGGTATTGAAGCGTACAATCTGCTTGCCCTTGCAAAGGCTGTTATGCAGTACGCAGATGTTAAGGTGGTAGCTCCGCAATGCGAGCAAAGCGGTGTGGGGCATAGCTTTTCCTATTACCGCTCCCTGCATTTTTCCCCTGCGAAAAATTTTCCGTGCGAGGCTTTTTGGGTAGACGGCACTCCGGCAGATTGCATGAAATTTGCTCTAAGGCATATTTACAAAGATTTAAATTTTGATTTGGTTATTTCCGGCGTGAACAATGGGGACAACGCAGGCGTTGCGTCTTTTTACAGCGGCACGGTTGGGGCGGCCAGGGAAGCTGCCCTGTGGGGATTGCCTTCCATTGCGGTGAGTTTGCAAAAACAAAGCGATGAAGCTCTCGACTATGCCTTGAAATGGGTGCAAAAAATTTTAAAGGAAAAAAGTTTTACCGAGATGCCCAAGCAAACGCTATGGAATTTCAATGTTCCGCCATGCAGCAAAGAAAAGCCTTGCAAAGGTGTAAAAGTGGCTACCACAAGCACAAGCATGTTCCACGACTATTACGTAGAAGCGGAAAAATCCAAAGACTACCTAGGCAAAGAAACCGCATATTTGGTGAATGAAGATTCTAAGTCAGTGGCTAATGGGGAGTGGCTAGTGGCTAGTGGAGAACTCAAATCATACAACCTCGTTGGCTACAAAGTGCCGGAGGTAAATGAAGGTACTGATGACTGGTGGCTAGCCGAGGGCTACGCATCGCTCAGCCCGCAGAGCGTGAATTTAACGGACGAACAGGAATATAAGAGGCTAATTTCTATATTATACTTATAGCCATTCATAATGGAGTTTTTATGTCAACTGCAACCATTGAAAAAACACAAACAAAAATTCGGCGAGCCTTTATCCAAAAGATAGACATCGCTGAGCAACAAACTTTTCAAGAATGGCTTGCTGAGGAAGCTGCTATGGGTCGCATTATTGCGCCAAAAAATATTAAACCTGCTCCAAAACCAGAAAAACCCGAGCCCGGACTTGATTGGTGGAGTGCATATGAATATTCTCGCGCAGACAGGTTTTAATTCATGATTTCGTATTTTGATTCTTCGCTGTTGCTGGCGATTTTGTTTGATGAGAAGCGTTTTGAAGAGGCTTGGACTGCTTGGAACTCCAGCAAGGCAAGGGTTAGCTCTATTCTTCTTAAAATAGAGACTTGTATTTCTTTGCAACGATACTATAAAATCAATATGCATCGCTTTGATGCTAATTGGCTTAGCAAAAAAGAGAGAATTCTAGATAATTTGCTGGGCGATGTTTTTTACAAGCCTATAGAAGAACCATTTGGAAATGCTATCGCTAAAAATAAATCCATTGCTGGTTGCAGAAGTTTGGATGCAATTCATATTGCTACGGCACTTTTCTTTAAGCAAAACAGCAGAAATAATAATCTTCACATTTGTTCTTTTGATAAAAATATGCTTGCCGTTGCTGAAAAATTAGGATTTGAAACTATTGGTTAGTGAAAAAAACAGACCCTCCTACGGAGGCTTGCTAAATTTTTTCTATATTACCCCTCAATATGCCCAAAATCAGCGCAATAAAAGTCGTTATATTGCAAGGAGTTACGAAGGAAAAATATGAATAAAATGTTTTTTTTGCTCTTGTTTCTTGTATTTGCTGCATATGGGCAGCAACAGAAGCGCATAGCTATAATAAATACTGTTGACGACGAAGATCCTCCTTTAAAGGTTTCGGAATTAAGCCATTTAACAGACAGGTTGCGTGAGATAGTCACTGAGGTTTTGCCTCAAAAAAATTATGCCGTTATGACGCAGGAAAGCATAGTGGCTTTTTTGGGATCGCAGGAAGAAGCCGTAAGAAAGTGCAAGGGATCGAGTTGTTTAGCGCAACTTGGCAGAGAAGTGAACGCCGATTATGTGGGGCAGGGACACATAGGGCGTTTCGACAAGGATTATACTATTAAAGTAGAACTTTATGAAAGCGGAAAAAGGAACTTTGGTAAGTTCGTTTACAGGTACTGCAAACGATGTATATGGTTTGCTTGCGGTGATAAACGAGAAAGCGCCTGCGATGTTTGAAAGAATAACCCAAAAACCTGCGCAAGAAGTTTGCGAAGCCACAGGCAAAATGTGGGAAAATAATGCTTGCCGAGCCAAAACCAAGCAGTAGGCTTGCGAAGGTTTTGGAAATATATGGGATGATGAAACTTGTAAATCTAATAGTCAAATTATTTGTGAAGTTCAAAATAAAATATGGACAGGTGAAATTTGCTTGGCAAAAGAGCGTTATGAATGCGAAACAAGAGGCGATATATGGAGCAATGGAATTTGCAGACCCAGTGAGAAAGAACCAGCCCCTGTTCAAGAAGAGGAAAACGATTATTTAGTCGCTCCTTAAAAATATAACAACTCCGCATAAATCAACATTTATTTCATAAAAGGGGTTGAAAAATTCTACGATATTTGCTATATTTTATGCATAAAAGGCGGTATAA
>Ga0181987_10729_pt1 | contig 14725 bp, 16 predicted proteins | sample TergutCo191P1_FD_120224 | JGI IMG/M metagenome (GOLD analysis project Ga0181987, IMG submission 120224)
TTGCAAAATGAAGGGTTTTTATTTTTTTTGCGCTTTTTTGGGAAAATAATGCTATATTTATGGGTAGATTTAATTTCAGAGGTTTTTATGGCAGTTAGAATTAAGCCTGTACAGGCGACCGTTATTCGGGACAAAAACATTGTCCGGCAGGTTATAGCTGAGGTTCATCGCAGACCATCAGCCAAACGCTTGGCAAAATTGGAAAAAGAAGCGGAATTTGTTATGGAGATGGTTAAATAAGCTATGTTAAAACGTAATTCCGTTACATATAAAAACGGTTGGAATTATTTTCAACTGGAAAAGTTCATGTCAAAGGAACAATTAGGTGGTTTTAATTGCGCTGTTGTGGAATATAATAATTATTTGAATCAAGATGCGCTTCGTTCTTGGGACGATCATATTGCTTTTACTTTGTTGTTGCGGGAAAAAGAGACTAAATCCATATCCGCATATATGTCACTTATAGCAGATGCAATTAAGATATCCGTGTCAGAAAAAGAATTGCATAGCTTGAAATATCCATTTAAGACGATTCCGGCAATGAAAATAGCCAAATTAGCAGTGGATAATGAAGCCCAGGAAAAATACAAGGGCATTGGTTCTTTTATGATTCATATTGCAAAATCCTTTGCTATTTCTTGCAATAAACGATATATGGCTTGCCGCTTTCTTTCCGTAGATGCCGATATTGAGCACAATTCAAGTGTTTTAAATTTTTACGAAAAAAATAGTTTTCTTGTAAATGAGGAGTTGTACAATAAAAATCGTAAAACAATAAGCATGCGAAGAGACATTTATTGCTAAACTTCTGAACCGGAATTCACAGAATTAACCTTGTAGAGACCGCAATCATTGCGTCTCTACGAATTCCATAATATTTTGAATATAATGCCGCATTACCCCTGCCGGGATAAAAAATCCAAAATGTGAATATGCTTGATTCCTTGATAATCATTTCCGGCAAGTTCGTCCATGCTCACTAGGATTTTTGGAAAATTGTCCTTAATCAGCAGCAAATTTCCAAACTCTCGCTCAATTGTTTCCTGAGAAGATAATTTGTAAGCAACTTGAACATATATTTTTTTACCGCTTTTTTCTGCGATAAAATCTATTTCATGCGAATTCAATTGCCCTATGAAAACTTTATAGTTCTGCCTTGCCAAGTGCATATACACGGCATTCTCAAGGACTTTTTGAATATCATTTATCTTAAACCCGCCGGCAATATTGTTTCTTAAACCTAAATCTTCAAAATATATTTTTCCACCGGAAGAAAATATCTTTTTCCCTTTTAAATCATATCTCTCAACTTGATTTACCAACAAGGCGTTCTTCAAATAATACGCATAATCCAGTATGCTTTTGGGTGAAACTTGCAAACCTGTGGATTTTAAGTATTTGCTTATGCTTAAAGAAGAAAAAATAGAGCCTGTGCTATCAGCTATGTAGCGAGACAGCGTTTTTAATAGATGCAAATTCCTGATGTCATAGCGTTCTGCTATGTCTCGCAATAAAATTGTATTGTAAATGTTTTGCAAATACTCGCCTGCCATTTCTTCTTCCAGCGGCAGATTGCGCAAAAATGGCATACCGCCGAAACGAAGGTATTTTAACGCAGAATCGTTGTTTTTCTGCAAATTGTGGAACAGGCAGAATTCGTTAAATGAAAGCGGGTGTATTTTAAATTCCACATATCTGCCGCTAAGATAACTAGCCAGCTCTCCAGCCATGAGGCTGGAATTGCTGCCAGTGCAATAAATATCGCATTCATTTTTAGCCAAATAATTTCTGAGTGCCCGTTCAAACTCTTTTATGTCCTGAATTTCGTCTATAAACAAATAGTTTTTTGCTTTTTTTGACAATTTTGCGTTTACTTCTTTTTGCAGAGCTTTGTAATCCCTTATGCCCTGAAATTCTTCTTCTTCGGAATTAATGTAGATTATATTGGCCTTTTTATCCGTTTTTTTGATATGTTCCATTATCTGGAGCATAAACATGCTTTTGCCAACACGTCGTTGCCCTATTATCACCTTGATAACAGGTTTGTCTATCCACGCTGCTATTTGCTGCAAATAGCCTTCTCTTTTTATAAACCTATCTCTCATATTATTTTCCTATGCGAAAATGTTTTAATAAAAATACAAAATTATTTTCCTATGGGAAAATAATTGCGTTGCTAAAGATCAGTAACAATATACAAAGCATATCTGTTATGCCTTTCGGCATCCCAGGTCAACACGCCAATGGCGGCTTCGCTAACCAAGCGGAACCATGTGAGCCCTATTTCCACTTTTGGCAAAATATCCACCATAAAATCGTCTTTGAAACTCCCAAAGCTAAATGAACCTAAAGTACCTACAAAAATCCTGAAAGAATCCCTTATCTGAAAACACGGGAAAAACGCAAGCGACGGCTTTGCATAACTGTTTTCGCCGGCTGCGCCGCCAAAACCAACTCTTCCCTCAAATAAAAAAGACAAGCTCTTGGTGTAGCCATCCCACTGCGTAAGCGAAAGCACGCCGCCCCACTCCCAATCTTCGTTGAGAGCTACTGGAACATCAACTTGCAAAGCCAAATGCGGCTTAACAGCATATTTTGCGCCAACGTCCAGAAAAGGATCTACATCCCATTTTTTATTAGGAAGTTGGTTTACGCCGCCAAGAAATTTCATCCCTATTTCAAATTTATCCGACAGGCCAAGCTGAACATTGGGAACAATCGTAATATCAGCGTTTCGATGAGTGAATGCGCCAATTCCCGCATGAAAAGCATCCGGAACCAAAATTTCAGCGCCAAGCGTATAGCGATATTCATACATCGGGTCAAGAGCATATGCTGAACTCAGTACGAACATAAACGCTAAAGTTGAGAGTTGAGAGTTGAGAGTTGAGAGTTTAAAAATACGAAATACCTCTTTTTTAAGGAATCTACAATAATTTAGAAACCTTTTACAATAAAGTTTAATGTAATTCTCAACTCTCAACTCTCAACTCTCCACTAAAGAAAAACCTTCACTCTTTCTCTAAATTCTTCCGGAATGGCTTTATTAACTGTCTCTATAATTTGCTTTTTTGAATATTTCATGGAAAAATGGGTCAAAATTATGCTCTGGCAAGCCATGCCGCTGCCAACCTTGCTGAGTACCTGCGCCAAATGTTCTATGTGCGTGTGGCCTTTTTTGCGAGCCATGCTAACTTCGTCATGCTCTAAAAAAGTGCATTCGCAAATTACCGCCGGAGAGTTCCAAATATGCCGCTCTTCCCAAAGAGACTCCCCAAGGCAATCCCCCATAAAAGATACTATAGGTTCACGAACTTCGCATTCAATTTCAACGCCGGATTTTTTCATGGATATAATCTCGTCTCTGGAACACAAGGCATATTCCTTTTTCAATTTTTTCTTCTTGCAAAAAACAGTGTAGCCAAACGCAGCTATTGAATGCTTAACATTAAACGGAAATACTTCCAAATCCTTGCGGTACGCAAGAGCAAAACGCTCGCCGGCTTTAGCGCATTCAAGGCGCGGCAAATAAAAACGCTCCTCGGAAACGCCTTCAAACAGAGTCTCTGCCCTGATTAAATCCACGGCAAGCTCATAAACCGGTTCCGGAATATAATACACCGCTTGAGTCGGGTTCTGCATCATGCGGCGCAGAGAATTGTGGCGCATAAGGCAACGGCTGTGGTCTCCGTGGGAATGGGTTAAAAGAACATGGTTCAAACTGAGCGCGCTCATAGGGCACTCGCCCATATCCACGCACAAATCCAGTTCCGGAATTTGAAAATAAGAAGAAAGCCCGGAAATGGAAAAACCTTGCAAGCACCATCTTTTTTGCTCAATCTTAACTTGCCGCAGAGCATTATGTGTATTGTGTTGTTTATCAGGTTCGCTATGCAGCTTATCTGGCTCTGTAACTTCTTTCATAAATCTCGCGGAAGCTGTTTACTGTTGTTGGAACTTCATCTCTCTTTTTGGAAAATACTTCGTAAGGAACAGGGTTTGAAACCTCCCAGGCTCCGTTTAAAATTTCATTCTCAAGCTGGCCTGCTCCCCATCCGCTATAGCCAAAGAACATGCGCGCCGTTTTGTTTTGCGGGGCAATTAACGCAGATACCGGAAGCTCCATATCAAGCGGTACCCTAGAGAGAAAAACTCCTTTTGAAACTTCATGGGCATCGGTAAAAACAGAAGCTTGTGCCTCTATAACGCAAACAGAAAGTTTTTGGAAAGGGTCTGTGTTTTGAACAGGGCCGCCGAAAAAAAACGTGTGCAAATGCCGGCTTAAACCTTCCATGTCCCACGGGATAGACCTGTTGGTCGCTCTGACGGTTCTTTTAAAAACCTCATCCAGCGGCATATGAACCGGCTGGTTTATAACCAAGCCCCAGCAACCGCTTCTTGAAGAACATTCCGTAATAAAAATAATACTATCCTGAAAATAGCTGCCGGCAAGAGCCGGCGCAGCCAGCAAAAAATCTCCGGGTTTGACTATTTCATTTAGCATAAAAACTCCTTTAAGGAATTATCATAATCTCAATGCGCCTGTTCTGGGCTTTGCCTTGCGGAGTGTTGTTGTTTGCCCTTGGGCGGGAATAGCCATAGCCCACGGCTGTAATTCTGCTTTCCGCAATGCCTTTTTTAATCAGATAATTGCGAACGGATTCCGCTCTGGCCTGTGAAAGCTTGTCATTGTATTCCAAGCCGCCATCGGTATCGGTATGGCCGGAAATTTCAACTCTAACCGTATCGAATTTTTGCAAGCCTTTTACGGTTGATTCCAGAATTTTGAAAGAAGACGGCAAAAGATCTGCTTTTCCTGTGTTAAAGTTAACGCCTTTCAAGTCAAAACGGTTATCCTCATAAGTAAGCTCTATTGAGCCGGAGCCTGCGTCATGCGGAATAGCCCATGATTTCCGTTCATCCTGGTCGCATTCGAATTCGCCTGTTATGCCGTCGCACCAAATTGTGTAAGTGTCTCCGTTTGAAACGCTAACGCGCGCCATGCCATTTCCGTTGGTAGTGGCTTCAAAGGTAGCTTTCCTGCCTTTTAATAGTATGGTTTTATGGCGATGCGGATTGTTATTGTAGTCCTTAGCCATTATTGTTAGCTCTGCGGAAAATGCGGCAGAGACGCAAATTGCGAGAAAAATGAGAAATTTATTCATAATGTTTAATATAGAATTTTCACAGACATATTAAGCAAGCCATCCATAGGTTTAAGGCCATGCAAAAGTGCGTAATAAATAGCTATGCTGGCGTTTGAAATGCCCTGTTCCCAACCCAAGCCATAGGTAACAACCCTCTCCCAATCATAAATGCCCGTTTGCCCGAATATATGCAAAGCGCTGTTTTTCACTCCGTGCCACTGGAAATCAGCTTCCGAAAGCGCATAAGACTTGGCTCTTATGCTGCGGGGCGGAAAACCTATAAAATCGTTTCGGCCTCCTATAAAAAACAAGTCATCTGATTTAAAGCCCTTTGCCTCCAAAAGCAATGTCCAATTTTTAGAAAAGGGTTGGTAATATTCCCCGCTTATGCCTGCAGCTATGAATTTTGAAAACTCTGCCACGGCTTCTGTGAATAAACCTTTAAACGGAAGCGGAATTTTGTCTCTGCTATCGTAGCCAAGCGAAAGCGAGGAATATATTTTTTCATTTTTATAGCCGCCGCCTACCGAGTATTGCCATTCCCAGTTCAATTTTTGAATGTATTTCAAATCTGCGTTTCTTTGCCTAGTGCTGTCGTATTCCAAAAATTCTCCGTGAAGTTTTAGCGAGCCGGAAAGTCCAAAGATAAACGGCTCTTTGTAAGACATTTCCGCTGCTCTAAAATCTTCTGAGTTCTCGCCTCCAAAGGAAAAATCCCTGGCTGTGCCAGCGATATTCATCAGTTGCACTCTTGCAAGCCCGCTGAACCCATTGTTTTCCGCATCGTATGCAAATGAGGCTTCGGCAAAACTGGCCATTGCGTCTGCCAAGTCAAAAACCGGGACAATGCGATTTCTGTTGGCTATGCGATAAAGCTTGGCATCGGAGTTTTTTGAAAAATATCCGAGCCTGAGCAAGGAGCTTTCCGCTCTTGGCATTTGCGAAAGAACAACCGGGCTGCCGGCTTCTATCTGCGCCAGTTTCGCAAAAGTTACGGAATCCGTTTTGCCTTTTTTGTATTGAACAGCACTGGACCAAACCCAAGCTTCATCGCTGGCAATAAAATTCTGCGCATAAATTGTTACTGCCAGAATTGCAATTAACCAACTCTCAACTCTCAACTCTCAACTCTCAACTATATTTAAGCAAGCTTTTTGCCTTTTCGTTTATCAATTTTAAAATACGCTTCTGGGCTTCGCCGCCACGCTCGGTTTCTTTTACGCTTACCAAGGGCAGCAAAAGAGGGCTGTTGAAGAAGGTTCCCAGCGGAATCGGATTTTTGCGGCAGAACACAGCTTCTACATAATCGCGGGCTTCGTCTTGAAGTTTGTCACAGGCTAATTTTTCGCCTTTTTGGAAAGAATTGTAAAGATTAACGAAAATTTTTGCCGCTTCCGGAATGTTTGCGGTTGCGCTTATAACGCCGGTGCCGCCAAGCTCGAGCATATCTATGAATGCGCTGTCTTCACCGGAAACAACGGTGAAATCGAGGCCTTTGGTTTGCTCAATTATGCTCTTGGTGTCTTCGCAATATTTTTCGCCGATTTTGAACTCAACGGCTTGTTTCAAGCCTATTATATTTTTGTCTTCGGCAAGCCTGGCCACGGTGTTCGGATGTATGTAGCTGGCTGTGCGCCCCGGCACGTTGTAAAGGATAATTTTCGCGCCGGTTTCACGGCTTAAAGCTTTGAAGTGAGCGTAAATTCCTTCTTGCGGAGGAGTGTTGTAATAACCTGTTACGCAAAGCATGGGAACTTCGGCTATTTTCAAAATATCCTGTATTATTTCGATTGATTCTCTTGTGCTATTGGAGCCGGCACCCACAATCACAGGCACTCTGCCATCCACATAGTCCAGCACAAACTTCATAAAGTCCATATGCTGCTCTGAGCTAACAGTCGCGCTTTGCCCTGTGGTTCCCATAGGGGCAAAACCATGAACACCCGCCTCTATAAGGTCATCTATCATTTTTTCCGCTTTTTTGTAATCTATGGAATTATAAAGGCAGCGATGGTCATCTGTTTGGAGCGGCGTGAAAAGCGCAGGAAACACTCCGCGCAATTGAGAAGAAGTGGTTATTTGCATATGGGTAATGTAGAAATATTCATCGGTTAATAAAAAATTCTACATTACATCAATGATTTCACAGCTTAGAGAACAATTTCAAAGCGAACTTTCGCAAGCCGACTTGAACGATGAGGCTTCTGTTGAAAATTTGCGCTTAAAATATTTGGGCAAAAAAGGCCTGGTAACCGATTTGTTAAAAGGAATGGGCGCTCTTAGCCCCGAAGAAAAACCCTTGTTCGGAAAACAGGTGAACGAATTAAAAGCAGAAGTTTCCGAAGCTCTTGAGCAGGCAAAAGAAAAAGCCTCGCTTCTTGCTTTGGATAAAAAGCTTTCAGTTGGCAAAATAGACATCTCTTTGCCCGGCGAAGGCTTCAAAAGAGGCAGCACGCACCCTCTCTACGACATTCGAGAAGAAATAATAGACTTTTTCGCAACCATGGGCTTTCATGTGGATTTGGGCCGCGACATAGAAACAGACTGGTATAACTTTGAAGCGCTCAACACGCCCAAAGACCATCCAAGCCGTGATATGCAAGACACTTTTTATCTCTCGCAAAACGCAATGCTTCGCACGCACACAAGCGGCACGCAAATCCATTACATGGAAAGCAACAAACCGCCCATACGGATGATAGCACTAGGCCACGTGTTCAGAGTTGACGCAGATGCCACGCATGCCCCTATGTTCCAGCAATGCGAAGGCTTGGTAGTGGACGAAAACGTGACATTTGCGCAGTTAAAAGGAACGCTTGCGATTTTTGCTCAAAAGCTTTTTGGCGAAAATGTGAAAACCCGTTTCCGCCCAAGCTTTTTCCCATTTACTGAGCCAAGCGCAGAACTAGATGTGAGCTGCGTTTTCTGCGCAGGCAAAGGCTGCCGCAGGTGCAAAGGCACAGGCTGGATGGAAATAGGCGGCTGTGGCTCTGTTGACCCTGCCGTATTTAACAATGTTGGAATAGACTCGGAAAAATACACGGGCTTTGCCTTTGGCTTTGGCCTTGACCGCATAGCCATGCTCCGTCACCACATACCGGAAATCTCACTCTTAACCTCAAATGACCAACGTTTTTTAGAGCAATTCTGATCTGTTGGTTTTCGCTACACGTAAAGCGAAATTCATTTTAGCGTAAGTTTATATATTACGATTGATGCTGAATTGTGAAAATAAAACTTTTGAGTGGAAAGAATCGTGGAAAGATGAATATATGCGAACACTCTGCGCATTTGCCAATACTTCCGGCGGAATATTGGAGGTTGGACGTAGAGTCCAAAAAATAGCCGAAGCGTACAAAGCGTGGAACAAGCCGAGTCCATTTTATGAGATATGTCCAAATGAAGTGATGATTGGATTCCATGTAGAACCATCTAGCATTGTAGGAAGCACAGAAAAAGGCACAGAAAAAATAACAAATAATCAACGAATCATTTTGAATAGTATTCTTGAAAATCCGCATATTACATCCGAAGAGCTATCGGCGATCGTTGGAGTGAAAGTTAATGCAATCAAGTAAAGACCTTCTCGTTTTCGCCACAGAGATGGAAAGAGACGCTGTTTTTCCCGAAGGCATAGTAACTGGCGTTGGCATTTTGGCAACTGCGATTAACTTGTCAAAAATATTTCAAAAAAAAACTTGCAAACGTGCCATTCAAATAGGCATTGCCGGAGCATACCGTTCCAGCGGGCTTAACATAGGCGACGTTGTAGAGGTGGAAAGCGACTGCATGCCGGAATTTTTGCCTTGGGAGCCGCATACATTTTTTGCTACAGATAGCTTGGGACTGAAGCGAGTAAAAGGCGCAACGGTTTTAAGCTGCACAAAAACAGAAGAAATCGGAAGCGAGAGAGGAAAAGATTTTCAAATAGAGACAATGGAAGGCGCGGCGTTTTTTGCAGTTTGCAAAGAATACGGCGTTCAAGCCATTCAAGTACGAGCGATTAGCAACTTTGCTGGTTTTTACGACAAGAGCAAGTGGGAAATTGAGAGGGCGCTGGGGGAGTTAGCCTCGTTTTTTTCTACAGTTGCTGAAAATAGATAGTTCCGATAATTTTTCGCTATTATATAAACGGAATCGTAGAAGATAGAGAATTAACTAAAGAGGCAACTCACAAGAATTTCTTGTTAGTTCGCCAAGATCTGCCACTGGCTGACCATTATAATTTAATATAACCCAGCCAACTCTTCCTTACACCAACCTGTTACCTTTGATATAACATCAATGCTCATGCCTTGCGCTTTCATCAGCAACACAGTCTGCCAAATGCCAATAGCTACACCTATAAATTCGCCTTCAGCCTTGCCCTTCTCAATGCCTATCGCCTCTCCCTCAGCTTTGCCCCTCTCAATGCCACGAGCCTCGCCTATAAGTTCTCCCTCGGCAATTCCTTCGGCTTTACCCTCGGCCTTGCCATCATCAAAAGCATCCACCAAATATGTGCGCTGTGTCTTTATAGAATCCCTAAACCTGTCATACGTAAGCAACTGCGCCTTGGTGTAAGCACTCTCTCTCAGGTATTGAACCGCTTCCCTTACCTCTTTCTTCTTCACCAAATCCTCGCAAACTTCCTTGGTATCTTCATTTATCTCCGTCATAAAACGAAGCCACGAATCAAAATAATCCTGAGCTTCTTTATTTGAAGGCTTGTACTTGGGCAATTCTATGAAAACAAATTCCAAACCCTTTATCTGCTTGTTCGTGTTCTCTATGTTCACTATCTTGTAATAATGATAGAACTTGTCCTTCATGTCCTCGCCAGTCTCAAATATCTCATTTACCAAGTTCAAAGAATAAACCGGCTGGGCAAGCTTGTAGTCCATTCCTGCGTCAAGCTGCTTCACAAACGCTTTGCTGGCATTTAACAGAACTCTTGTACGGAAAGAATTGCTCCACAAAAGTTGCATCTCAACAATAAACTGCCTTCCGTCTTTGGCTTTGCAGCGAATGTCAACTATGGAATCCTTGAGGGCGGGAATTTCCGGTATAAGCTCGCCGGTGTCGTATTCTATCTCAACTATTTCATTACCTTCGCTGAACTTCAACAAGCTGTTTACCATGCTAATGCACAAGTGCTTGTGCTCACCAAACACTTTTTTGAAAGTCAAATCATTTTTTGGGTCCAGATAAATGGGCATACGTTGGCAATATAGAAAATATTTTTTTACGCTACATTTTTCTATCTTTCCATTATAACAAACCTTAGGAGACGATCTCATGAAAAAGCTATCCCTTGCGCTTTTGGTTACATTATGCGCTGTTTTTTCCGCTTACGGGCAAACCAAAAAGCAAGACATCATAAAATTGCTCGATGTGACCGGCGCAAAAGCGCAAATGGCGCAAATGGCAGACATGATGATAGCTAATATGCAGGCTTCCGTTCCAACGGTACCGCAAGAGTTTTGGACAAAGTTCAAAACCGGGCTAAAATCCGATAGCTTTATAGATTTGCTCATTCCCATATACGATAAACATCTTTCGCATGACGATGTGAAAAAATTGATCCAATTCTACGAAAGCCCGATTGGAAAGAAAATAGTGCAAGTTACGCCCCAAATAACCCAAGACTCATATGTTGTGGGCGAGCAATGGGGCAAAAAGCTTGCCGCAGACATTATGGCTGAATTGGCAAAACAAGGGTATTTTTAAAGCATCACCCGCAACACTTCTTAAACTTCTTTCCGCTGCCGCAAGGGCAAGGATCATTGCGGCCTGCAACGTGCTCTTTGCGAACGGTTTCCGGTTTCACCATGCGGCCCTCGGTTAAATACCACGCCTCGCCTTTTCGCACAAACTCCGCAATCTCGTGATGCTCTCTTGCAACACCGTCCTGTTTGTATTTTGCTATAAACTCAACCTCGCCGGTACTTTTTTCTTCGTCAATCTTAGACTCCACAATGGTTAAGCCAAGCCACTCGGCACTGCTCCATTGGCGCGCGCCTTTTTCGTCAAAGTTCTTTCGGTGAGCAACCTCAAGGCTGTCTCTTAGCCAAAACACTTCTCTCTTTGCGTACGCTGTGTAGCGCGAGCGCATAAGAGCCTCAGGACTCTCTGCCTGGCCTGTTTTTTTGATTATGGGTTCACAGCACTCGCTGTAAGTTTTCCCTGAATTGCACGGACAAATTTCACTCATACTATTTTCCTCAAAAGCCAAATTTCTTCCCTGCCGGCTCTGTTTGTACCGGCTCTGTCCATAGCGCTGTTTTCCGGCGCTATTTTCTCCATAATTTCAAATATTCCCTTAAACCGGGCTTCAAGCTCTTTGCCAGATATGCTGTAAGGCGGAATTTCACCGTATTTCTCGCTACACAGCGGGCAGAAAAATCCTATTAAAAAACCATCGTCTTTCAACATTCTCCTCCACATATCCACATACTCATCGCGCCGGCCCGGGTGAACGGAATTAAAACCAAAATAATCGTAAATTATTTCAAATTGTTTTGCCTTGCGCGGATTAAGCAAAAAAACATCAGTATTCAGCACAGTTAAATTATTGTTTACCTCAGACAATTTTTCCAAAGCGTCAAATGCAGACGAACAAAAATCAACGGCAACAACATCATGTCCTCGTTTTGCCCAAGCCTCTGCATCCCACCCCTTGCCTGCGGCAGGAACAAGAACCTTTCCGGCTTTAGGGCAAGCCGGATGCTCGAAAAAATCAAGCAGAGCAGGGGTGGCTTCTCCCAAATCCCAGTCATCTCTTCCTTTTTCGTATAAAAATTCCCAGTATTGTGGCACATTTGGTGTTAATGGCATTTTTATCATATCGCTACCTTGCAAGGATTGCTTGCTAATTGTCCGCAGGCCGCAAAAATATCGCGCCCTCTCGGATTTCTGATGTTTATTTGCACTGCTTTTGCTCTAACTATTTCCAAAAACTCATTCACCTCTTGCTCAGATGGAGCTTGCAACTGAGGGTTTTCATTGCTGTTCAAAACAATGGCGTTAACCTTGCACCGCCTGGGTTTTACAATTCGTATTAAATTTTCTGCCGCAGCTCTTGTGCAGGTTTTATCCTTAATCAAAATATATTCAAGCGTAACCCATTCTCCGCTAAGTTCCATATAATTGTCTATGGCCTTTAAAAGTTTAGCTAAATTCCATCTTTTATTCACAGGCATAAGACCATCCCTTGTTTCATCGTCTGCCGCAACAAGGCTAACAGCCAAATGGCAAGGAGTGCCTCTTTCCAAAAGCTCCGCAATTCCCGGCGCAACTCCGCAAGTGCTAACGGTCAAGCGTCCCTTTCCCATAGCAAAAGCTTTTTGGTCGTGCAAGCAAACACAAGCCCTGTGAACAGCCTCCAAATTCACCAAAGGTTCGCCCATTCCCATAAAAATCACATTTGTAACTTTATAATCCCGCCAAACATTTATTATCTGCTCAAGAATTTCACCGGCTTCAAGCGAGCGGTTAAGCCCCATGCGCCCGGTGCGGCAAAACGCGCAACCCATAGCGCAGCCGGACTGCGTTGACACGCAAACGGAAGCCCTTGTCTCGGTTGGAATCATAACTGTTTCAACAGGAAAACCATCGGTTGTTTTGTAAAGCCATTTTACAGTGCCGTCTGCGGATTCCATTTTCAATTCTTCTTTAAGCGATTTTATTCTAAAATTGTCTTCAAGCAGCTTGCAAATCTCTGCCGGCACATTCAATCCCTCGTAAGTTTGCGCCATAAGCTTGAAAAGCCATATGCGAAGCTGGTCTGCCCGATAGGGTTTTTGCCCGTTATCGGAAAGAAATTGGCGAAGCTCGTCTCTTGAAAGGGATTTTATGTCTTTAAAGTACATTGTAATGGAATATAGAAATTACCATACAGCCACACGTAAAATTTTGCCTGACACTTTAATGATATATACTCCCTTTTTCAAAACTGTTACCCGCTTGCCTTGCAAATTATAAATTTCTGCATTGGCTCCCTGCGGCAAGTTTTTGAGCGCAGAGGCGTGTATAAGAGTTGCTTCTTCGGAAGAACTACTGCTGGGGCTTGGGGCATCAGAACTGCTGGAGCTTGGAACATCAGAGCTGCTGGAGCTTGGGGCATCAGAGCTGCTGGAGCTTGGGGCATCAGAGCTGCTGGAACTAGGAACAACCGAGCTGCTGCTTGGCAAATCTATGAAGGTTCCTATTTTAAATGTCATTGTATCGCCAGCAGCGCTCACTTCGGAAATATTTATATCCGAAGGAGTTCCGTCATAATAAAGAGCCGCAGGTTGAGTGATGTTGCTGAAACTTGTGTTGCGGCTGCCGCCGCCGGAACGGAACGGGGCATTTGCTCCAACGCCGGATACAAAAGCCTGCGCAGTGCTATTAACATTGTTTGCCTGAATAACCTTAACAAGAGGGAATGGATTTTTGCTATCCACCTCCGTATTTTTGCCGCCTGTGTGGACTTGCCATACCACAAGGCCTTCCCCAGGTATTGGCGAGCTGCGGCCAGTTTTTCTGCGGGCTTCAATGTAGTAGCTTTCTTTGTCATTTCTTTTGTATTTGTAAGCCGTATGGCTGTTGGCTACGTGCGAAAGATTAGCGTTCATATCGGTAATGTCAATTATGTCTATCCACCCCGCCAGGCTTCTTAAATAAGGATTAGGCATGGCTGTGCCAGTGCTCATTACGCAATAATTCGCAACTACGTTTACGTTGCCATTGTTTGTGTCATAATTATATAAATCTGGCCATCCCATAATCATGTGGCCGTTTTCGTGCACAACGGTGTTAACCGAACTGACTATGTTATTGGCAGTACCCATAGCAGACATTTGATACAAGTAGAAACTATAAGTTACGCCGTTTTCCGTTATCGTGACTTTTTGATTGTTTACGCCTCTATACCAGCCTTGGTGGGGCCAAATTCCTTTTGCCCAAGAGCAGCTAGATGCTCCGGCAACGTATATGTTGAGCGCAAGCACGGCGTTTGGCTCGCTGGAAGACCTTCTTGTAGTGGAGGGTTGCCCTAAGGTGGCTCTATTGGCTTCAACTTCTGCTTTTAGTTTTTGAAGAGCGGAATGCACAAGCGGCTGAACCATTACGTAGTTCTCGGAGCAGTTATCATCGTAATAAGCTTTTTCTCGGTCTGCTGTTACAAACGGAACCACGGTGTTGTTATATTGCATTTTTCCATTAGATACATCGTTATACCAATCGTAAACGGAAGATCCTTGCCCGCCTCGGAATTTTGGATAGTTGAAAACGGAATCCACATGCTCTCTTGAAACGGTCGCGCTTACAGCGCTGGCTCCATTCATTGCCGGGAATTGAATTACGAGCGTGATTCCCTTCATATAAGTGGCATCTTCGGGTGCAGGCTGCGCAATGCTTGCGTTTGCTCGTGCTTTGCTGCTAGCGGGGTTGTAATAAAGCTCGCCATCTTCGGGCATTCCAAGGGCTTTTCTGTTTTTCTTCCGTTTTTCCTCTGCAAAGTACCAGCCAAGGCGCGTTCCTTTCTGCACAGCCGGCGCAATGCTGTTTTTTGCATACCTAACACCCGTAGGTACGTATTCGCTGCCGTCGTCTGA
>Ga0181987_10731_pt1 | contig 14560 bp, 13 predicted proteins | sample TergutCo191P1_FD_120224 | JGI IMG/M metagenome (GOLD analysis project Ga0181987, IMG submission 120224)
TATTCTTGCGGCAATAAACCTTACAATCCGGTAACGCAGTTTTGTTCCGGCAATGCTATTTACAGCAAATGTGGCGGGGTAGATTACAATCCGGTAACGCAGTATTGCGATGGTAGTGATAATATGGTTAAAAATATGTCAACGTGTGGTAGCCATGATCCAACAACTCATTTCTGTGATGCACGTGGGGGCAAGCTGTATAAATATATTGTTATAGGTACACAGACATGGATGGCAGAGAATTTGAATTTCAACGCCATCGGCAGCAAGTGCTACAATAATTTGGAATCCAACTGCGATATTTACGGCAGGTTGTACAATTGGGCCACTGCAATGGATATAGCCGCATCCTATGACAGCAGCAGTTACACTGCATCAGCGAAACATCGTGGCATTTGCCCCGCTGGCTGGCATATTCCGAGCGATGCGGAGTGGACTGCATTGACGGATTTTGTAGGCGGAGAATCAACGGCAGGAACCAAGTTGAAGGCAGCGAGCGGCTGGAATTATCATGCAACATATGGCAACGGCACGGACGATTACGGCTTTTCGGCTCTGCCGGGCGGTAACGGCAATTCTGGCGGCATTTTCAGCAATGTCGGTAGCGTCGGCTACTGGTGGTCTGCTAGCGAGGACAGTGCTGCTAACGCCTACCTCCGGGACATATACTACAATAACGAGTACGCCTACTGGCGCTACAGCAGTAAGACGTTCTTACGTTCCTTGCGTTGTTCGCAAGACTAAGGTGCGCCAGTGATTTTTGGTGCGCGTAACATAGCACGGTGCAATTCCGTGCCCGGCAAAGTCTAGCAAACAGCCGGTACCAAGCCCTTGGAGCCGAAGTCGCGAGACCAGGTTTAAGCGTAGGGCAGGGAGCGTTTATTTATGGCTTTACGCTGGGGCGTGGTTTTTAGGAGAAACAAATGAAATATAATCCTGACAAACATCATAGACATTCTATACGTTTACGCAATTATAATTACGCAAACGCAGGGGCGTATTTTGTTACGGTGTGTTTGAACCAACGAATTCCAAAAATACGGCGACGTAACGCAGGGCAACAATTCGTTGCACAGGGGCAATTATACATTGCACAGGGGCAACCACGGAGAGTTGCCCCTACGGTTATGCAAATGGGTTTTGATTTTCCGACATTTGGCGTAATTGAAAACGGTGTTATGATATTGAACGATTCTGGTAAAATGATTCAACAAATATGGAACGAAATATCGCAATATTATGCCAACGCCAAATTCAAAGAATTTGTCGTTATGCCCGACCATATCCACGGAATAATAACAATAAACAACCAAAATTCAACCAACAACGTAGGGGCAACTCTCCGTGGTTGCCCCTTATACAACGATATTTTCCCCATTTGCCATGATATTCACCCCGACGCAAACGCCATTCACCCCGATGCAACGGTATCATTGCCGCAGATGATTTATTGTTTTAAGACAAGAACAACGAATCAGTACATTGATGGGGTCAAAACCCTAAATTGGATGCCGTTCAATAAAAGATTATGGCAACGCAATTATTACGAATATATAATTCTCAATGAAAAGGAATACGTAAAAATTGCGCAATACATACGCAATAACCCAGGTTTGTGGGAAAAAAACACTGCAAAAATACGCTATTTTAACTTTTTTTAGTACTTTTTTGCTTAAAATAATGTATATTTATATTCTGTATGGAAAAAATCTTATTGATATCCCGTGAACCTGAAAAGTGGAAGTATTTTAAAGAAAATCTTCTGTCATCGTATGAGTTTGTTTTCTCAAAACCGGACGAAAAATGGAATTTTTTCGGTATAACCATTGTGGCCGTGGATGAAATAGAAACTATGCAAGACATTGCAAATAAAGCAAATACAAAGAAAAGATGCCCGCCTATCGTGTTTTTTGGCAATTCAGGCGACTTATCAATGGAAATTCAAGCCAGAAAGCTAGGAGCAGTGGATTTCTTTTCCGTTCCCTTTGACAACGACTTGCTCTATTTCCGCTTTAAAAACGTGTCCGAAATGTCCAAGTTTATAAGCTGGACCCGGCAGATAAACCGCGAAATGGTGAACTTGCAAGAAGATATGGCCCAAACAATGGCACAAACCGTGGAAAGCAGAGACGAAAATACCGGAGGACACATAATTAGAACATCCACATTTATAGGCATTTTAGGCGAAGAATTCATTAACACAGGCGACCTAACTAGAGACCAACTGGCTCTTATTGTGCGCGCCGCTCCTTTGCACGATATTGGGAAAATAGGGGTTCAAGACTCGGTTTTGCTGAAACCCGGCCCCTTGACGGATAGCGAAAGGGAAGAAATGAAGAAACACGCCGAAAAAGGCGCAGAATTGATAAAAAAGATGCAAAGAAAGTTTGAAAGCCATACCTATCTGTCTTATGCCTATGATATTGCGCTGAATCACCATGAGTTTTTTAACGGAAAAGGATACCCAAACGGCAAAAAAGGCTTGGAAATTCCCTTTTGGGCCAGGCTGATGTCTGTTGTCGATGTCTATGATGCCTTGGTTTCAGACAGAATTTATCGCAAAGGAATGCAAAGGGAAGACGCCTTTAAGATCATTTTTGGCGGCGAAGGCACCCAATTTGACCCGGTTGTGCTAAAAGCTTTTGACAATTGCAAAGATTTTATGGTTTAATATCCACTGATTAACTCAGATTTCATGGCTAGGCTAGTGGCTAGTAGGGAGTGGGGAGTGGAAAAAACACTTAAATTTACTTAAATTCGCCGTTTTGGTTTTGCTAACCACTAGCCACTAGCCACTAACCACTAGCCTAGAGAAATTAATCAGCGTTTATATTAAGATTTTCTCACTCTTTTTAAAAAAAAATTGTATATTTCCTTTTGGATTTGGAATAACACAGCGAGGTTTTTAGATGAATTTAGCAAAACAAGTTGCATGTGGCGTATTTGCGCTGTCCCTTGGTTTTTTAATGTCCTGCGAGGAGAAAAAAGACGGCGAGTCTAAAGCTTCCGGCAAGGCATCCGGTTACTCACGAAGCGAAACCCTTTACCTGTCGGGTTCCCAGTGGGGAGATCCGAATACATTTAACCCTCTGGTAGAGCCTTGGCTGGTGGCTTGGCCTGCCAACGATCGCTTTAATATAATGTACGAACCTTTGACCGCTTATAACTCATTGACCGGCGCAACAGAGCCTGTACTGGGAACTCTGGTTTCTTATGACACAGATAAGGTTGTTGTGGATATTCAGCCGGAAGCCAAGTGGAGCGACGGAGTGCCGGTTACGGCCACGGATGTTAAGTTCATTTACGAACTCGGCAAAAGATTCCCGCAGGCTCCTACCAACTATGTTGGCGAATTTGTCAGCGAAATAACTGTGGAAAACGTTGATGGCAAAGAAAGAATAACATTTGTTGTTAACAAAAAAGTTCGCAACAATCCTCTGGCTATTTTGGACCAGTTGCAAGCTATTCGCATAGTTCCTGCGCATGTGTTTGAAAAGCTTTTGGCAGAGAACAACAACGATTATGATGCCGTGAAAAAAATCCAATGCGACAAAGACCCTGTTGTTTCAGGTCCATACACTCTTTCCCATTATAATAATGAACGCATAGTTTTGGTGCGCCGCGATGATTACTGGGGGAACAAGGTCTTGCACGACGGCGCTCTTCCCGCGCCTAAATACATAATTCATCCGATATATAAAAACAACGACCATTTTGCCATGAACTTGCAAAAAGGCGCGCTGGATGCTTCCATGAATTTTATCCCTCGCATAAATGAAAAAAAGAAAGACGGCGTAAACACTTGGTACGACGCGCCTCCTTACTTTGTTCCGGGTTCAATGCACTTTTTGTACCTGAACAACACAAAAGCTCCGCTAAACGATAAAAACTTCCGCCGTGCGATGGCCGCCGCCATAGATTACGCCGCCATCAGCCGCCTTGCGCTTTCCAGCTATACCTTGGAGATGAAGCCCGGTTTGATTATGGCAGACGGATTGGAGAAAAAGTTTTACAATGCGGAAGAAGTGGGCAAGCATAGCGTTCCGCTTGGCGATGCGGAATACGCAAAGAAATTGCTTGAAACATCAGGTTACAAGGCTATTTTTGAAGGCACAAACTTGAAACATTCCATAGGCCCCAAAGGAGATACTTTGCCGACTTTGTTTATAAAGGCTCCGGCCGGCTGGTCTGATTGGGAAGCTATAGTTAATTTAGTGGTTAAACAGTTGCGGGCTGTGGGCATAGATGTTCGTGAAGGTTTTGTCGATGGCAGCCAGTACTGGCCGTCTGTTGGCACCGGCGAATTTGACATACTTATGAGAAAGCCTTCGGTGGCGGTTACTGCGTCTCTGCCTTGGAACAGATTCAATGCGGTTATGTCTTCACGCAACTGGGTTCCTGTTGGGAACGGCTATATGAACGAAAACGAAGGCCGCTACAACAATCCAAAGGCCTCCGGTTACAACGGAAAAGTTGACGCTCTTTTGAACAAAATACCTCTGATAACAGACGAGGGTGAGCTAAAGACCGCATATACCGAGCTTAACAACATATTCCTCGATGACCAGCCTGTTATACCGGTTGCCCACTTGCCTGAGGAATATTACCAGTTCAGCACAAAAGCCTGGACAGGCTGGCCAACGGAAAAGAATCCGTTTGCCCCGCCCCAGCTCCCTTGGGTTGGAAGCGGCATAAACACTCTATGGAGACTTACGCCGGTTAAATGATTTATGCTTAAAAAATATCCTACCGCCCGTTATGTTTCGCTGAGAGCAATATGGTACTTCCTTACCTTTTTGGTTGCTCTTACGCTTAACTTCTTTTTGCCTCGCCTGGGTTCGGACCCAGTGGACATAATGATAAGCCAGTCTGGGTTCAGCAGCCCTGAAATTCGCAAGCAAACAGAAGAAAATCTGCGCAAGGATTTCGGTTTGATTGTTGTGGACAAAGAAGGCAATATAGTTAGAGACGAAAATGGAAATGCTGTTAAGGCTTCCAAAATTTCGCAGCTTGTAACTTATGTAGGGCAAGTGTTTCAGGGGAACTTGGGAAAGTCTTTCAAGAACCAGAAACAAGTGTCTGAAATAATTGTGCAAGCTTTGCCTTGGACCATAGCTCTGCAATTCCCTGCTATTTTATTCGGGTGGATATTCGGAAACGGCTTGGGCGCTCTTGCCGCTTACAAGCGCGGCATTTTTGACAAAGCGCTGTTTCCGCTTGCTCTTTTGATGAGTTCCATTCCTTTCTTTGTGTTTGGAATGGTGCTTGTTTATTTCTTTGGATTTATGTGGGATATTTTCCCTGCGGCAGGCGCTTATTCTCTTGAGCTTATGCCGAGTTTTTCGTGGGAGTTCATTACATCCGTAGGGTATCATTATATTTTGCCGTTCCTGTCTATTTTCCTGATTCTGGCGGGCGGCCAGGCTATTGGCATGCGCTCCATGGGAATTTATGAGCTGGGAACCGACTATATTAAATATGCGAAGTGGCTTGGCCTAAAAGAGACAAGAGTGCTGGCTTACCTGTTCCGCAACGCTATGCTGCCGCAGTTGACCGGTCTCGCTTTGTCAATTGGACAAATGGTTGGAGGCGCTCTAATAACCGAAATGATATTCTCTTATCCTGGGCTTGGCATGGCCATGTTAACGGCAATACAGAACAATGATTATCCGGTTATACAGGGGGTTACGCTGCTCATTACAACTTGCGTTTTGCTTGCGAATTTTACAGTTGATATTTTAATTGCGCTATTGGATCCGAGAGTAAAGCAAAGTTTGGCCATGGACGCTAAATAGGAGGCAAAATGTTTAAACTTCTTAAAAATTTAATCAAGGAACCGATGTTTGTTATAGGCAGCGTTCTGTTTTTGACAACCATACTCGCAGGACTTATTGGCCCTTATTTATATGCGGCTGTTCCCGACGGAGGGCCTTACGAAAGACCGGGTTCCATGTACTGGCTTGGAACCGACAACCTTGGCCAAGACTATGTGGCTCTGCTTTTGAGAGGCTTGCAGAACAGCCTTTACGTGGGTTTTATGGCTGGCGTAATAGCTACGACAATAGGAACCTTGGTAGGGCTTTTTGCCGGATTTAAAGGCGGCATTATCGATGATATTCTGAACATGTTTACCAATTTGTTTATAGTCATTCCCTCGTTTGTGGTTTTGGTTTTGGTTAGCGCGTCTTGGTCTGGCGGGCGTTCTTTGACTTTAATAGCCGTGCTCATAGGCCTTACCACTTGGCCGTGGACTGCCCGTTCCGTACGTGCCCAGGCTGCCAGCTTAAGAGGGCGTGATCACATATCGCTTGCCCGCATAAACGGGGCTTCCAATTTGCAGATTATATTCAAGCATATTTTGCCTTATTTGGCTTCTTATGTGTTCATGGTGTTTATTATGCAGGTGGCAAGCGGCATATTATCGGAGAGCGCGATTAGCATGATTGGCCTTGGGCCTATCGGAGATTCCCCGTCTCTTGGAGTTATACTCAATACGGCTAAAAACCAATCAGCCATAACCTATGGCTACTGGTGGGGAATTTTCCCTGCGGCCATTGTGATTACAGTTATAGTGTTTGCTCTTTATTTGCTTAATAATTCTATGGAAGGCGTATTTAATCCTCGTTTGAGGAAGTAGGCGGTTAATGGCACAAATATTGGAAGTTAAAGATTTAAGTTTGCATTATCTGACTCGCTTTGGGCAAAAGATACATGCAGTTACCGATGTTTCTTTTATTATGAAACAGGGAGAGATTTTGGGCATAGCCGGTGAATCCGGCTGCGGGAAGTCAACTCTGGTAAATGGTTTGATGGGTTTGTTCATTCCGCCTCTTTACCCGACCAGCGGCGACGTTTTGGTGAACGGGGAATCGCTTATGAACAGAACTCCTCAAGATATTCGCAGGAATGTTCTTTCCCAGAAAGTGTCTATGATTCCGCAAGGCGCGTTCAACGCTCTTAACCCGACTCGCAAAATAAAAGACATTGCCGCCGATGTTATAGCGGCTCACAGCGGAAGCCAAAGCCTGAGCAAGCCGGAAATTTATGACAGACTGAAAAAACGTTTTGATTTGTTCGGAATGGAAACCGAGCATATTTTGAATTCGTATCCCATTCAATTAACCGCCGGAGAGAGGCAGCGCAGCGTTATAGGAATTTCAACGCTTTTGAACCCGAAGGTTGTTATTGCGGACGAGCCTACTTCTGCGCTTGATGTTACCACGCAAAAAGTGGTTATTAAAATGATATTTGACTTGCTTGAGAAAAATATTTTTTCAACAATGATATTCATTACCCATGAGCTTCCATTGCTTCGCCACGTTGCGCACAATATAGCCATTATGTATGCCGGCGAATTTGTTGAGTACGGTACTTCCGTTCAAGTGGTGCACGACCCTCGCCACCCTTATACCAAGGCTTTGATGGGAGCTATGCTGAGCGCAGACGCAGACCAGAAAAACAGAAAGCCTACTACTATAGAAGGCGCGCCTCCCAGCTTGGCAAAAAAAATAGAAGGATGCCGCTTTGCGGAGCGTTGCCCAAGCGCAAGGCCGGAGTGCAAAAGCAAATCTCAAAATTTGCGCATGGTAGGAGAACGTCTAGTGAGGTGCGAATATGCCGAGTAATATTATATTTTCAGCAAAAGACATAAGCAAATTTTTTGGACATGGCAAAAAAAGAGTTTGCGCAGTTAAGAAAGTTTCTTTTGACATTGCCGATGGCGAAATAGTTTCAATAGTTGGCGGCAGCGGCTGCGGAAAGAGCGTTCTTGCGAAGATAATGCTTGGGCTTTACTCTCCAGATTCTGGTTCTTTCCAATACAAGGGCAAACCGATTACCAACACCAGAGACCACTGGAATGAGGTTCAGAGCGTTTTTCAAGACCCGTTTGGCTGTTTTAACCAGTTTTTTTCGATTCGCACGCAGCTTAAAGACGCTTTTGGCATTTTAAAAGACAAGCCTTCCAAGCAAAATATTGAGAAACGTGTTGATGAGGCTCTGCTTGCGGTAAATGTGAAGCCTTCTGATATTGAGGGAAAGTATCCTTTTGAGCTTTCCGGCGGCCAAATGCAGAGAATGCTGCTTGCCCGCATATTTGCCTTAAAACCAAAAGTGCTTATAGCAGACGAGCCTACATCCATGGTTGATGCCTGCGTTAGGGCGAATATTTTGGACTACCTTATGAAGCTAAAAGCCGAGCTTGGAATGACAATTATATTTGTGACCCACGACATAGGGCTTGCCTATTATGTCAGCGACCGTATTTTTATTATGCACGAGGCTGAGATTGTGGAAGCCGGGAAGCCGGAAGAGGTGACCCAGCACCCAAAAAGCCAGCATACCATTCGGTTGCTGGAAGACATTCCAGATATAAACAGAGAGTGGATAAAAAAATGATATTTTTCTATATTAGCAGGTAAAGGGAGAAAAAGAATATGAATGCGAATTTGGCAAGAATGAGAGAGGCGGGAACATACCGCTTGGTGACGAGATCCGATTTTGACGGGCTTGTTTGTGGAATGCTTTTAACAGAGCTTGACCTTGTGGATGATATTAAGTTTGTTCATCCAAAGGATATGCAAGACGGTTTGATTGAGCTTTCCGAGCGGGATATAAGCACGAACTTGCCTTACCAGTCGGTTTGCGCTTTTGTTTTTGACCATCATGAAAGCGAGGTTTTGAGGAACGTCGCTGTTGATGTTGAAAATTACATAGTGGACCCGCATGCGCCTTCTGCCGCAAGGGTTGTTTATGACTGGCTTGGCGGCAAGGAGACTTTTCCGAAAATAGATACGGACATGATGCTTGCCGTTGACAAAGCGGATAGCGCGCAGTTTACACGAGAAGATGTTTTGGAGCCAAAAGGCTGGGAACTTCTGAATTTTTTAATGGACAGCCGCACAGGGCTTGGGCGTTTCAGAGAGTTTCGCATAAGCAATTATCAGTTGATGATGGAGCTTATCGCCTATTGCAAGACGCATTCTATTGATGAAATTTTGAAACATCCTGACGTCAAGGAAAGAGTGGAAATTTTCAATGCCCATGAAAAACAGTTCAGAGAGCAGGTTCAGAGATGCACGAAGGTATATAAAAACCTTGGAGTTCTGGATTTGAGAAACGAGCAAACTATTTGGGCCGGAAATCGTTTTTTGATTTATGCCTTGTTCCCGGAGATCAATATAAGCATTCATGTGCTGTGGGGGCTTAGGATGCAGAATACGGTTTTTGCGACGGGAAAATCCATTTTTGACCGCTCTTCCAAGACCGATGTCGGTTCGCTTATGCTTAAATATGGCGGCGGCGGCCACGCTGCGGCGGGAACTTGCCAGGTTTCAAATGAAAACTCTGTTAAGGTATTGTCAGAACTTATCGAAGCCATAAACTCTGACGGGTAAACGGTACGCTATATGGGCGATACTGAGCGCATAGATTCGGCGAATTGGTTTGCTCTGAATGAGGAGTTTACATATCCAAGAGATATTTTTTTACAGAGAATAAAAGAGGAAATTTATCGCTGCAATCGCAGCAGCCAATGTTTTGTGTGGATTGAAATTCCTCTCAAAGGCTTTGTGTATGACGGGTTTAGCCTGCTGATTCCAAAACGAGCCGCGAAAAAAGACGGCAAAATTTTGGAGATGTGGAGAATAGCAGTGCAAACCATGCTTTCAAAAGAGAATATTAATGTTATGGGGCAGGGCAAAGACTGCCTTTGGTGCTTGTACATCAACATGGATTTGCAGCTCTTGGAAAGCATAAAAGGCAAAATAAAAGAGAGGCTAAAGGAAGCCGGATTTTCCGGGGATATTCCTGGCGAGTTTAATTTCAACGCATATTTTTACAGCGGCAAATCGCAGGCTTCGCTGCAAGAAGAGAGCAGATTTATAAAAAGATGGAATAGCGAATCGCCTTTTTTAAAGGTGAAACGTATTTCCATTGAAGATGTTAAGGAAAAAACTTTTCACGGGCGTTATGTGAGGATTGTGAAGAGGGGTATAGACGTTGCCGGAAGTTTATTTGGCATTGCGTTGTTTTCCCCGGTTATGCTTATATGTGCTATTCTTGTTAAGCGGGCTTTGCTAAAGTGGCAAGCTGAGCAAAAAACTTTAAGCAATGAACCAGAAAAAGACATTACGGTTTTGTTCAAGCAGATTAGGGTTGGGAGAAACGGCAAGCTGTTTAAGTGCTATAAGTTTAGAACCATGTACCCCGGAGCGGACAAGGAAAAGGAAAAGCTGAAAAAGCAGCAGGATATGGAAAATAGCGGCGTGGACAGGGGGCCGACTTTCAAAATGGATGATGATCCGAGAATTTTGAAGCATGGCGGGCCGTTTTTGCGAAAGCACAGCCTTGATGAATTGCCGCAATTTTTTAATGTGCTGAAAGGAGATATGAGCTTGGTGGGGCCTAGACCCCCAACTCCTGACGAGGTTAAAACCTACGAGGCGTGGCACTACATAAGGCTTTCCGTTAAGCCGGGCCTTACCTGCATTTGGCAGACCAGTGGCCGCAATGATGTTGATTTTGATGAATGGATGCGGCTTGACAATAAGTACATTCGCGAGCGCAGCACTTTGGGTGATTTGGCTTTAAAGCTAAAAACGGTTGAGGTTATGCTTAGCGGGAAGGGTGCGAGCTAGTGGCTAGTGGCTAGTGGCTAGTGGTTAGTGGCTAGTGGTTGGTTATGAAAGAGATTTCGGAAAGAATTTTGGCTTTGGATAATTTTGATTATCCTGAGACTTTGGCGTTTCGCATTGAGAGCGAGGCGGAGAAAATGAGCAATGAGGGGTGGTTTTTTACGCATTCCTCGGTTGATGAGCTGATGGAAAATTTAGTGCTGTTTTTTGAAAAGGAAACTTAGGAATTTTCTATATTTATAACTTTTTTCATGGTGACTTTATGGATCGTTCTAAACATCTTCTACGTCTGTGCGATTGGAGCGGCAATCGCATAATTGATACTATACGCATAGCGATTCGTTTGAAAAGCGAAATCAGGGAAGGAAAGCCTTCCTGCCGTTTTGCCGGCAAAACCATAGGGATGTTTTTTGAAAAACCTTCCCTAAGAACCATTACCACCTTCCAAGTAGGAATGCACCAGCTTGGCGGAATGCCTGTACTGCTGGATCCTAAGAGCATTGGCATAAACCAAAGGGAAAGCGTAAAAGACATTGCGCGCTGCCTTTCTCGCTGGATTGATGGGCTTGTGGTGCGCTGCTTTGAGCAAAGCCTTGTGGAGCAGCTTGCCGAGTACGGCAGCATTCCGGTTATAAACGCCCTTTCCGATGAATACCACCCCTGCCAGGCCCTTGCTTTTGGGCAAACTATGGTTGAGCAATTTGGCGAAGACCTGCGGGGGAAAACCGTGGTTTTTATAGGAGACGGCAACAATGTGGCAAATTCTTTAATGGCGCTTTCTGCCAAGCTTGGAATGAATTTCACGCTTGCTTGCCCCAAAGGTTATGAGCAGAAAAAAGAGGAAATTGAATTGTGCTTGCCGGATTTCAAAAAGAGCGGCGGCGAATACAGAGTGTTCAACGATCCAAAAGAAGCAGTGGCTGGCGCAGATATTCTTTACAGCGATGTGTGGATTAGCATGGGGCAAGAGGGGCAAAAAAACGAGAAGCAGTCTCATTTTGTGCCTTTTCAAATCAACGATGAGTTGCTGAAGCTGGCTCCCTCGCATTGCAAGGTTACGCATTGTTTGCCTGCGAACAGAGGCGAAGAAATAACGGACAGCGTTATGGATAATCTGCAAATAAACCTTTGCTACGAAGAAGCGGAAAACCGCCTTCATGCGCAAAAAGCGGTGCTGTGGCAGCTACTTCATTAACATTGAACCTCTGCTCAGGTCCACAAAGGTTATATAGACGAACAGGGTTATAAAAAACGCCATCGCTATTTGCTGAATGCGAATTTGAGTGTTTTGGGAAAGCGGCCTGCCTCTCAGCTTTTCAAGAAGCAGAAACAAAAGAACACCGCCGTCTGTTATCGCAAGCGGCAGCAAATTCATAACCCCTAGATTTATGCTTATCAAGGCCAGCAAAAGCACGAATTTTTGCAAATTTTCAAGCCACACAAGGCCAATCACCTGCACAATGCCAACAGGGCCGCTCATGGCTCGGAGTTTCACCTCTCCCTTTATAATGCGTGAAATATACCTGAACACAGCAGTTCCCATTATATAGCTTCTTTCCACCGCCAAAACCAAGGCCGTGCCAAACGGCTGCGGAACAACCTGCAATTCGTCAAACTGGGCAAGCCCCATGCGAATTCCAATCATATACCGTTCTTCCTCTTCATTCCAAAACGGAATTACCGCCGTGTTCATAGTGTCGCCTGCTCGAGAAAACATAACCTCAACTTCTTCTCCATCTGATTTGGAAATTATGTTTATCATGTCTTGGTAATAACCCATCACATAACCATTAATGCTCAGAATAGTATCGTTTTGCTTTAAGCCGGCTTTGCCTGCCGGAGAATCCTTTGTTGGCTCCGTTTCCACAAAAACCCTGTGCCTTGGGTGAATGCCTGCTGTGCCAATGCCAAGCTCGCCAAGCTCGCGCGGAACAACAACAACAGTCTTCCTGCCGTCTTTTGTTCCTATTTCCATGGGAATGTTTCTGCCAATGCCAATGCCCATTTCTTCCCGCAATTTTTCCCAGCCGTTTGCTTTTTTGCCGTCTATGGTGAAAATAGTGTCGCCGCCTGTGATACCGGCTTCTGCCGCAGCGGATTTTGATTCCACAATGCCAACCACAAGCTTGTCAGAAATTGGCTCCGGGTTGCCTATCATGTAAATTCCCGTGAGCAAAAAGAATGCGAAAACAACATTGAACGCTGGTCCTGCGAAGGCTATCAAAGCGCGTTTCCAAATAGCCTGCACATGAAAATCATCCGGCCTGTCGTCTCTTACTTGTTCTGGGTTTTCTCCGGCCATTGCAACATAGCCTCCGAACGGAATCGCAGATATGCAATAGTCCGTTCCATTCCTGTGAATTTTCACAAGTTTTTTTCCAAACCCTATTGAAAATGTGAGAACCCTGACGCCGCAAAACTTCGCCGCCAAAAAATGCCCAAGCTCATGTATAAAAACAAGCAGGCTTAGCCCCAAAAGCCCCAAAATTATTTGAAAAATCCAGTATATGTTCATATTTGAGTTGAGAGTTGAGAGTTGAGAGTTGAGAGTTTAAAAACATAAAACGCATATCTTTTACAGAATCTGCAATAATCAAAAAATTTTATACAACGAAACTTAAAATAACTCTCCATTCTCAACTCTCCATTCTCAACTGAGCATTGTTCCGCATTTGCAGTTCTCATTGCTCTTCAATTTCTCAAGCGCTCTTTCTTTTGCTAGTGCTTCTCGCTGCTTGTAGGTTCCCATTCTCTTCATCATGTTCTCCCAGTCAATCTGGTGAGCGTCAAATTCCGGGCCGTCAACGCAAACAAATTTCACAACGCCGCCAACAGTCACCCTGCAACAGCCGCACATTCCCGTGCCGTCAACCATAATGCTGTTTAGGCTTGCAAAAGTTTTCACTTCGTAAGGCTTGGTGGCAGCTGCGCAGAATTTCATCATTATCGGAGGGCCTATTGCTATGGCATAGTCCGGTTTTTCGCTTTCGCAAAGCTCTTTTAGAGGCTCTGTTACCAAGCACTTTCTTCCGTAAGAGCCATCGTCCGTGCATATAATCAGCTTGTCTGCGAGGGCTTTCATTTCTGCTTCCATTATTATCAAGTCTTTTCTTCTTGCGCCTATGATTACCGTGACTTTGTTGCCGGCTTTTTTAAGAGCCTGCACTATGGGATGCATTGGGGCGCATCCAATGCCGCCGCAAACGCAAACGGCATGGCCAAAGTTTTCAATGTGCGTTGGCGAACCGAGCGGGCCTGTCAGCACCGGAATGTCGTTGCCTGCCTTGAGCTTTGCCAAGTCCATTGTGGTTTTGCCCACCGCCTGGAAAATAAGCGTTATTGTCCCTTTTTCTCTGTTTGCGTCTGCTATTGTGAGCGGTATTCGCTCCCCTGTTTCCAAATCCGTTTGCAGAATTATAAACTGCCCCGGCTGCCGTTCTTCGGCTATAAGGGGAGCTTCCACCACAAACTTATGCACATCGCTTGAAAGCAGCTCTGTTTCCAAAATTTTCGCCATAGTTCAGTAAAATAAAAAAAACGCAGGGGCTATTTACAGGATTTCAGAAATGTGTGCAAATGCATAAGTGTGACTTTGGGAAATGTACACTTTTGGCTAGCGGTCATGTCCCATGTCCCAAGCATTGGCGTAAACATTGCAGAATAGCAATCCTATAGATCCTCTAATCAGATAAATCGGGGTTCAGACGTTTTTAATGCCTCAAAATATCACGAATTTGCTCGTAATTGTAGCCCTCTGCCATAAGGTCAAGGACTTTGGCTTCACCAATGGCAACGCCCTCGTCCCTGCCAATTGCAACGCCTTCATCCCTGCCTTCTTCAAAGCTCACTGCAAGGGCATCTTTCATATTCCACTCAGTTAGCAACAAGTTCTCTACCTCCGACCCGTGCCGGGTCAAAAAATCAAC